>Ga0209810_1004417_pt1 | contig 13580 bp, 14 predicted proteins | sample Coa_R1_7_FD_187159 | JGI IMG/M metagenome (GOLD analysis project Ga0209810, IMG submission 187159) | Surface soil microbial communities from Centralia Pennsylvania, which are recovering from an underground coalmine fire - Coalmine... | ecosystem: Environmental > Terrestrial > Soil > Unclassified...
GGCTGATCGTGGAAGATTTCGATCCGACCTTCATCGACCCAGGGTATCCGACGACCGATGCGGAGGCCCTCGCGCGCTACCAGAACATGGCGGCTGCCCAAGGACGACTCATGGCCGCACGCAGTGGTGAACTGGCCTTGAGTTGGGGCCGGAGCTTGTATGGGCGTCTGCGGGCACAGGGCCTCGTCAACCTGGGTATGGAGGGCTATGTGGCCGTCTGGCAGGGGCGGTCAGAAGGGGCGCGACTGACTGGGGCGAATTTCGAGCAGATTCGAGAGGAGGCCGCGGGTGCCGGGCTCATCACGCACGAGGAGATTGCGCAGGTGCTCACCCTGCTGGATGACCCGGATTTTGCCATCAGCACCCCCATGATGTTCACCGCCTGGGGGCGTCGGCCCTAACCGACGCCCCTGGCACCCGTCTTCTGGTGAGGACGGTCAGCTGTCCGGCCAAACCTCGTCAGATGAGAGATGAGAACAATGGGGGAGTGAACATGGCACCGTCCCTTGCCAAACACGCCTCTCTCATGCGGAAAAGTCAAGCGATCACTTCGAAGGCCAGTGTCGTCCAGTCCTTCGTAACGCTTTTGAGACGCACATATGGGAGATGAAGCACGTGGGGCCAAAGCAACATGCTTGGTTCTTCCATGGGGTTCTCATGACACAGGCGAGACCTTCGTGAGGAGGATCCAGATGTCGACGCTCTCACCAACCACCAATGCAGCGCCTGGACTGGCGAAACCCCACCGACCCGATGCACGCGTGCATGGGGCCTGGCTTCTCGTCGTACGCCTCGTCTGGGCGGTGGTGGCCCTCTTCGACCTGAGCCTGCTGGTGATCACCTACCCGATGTTTGTGGCTCAACTCGGCGTGATCTGTTCCGACCCGACCAGGGAAACGTGCGGCTCCTTGCAACTTTCCCCTGCGCAAGTGGCTACCCTCCAGCATTTTCATCTGCCTCTGGAGGGCTACGTCATCTATGCCCTGGTGGCTGACCTGGTCGTGACTCTGCTGTTTGTGGTGGTGGGGGCGCTGCTCTTCTGGCACCGCTCGGCTGACCGCATGGGCCTCTTTGTTTCGCTGCTGTTCATCACCGTTGGCTCGTTCGGCATCGACGAGGTGCATATCCAGGCGTTCCAGAACCCTCCCCTGGTTATCGAAATCTTCGGGATCGCGCTCGTCTTCCTGCAATGGCCTGCCCTGGGCATGCTCTTTTACACCTTTCCTGACGGGCGCTTTGTGCCGCGCTGGTCCTGGCTGCTGGCCTTCCTCTTTCTGATCCAGGTGGGCTTCTATCTCCTGCCCTATCCCTACAATTTCGACAACTGGCCTCTTCTGCTGAGCGTGCTGGAATTCCTCCTCGTCTGGGGGAGTGCCGTCGGGACGCAACTCTATCGCTATTTCTGGGTCTCTTCTCCCACGCAGCAGCAACAAGCCAAATGGCTTGCCTTTGGGTTCACGCTGGGAGTACTCTTCACCACTCTCAGCCAGCTGCTTCCGTTAGCGTTTCCCGCGCTTTCCGCGACCGATTCCCTCTATCCGCTCATCGCCAACCAGGTCGCCACGCCGCTGGTGTATCTGATCATTCCCCTCTCCATTGGGATGGCCTTGCTGCGCTACCGGCTCTGGGACATCGATCTCATCATCAAACGCACCCTGGTCTATGGTCTGCTGACGCTCACCCTGGCGCTGGTGTATGGCGTGCTCATCATCTCGGCGCAACGCTTGCTCAGTGGAGTGATCGCCCAGGACAATCCGCTGGTGCTGGTCAGCTCGACCCTGGTGATCGCGGCCCTGTTCCAGCCCCTACGCCGTCGCATTCAGCGGCTCATTGATCGCCGCTTCTACCGCCGCAAGTATGACGCCGCCAGGACCCTGGCCGTCTTCAGCACCACCTTGCACCAAGAGGTGGACTTGGAGCAGCTGCGCGAGCAGTTGCTGGCGGTGGTACAGGAAACCATGCAGCCTGCCTCTCTCTCCCTGTGGATCCGCCCACTGAAGCACGAGATCACCTCGGGAGGAACCAGGGGAGAGCGGGTCTCCCCTGGAGGAGAGAGGGCGAGCGTAGACCGCTCCGACTGGCACTAAAGGCGTCTGTTCTACCGATCAGCAAGGATGCCTAAGACTCATATCTTGTCCAAATGACGTATATCCTGACCTACCAGTCCACTTGAGATGAGAAGCATATGTGAAGAGTGGCGCCGCAAATGTGTATGGGACTCACGGTCAGGATGTGTGTCTCGCCGAAATTGAAGCAAGTGGAGAAGATCAAGGCTAGAAGCCAACTCAAGCAGATGCGCGGTCACTATATTGGTCAGCGATATGGCCAAGTATTACTTCGAGGTACAACGACGGTTGCTATTCTTCAAGCTCTTGAAAATATATGCAGGGAATATACCAATCAGAAAGACGGTGAATTGCTGAGGTTTCGATTGAAGCGACTGGCCGATCAGTACAGAGAGCAAGCTTTAGCCTCCCTTGACGATAATCTGATGAAATTGCTGGGAACGCCTCCTTTCTGGATCTTGCAAGAAAAGAGGGATCAACAAAAGGAGAACCTCTCACAAGGAAGAGAGCAGAAGACAATAAAAGCGTCGGCGGATGAAAACCCAAAAACAACGTCGAAAGATATTACACAGCAAATTCAGCATGGCTCATCTGGGAAAGCAGAAGGCTCTCTCACTGTAACAGAGCCGGGATTTGCAAATGGCAGTAAAACTTCCCAGCCTCAACCTCTTGCACAGGCAACCATCCCTTCACAAGAGACGGAAGCAGATCCAAAGGGCCTGTTCAAGCGCCTCTACATTCATTCTCAGGCCAATGAGAATAATCGCGAGGCATCACTGCGTTATGCTGCGCAGATCTTGAAGCTGGTCTCTGAACACAGAGAGAGTTTCGATGCGGATCAGGCATCCGAGGTTGGCAACGTGGCAATTGACGCGGAACGCTTTGGAGACAAGGAATTCGCCGAGCAGTTGTACATGCTCGCTTTAGATCTGGACCCCGAACACTCCAACAACATCCAGAACTACGTAGACTTCATCCTTAACGCGCGGCTGAGGTATCGCTATGAAGAAGCAGAGCAATTGTTGCAAAAGCTGGGAACTGGCCTTCACGCACAACACCGCCCGGAGCGCACGCTACTGCTGAAAACTCGCCTGGCAAACCTCAAAGGCGTCCAGACGAAGCTAACACAACAAGATCTCGAGGAAGTTGTCGAGATGTTCAGGCGCGATCCTTCAAATCGCAAGCAATTCAGTACGCTGATGCTTTTGCTGAAAGCGCATGGCGAACTCAAAGGATTTACACTCGCGCGTGAGGTTGCAAAGCTCTATTACCAGCATGCTGCTGACGACCCGAACAGATACCTGGCATTGCGCTGGTTAGCTGATACGCTGGCAGCGTCCTCAGAGAGCAGGGATGAGTATGAGGCTATGGATCTCTATCGCTTCATACTCGATCACATCCAATGCAAGGAAAAGGACAGGGATCTCCCGGACATCCAGCACAATTATGCCATCTTGCTCTACAAGTACGATTACGATTATGCAGCCGGAGAAAAGTGGTTTGAGGCTTATACTGGCAGCATGTCGGATAGAAATATACAGCGGAGTTACAGCGACTACCTGCTGCGGGCCGGTCGCGCCGATCTGGCTGAGATGGTGATAGATGGGAAGCCGCTGCCGGATAAGGCGCTTATTCCCGAACAGAAAAAGTTGCCAGAGCGCTTCTCGGACAGATCTGTAGAGCTATTATGGGAGCAGCCCAGGGAGACGGGGATACAGAGTGCGTGACAGGGCGTTTCACGAGCGCCTGGCGGTGGTGCGGCAGGGACAACATGAACGAGAACTGCCTTCAGGATTACATTTTCCTGGCATTTCGCCTGCACAGAGCTACCCAGGCTGCCTGTGGAAGTCCTTTTGTGGAAGAGTACTGTGGGCCTTCCGCCTGGCGAGAGCAGGTAGAAGCCGAACCAGAGACAGCAGCAACCGATTCGCATAAAAAAAGGGTGACCGATGGGGCTTGAACCCACAACCGCTGGAGCCACAATCCAGAGCTCTGCCGATTGAGCTACGGTCACCATAGTGTTCTCAACACAGCGCCAGTATAGCGGACGCCTTGCGCTTTGTCAATAGCTGAAGTGGCCTCCTTGCCCATCCACTCCAACAACAATCATGCCCTTGACAACCCGAGTTGCCTGCCATACACTGCAATAGGACACAGAAAAGCGTCAAGCTTAGCCGCGAACGAAGGGTATAACACAGCATGTCGCACGGACCAAAGGGTATCTCAGAGGAAACAGAGCATAACGAGCCGTCATCCAATGTCGAATCCGACCTCTCACAGTTACCGGAACTTCCCCCCGGTGTCTTTATTCCCGTACCGGGCAGGACGCCGCGCCGCCGGACGCGCTGGCCCGATGCTATCGATGTCATTTTCGAGAAAGATCCCGCGTGCAACAATATTTTCGAGGCGCTGCTCTATCAGGGACTATGGGCAATTATCTACCATCGTATCGCTCACGCACTCTACAAAGCGCACATCCCCTTCTTACCGCGCCTGATCTCACAGTTCGCGCGCTTCATCACCGGAGGCATCGAGATTCACCCGGGTGCGAAGATCGGCAAGCGCTTCTTTATCGACCACGGCGCCGGCGTGGTGATCGGTGAAACTACCGAGATCGGCAACAATGTGATGCTCTATCACCAGGTCACGCTCGGCGCTACCGGCTGGTGGCGTCCCGGCCCCGGGCGCAAGCAGAAGCGCCACCCCACTATCGAGGATGATGTGACTATTGGCGTCGGCGCGGCCATCCTCGGACCGATTACGATTGGCCGGGGCAGCAGGATCGGTGCGATGACGCTGGTTCTCGAGTCGGTCCCGCCCAATTCGGTTGTCGCCTCCAAGCCCGCCGAGCTGCTCGTAAAAGGCGGCGAACCACTGAAGAAGCACCAGGAGCTGACGCAGGGCTGGAGCGATAAGGACCCCTGGGAACTGGACTACCAGATCTAAGCTCCTCTGTACTCGCTCCCGCGCTGCTTAGCGGTGACGAAGGTTCATAACCAGAAGCGGGATGGCTACGGCCTTCTCGCTTCTGGTTATGAACCTTCGTCACCGGCACCCCATAAATATCACGCGCCCTCTACCTCGTCCTGCATTAAATTGACACACCGAGAAACTATACTCGTTCTGTTAATGGGAACTTTTAGCTCCATTCCTTAAAAGATAAAAGCGAAGAGAGAATAACGCGTTATGTGGAAAGGCTCCGTCATTTCTCTGCACATCGCCACTGCCGCGGGGCAGCCAATGATATCTATAACCGAGGCCCACGCGGTACCGGGGAGAGGCATAGAAGGGGACCGTTACTATCTTGGCACCGGCCATTTTTCGGAGCATCACGGGCCGAGTTACGAAATCACGCTCATCGAGCTTGAAACGATCCTGGCATTGCGCGAAGAATACAAGGAGCTTGCCAGCTTCAGCCCCGGAGAAGCGCGGCGCAATATTGTTACGCGCAGCGTTCCCCTCAACCACCTGGTACGGCGCGAATTCCGCGTGGGCGAAGTGTACCTGCGCGGCATTCGCCTCTGCGAGCCATGCCTGCATATCGTCGAACTGACACATCACAGCGTTTTAACCGGTCTGATCCACAGGGGCGGTTTGCGGGCGCAGATTCTGACCGAGGGGATTATTCGTATTGGAGACGAGATAACAGAAGTATTTCCCGCCGATACTTCTGCTGACCTTATCGAGCGGACATGCTCAGAGGAGTCCTTACAAGGGGGAATAGTCCATGGATCTTAAAGGATCATATACATTTCAGGCTCCCCGCCAGAAAGTTTTTACAGCCCTGCTCGATCCTGCCATGTTGCGCGCCAGCATTCCCGGCTGCGAGGACATCTGGTATCCAGATCCCGGCATCGCTCGCATGAAGGTTCGTCTCGCCTCGCCGATAGCCCTGCCCGGCCTCAAGGGACCATACGACGTGGCGGTTGTTATCCAGGAGTGTCACGAGCCGGACCTGCTGGTCGTACAGGCAGGACGCAGCGGGCGCGTTGGCGGATCGGTGCAGACAACCACCCGGATTACTCTCTCCGACGCTCCCGCCGGTTCGCTGCTCATCTACGATGCCCATGCCGATCTTACCGGCCCGATTGCCTTTGTGGATAATCCTATCTTCCATGAAATCATCAAGCATTCGCTGGCAACGTTCCTGAAGAATCTAGATGCAGCTATTGCGGCCTGACCGCAATAGCTGCATCTAGAAATGTAGTACATCTGCATTGATAGCCCACCCAGAAATGCCGTTCGCGCGGCGCGCACTTTGCCATCTGGATAGGTGCGTGGCACTGGTTACACAATGGCGCTGCCGGGCGGAAGAACAAGGAGCACTGCGCATTCATCTGAATGCACAGTGGTATAAAAAATGGAGAGGCGCTTCTTCGGCAACACCGATATGCAGGTAAGCGCGCTGGGCTTTGGAGGTCACGAGATCGGCCAGTCGACGGTTGAGCATGTGAGCCGATTGCTCCAGCAGGCTCTCGATGATGGTCTGAACGTCATTGACACGGCGGAATGCTACGGGCGGAGCGAGGAGTTGATCGGGCAGGCCGTTGGACATCGCCGCGATGAATACTATCTCTTTACCAAGTGCGGCCATGCCTCCGGCCTGGATTTGCCCAACTGGACGCCGCGCCTGCTCGAACAGAGCATCGAGCGCAGCCTGCTGCGCCTGCGTACCGATTACCTCGATCTTATCCAGTTGCATAGCTGTTCGGAGGAGCTGCTGCGCCGGGGCGAGGTCATTGCGGCACTCCAACGCGCGCGCACGGCGGGTAAGGTTCGCTATATCGGCTATAGCGGGGACCGTCGTCCCGCTCTCTACGCCGTTCAGAGCGGTGCCTTCGATGCGCTGCAAACCTCCATAAATATCGCCGATCAGGAAGCTATAGATCTGCTGCTGCCCCTTGCGCGCGCTCACCACATGGGAGTCATCGCCAAACATCCTATCGCCAACGTGGCCTGGTTCAGCCAGCGCAATGATTCAACCCATCGTCTCTACCGTCACCGACTCGCGATCCTCAACTACGACTTTCTTCACGGTGACGTTGATACGGCGGTCAGCATCGCGCTGCGCTTCACGTTGAGCATCCCGGGCGTGGATGTCGCGGTTGTCGGGACGACAAATCCGCAGCGCTGGCAGCAGAACGCAGGATACCTTGCAGCGGGACCACTGCCAGAACAACAGGTGGCACAGATCCGCAAGCGCTGGAAGGCGGTCACATGGTGGCGCCAGCCGCTTCCCGGCAGCAAGCTCGGCTGGCACGCCTGGACGTAACAACTCATGTCATCCTTCGCTGCCGCTCAGGATGACATGCTTGCCCGCTCTTCTTGTTCTTTAATTCGCTTATTTATAGCTCAGCAGCGTTTCTATCACCATATCCCAGAAACGCGGCGCATCCAGAGCGTAGCCCACGCGCGCGTTCGGCTCTTTCGCGAGCGTGTCGTGCACATCGCACACGGTACGCCCCGCCGTCCACTCACCGGTGGTCTCGACCTCCACGCGCATCATATGCGCCTCGATGATGTCAGGCTCGATGACGGCGGCAACCGCGCAGGGATCATGCACGGGCGCCGCCGGAAAGCCGAAGACCCGGCGATACGTACTCGCGAAGAAGGCCAGCAGGTCAGCCGCTAATGTCGCAACAGGCCGGTGAGCATCCCGCAGGCGAGCCAGCACTTCATCCGTTGCCAATGCCTGGTGCGTCACCTCCAGCGGGATCATGGTGATTGGTCGCCCACAGCCAAAGACAATCGCCGCCGCCTCCGGGTCGGCCCAGATATTGAACTCAGCCGCAGGTGTGACATTGCCCAGGCCAATCGCGCCGCCCATCAGCGAGATCGCCTTGATCTTCGATACGATTGCCGGTTCCTGGCGCATGGCGGCGGCGATATTGGTCAGCGGGCCGGTAGGAACGAGCGTGATGTCGCCATCGGAATGCATCAAGCGTTCAATGATGAGATCGACGGCATGCCGCGGCGCCAGTTCGATAGCAGGCTCCGGCATCTGGGGGCCATCCAGTCCCGACTCGCCATGAATATCGGCGGCATGCCTCGCTGGACGCACCAGCGGTCGATCCATCCCTATCGCCACAGGTACATCACGTATACCCGCCAGCGTACACACCTTGAGGGCATTACGCGTCGTCTTCTCCACCGTCTGGTTGCCCGCCACCGTCGTAATCGCCACCAGCTCAATCGCGGGATGATGAGCGGCCAGCAACAGGGCAATGGCGTCATCGTGGCCGGGATCGCAGTCGAGGATAATTTTATGTTTCATGCTGCATCACCTGTTGCTCGCCTTCCGCGCGCAAATTCCTTCCCCTGTGTTCTCTCCATAAGATTGTCGTTCAGTACATCGCTCGCCGTCAATATTATGCTATCGATTCGGGCTATTTGGGCCATCGGGATTTCATTTGACATCATCGCAGGGCATATGCTACAGTTAACTTACAATTTTACAGGAAATAGTCCACACAAGTTTTGTACGTAAGGTTCCCCGCCCACCTGGGAAGGATGCTTCATGTTCACGCTGCGCCGCTACACTCCCGCCGACCAGAAAGCCGTCGAACATCTCCATGTGCTTGCTATTCAGCAGATAGGGGCTTATCTGGGGCGCGGTCCCTGGGATGACGATATCTATGCCATCGAGGAAGTATATCTCAAGAATCAGGGAGAATTCCTGATTGGCGAATGCGATGGCCTGTTTGTCGCGATGGGCGCTTTGAAGCGCACCAGCCCGGAGCGGGCCGAGATCAAACGCATGCGAGTCTATCCCGAGTATCAGGGGCGCGGCTACGGCCAGATCATTCTGAGCGAACTCGAAGCCCGCGCCCGCGCTCTCGGCTATCGGGTCCTGCACCTCGACACCGCCATCGTGCAGATTCCGGCCCAGAAGCTCTATGAGAAGAACGGCTACCGCGAAGTTGGCAGAACTATCCTTCAACAGCAAGTTGGCAAAGACACTTATCAGCCACTTGAGGTGATACTGTACGAAAAGCAATTGATATAAAATGGATATATATCTTGTGTATCATTCATGAGGAGAAAAAATTGTTATTGACAAAATAGAGTAAATGCTTTATTATACCTGCTACGCATACTCTAATAGGTAAAGCAAAGGACAAACAATAATCTTATTTTCTACTACGGAGCAGCAAATCATGTCTGAGAATAGTGGTCCCTACTTAATTGCCGCTCTCCTCTGTGAGAAGGTGTTGCAGGAGAAGGATGGAATTATCAGTGTGATACGAATGATTGATCGTATCACATTAACTGTTAATGCTCTTGACGCACCTGAGACAATGCCCCCGACATCCATCAATCTTCACGCTTTGATATCCCTGAAATCTGGTTCGGCACGAGGAAGAGGTACATTAAAATTGAGCATAGAGGCTCCTTCTGGCTTGAAACAACCAGATCAGTTACTACCTGTACTCTTTGAAGGTGATGATCGAGGAGTCAATCTAATCATAGCGGTGAATATGGTCGTAGATCAGGAAGGGGTATACTGGTTTAACATCATCCTGGATGAACAACTTCTCACCCGCGTACCACTGAGAATTTTATACCAGCGGATCGGTCAGAACGGATAGAGAGTGGTAGAAGAGGAAAATTTTTGCTGGATGTGCCGTATATTAGCCTGATTGGAGGAGGGGATATTGTAATCCTCTCCGTCAGGGATCTTAGCATGCTACGTAGTTCCTCTTCTGACCAATCGCCGTTTGAAAATTCCGCCCAGTCAAGTTTGATTTGATATACGAGATTCAGCAAGCCAGGATCACCAGATTTATCTATATCCCAGGTTTTAGCGAAAAACCAGTCCTCAAAATCATGAAGAGAAATTTCACCCGCAAGATACGATAGCAGGTGATCACGTATTTCGAATTCGAGGGAATGTTGCATGGTTGAGCCTCCCATCAAGCGCGTCAGGGCAGATGAAATGCGTAAGCTATTTAATGATAGTGGATACTGGGAGCAATATCAAAAGGGACAGCTTCAATCTGTATTACGGAAAAGCAAGCATCCCAGTTCCCCTCTAGCAAACGAACCTTTTTGCACACAAAGTCAGTATATAACATACGTCAACAATCAGGGAGAAAAAGTTGCAGGAGTTCATCAATATCTTCGCCCAGATGGAACTATTGGTCTCTCAGGCCGTCCAGATCCAAAAGAGGTATATAAGGATGGAGTACTATATATAATTGAAACAAGCACACCATAATATCGTGTTATATCAATGGCACAGATTGCGCAGGTAGCAAGAGACAAATGTGCGCCGCCTTGTTATAATGTGACCAGGAGAGCATCACCACAATCATTCGAGGGAATCTCTTGGCATCGACATTACGTGGGAATTTGATTATTGGACAATCAGGCGGCGCAACCGCTGTCATCAACGCCAGCCTCGCCGGCGCGGTTGAGGCGGCGCTGGCCGATGGGCGCATCGATGGCATTTATGGCATGCGCTACGGCATCGAAGGGCTGCTTAAAGAAGAGATCATTGATCTGCGCCGGCAGCCCGCCGCGCTCTGGCCGCGCCTGCGGCACACCCCATCGGCGGCGCTCGGCTCCTGCCGCTACAAGCTGCAAGAGCATGATTCCGAACGCGCGCTCGATATACTACGCCGCTACAACGTGCGCTATCTGCTCTACATCGGCGGCAACGATTCGGCGGATACCGCCCACCGCCTGGCGCAGGCCGCGCAGCGCAGCGGCTATGAACTCTCAACCATCAGCGTCCCCAAGACCATCGACAACGACCTGCCCTTTACCGACCACTGCCCCGGCTACGGCAGCGCGGCCCGTTTCATCGCCCTGGCAACGATGGATTCGACGATGAACACCATCTCTATCCCCTGGCACTATCCTGTCAAGGTGATCGAGACGATGGGGCGCGATGCCGGATGGCTGGCCGTCTCCTCGGCGCTGGGCAAGCGCGACGAGAACGATGCCCCGCATATCATTCTCATACCCGAGCAGCGCTTCGTCGCGGATCGCTTTCTAGCGCAGGTCGAGGCTGTCTACCGGCGCATCGGCTACGTGATTGTCGTCGCCGCTGAAACGATTCGCGATGAGCAGGGGCAGCCGCTCGGCGCCGCCGGGCAGGTCGGCACGGATGCCTTCCAGCATCCACTGCTCAGCGGGACGGCGGAATACCTGGTCGACCTGGTCAAAAAGCAGTTGAAGCTGCGCGCGCGCTTCGATAAGCCCGGCGACCTGCAACGTATGGCCTCCAACTGCGTCTCGGCCACTGATCGAGACGAAGCCTATCTGGTGGGGCGGATGGGCGTGCATGCCGTGCTCGATGGCGAAAGCGATAAGATGGTGACGCTGGTGCGACATAATGAGCCGCGCTACCATTGTACGACAGGACTGGCGGATCTCGCCCAGGTAGCCAACGAGCAGCGCCTGCTGCCGGATGAGTACCTGGACGCAAGCAAAACGATGGTCACGCAGGCGTTCTACGATTACGCTCTGCCGCTGATCGGCGAACCGCTGCCACAGCATGCGCGATTAGAACTAACGAAGGTGCAACCATGACAACGATACAGCGCGCCATCGTGGTCGTGCTCGATGGCGTGGGCGCGGGAGCCAATCCCGACGCCGCAGCTTATGGCGACGAAGGGGCCAGTTCGCTCGAACACTGCGCTCAGGCCATCGGGGGCCTCGAACTTCCACACCTGGGCAGCATCGGCCTGGGCAATATCACGCCCATCCCGGGCACGCCGCCGCGCCGCGATGCCGCAGGCTCCTATGGCCGCATGGCATCGATGACGGCGGGCAAAGATAGCACCGCCGGGCACTGGGAGATGACCGGCGTCATCCTCCAGAAGCCCCTGCCCACCTACCCGCATGGCTTCCCTGCCGATCTCGTCGCAGCTTTTGAGCAGGCCATCGGACGCAGGGTGATCGGCAATAAGGCCGCCTCCGGTACCGAGATCATTAAAGAACTGGGCGAGGAGCATATGCGCACCGGCCGCCCCATCCTCTACACCTCGGCGGATAGCGTCTTCCAGGTCGCGGCGCACGAGGATATTATTCCGCCGGAGGAACTGTATCATATCTGCGAAATCGCGCGCCAAATGCTTACCGGCGATCATGCCGTCGGGCGCGTGATCGCCCGCCCATTCACGGGAACGCCGGGCGCGTTCACACGAACCGAGCGCCGCCGCGACTTTTCGCTGGCACCCCCGGGCACAACGCTGCTCGATCTGCTCCAGGCCGCCGGCAAAGACGTGATCGGCGTCGGCAAGATCGAGGATCTTTTTGCCGGACGCGGCCTGACAGAGAGCGAGCATACAGGCACGAATCGCGAGAGCATGGCCGCAACGCTGCGCCGGTTGGAACGAAACTTCGCCGGCCTGCTCTTCGTTAATCTGGTAGAATTCGATATGCTCTGGGGCCATCGTCGTGATAGTCAGGGCTATGCTCAGGCGTTGCGCGAGGTGGATGACTGGTTCGCCCGCGTGCAGCGAATGATGCAGCCTGGCGACGCCATCTTCTTTACCGCCGATCATGGCGTCGATCCCACCTATCGCGGAACCGATCATACGCGTGAATGCGTGCCGCTGCTCACCTATGGTGAGCCGCTGCGCGCGGGCGTCGATCTTGGCTTGCGCGCTACCTTCGCCGATCTCGGTCAAACGCTGGCGCAAGCATTCGGCGTTGGTCCCCTGCCGGCGGGAACGAGCTTTGCACACGAGTTAGGACTGCTATGACTGAGATACAACACCACAATAAGACCAGGACGGCGCAGGGGCCGCTCTTATACGGGGAACGCATCGTATTGCGCCGCCCGGTTATGGCCGATGCCACTAACGTTTTTAACTGGGAGCGAGACGATGAGGTCTGGCGCTACGATCCCCACCGTCCTTACTCGCGCACTCTGGAGGAGTTTCTGCCATTATTCGAGCGCAACTATGTGCGCGGCAATGGCAGGCAATTCTGGTTCATCATCGATGACGAGACGCATACTCCCATCGGCACGATTACCTATTTTAACCTCGACCCGCGCGCCGGGCAGGTCGAGATAGGGTTGGGCCTGGGCAATAAAGCACGCTGGGGCCAGGGCTACGGGCCGGAAGCGATTCGCACGCTGGTGCGTTATCTCTTCACCTTCCCCGGCCTCATACGCGTCTATGCCGAGACGGCGCTGGCTAACCGGCCAGCGCGCCGCGCCTTCGCCAAAGCGCAATTTGTCGAGGTCGGCCAGATCTACGATCCCCGCAGTTCCGGCGATCCCTGGGTACTTCTGGAAATCTGGAAATCACAATACATGGGGTAAAACTACGTTTTGGGTAGATCTCGGTATGTGGGCGTGGGCCGGCCCACGGAAATATTCCACCAGCTTTTTCTCTTTGCAGGTCACTGTAGGCATAGCATATATAAAATACAGAAAGGAGCTGTGCACTTCCCCTGCTAATAATGCAGTTCCAGGGAAGGTGCCAGGTGATATCAAGATGAGTACTTCGCGTGTAACCGTCGATCCTTCGATCTTCAAAGCATATGACGTTCGTG
>Ga0209810_1004418_pt1 | contig 13576 bp, 13 predicted proteins | sample Coa_R1_7_FD_187159 | JGI IMG/M metagenome (GOLD analysis project Ga0209810, IMG submission 187159) | Surface soil microbial communities from Centralia Pennsylvania, which are recovering from an underground coalmine fire - Coalmine... | ecosystem: Environmental > Terrestrial > Soil > Unclassified...
ACACACTCTTAGAGTGAAACGATACGGGTTTTGGGACTTTCTTTATAGATAGCGAGCCGGCGCAGCGCCCACATGTACCATGTCGCGAAGGTGCGATAGGGACGCCACAACTCGCCGCGCTCGCGGGCCTCCTGCCTGGTAGGGCGGGCCGGTAGTTGATAGGCCATGCGCACGCCCTCAAGAAAGCCCAGGTCATCGACGGGCAGCACATCGGGCCTTCCCAGGACGAAGATCAGGACCATCTCGGCGGTCCAGCGTCCGATGCCCTTGACGGCGGTAAGCTGGCGAATAATCTCCTCGTCATCGAGCGCGGGGAGCGCTTCCAGTTGAAGCTGGCCGCTGGAGACATGCTCGACGAGGTTGCGAATGTAGCGGGCCTTCTGCGGCGAGAGTCCGAGGGCGCGCAGGCGCTCGAAGTCGAAGGGGAGCAGTGCCTCCGCCGTCACTTTGCCGTCAGGCAGCGCGGCGCGCACTCGCGCCATGATCGCGTCTGCGGCCTTGACGGAGATCTGTTGCGAGATGATGGCATCAACCAGGGCGTCGAAGATATCTGGATCGGGTTGCAGGGTGCATGGGCCAATGCGCTCAATGGTTGCTCGCATCACCGGATCAACGCTGGATAGGTAAGCCGTCGCCGCAGTAATGATATTTGCGTATGAGGTGTGCATGTTCACTATTGCCTGCCAATTGAGAATTTCACAGAACTATGATAAAATCATCGCTGGCCGCATACGTTGGCCTGTGCATTTGTTTGCGTTGTTGTATCACTCTATTTCGGCAAGTTCGTCTAACAGCGTACTTTGTTGGGTTCTCTGTGTTTTTCGGATTTTCCGAAATTTCGATGGGAATAGCGTAGAGTATGTGGCATCAGGGGGTGTATAATTCAAAATCACAACCTCCTTGTTTGTCACACGGGAACTTCCATTCTTTTCTGTGTCCATTCCTGACTTGGATTCAAGCGGAATAATGGTATGCTCGGCAAATAAATCTCGAATGAAAGGCGTATCATAGGAGGATAAAATCCATTGACATCGCGCTTGTTTGAGCTTTGATGCTAACAATTCGTGATCGCTTCTTTCACGCATATTATATACGTAATTACATCCATTTGCTGGATACGGAGGATCGATATACATCAAAGCCCCGGGCCGGTCATATCGCTCAAAGCATGCTTGCCAATCAAGGTTTTCGATAATCACAGTTTTCAGGCGCTCATGTACAGGTTTAACGCGCTTTTCAAGTGTTTGCAAGGCGCCAAAGAGTCTGTTACCATGTCCACCATCGGTAATACTGGTTTGAAAGCGGGGATAATGCAGTTCACCTCCCCAGCTAGCCATGATAAGATAGTAAAAGCGATGAGCACGCTGGACATCTGTGAGCTTCGAGGGATCTAAATTCGCTAGCCGTTCAAATTCTGCACGGGAAACCAGCTCCCACTCAAAGGAGGCGATTAAGTCCGCAGGTTTTTCTTTAATGACTCGGAAGAAGTTAATCAGATCTTGATCTATATCGTTCAGGACCTCGACACTGCTAGGTGGTTTACCGAACAAAACCCATGCTGCGCCTGCGAAGAGTTCCACATAGCAAGTATGTTGAGGAAATAAGTCTATGATTTGCTTACGCAAGCGAGACTTGCCCCCTACCCATTTGAAAGGACTGTTTATCATTTGATATTCATTATCCTGTTGATTCGCTGCCATGCCTACCTCGTGCCTTTGCATTCGATGTCTCTAATAGAGACAATCTACCACATTCCAGAATAACTGTCAAGCCTCATGAGTAAGGATATTCCACAGTCACGAAGCATAACACGTTTCGGAGAAAAACTGAATAAGCTACGGAGGCGGCAAAACTTATCGATGCAAAGCCTGGCCCGGCTAATGGGACATACTGCTCATGGTTATATTAGCGAACTGGAGAGTGGGAAAAAGCTTCCCAGCGTGGAATTTGTGCTCCATCTGGCTCGACTATTCAACGTAACTACCGATGAGCTTTTGAAGGATGAATTAGAACTGGATCTGGATGATGGAGAACGAACAGAGACAACCTGATTTGTGGGGCTTCACAGCCCGGATTGATGGAACAGCTGCTGATAATCGTAGTCATAAATATGAGCTACATAAGCCGAATCTTCCAGGTTCATCAGGACCGGCTCTTCCAACAGCGTCTCAGGTAGCAAAGCTACGGCTCATTCTGAGTACTTATCAGGATGGCACCGGTCAGTTGTCTGCCCCCGATAACAGGACTTTACCTGGCTGGAGAGATTTTGAGAGAGCAGTTGCTGCTGCATTTGAAGGTCGGGCACAGGAAAGTAAGCACATTTTTGATGTCATTGTATTCCCAAAAGATGGCAGTAACGCTTATGGTATATCATGCAAGATGCGAGGTGAATTAAATAAATCCGTAGATAGAGTCGATAGGAGAGGTCGTTTCTTAAAGGGCCGCGTCTCGATGGAGTTATCAAACTCAGCAAAGTACTTTTGGAATCACCTTAAAGCCAGAGGCATAGACGAGTCTAATTATAGAAAGAAGCCGAAGGAGGCGGGAATAGCGCTCGTTGAGTTAGTCAGATCATGGCATGATGCAGTAAATATTGAGCATGGTGGGATTATAGACCTTCGCAAAAGTTTTTATTTTGTCCTCTCCTGGGATAAAAAAGGCTCGTACCAGTTACACCAATTTGTTCTCGATCTGCCCGATCCTGAAACTTTGCATTGGCATTTCCCAACGAGAATCGGGAAAAATGGAGCGGAAGAACCAGCAGTTCGCCTTGCCGGTGATGATGAGTTTGGCTCTCTTTTTGAGTGGTATGGAGATACCGGAGGTCAGCTCAAGTATTACCCGCTGACTCGGGATGCTATATGGGCATCGGATGTTTTCAAGTTAGAGCCATTGCCCACTTCAGGTGAACTAGAGTACGGAATTATAGCTAAGGCACGAGTTTACTTTCCGCGCCAGTGGGAGATAGCTTCGAACGAAGAAGAGAAGGCAGTATAGACAGGCTCTTTGTTTGGGAACTATAATCTGAATATGGCTATGGACACACCGGAGAACTATTATGCCATTCTGGGCGTACCGCTGGACGCCGACAGCGATACATTGAAGAGAGCCTATCGCCAGCTTGCGCGCCGCTACCACCCCGATCTGGCCGGCCCGGGCGGGGCCGTAGAGATGAAACGCATCAACCGCGCCTACGCCGTATTGAGCGATCCCGAAAAGCGACGCAGCTACGATGCCGTGGTCGGCGGCATCATTGACCTGCGCAGAGGCGGCTTTGTGCGCCCGCGCCCGCGTCCCCACGACCTGCGGGAAGATATGGAATTTTCCGGCCTCAGCATCTTTAGCACGAAAGGACCGCTGCATACCGGTCCCGTCATTCATAGCGGACTGGGTGTGATTTCCGCATTGAGCAGTGTGCGTACCGTGGAGGGATTGCGCATTGCCGCTGGCTCGCTCGATGGCAGGGGGACGCTCTGGTCACTCGTGAAGGGGCAGGTCGGCTCTCCGGTAAGCTTCGCTGCTGACCCGGCGGCAACCGTCGAATCGCTGCGTGAATTGCGCTTCTCCAGCGCCGGATCCCTGCTGGCCGGTTGGGGCAGATTGCACCTGTACATCTGGGATGCCTATAGCGGCGCGCTGCTGTGGAGCTACGGACTTATGCAGCGCGCCGTCTCCGCCCATTATTCGCTCGATGTGGCGCTGCGAACGCCGCGCAACGAAAAACGCTACGCGCGTCTGGCGCTGCCGTATCTTCCCGACGATATCCAGGCCCCGCGTGCCTGGGGGGTACGCGCGACGGATATTCTGAGCCATGAGATAGGGGCGGCGACTGACAGCCTGGCCGATCCTGCTATCTGCATGGAGGAGGAGGTCGATAAGCGGCAATTCTGGGCCATCCGTTTGCGCTCGCTCTCGCAGGATGCGGGGACGCTGCTGACGCTCTCCTGCGCCCGCGTGCCGCATGAGCAGCAGGAAATGGCGATTGTGCGGCGCTGGGATGTGGCGGCGCGGGCGCGTAGCGGCAAGGTGCGCCCGCGTATCGCGGCGTCCATCCTGGTAGGCCACTGCGCCGATTGCGCTCCGCCCTACGCCACTACGCCCGATGCGGCAATGCTGGCCTTTGTTTATATGGGACGCAAGCTGCGCGTCTGCGAAACGACCTCCGGCACCTACAGCGAACTGGCGAGCGGCGCAATGGGCAGCAGTTCAAAACTTGCCCTCTCGCCGGATGGGGAATGGATCGCCGTTGCGCGGGAGGATAGCGAGGTCAACGAGGGGGTGATCGATCTCTGGTCGATCAGCACCGGTCAGGTGGTGCAGAAGCTCTATCATCCCTGGCAGATCAGCGCGCTCCACTTCGCTGGCAGACAACTGGTTGTGGCCCTCACCGATGGCACGATCCAGGTATGGGAATAGGTCCTTGTTGCTATGCTTTACATTCATTCGTTCGTTTAGATAAGATAGGAGTCAGGGATTTTTCTGTACTGTAAGCTTTTCACTCCAACGCAGAAGTGAGGGTATATTTCATGCGTGTTTCGGTGGTTGTCCCGGTATACAACGAAGAGAAAACGGTAGCGCAGGTTTTAGAGTCGCTTGCGCGCGTGCAGCTTGAGCTTGAAGTTGTTGTTGTCGATGATGCATCGACGGATGGAACATGGGACATTTTGCAGCAGCTGCGCCAGCGCGCTCCGTTCGACAGCTATCGTTATGTGCGCCATGACCGTAATCAGGGCAAGGGCGTTGCATTACGGACCGGCTTCGGCCTGGTAAGCGGGGATCTTGTGACTGTGCAGGATGCCGATATGGAGTATGATCCGCAGGATCTACCTGCGCTGGTGCGTAAGTGGCGGGAGGGGCGGGCAGCGGGGATAGAACGCGTCGCGGTCTATGGTTATCGCGACCTTGCGCCACAGAAGTTCACGACACGCTGGGGCAACCGTTTCCTCACTATGGTCACGAATATCTTATTTGGCAGCCATATTCACGATATGGAGACCTGCTACAAGCTGATGCCGCGTGCGCTCGCCCAGGCGCTTCCGATGGAGGGGCGGCGCTTTGAGATCGAGCCTGAAATTACCTCATGCATCCTGCAAGCCGGCTACACCATCCTCGAGGTGCCTATCAGCTATACGCCGCGCAAAGAGAAGAAGCTCTCTCCCTGGAAAGACGGCTGGCCTGCTCTGGCGATGCTGCTGCGCCGCCGCTTCGGCAAAGCGTTCAATCCCGACCTGCCCATCGAAGAAACGCAACAAAGCGTGGCCTCTCCTTCTGTATCTGAAGTTGACTACAAAATCTAGAGCCTGCTCTCACTGCGGGCCTTCGCGCGGCAACGACGGGCAAGGATCTCACTGGTGATGCGGAAGCATGCGCGCAGCGCAAGTTTCCGCATTACCGGTGAGATGAGGCGAGCACCGCAGGTGCGAGCAAGCTATAGCGTCGGAGGATCAGATATTTTCTTAGAAAGACTGCCAAAAAGGTTGACATTTTGCGCTCTCATCATACAATGTACTATGCGGATGTTTTGTGCCTTTTTGAAACGCAGGAATGCAGAAGGGTCCGGAGCTTATGACGCGTGAAGGGACTCTCCTGGAAAAAGAGCCTCGCTTGAAAACTATCTTTCAGGGTGAAGAGCATTCATATGTTCGTTGTGTCGTTGCTGATGCAGTTGATCCCACGCGACGCTTCGAGTGCCGTGTGTTAGATGAAGAAGATATCCCTGTTGCAGTTGGAGAGTCAATCAAGCTTGATGTAATAAGAGTTGTTACCGAGAGGCGCAATGGAGTTGTACGCTTTGATTGTCGTCTGGTGCGACCAGAATAATGGGGGGCGTGAGCCATGAAATGTTCTCGATGCGATGCAGAATTACCCGAAACTGCTACCTTTTGCCCCGACTGCGGGGCACCTATCCGACAGGAGCGACCACTGACGTTCTCGTATCTGCCAGCAGGCGCGCCTCCCTGGCCTACGACGATCCCGCAGCATATCGCTCGCCCGCAGGAGGACGCGCTGTCGTCTCGCTATGAGCGGAAGAGGGGTCCCGCGCGGCCAAAGCGTTCGGCGGCCAGCATACTGGCAATCGCGGCCTTCATCGTACTGGTGCCGCTTCTGGGGGCGGCGGCGACCCTGGGCATATTGTATCTTAACCACGAATTCCCCGCCAGCGCCGCTCGAACTCCCGCGAATGTTTCAACGCGCACGACGCCGGGCACAGCCAGTACGCCGGGCACCGGCGCAGCCACTACCCCCGTTCCCTCCACGAAGGGTGGGCAGTTGCCGACGCCGACCTCCTTCAAGAAAACGAAGGACGCGAATTTGAATGTCTCGTTGCAGTACCCCTCGGATTGGGTGACTGAAGGTCCCCAGAAGTTATCTGATGGCAGCACATCCGTCGGTATCCACCCGTCGCAGCAGATACCAATTGAATTTGTATTCATCCGTTTCTCCAATTCCGCTTCATCATCCATCACTACTCCGCAGCAGGCCAACCAGGCAAACATTCAGACCGTGGGCAGTTCGTTCAATGCCCAGGATTTGCGGGATGTCCCGCCCGCCAATGCGCAGCCGATGATCGGCGGAACAAAGTGGGTTGAGGAGGACGTGACTTTTCTGGATGCCAATGGCGACAAGTTCCATGTCTCGACGATCTCGGTAAAGCACGAGAATACCTATTACAGCATCATTTTCCTGGTGCCCGATGTGTACTTTACCGAGGCTATGCAGAAGTATATCCAGCCAATGCTCAACTCGCTCCAGTTCCTCTCATAGTTGCAGCTTGGCTTAGCCAGGAGGGCCTTCGCGCGGCGCCGCGCGCCAGGGATATATCTGGTGGCATGGAAAAATGCGCACAGCGCATTTTTCCATGCCACCAGATATATTGGGTGAGCGCCGCAGGCGCGAGCAGGCGTAGCCTGCTGCCTGGCTTTTAAATTAGCCCGTAACATGATACAATGCCTTGCACAATCATACCAGCGTACATCCATTAACCTCATGAGAGGTAGCACTTTAGATCCGCTTTGCCGTGTAGTAAGGAGAACGCAAATGCCACGGGGACGCAAAGGACCTCCACAGGAAAGTATTGATAGCATCTTGCTCGCCATCAGCCGGCGCGACGATATCGACCCGGAGGTGCTCTCCCACTACTTTGATCGCCTGGATGAAGAGTGGACCTCGGGTGCCCGCGAGAGAGTATTGCACCTGTTGCGCAGCAGCGATCAAACTGCGCATTCCGCCGCCGTCTTTATCCTCTCAGAGCTGGCTACTGACTTCGACCTGGAGGAACTGGAAGATTTTGTAACCGATCCTACCGTGAGCGATCTGGCAAAGCTTTCCCTGGCTCCTATTCTTAAAGAACTGGGTTCGGAGATGGCCGACGAGGGCATCATCGAGTACCTTAATGATCCCTCTACCGCTATCCGGCAGATGCAAATGCGCCTGCTGGAGCTTGTAGACGAGAGTGAGATGGGCGTAGAGTCGATTCTGGGAGATGTAATCGCGATGCCGTTGGAGCGCCGGCTGGCTTTCATCAACTGGCTGGGCAGCAGTAACGATCCGCGCGCGGCCTCCCTGCTCATCCCGCTGCTGGACAATCAATCCAGCCGCGTAGTCGCAGCGATCATCGAGGCTTTTGAGCAACTCGGTTCCGTGGCTATCCAGCAGTCGATCCCGGCGTTAAAACAACTCATCGCGACCAGCAGCAGTCGCAATCTGCGGCAGCAGGCGCGCGCGGCTCTGGGCCGGATCACGATGCAGGCCGGCCTCGATATAGAGGAGCAGGCGCCGCTGGAGTCATCCAGGTCCTCGCTGCCGCCGCACGAAGCGCGCGTCAGTTTCATCGATGGCTCTGGCTCTCAATTAATCATGCTCTCCTGGGAGCGCCCCGATGGCCTGCTCAAAGGCGTCAACATGCTTTACCAGGATCAATGGGGCATCAAGGACTGCTACGGCCTGGACGAGATTGAAAAAGAGCGCTGGGATGAGCTTGTGCAAGACCTGGAGAAGCAGGGCTTTGTCAGTTTTCAACTGCCCTTCGCGGAGGTCCGCGCCCTTGCTCTGGAAGCGCGTGCTCTCAACAAACGCTTGCGCCACAAGTTGCCCATCGCCTACTCTATCTGGCGCCCCTTCATAGAGGCCGCGTATGGCGACGACACGGAGCGCAAGCAGAAGAGAGCGCCTTCCCATCAGCCGGGACCGGCTGCACTTGATGAAAAAACGCTGGCCCTCGCGCAGCGCGGCGATGAACTCTACAATATAATGGAATTTGCATCCTGGTTGTACGAGCCGATGGAGGGCATCGAGCCTTACATCGCGCGCTATATGGCGATGGGTAATATCTTTACGATCCAACCCGCCAGCAGCCGGGCGCGAACACAGAAGGGGAAGCAGAAGGAGCGAGCGCAGCGTGCTCAAAAAGCCTATCTGGAGGTTCTGGTTGGCGAAGCGTTCGCCAGCGGTGATCTGATGGATACGAAATGGCGCCTGCTCTATACGACACGCTTGCAGCGCCAGGCCGCTCTCTTCAGTTCCGCCGGGCGCGAAGAAGAGGCCGCTCTTATCAATGCCGTTGCCGCTGTGCTGCACCCCGAGTCCGGTGTGCCGTTGCAAGAGCAGGCTTTTCCGCGCGCCATGCTGCGCCTCTCGATTGAGCAAGGCCCCCTGCGCCTGATGCTTGCCACTCTGGGACACGGCGAATCCGGTAAGCTGCCCATCAATCTTTTCGATGAGGAGTAGGCGAAGGCCCATGCCGCCATTTACCTTTAGCATTGATACCGCATGTCCCACCACATGGGCGCGGGCCTGCACCATCCAGACCCCGCACGGCACGATTCAGACACCCATTTTCATGCCTGTCGGTACGCAGGCCAGCGTCAAAAGCGTCTCCCCGGAGGAGCTGCGCGCGGCCGGGGCGACCATCATCCTTGCCAATACCTATCACCTGATGCTGCGTCCCGGCTCCCCATTGATCGCCGAACTGGGTGGTCTGCACGCATTCATGCATTGGGATGGCCCGATCCTGACCGATAGCGGTGGCTTTCAGGTCTGGAGCCTGGGACACCTGCGCAAATTGAGCGAGGAGGGCGTGCTCTTTAAATCGCATCTCGATGGCTCGCTGCATCAGTTGACGCCCGAACGCGTGATGCAGATCGAAGCGGAACTGGGCGCTGATATCATCCTGCCGCTCGATATTTGTTCGCCCTATCCCTGCCCGCCGCTCGATGCGCGGAAAGCGATGGAGCAGACGCACCGCTGGGAGGAGCGTGCCCTGCTCGCGAAGGAGCGCTATCGTCCCGAACAGACTTTGTTCGGCATTGTGCAGGGGGCGTTCGAGCCTGATCTGCGCCGCGAAAGTGCGCGCGTAATCGGGAGCATGCCGTTCGCGGGGCTATCGATTGGCGGCCTCTCGGTTGGCGAGCCGAAGGAGAAAATGTGGGAGATGCTGCGCTATGTGACGCCGGAGCTGCCCCGCGACAAGCCGCGCCACCTGCTGGGCGTCGGCTCGCCCGAAGACCTGGTGATCGGTGTGGGGCTGGGTATGGATATGTTCGATTGCGCGCTGCCCACCCGCGTCGCTCGCCACGGCGGCCTCTTCACTACTCATGGGCGCGTGCGCATTACCGCCGCGCGGTTTCGCGCGCAGCAGGGGCCAATCGAAGAGGGCTGCGATTGCTATACCTGCCAGCACTATAGCGCAGCCTACGTCCATCATCTCGCGCGGGCCGAGGAGCAGCTCTATTATCGCCTGGGCAGTATCCATAACCTGCGCTTCATGCTGCGGCTCGCCGGCCAGTTGCGCGCCGCGATCATCGATGGCACCTATCCGGCGTTCCGCGACGCATTCCTGGAGCGCTATATGCCCGCATCCGAGCAGGTGCGTCAGGAGCAGCGCGAGAAATGGAAGGCAGCTCGCATGCGCACTCAGGCGCCTGCCTCTGCCGCGCAAAAGATATAATATTGTTGTGTAGAACAGGGGCTTCGCCCCTGTTCTACACAACAATATTGTCAGGGCAAGCGCCGCAGGCGCTTGCAGGTGTGCGTAAGGTTCAAGAAGAGAATAAGGTATTGTATGGAGACCATAGCATATCGCTTCCTCAATACAGGAATACAGGATGCCGCTCTCAACATGGCTATCGACGAAGCCATCCTGCTGCGCCACCTTAGCGGCGAGACCCCACCAACGCTGCGCGCCTTCCGCTGGTCGCAGCCCTCCATCTCGCTGGGACGTTTTCAGAGTGTCGAGCGCGAAATAGCTGAGGACGCCTGTCGGCAGCAGGGCGTTGCGCTGGTGCGTCGTCCAACGGGAGGGCGCGCGGTGTATCACCGTGACGAGTTTACCTACAGCATCGTCATCGGCAAGCGCCACGGCGTCCCGGCTGGAGTCGTCGCCGCCTACGCATATCTGGCACAGGGGCTGCTGGCGGCGCTGCGCATCCTCGGCGTGCAGGCGCAACTGAGCGATGAGCGCGTCAACAAGCATCCTTCCGCCGCCTGCTTCGCCTCCTCGACGCAGGCCGACCTTACCAGCGGCGGCTTCAAGCTGGTAGGCAGCGCGCAGGTCTGGAAAGAGGACGCGCTCTTGCAGCAGGGTTCGCTGCCGCTCGATGATCGCTCCGCTGAGTTCTTCGCGATGCTGCGCTTCCCCGACGAAGCCGCCCGCGCGGAGGCGCTGGCGGCCTACCGCACGAAAACGACGCCCCTGCATACCTTCGCTCCCGGCGCGACCTGGGACGATGTTGCGGAAGCGTTTCGGGCCGGATTCAGCGCAGCCCTGCATGTCGAGTTCGTTCCCGGCGCGTTGAGCGCGGCGGAGTGGGACCTGGCCCATCAACTGGTGGAGGAGAAATATAGCAAGTTGACCTGGCGCAAGGAACGCGTGCAGCTCAAGGCGTTTTGAAGAGTCTGTGCTTGCGTTTTGTGTCGTCCAGGTGCTATGATACGGGGTAATGTTCCCGCATTTGTGGGCTTCCTCCGCACAGCATGTTTTTACCAACCGTCTCTCTATTATTCTATTATGAGAGGCTATGATAGATAAGTAAGGAGCAAACATGGGCACCATCTTCGATCCACGCGATCCTAAATGGAAAAAGGAATCGCGCGATTTTCTGGAGCCTAGAGGGATTATCCCTGCCGTTATAGAGACGACGCCGCGTGGTGAACGTTCCTGGGATCTCTATTCGCGCCTGTTGAAAGAACGCATCATTTTCGTTGGCACGCCTATCGATGACCAGGTTGCCAATAGTATCGTCGCGCAGTTGCTCTTCCTCCAGAGTGAGGATGCAACGAAAGATATCAATATGTACATCAACTCCCCCGGTGGGAGCATCTACGCCGGCCTCGCCATCTACGACACCATGCAGTGGCTGCGCCCGGAGATTTCAACGGTGTGTATGGGCATGGCAATGAGCATGGGCGCTGTGCTGCTGGCTGCCGGAACGAAGGGCAAGCGCTACTGCCTGCCGAACTCTACCATGCTGATTCACCAGCCTCTGGGCGGTGCGGAAGGTCAGGCGGCTGATATCGAAATTACCGCGCGTGAGATCTTGCGCCTGCGCCGCAGCATTTACGAGATCCTCGCCAAACATACCGGGCAGACGGTGGAGCGCATCCAGCACGATTCTGACCGTAACTACTACCTGACGCCACAGCAGGCGGTTGAGTACGGCCTTGTCGATGATATCCTGGCACCATCCGAGGAGTAGTTTTTGTCATTCCAGCACAGAGGCTCCGCCTCTGTGCTGGAATGATCTCTAGATATCTCATAAAAAATGTGACGCAAGGGAGGAAACCCTTTGTCTGGACGTGTGCCTGCCCTGGCAGGAAGAACCATCCGTTGTCTCCTGTTTGACTGTGGCGAGACGTTGTGGACGCACTGCGAAAAGCCACTCTGCCATGCTTTAGATCAGGCGGCAGGCTGGCGCGCGCTCGCCCTCCTCTACATGCGTTTTAATCCACAGGACTACCCTTTCGCCGCCACGCTCACTGGCGAGCAGTTGCGAAAAACCATAGAAGCATACATACGTAAGTTGAGCCGCCAGATGCCTGAGCGCGAGCCGGATTTCGCCGTTGCAACGATGGAGGCGCTGCACCAGATCGGATTCACCGGGGCGGATCCCGACCTGGGTGCCGAGATCTTTGAAGCACTGCGCGTTCGCTCCTATGAGGCGCGCCGGCTCTTCCCCGATACGCTCTCGACTCTGGATGAACTGCGCCGGCGCGGCTTCCTTCTGGGTATCGTGACGAATCGTCAATACGGGGGCGCTCCCTTTCGTGAAGATTTGCAAGCCTTCGGCCTCCTTGATTATTTCAATTACGAGCATGTCGCAGTCTCCGCTGATGCCAGGGTACGCAAGCCCGGTCCGGCTCTCTTTTTACAGGCGCTTAACGCGCTCGGCGTGCCGCCCGAAGAGGCAGCCATGGTCGGCGACTCGCTGCACTCGGATGTTGGCGGGGCGCAGCGACTCAATCTTTTCGCTATCTGGAAGCCCAAGTTGCGCCTGCGTGTCGAAGCGCAGCAGAGCTTATTTCTGGATAAAGAGCAGCTTACCGATGAATATTTGCTCGCCTACGCGCATATGCTCGATAACGAGAAATCGCGCCGCCGCAGCGAAGGGATTATTCCTGATCTGATTATTGAGCATCTGAGCGACCTGTTGGCGACCTTTCATGAAGCAGGCGTGCAGTGATTCCCATTGTGCGTAAATGGCTATTCGAGACGCTTTATAAGAACCGTTACCTGTACCGCTTCGCCAGCACGGTGCCGTTCGCGGGCCAGTGGCGCGTCTGGCAACGCCTGGTATTGACGCGCATCTATGGCATGGATGTGCTGGAGCTAGGCTGCGGGCTGGGCGATCTGCTCGCGGATATGCTCACGGCCGGGTATCATTGCAAGGGGATTGACCAGTCGCCCGAAATGGTGGCAGCGGCGCGCGAGACGCTGCGCAAACGCGGCGTCGGGCAGAGATCCAGCGTGCTGCTCGGCTCCGCTCAGCAATTGCCCTTCGGCGATCACTCCTTCGATACTGTAGTCAGCACCTTCCCCTCGGAATATATCTACGATCCCGATACTATCTCGGAAGTGGCGCGCGTGCTGCGTCCCGGCGGGCGCCTGATTGTGATTGAGGGGGCGAATCTGCTCCCGGTAGGATTTCTCCAGCCATTACTGCTTCTGATTCAACTGCTGGTCTATGGCCCCGCCGCTATCTTCGGTCCGCGCAGGCGGCGCACTCTCAAAGAAGAGGTGGCGCGCAGTCGCCAGGACTCAACGCCTGGCGAACGCTCTACCCATAGCGAACGCGAGGAGCGCAAGGGCGTGACAACGGAGGAACTGCCCGATGCGTGGTTTGGCCGGCATATCCCCCTGGAGCGTTTCGGGCTGCGCCGCCGCTCCGAACGGGTGCGCAGCAGGCGCTGGGAAGTATATATAATCATTGGAGAAAAGAGGTAGGACCGGATTAGGGACGCCCGCAAGGGGGCAAGACGCCCGCAAGGGGGCAAGACGCCCGCAAGGGGGCAAGACGCCCGCAAGGGGGGCAAGACGCCCGCAAGGGGGCAAGACGCCCGCAAGGGGCGTCTCTACATTTCA
>Ga0209810_1004423_pt1 | contig 13569 bp, 11 predicted proteins | sample Coa_R1_7_FD_187159 | JGI IMG/M metagenome (GOLD analysis project Ga0209810, IMG submission 187159) | Surface soil microbial communities from Centralia Pennsylvania, which are recovering from an underground coalmine fire - Coalmine... | ecosystem: Environmental > Terrestrial > Soil > Unclassified...
GGTGCCGGGTTGTTCGGGAACCGGGGCCTACGCGTTCCTCGGAAATCCCGGCGGCGGCAACGGCAATGGCCCGAACTATGCCTCCGGAGCGTACTCTGTCGTCGGCGGCGGGTCGAGCAACGAGGCATGCGACAATTGGGCCATCGTCGTGGGCGGTTACGGGAACGCGGTTTCGTCGGGATCGACCAACACGGCGGGCGGCTTCATCGGCGGCGGGAATTACAATGTCCTAACCGGCAACGACTCGGACTCTGCCATCGTCGCCGGCGGTAACAACGACGTCTCGAACGCCGAGTCCGCGATCGTGGGCGGATATCAGAATACGGTCTCGGCCGCGCTCGCCTTCATGGGCGGCGGCTACGCGAACACACTGTCAGCGGAGGACGGCGCGATTGCGGGAGGAACGAACAACACCGTCTCGGGCGTCGGCGGCTACGTCGGAGCCGGCGGGTACAACACGGCCTCCGGCGAAGGATCGGTGATCGGCGGCGGTTACAACAGCACGGCGGCGGGCGCGTTTGCGACGATCCCCGGCGGTTACGTCGACTCCGCCGCGGGCACGTACAGCTTCGCCGCCGGGGCGCGGGCGAGCGCGGCACACACCGGCACGTTCGTGTGGAGCGACGGCTCGGACGGCGATGCGATCCTGAGCTCGTCGCACCCGTACCAGTTCGTCGCCCGCGCGTCGGGCGGCGTCACCTTTTGGACGAATCGCGGAAGCACCGTCGGCGCTACGCTGGCGCCGGGATCCGGGACGTGGTCTTCGGCGAGCGACCGAAACCTGAAGACCGACGTCGCGCCGCTCGACGACGCGGCGGTGCTGGACAAGGTCGCCGCGCTGCCGATCAGCCGCTGGAGTTACAAGACGGAGCACGGCGTCCGCCACGTCGGTCCGATGGCGCAGGACTTCTACGCGGCCTTCAAAGTCGGCGAAGACGATCGCCACATCACGTCGATCGACGAGGACGGCGTGGCGCTTGCGGCGATCAAGGCGCTGCACGCGGAGAACCGTGGGCTGCACGCTGAGAACGCGGCACTGCGCCGCACGATCACGGCGATGCGAGCTGCTGAATCGGCGCATGATCGGCGCGTCGACGCCGAGCTCGCGAGACTGGAAGCGCGGTCTCGGTAGCGTCTGCCTACTCACCGTACCGCCAGAGGCGCTTCGCGACGACTGTCCACCGGATACCGGGGGCTCCGAAAACGGCATGGTCGAGATCGACGTGGACGAGTTGCGGGCGCAGCTCGAGGTGGACGAGGCGACCCAGTGGGCCGCACGGTCGCGCTGAGCGGGCGCGAATCGCGGCCCGTTCCATCCGAGGCGCGCTCGACGTCCGCTGGGTCGTGCCACGGCGCTTGTCCGTGGCGCAACGTCGGGCTACCCGTCAGCCCGAACGCTTCTTGAAATGCCGGCGGCGCGATGTTCTGGACGTTCGTGTGCGACCGTCGTTCGTCTGCTCGGCGAGGAAGACACGCTCCCCGGCGCCGCGCTACCGGCCGGAGATAACTCGTGAGCCGAACGAACGAAGTAGGCTGCCCGGCAGTGCACAAAGAATCCAGCCGTACCATTCCCGCCCCTCTGTCCGCGGAGTGTCTCTCATACGCTGGAGGCGCCGATGCGCATTCGTTGCTTTGGCATTGTTCCGTCGGCGCTGCTGAGCAGCGCATTGCTCGCGGCGTGCGCCGGAGGTTCGAGTGCGACGCAAGCGGCGGGGATCGTCCCGGCCGGCGTCCAGCGGTCCGGCGTGTCCGGGAGCGAAGCCGTCCCCGCGCACCGAGCTTCATCGGCCGTTCGCCGAACGCTGTCGGTGCCGACCTGCTCGAGTACGGGCACAGGCGCCTTCCGGGGAAGCGCCGGTGGGAACGGGGCGCAGGGCGATAACCCCAACATCGCCGGAGGTGAGTTCGCATTCGTCGGCGCCGGTTCGGGCAACCAGGCATGCGACGGTTGGTCGGCGGTCGTGGGCGGTTACAACAACGCCGTTTCGACCGCCGCCGCCGGAGCGGGCGCCGCCAGTTTCATAGGCGCAGGCGAGTCCAACGTCATTACCGGCGCCGATGTGAGTTCCGCCATCGTCGCCGGCAACAGCAACCAGATCGCTGCCTCTGCGTCGGCGATCGTCGGCGGGAATGCCAACTCGGTGACGGTTGACTTTGCGCTGATTGGTGGGGGACAATTCAATACGCTCAACGGCAACGGACGGTTCGGAGCGATCGCCGGCGGATTCACGAACAGCCTTTCGGCCGAATACGGCTTCATCGGCGCGGGCACGAATAACAACGTCTCGGGCGAAGGCGGATACATCGCGGCCGGTGGCTACAACACCGTTACCGGCGAGGGCGCGGTGATCGACGGCGGCTTCGACAGCACGGCATCCGGCGCGTTCGGGACGATCCCCGGCGGATACGTGAACAATGCCGCGGGCACGTACAGCTTCGCCGCGGGCGCTCGCGCGAGCGCTCCGTATACGGGGAACTTCGTGTGGAGCGACGGTTCCGACGGCGACACGATCCTGACCGCGACGAAAGCCTATCAGTTCCTCGCTCGCGCATCGGGCGGCTACACGCTCTACACCAACGCCGCCGGCACCGTCGGCGCGCAGCTCGCCGCCGGCTCGGGGACGTGGGCATCCCTGAGCGACCGTCGCGTGAAGACCGCGATCGTGCCGCTCGATGACGACGCCGTGCTGGCAAAGGTCGCCACGCTGCCGATCAGCCGCTGGAGCTACAAGTCCGAGCACGGCGTCCGCCACGTCGGCCCGATGGCGCAGGACTTCTACGCGGCCTTCAAAGTCGGCGAAGACGACCGGCACATCACGTCGATCGATGAAGACCGCGTGGCGCTCGCGGCGATCAAGGCGCTGCATGCCGAGAACGCGGCACTGCGCCGAACGATCGCGGCGATGAGGGCTGCTCAATCGGCGCATGATCGGCGCGTCGACGCCGAGCTCGCGAGTCTGGAAGCGCGGTCCCGGTAGCGCCCGCCGACTGACCGTACCGCAACAGGCGTTCGCGACCCACCCAATAAAGAGGCTACCCAGGTCTCGTACGACGCACGACGTCGGGCCACGGATAAGCGGTCGTCCGTCGCGGCGGCTGCGGCTCTGACGCCGAGGCCGCCGACGGTTGACCGCGTATCCGGCGCCTCGGGCTTACAATGCGATCGCGAATATCGCGCCGGGCCCCGATTCGTCCTCGATGCCTCCGGAGACGTACAGCGTGCGTTTGTCCGCCGAGAAGGCCGCGTGGCTCGTCGTCTTGTTGCCGGACGGAATTCGCCGCTCCAGTACGCCGTTCGAGGCGTACGCGAGGACTTCGCGAGCACCGTAGTGCGCGACGTAGAGCCGACCGTCCGGTCCGACCACGAAACCGTCGGGAACCGTCGTCTCACCCGGGATGCGAGGGACCTCGGCGAAGAGCTGTCGCGCACCCAGCGAGCCGTCATCACGAACGGCGTACCGCCAAATCTCTCTCGTGACGCTCTCGCCGACGTACAGCATCGAACCGTCGTGCGACAAAGCGATGCCGTTGGCGTACGCGAGGCCGCCGGCGACCTCGTGAACGCGCCCGGCCGGATCGACGCGATACACCCGGCCTTGCGGGTCTGCCGGCACCGCCTTCGGTGTTTCCTTATAACCGGAGTCGGTGACGTAGTAGCCGCCGCGAACCGTATCGAGTGCGAGGTCGTTCGGATAGGTCAACCAGCGGCCGTCGACGGTACACGCGACGACCTCGACGATGCGTCCGCTCGCATCTAGGCGTAGGATCGAGCCGGCGCTCGACATCACGACGTGCGTCCCGTCGACGTCGATCGCGTGGCCGTTCGCCGCCGGGACGTGCGCCCAGACCTCCGAGCCGGCGCCGTCCGATCGCATGCGGACGATCTCGCCGGGCGCGGTCATCGAATAGTACAGCGTCCCGTCCGGCGCAACGACGACCCCTTCGGTGTAGTGGTCGGCTCGGGCCACGAGCCGCGGTTGGTTCACGACGGCATCTTTCGGCATTTACGGACGGAGCATACCCACAGACCACGCGTCCGGTGGAGTGACGTGACGACGCGCGGAACTGCCGTCGGCCGATGCAGCTCGCGCGACGATAGCGCCGCGTCCTGCGCCTGCGCGCCGGGTACGGATGCGCCATGCGGTTCTCGGTCGGCGTGAACTACTGGCCGCGGCGCAGCGGGCTTGCGATGTGGCGGCGCTTCGATGCGGGCGAGATCGGCGAGGAGCTGGCCCGCATCGCGGCGCTCGGGCTCGACACCGTTCGATTCTTCTTGCTTTGGGACGACTTTCAGCCGGCGGCGGACGAGGTCGCGCCGGAAATGCTCGACCGGCTCCAGCGGTTCGTGGGCATCGCGCACGACGCCGGCCTCCGAACCGTGCCGGTGCTGTTCTGCGGCCGCCTCGCCGGCCGCGACCGGCTGCCGTCGTGGGCGCGTTCGGCGCGCGGCGTCCGCGATCTGTATTCGGGGCCGATGCTGGACGCGCAGCTCGTCCTCGCGCGCGCCGCCGGAGAGCGTCTCCGCGCGCATCCGGCGCTGCACGCGTGGGATCTCGGACACGCGTTCACGCAGCTCTCCCAACCGTCGCGCGCCCGCGCGCGCACGGGAGACCACACGCCGCAGCTCATCTCCGAGGCGACGGTCGCGCAGTGGAGCGCGCGCCTTACCTCGGCGCTGCGCGAGGCGTCGTCGATCGGCACCACGGCGGGGGCATACGCCGGCGATCTCACGTCCGACCGCGGCATTCGTCTCGGATCGCTCGCGATGCCGTTCGCGTTCGCCTCGATCGAGGCACGTGGTCCCGATCTCGGCTTCGCCCGCGACCGTCTCGATGCGGAAGCCGTGCCGTTCCTCGCGATGCTGACGTCGGTCTTCACGCACAAGCCGGTCGCGGTGACCGCGTTCGGTCACGTCGAATGCCGGGCCGACACGTTCTCGCTCGACTACCCGTGTCTCGGAGAGCACGACAACGCGGCCTACTGCACCGCGGTCTTGGAGCGGCTGCACGCCGACGGCCGCGTGGGCGCGTTCTGGTGGTGCTGGGCCGACACCGTACCCGGCGAAGATGCGATCGAGGCGCCGGAGAACGCGTTCGGGATCGTGCGCGCGGACGGCTCGGAGAAGCCGGTCGCCGCGGCGCTCGCCGCCTTCGCCCGCGAGCGCCGGGACGTCGTCGCGTCCGACGACATGCCGGCGATCTCGGCCGACTACTACTACCGCACGCTGCCGTCGAGCACCGCGACGCTCTACCAGGCGTATCTCGCCTTCGTCGAACCGCGCCGGTTGCGTCCGCGCCGATCCGCGAACGGTGAACACGTCGACTGAAATTCGCCCCGGGCAGGGCACGGCGACGATGTGCGGCCGGCCGTCACGGACCGCCGACGAGCGATCGCGTCGGACCCGCCTCACCGGAAGGCATGTCGGGACGAGACGGAATACCTGGCACTCCGCTTCACTCGTCGGGCCATAGCCCGGACGAGCGCCGCTAGGATTTGCCGTATGCGGCCGTGAGGTAGCCCGCGATCGGCGCGATTTGATCGTCCGGGATCGGCGCGCCGTACACGGCCCGCATCTTCGTCACCTCCGCGGTCCATTGCGCCTGCGTCATCAGCGGCTGCGTCGAGACGTACGCGGAGGAGTGGCACGTCAGGCAATAGCGTTGCGCCGCCTCGACGCCCGGGCCCGGCTTGAAGCTGAAACCGGCATCGCCCGGAAGCGAGATGGAAACCGCGCCCTTCGGCGCGGGCGGGCCGGCCGCGAGCGCGGTTCCGGCCGCGACGCCTGCGAGTCCGAGCACCGTGGCGGCTACGAGCGTCTTGGTCACGCCACGGTCACCTCGTACGTCTCGATCGTGTTGAGCATGTAGCCGCTGGGATTCCAGATCGGCGTGGCGGGCTGCGTCGAACCGTCGTTCGCGGTCGCGCGGACGGCGAGCCGGTAGGCGCCGCGCTCCGCGTCCCAGCGCGCGTTCCAGCGCCGGAAGCTGTAGCGCCCGTAGTCCTGTTCGAGGGCGGCGTCGCGCCACGTGCCGCCGCCGTCGGTCGAGATCTCGACCCGGCGGATCCCGCTCCCGCCGTCGAACGCGATCCCGCGAAGGACGACCGGCTCGGGCCGGAGCGTCGCGCCGTCCGCGACGTTGGTGATGAACGACCGGACGTCCATCTTGTTGATCGGCACCGTGGGGTAGCCCGTCGAGCCCGGCGCGACGTTCGCATGCGGCGTATCGGGGATCCGGTACGCCGTCTTCATCCAGAAGTTGTCGTCGACGTGGTCGAGCACGGTGATGTCCGAGAGCATCTTGACCCAGTACGTGGCGTACCAGCCGGGGACGATGAGCCGGACCGGGTAGCCGTTCAGCAACGGCATCGGCGCGCCGTTCATCAGGTACGCGACGATGACGTCGTCGCCGCGCGCGACGTCGACGTCGAGCGACTTCTTGAAGTCGGGCGTCATCGACAGCACGGGCGTTTCGAGCCCGTTGAACTGGACTTGTTTCGCCGTCGCAGCGAGCCCGGCGCGATCGAGGATGTCGCGCAGGCGCACCCCGGTCCAGCGCGCGTTCCCCATCGCGCCGTTCGACCATTGCCCGCCCGCGACGCGCGGCGAGAAGAGGCCGCGGCTGTTGCCGGAGCACTGGTTCACGGCGGCGATCTCGACGGTCGGCATCGCGGCGAGCTCGTCGAGCGAGAGCGAGAGCGGACGCTGCACCGCGCCGGTCACGTTGATCCGATGCGTCGTCGCGTCGACGGACTGCGGGATACCCGCCAGATGCCAACGGACGAAGAACGCGTCGTTCGGCGTGAAGACGCCGTCGTCGAACACCGCCATCGGCGTCTCGAGCTGCGGCGGGCGAGGCGTGAGCAGAATCAGCGCACGCTTCTGCGGGAACGCGACGAGCGGGCGCGATCCGTTCTCGATCGGCAGCGCGACGATCTGGCCCATCACCGCCCGGGGCAGCGCGGCCGCGCCGAGCGCGGCGCCGGCGGAGGTCAGAAACCGAGCGCGACTCGCTGCCATCGACGTTCCTCCCGGTCGGTTGGCCCTCGCTTATGCGGCTCGGCGAGGGTATCCCTGCTCGTCCCGCCCGAAGGTCAGCACGTGCCGGTTCGCGGGCGTCCGCCCGGACCGGCGCCGTGCACCGGCGCGATCAAACGCGGACGCGGGAGCGGCAGCGTGCGCACCCGGCGGCGGTGTTCTTCCTCCACGACGTCGCGCCGCCAGGCATGCAGCACGTCGCCTTGGTCGAGCAGTCCGACCCACGAGCCGTCGTCGTCGAGGACGACCACGGTTCGTTCCCCGGTTCTCGCCATGCAGTCGACGGCCGCGCGAACGTGGTCGTCACGCCGCACGACCGCGGGGAGCGCGACGACGTCGGCGACGGTTCGACGATCGTCGTGCCGAGCGAGAATCCGTCCGCGATGGACGACGCCGAGCAGCGCGCCGCTCCGATCGACGACGGGGTACACGAAATGCGAGCGCAGCCCCGCCCCGTCGCCGAGCATCGCGCGCACGCGCGCGAGCGGAAGGGTCGGCATCAGCGTTTCGACGCGCTCGCGCGGGACCATGATCGCGCCGACGGCCGTGCGTTCCAGCGGGTGCACGGTGTATTCGCGTGCGACGTGCGTTCCGCGCCGCGCCAGCTTTTCGGTCAAGATCGAGCGCTTCACGAACACCACCGTGACCGCGGTCGCGGCGATCGACGCGGCGAATACGCCGGTCACGAGCGGCCAGTCGTGCGTCGTCTCCAGCGCGAAGACGGTCGCCGTGAACGGCGCGCGCATCGTGCCGCCGAGCATCGCGGCGAGGCCGATCGTGGCCCACAGCGCTTCGTCGTGGTGCGGGATCACGCCGGCGGCGAGCGCGCCGATGCCGGCTCCGATCATCAGCAGCGGCGCGAGCACGCCGCCCGACGTCCCGGAGCTCAGGCTCGCGACCCAGATGACGACTTTGACGGTGAGGAGCGCGACGACCGCGGACAACGCGAGCCGTCCGTCGACGAGCGCGTCGATCACGGGATAGCCCACCCCGAGTGCCTGCGGCGCGATCAGGCCGCCCGCGCCGACGACGACGCCCCCGATCGCCGGCCACCACATCCAATGCACCGGCAAGCGATGGTACGCGTCTTCCACCGCGTACACGACGTACGTGAGCAGACCGGAGGCCGCGCCGACGGCGAGCCCGAGCGCGACCGCGTACGGGAGCTGCTGCGGGACGATCGCGTGCAGGTGCGCGACCGGAAAGACGGCCGACGCGCCGAGCAGCGGGACGCGCAGCGCGTACGCGACGACGCTCGCGATCGCGACCGGGATGACGCTGCGCGGCCGCCACTCGAACAGCAGCAGCTCGACGGCGAGAAACACCGCAGCGATCGGCGAGCCGAACGTGGCCGACATCCCGGCCGCCGCGCCGGCGACGAGCAGAATGCGCCGTTCGACCGGCGCGAGCGCGAGGAACTGCGCCGCGATGGAGCCGAGCGCACCGCCGCTCATGATGATCGGACCTTCGGCCCCGAACGGCGATCCGGTGCCGATCGCGATCGCCGAGGCGATCGGCTTGTAGAGCAGCAGACGCGCTTGGACCACCGACTCGTTTTCGAGGATCGCGTGGAGCGCCTCGGGGATGCCGTGGCCGCGGATTTTCTCCGAGCCGTATCGCGCGATCAGCCCGATGACGAGGCCGCCCACGACGGGAATCGCGGACGCCGCGATGCCGCGATACGCGAGCGACGGCGTGACGAGCGCCGTATCGAGACGTCCGAAGTATGCGAAGTTCGTGACCAGGCCGATCGCTTTGAGCAAGGCGTACGCCAGCCCGGTCGCGAGCACGCCGAGCAGCAGCGCGAGGCCGGAAAGCGTCGCAAGCTGCCGAGTATCCGTGGAGAAGTCGCCGAGTCGCCGCACGAATTGAAAGGATACCCCACCCCTGCAGGGGTAGGCAGGGACGTAGGTCGGAGACGGCCCCGGTTCGGTCGGGATTTCGCGCCGGTTTCATGCTTCGCAGGCCGGCGCTCGCCGGCACACAAGGCGACGCCGTATCCTGCCGGGTCGAGGCGGTTACGCGCCTTCGGCGGGTGAGAGACAGTCCTCGAGCGCGGCGAGCAGAAGCTCGCGCTTCTCGGGCAGCGCGGCGGCGCCGTAGCGCTCGAACCGGTCCTTCAAGACGCCGCGAAGCCACTCGTCTCGCAGCCCGCGCGCCTCGGGCGACATCCGATGCTCGACTCCCGGGCGTGCGCGCAGCATCGCGTCGATGCGCCGGTTCGTGAGCAGCCGGTAGATCGTGAACTCGCACGACGGCCGCGTGTAGACGTTATGGCGGCCCCGGCGCCCGTCGCGCGCCCGGCGCTCGCGCAGGATGAAACCGTCGTCGACCAGCTCTTTCATCGCCGCGAAGACGACCGCGACGCTGGCGAGCCCGAGGTCTTCGCAAATCTCCTTGGTCGTCGGATACCATTCGGCGAGGTCGCTGCCGAGCAGCATCGACAGATAGATATAGAGCGAGACTTGGCGAGCGCTCAGCACGTGGAAGAGAAACCCGCTCCACCACGCGGGCAGCTCGACGAAGGGCGCGCATTCCGAGCCGAAGGTGCCTTGCGTGATCCTGATGGTCGGAATCCGCTTCTCCCCAACGTGAAGGTCGCCGCTGGTAACCGGCGCGTTGCGCGCACGATACCGTCCGAGAATCGTCGTCTCCCGCACGGCGCCGGGGACGATGCATGCCGAATTTCCGGTCGTATTCCCACCCGCGCCGGAGTCGAGCAGAGAAGCGGCACCCACCCCGGGGACCCGGCGACGGGAAAGTCACGAAGTCCCGTGGACGGCGCCGCTCCACGGCACGAACGTCTGCGGACGTCCCTGCCGTGGCGAGTACGTCCCCCGCGCCACCGCGCTGAAACGAGCGCTTTTCAGGACGCATTTCGGGCGAACTCGGTCCTCGGCGCGTTCCCGCGCGCCGGCGAATCCGGGGCGCCGCGGCTCGCGAACGCGCTCGTCACAGGACGGTATACGGGACGCGCCGAGAGATGGAACGAGCGCGTTTCGCCGAGGTGAGAAGATGGAGCTGCCTTCGTTCGAGGTTCCGGTCGTGCTCGCGCCGATGGGCGGTTTCGCGACGGTCGCGCTCGTCGCGGCCGTGTGCGAGGCGGGTGGTCTCGGGATCCTCGCCGCGGCGTATCTCACGCCCGAGCAGATCGCGGCGCAGGGCGCTGAGCTCCGCTCGCGCACGCGCAAGCCGTTCGGGATCAATCTCTTCATCGAGAACCCGCCGTACGAGGCGGAGGACGCGGTCGTCGCGCACGCGCACGCACGCATCGGAACGTTGCGCGCCGAGCTCGGGATGGCGCAGCCCGCGACGCCGGCGCGTCCCGTCGATCACTATCGCGCGCAGATCGATGCGGTGCTCGAGGCGCGTCCCGACGTGTTCTCGTTCACCTTCGGGATCCCGGATGCGCGAACGCTGGAGCGCTTTCGCGCCGCGGGGACCTTCACGCTCGGGACGGCCACGACGGTCGCCGAGGCGATCGCGCTGCGCGAGGCGGGCGTCGACGGCGTCATCGCGCAAGGCGCGGAAGCGGGCGCGCACCGAGGGACGTTCCTCGCCGCGGTCGACGAGTCGCTGATCGGCACGATCGCGCTCGTCCCGCAGGTCGTCGACGCGACGGGGCTGCCGGTCATCGCGGCCGGCGGGATCGGCGACGGGCGCGGCGTCGCCGCAGCCCTCGCGCTCGGCGCGCGAGCAGCCGCGCTGGGGACGACGTTCCTTCTCGCGCCCGAGGCGAGCACGTCGCCGGCGCACCGCGCGGTGCTCACGAGCGAGCGCGTCCGGCACACCGTCCTCACGCGCGCGTTTTCGGGGAAGAGCGCGCGCGGCGTACCGAACCGGTTCACCGCGGCGATCCGCGACCCCGACGACATCGCGCCGTATCCGTTTCAGAACGCGATGACGCGCGACGTCCGCAACGCCGCCGCGGCGAGCGGCAACCCGGAGTACGTCTCGCTCTGGGCGGGACAGGCGGCGCCGCTGGCGCGCGAACAGCCGGCGGCGCAGATCGTCCGCCGCGTCGTGGACGAAGCGCGCGCCGCCGTGGAACGGGTGCGCGCCGAACTGTAGTCCCCTCCAGGGCGGAGCGCCGGCGCGGTGGAAGGACGCCGCGCGGGTGATGTTCGTCGACATGCGGAGGACCGGACCGGGGTGCACTCCGAGGCGTACGTCATCGCGGCGACCGGCCGGCGCGACGCGATCCGCGCGGCGGCCGCGGCGTACGCGCCGCGCTCTCCCGAGCGGATGCTGCTCGACGCGGTCGCCGCGCAAGACGACGGCGACGTCGATGCGGCGGTGGGCATGCTGCGTCGCATCGTGCGCGGCGAAGCGCCGCGCGATGCGGCGCCCGCGGCCGACTGCCTCGGGCCGATCCTCGCGATGCGCCATGCGATGGACGAGCTGGAAGCCGTCGCCGGTGTGCTCGAGGCCGGCGGATGGCGGGCCTCCGCGTGCGCGTTCCGCGCCCTCGTCGCCGCCGAGCGGAACGACGTTCGCGCGGCGCGCGCGTTCGGCGAAGACGCCGAAACGGCGCTGAGCGGCGAGCAGAGCCCGATCGTCGAGGCCCGCGTCGTGCAGCGGTTGGCGCGGGCGGCGTACTTCGCCGGCGATCACACCCGCGCGCGCGATCTCGCCGTCCGCGCCGCACGCCGCGCCGAGCAGCTCGGAGCCTGGCGCACCGCGGCGGCCGCGTATTCGATCGCGTTCAACGTCGAGCACGACGTGTTCGAGGATTTCGCCGAGGCCGACCGATTCGTGAGCCTGTGGCGCGAAGCGGCGAAGCGTGCCGGGAACCTGTCGTCCCTGCAGCCGGCGCTGGTCGCGGAATACACGGTGGCGGTGCAGATCGGCGACGCGGAGCGCGTCGCCGCGATCGAACGCGAGCTGCGCCGGCTGGGCCTTCCCGAGCAGTACACCGAGCACTATCCGTTCTCGCTCGCGCGCGCGGTCGCCACGGGGATGCACGACCTCGCCGCGATGCGCACGATCGCGCAGGTGCTGCGCGATACCGACGGGCGAAGCCGCGCGCAGAGCGCCGTGTGCACCGCGCTCGTCGCGCTCGCGTGCGCGGCCGAAGGCGACGACGACGCCGCGCGCGCGGCGGCGCGCGAGGCGATGAGCACGCTGGGCCGCGCGCTCGCGGCGGATCCCGCCTACGAGCGCCGGCTGCGCCGGCTCGCGCGCGCCGCCGCCGCGTTCGCCTGCGAGCTCCTCGGCGATCACGTGCGCGCCGCGCGCATCGTCGCGGCGCGCGATGCGGGGACGATCGTGCGCGACCTGGTGCACGGCGGTGACGACGTCGCGCTCGGCGTTCGCGGGTGGCGGATGCTGTTCGAGCGCGTGCGCGAAATGCGCGAGCGAAATCGCCCGGCGGCGGGGCTGACGGGCAGCGAGCTGGAGGTGCTGCGCCTGCTCGGGCGCGGATGGAGCGCGGGGCGCATCGCCGCCGAGACGGGGCGCAGCGTCAACACCGTCTACAATCACACGCGGGCGATCCTCGAAAAGCTCGACGCGCGTCGCGCGCCCGAGGCGGTCGCGATCGCGCGCGAGCGCGGCTACTTGGGCTGAACGCCGCGCGCGCCGGCGGCGCGCGTAGTCAAATTTGATACCGTCGCGCGCGCCGTAGCGCGGCACGCTGGCGCTGCACCCGTTCGAGGAGGCAGCCCATGCTCGCAGCGCTCATCGCCGCGATCGTCTTGGTCATTGCGTCCGCCGGCCCGCCGCCGGCGCAGCGCAGCTCGCCGCTCGCCGTTCCGGCGCGCTCCGTCCCCGCGCACGCGGTCCCCGACGCCTCACCGGCGCCCGCCGCGTCTCCCGACGATCTTCCCGCGATCCCGTCCCCTCCGCCTGCGTGTGGCTCGCAACCGATTTGCGACTAGCGCATCGCCCGATGACGACGACGCTCGCGCGGTCATCGTGCTTCTCGATTTCCTCATGGGCGATTCGCTGGCGGAAGTCGCCGCGCGTCACCGCCTCGGATCCGTCGGTACCGCCGAGGCGCTCCTTCGGGCGATTCTTCTCCGCGAAGGATACGGTGCCGCAGCCGCCGGACGACGGCGCGCGCGACGCCGTCCTTCCCGGCGGAAACGCGCCGGCGGCGCTTGATCCGCCGCGACGCGAGCCGGGCGCACCGCTCGAGCCGCAGCCGCCGCGGCCCGACGGCGAACCGCGCGACTCGGTCTCCGGCGGCGGTCCGCCGGGATAGCGACGGCAACGCGTCGTCAGCGCGCGGGCGCGATCGCGGCGCTCGGCGGCACGTCGCGAATCGGGAGGTTGAGGATCGCGGCGACGTAGCCGACGGCGATGGTCGAGATCCACATCGGCGCGTACGAGCCGGCGAACTCCAGCGAGAGCCCGCCGCCGAGCGCGCCGAGGAACCCGCCGAGCTGGTGGCCGACGAAGCAGATGCCGAAGAGCGCGCCGAGATTCGGCAGCCCGTGCAGCCGCGCGATCACCGCGTTCGTCAACGGCACCGTGCCGAGCCACGTCAGTCCCATGACGACCGCGAAGGCGAGCGTCGAGGCGGCCGAGAT
>Ga0209810_1004426_pt1 | contig 13559 bp, 6 predicted proteins | sample Coa_R1_7_FD_187159 | JGI IMG/M metagenome (GOLD analysis project Ga0209810, IMG submission 187159) | Surface soil microbial communities from Centralia Pennsylvania, which are recovering from an underground coalmine fire - Coalmine... | ecosystem: Environmental > Terrestrial > Soil > Unclassified ...
CAATCGCACCAAAGCCATGATGCGTCAAGGCTATGGCTATCGTAATCGGCAGCATTTACGCTTGCGGATTTTAGTGGGGGACGTGGCATGATTTTTTCACCACTTTCCCCCCAAAGGGCGGAGAGCCCGGTCAACCTGGTCATTGACCAGCGCATTCATAGGGTAGAGAATGAGGCATTTTACGCCCGCTTCTGTCTTGTCTTGATGCTGGATCAGATCGTTGAGAATGGGCAGCAGGAAGCTTTCCGTTTTCCCCGCTCCAGTACCGGCAGTAATCACCAGCCCGGGTTTCGCGTCACCGGCGTAGTTCGCCTGTGCCTTGAGGATCGCATCACGTTGGTGGAGATATAACGGGCGAGCTTGCGGCACGGCTCCGCATTTATCCAGGTGCTGGCACAACCATGGATCAAAGAGAGTATGTTCTACCAGATCTGCCAGCGTTTCACCGGAGCTTCTGGCGGGAAAAGCGCCTTCTACCCAGAGATCACTGAGCAGCCCGCCTGTCTCCGGTGGGCCGGACCAGATAGCCCGGCAGATCTCTACCAGTTGCGTGTCCTGGACAAAATGGTCATCGAGCGCGAAATCTACCATACGTTGTTTGACTGCCTTTGAAAGCGCAATCGCATCGAGTTGTGCCATGACCTGTTATCTCCTCTGAAACGGTAAGGAAACGTTACTTTATGTTTTGTAAGATCAGTTCAAAGAGCTTTATCCCTAGCAGACGGCGGAATGGTTCTACGTTCATCGCGATAGCAAGGTTATCCTGATGCAGGCGGCCCGGAATCTGTAGTGGATTCTTCAGGAAACCATATGCATGCTGTATGAGTGACTGCACGAAGCGAGGATCAACGTCCATCGTCATAGCAACATCCTGTTCAAGAGCGATCACTTTCCTCCGCAGTTCGTCGCTACTTTCGGCTTCTGCAAGGTTATAGATGAGCAGCTGGACGAATGTTCTGGATTCTTTTGTACCCCGGTTGGAAATGCCCTGTTCGCTTACCCACTGTTTCACTACCTGTGCAATGAGCAAAGGGCTGACACGCAGAAGTTTCCAGGTAATGCTCTTGAGCCTGTCCAGAAAATCCAGATGAGTTTCAGTATGCTGCAACGGACCCATGAGTTGCTGGACAGGAATATTTGTTGGTTGCCAGTTCCAGAAAATCGTTCGCACTGCGGATAGCCAGCCGTCATCGAGTTCACCCCTTTGCAAACCCGATGGCAAGCCGATTTTTCCTACCCAGGCAGCAAGAGCTTCGCCCGGATAAGCTGCGACGAAGCTGCGCACATCGCGCAAGTAGTGGTGGCCCAATACCGGTAGGCGAAACCAGTAGAGAAGGGCCGCTACCGTCTCTGGAGCTTGCTGCATCGGGCGTCGAATGGCGGTACTCCAGCGGGCATCCCACCAGCTTCCCAGGCGAGTCCTGTTATAGGCAATGGCGATAGCGATTGGTTTTGTCGCTTCCGGCGGCAGCTCGCTTTGCCACCACGTCTCCTCACCCTGTACCTGGCTCTGTTCTGGCATGAGGGTGTGAAACGTTCCCGACCAATCCCACCAGTGAATGGTATGTTCTTTGCCCGGCTCAAGAGGGCGTACCAGGCGAATGCGCAACACGCGTACCGCATTCTGCTCATTCTCCGCGCTCTCTCTGTTTCCCGTGCTTTCTGTCTCGGTGGAGTCGATAGTCACCTCGGCCACGTTGCCGCGATCGACCACTTCGTGGACAAGGATACGAGGCTCCTGATACATGTTGTAAACGCCACGACTGAGTTTGAGCTGCGCGCCACAGCCGGTGAGTGCCTTGAGAGGAGCCGGGCGTGGCGAGAGGTGGCGCACCCAGATGTCTCCTTCCAGCACGTCCCATGTATCGATCTCCATCAGAAACATCTTTACTGGCTGTGTGCTTGCCTGCTCTTTTTCAAGTTCATCATTGCGATGCAAAGCTCTCCAACCGCTCGCGGTAAGCATTGCTGCACCCGTAATCGGCAGATCGGCGAAGGTGCGAACGCGGGTGATGGCTGAAGAAGCTGCCGGATTCTGGCCGGTTTTTATTCCCAGGAGCAGTTCGAGGCGATAGCTTTCATCAAAGTTAAAGCTGCGCGGCGTGATCGTTATCTCCTCTGTTCGCACTTCGTTGACCCCGATCTGCTCGAACGCAACCAACTGACCGCAGGCACGAATATACACCGGTTCCACCTGTGTCGGCAGCACAATCTGTAGCCGGACACCCTTCCCAAAGGTGATGGGCGATGTCCGCTCATCGGGAAGAATATGAATCTGTGATGCGAGTTCCTGCCCACCGCTCTTTGCTGGCGGCGACGTTAAGTATGGTTGCCAGAGAATCTGGTCGTTCAGGAGTACACGGGTTTGCGTGGACCAGCCCAGTGGCAGGTAATATAGCTTGACGCCCTGCTGCTTGAAGAGATGCCAGTGTCGCACCGGCGGTTCAAGGGTCAGGTCATCGGCAAGCAAGAGAAAGACTTCGCTACTCGGACGTATAACGCTTTTCCAGGGATCAAAGCGTCGGCCATTACTCTTATAAAAAGCTGTCACATCTTCATTTTGATCCCAGAGTTGCAGCGTCAGGTTCTGCACGACCTGTCCATCTGGGGCGATCAGGCTGGCGGCGAGTTGAGGCTCGATAACCGGAAGCTCTATTTCATCCGAGGGCGCGGCGCGGTAGCTTCCATCGGCTTTCCTGTAGAGACGCGCGCAGACACGCTCCGCGATGACTACTTCATAGCTTTCATCCTGCAAATCGAGCAGGGCCAGGTTTGTCAGCAAGCAGGTGAAACGGGGCGCTGATGAGAGGTCCCAGCGCAGCAGGGGAGCATCCAGAAATGGCGCTTCGCCCTCCGCGATATCCTCGCCCGTGAGGATGCCACCCTCGACCTGCTGCGGCCTGATCTTCGCCTTCTGTAGCAGGTCATGTGTCCATTCAGGCAGTACCCAGGGACTTTCACGCACAACTGCCAGTAACTGTTGCTCTGTGCAGTTGCCGCGCTGGAACAGCCGCAGCTTCTCCCAGAGCGTGGTAAAGCTCTCGCTGCGCATGCGCGGGTCTTGCAATAATTGATGGATGGAGAAGGTCTCGCCGTAACCCGCCAACCACTCGGGCAAACGGCGCATCATGCCCTGACGGGAGAAGCCGAATTGCAGGTAGATGGTATCATACCAGTTCTGCAAGCCTTGCATGCCAAAAACATGGCGCAGTTCAAGCCAGCGCGCTGCCTGCTCTACCGCGTCCTTATATGCCTGGGAGGGATAGCCCCCGGCAAACAGCACCCTGTGCGTCGTCTCGGAAAAATGGCCCCGGCTGATACTTGCCCATAATGAACGCTCCTCGGCCTCGCGGCGCGCCACCTCTGAGGCAGAGAACAATAAGAGCGTGCCAATGGCCGCCGTGTGGGAGATACGCTGGCTTCCTACCTCAAATTTGCGCCATTGCCCCTCTTCCAGGCAGCGTTGCGCCACGCCGGAAGGCAACAGGCGCATCCACTCACACAACCAGCGGAAATCCTCGTTGTCCGCTCGCAGTTCCGCCAGCGACCAGGGTACTCCCTGCAACCCCTGCCTGCGCAGCGACCATGTCCGCTGTGCGATGGCTTTCACCGCCAGATGGATAGAATTGTAGTTGTCGCCTGCCGGAATACCGGCGAAGATGTTCACTGTGTCCTGTCCTTTCAAGCCCTCTCCTGTGGCAGGAGTTCAAGGATCACCTCTTTTTTCCCCAGCAGCATTAGATAATTGCGCGGTCGTGAGAATGCAACGTAGCACAGGGCATCGCGCTGCGCCGACGACGCCGACAGGTCTTCGTCCAGTTCAGCAACGATCACCACAGGCCGTTCCAGCCCTTTGAAGCTTTGAATGGTTGAGAGGAGAATCTCGCCATGCCGCCCGCTATATTGCTCCACAAGCCGATATTTTCCGCCCAGTTCCATTCCCTGCAATTGTGAGAATTTGAGCGCCTTCGGTGTCAGCACCACCAGATCTCTTGAGTTCAATTGCTCCTCCACCAGCAACTGATGGAGCAGGCTGGCAAGTGTTTTTTTCAACTCAAGAGTGGTGCTATAAGGATACTTTTCCACGCTGCGCCCAACCGGCCCGCGCGGACGTGAGGCAAAATCGCCCTTGTAATAGGCCGCGAGGACGCGATGAACGTTGCGCGTGTTGCGGACATTCTCTTGCAGGGGATAGCGTGGCAGGTCATCGGGAATGGCTCCCCGGTTGGCATAGACGCGCTGGTTATCGTCATAGAACACGTAGAAGATGCTCTCGCGCCCTTCACGCAGGCAATCTTTCAGCGCCAGCCACCAGATATCCTGGAAATCCTGCCCCTCATCGACGATAATGGCATCAAATTTGAGATCAGGCCGCACCTCGACAGCCCTGGAAAGCGCGTCCGGGTAATCTTCGTTGAAGACGCGCTGCGCATCAGGACCATCTGACGGCGGCAGGTCAATCTTCGCTTCCTTCGCCATGCGATAGCACAACTGGTGAAAGGTAGAAACGTGCAGTTGCTCCAGCTTCGACGAAGCGGCCACTTCTGCAAGGTGATTCCCCAGCGCCTTATTGTAACAGGTGAGCAGGGTGCGAAAACCCTCCCCGGCAAGACGCTTCGCTTTCTCGACCGCCAGCGTTGTCTTGCCCGAACCGGCGCAGCCATAGATCGCGGCCCGTCGCGTGCGCTGCAACAGATCGAGCGTGCGCAGTTGCTCCGCCGTCAGGCGCAGAATTTCCTGTTCCTCTTCCTTCACCTGGATAGTCAGGGGATGAGGCAGGGTCATCGTAGGAGCCAGCAGGCGTTCCAGATCACGGATGAGCGCGTGGCCGGTGATTGTTGGCCCGCTATCGCTGGCGCGCCAGAAGCGCATGATCTCTTCCACCCGTTGCGCCAGTGTCGAGAGATGGCGACCATCAATGATAATGTCCGGCGATGCATCAGGCGGTAAGGAGACGTGCGCGACACTCACATCAGGAAAGGCGACGGCATGGCCGATAGCGATATACTGCGACGCCCGACCTGGCAGCGAGTGCAACTTATCCAGCAACGCGTACTTGCAACCAACCACCTGCCCGAAGGGGTCGATGAGATGGTCGTTGTCATTACGATCACGCGATATCCATTGCCGTTGCGCGCCTTCGTAGCGAATGCGGCCCCCTTTAACCTCAATCAGCAAGATGCCATATGTGGGATGGGCAACAATAAAATCCGTCTCCCCATCGCGCGGTGTCCCGGTTGACCTCGTGCGTCCCAACCACGCCACGTGGTAGAACACCACCCAGTCGTTTCCCAACTGCTGCGCCAGGGCATCATACAGCTTGACCTCAGCCCGTTTCGCCGGGTCGTTACGCACCTCATTCGTCAGCATTTGTGGATACATCTTTCCCATATGCTTCCCTCTCGCCGATCAAAACCCTACTTTCTGTTCCCGTTCAGAACCGCCATATTGTCCATGCGCTACCGCCGGATCAGCAGGCGACGGCACTAATCGTGTTTTATATGTCTTCCTCATCTCCATCGCCCGGCCCATCTCATCATAAATTTCCAGAATCACCCGCCTCCAGTAATGCTATGGCTTATTATCGCTTTTAGCTACCGACCATAAAAATGCGCTCTTTCAAGGCGGCACGATGCTCGGGATTGCTCATATCGAAAGCAGGAGCATGGGCTTCAGCTTCCTCTTCTGTTTCGTAGGCCTCGTAATCGGCGAGCGGGTTGCCGATGTCATGGAGCAAGGAATCCAGGTCGCCAGGGAACACGTAAACCTCATCGAGTTCAAATTCAATCAATGCCTTGTTGACAATCTCGCGCAGACGGTCGCTCATCTCAGGTCGATAGCCCTGCTGAACGAACTCTGCGAGCAGAGCATCAAGAGCTTGCTCGGCATCAGCACGGCGCGCAAGCAGTTCATCATCAGAGAGTTTGGGTCGGCGCTGCTCCCAGCTTTCCGCCATCATGGCCAGTCCGGGCAACATCTCCGCTAGCTCTTCTCCGAGCGGCGTCCTCTCTCTCGGCGTGAGTTCGTCAGGGACGCTGACATAGCGATAGTAACAGATGGCGTCACCGAAGTCAGGAAAGGGAAGCATCCCTTCACCCATTGGCGAGGAATACGACGATACGGAAATAATACATGATTCGTTTGTTAGATCCGTGTCTTCCGCTATTTCTGTCCACGAGCCATGCTCCATAGTCTGCTGCCAGCGTGTCTGGTACTCTTGAAAAGGGCGTGCCATGAAAGTGTCTTCCTCTCTAGTTGAGTTGACTGAATGCTGAAACGATAACGTTTATTGCTCTTCAAAGCCAAAGTTAGTGAACTTCAGAGTACGGCAGTCCTCGTTTCTGCAAGGTAAATGAAAAATCTCGCGTGCTTGCTTTCCCTCCCTTTATCCCCTTTCTAACTTCAACTTCTCCGACACCTCAGCCAGAATCTCATTTACCTTTGTCAGCGTCTCATCCGAGATTTGCGCGGTCGGGCCGAGTTCGATGCGCAGGTGGAAGCGCAGGTTGAGGCCGACAGTTGCTCTGGTGAGGTTGCCAACCTGTTCGGCGAGGTTTTGCAGCTCAAAGTCTTGCATGTCCGCCTCGGTCACCAGCGTTCCAGGGATGACCGGCGGAACCTCGCGAACGGTCGTTGAAGACGCCCCTTGTGTGGGACGTGCAGGCTGGTCGGGAGGCAGGCTGAGGCGCACGTGGATGGCGTTGGCATAGGTGCAGGGCCAGGTTCCCGAATCGACAGTGGTTTCCAGGAAGCGCGAGCGGATGGCGTTCTCAATAGCGTCGCGCACGATGAGCCAGGGCAATGGCTTGCCTGCTTTTGTGGAGAGGGCATTGGCAATGTCGAGGGCCGTTGCCGTCTCACCGCTCCATGCTTCTGGCAGGTTCGTGGGCAGGATGTCACGCTGCGGAATGGGCTGCGGCGGACGCTGCAACGTTGCCTCGTCGACGAGCAAGTCAGGTGGCACGTCCTCGCCGTAGAAACTGCCTCGACCTGAGAGTAGCCACAAACGTTTCTCTTTGACGGCGGCCTGCACGGCGGCGTTGACTACCTCGCGGCTGGCGGATGGGATGGCGAGCGGCTCGCTGTAGCCCTCTTTCTGGATGGAGAGAACGCGACCGGCGAAGTAGGCGTACAGATCACGCAGGGAGAGTTCGTCGCCCTGCCACAGTTCCGGCAGCGCGCCGGGAACCAGCAGGGCAGGCGAGAGAGAAGCGAGCTGCGCCGCTTCAGGCAGCACGACTTCCAGCGCCGGGTCGCGCAAGGCAATCTCATCGGGTTGCTTGCGCCAGAAGGTGCGGTAGGTACGATCGGGGCGGGGGAGCCGGAAGACGAAGAGACCGGAACGGCAACCCTCCAGCAGGGTGTCCTGGATGGCCTTGCGGTTGAGCATTTTGGGCAACTGGGCGAACTGGGCAAAGGCTTCCACCAGGTCTTTGAGGCGACGAGTTTCCTCGCCTGCTCGCCACAGGTCGTAGGGACCACCGGGGAGCAGGGCTTCGGCGGTGACAGCGGTTTCCTGAATGCGCGACTGCGGGTCGGCTTTGATGACGTTGAAGAGCGGCTCGCTGCCCACGACGACTTTGAAGGCCTGCACTTCGTTTCGGGCTGAGATGGTGACCACCATGCAGTAGGCCTGGCGCACCAGATCGGCCACCTTTGTCACCGCTTTTTTCTTCTCATCCTCCAGCATCTGCCGACGATTGCTCTCCATTTCCTGGTCTTTGAGCTGAAGTTCTACGTCCTGCCAGCCCAGCAGGTCGCGCACGGCGCTGCGCACGGCTTGCAGCCCATCAATGGAAGGTACGGCCAGCACGAGGGCATTGCGGTAGACACGCGGACTGTCCGGGCCCGTCTTCTCTTCCAGAAAACGCCTGGCCTCCTGACTGGGCCGATTGGGAGCTGAAGCGGCCTTTGGCCCCAGGATGGCGAAGTGGAACTCGCCATCGTCCTCGATGTCTCGCGGGCGTTCCGGCAGCAGGTGAACGCTCGCTCCGGCGGCGGAAGCCCCGGCGGTCAGGCTCCTGCTTTTCTGGATCTCTTTGAGCAGGTATCCCTCCACCGCCTCGTCCGAGATGCGCGAACAGGCATCGTGATGCATCTGGCGCAGATTGGGGCGCGAGCCGAGCCGCCAGGCTTTGGGCAAGGCACGCGCATCGCTCTCGCGTTCGCGCATGGTCTGTTCATCAAGAAACCAGGAGGTTTCGGTCCAGCGGGCAAGGCCCTTTTCGAGTTCGATCTTGTCCGGCTGCGTCTGACCGACGAGCGTGAGCAGGTCGCGGGTGCGGGCATCCCTGCCGATGGGCTGCGAGTGCAGGAAGGTGGCGAAGACGGCCTGCTCCATCTCTCGGAAACGCAGCGCGGGCAACTCAAGCTGGATGTCACGCGCTTTTGACAGTTCGCCTTCCAGGATGCCCGTCCATTCCTGCTTCCTGCCTTCCCACTCCTCGGTCTCCGCCACGTTGGTCAGTTCGCGAGCCGACTCGGAAAGGGCAACACTGTCAGGTTTGCCCAGAAAGACGTTGGTGGCGATGAGCGGGCTGGGATCCCATGCTTCCGCGTCGCGCAGGGCGAGAGCAAACGTGCGCAGGACGCCTCGGGTGCGCTGGAAACCCTCCATGTTCGTCCACTTCGTGTAGAAAATATCGGTCAGGTCGGGATGGAAGGGGTAGCTTTGCCAGTAGCGCTCTTCTGCTGAGCGGATATCCTTGCCGGTCTGCTCATCCAGGGCGCTGATACCGCGCAGAGCGGCCTGTACCTGGGGGCGAAAGGCGGCACGGTCGCGCAGGGACACCGAGGTGAAGAAACGACGGCGCAGCACCTCGGCGGCATCCTCTTTGAGGACGGGTTGCACGCCTTCCTCGCGCTCGCGCCGGAAGATGGCGTAAAGTTCCTGCGTCAGTTCGCGGCCCAGCGTATCGCTCTTGTGCGGATCGGTCGCCAGCAGCGAGGCGACGATGGCGCAGGTCTCGACTTTGGTAGCGGCCTGGGTGAGGTACTGGAAGAAGTCGATGATGCGTCCACGCCAATCAGGATGCAGGCCCACTTTCTCGCGGGCGTACATGAGGACTTCGTCGATGAGGACCAGGGTGGCAAGTCCTTCGCGGCGCGGCAGGGAGAGCAGTTCGACGAGCAAGTTTTCTGCCGGGGCGCTTTCCCGTTCGGCATCTTCGCCTTCGGCATGCAACAGGCGCAGGCCCTCGCTGCCTGCAAGCTGGTACGCCAGCACGCTCCAGGGCTGTTTGAGCCAGCGCCTTCTGCCGTCCGGCCCAATGATCTCCATGCCCTTCTCGGCATCCAGCTTGTCAAAAGCCAGCACGGCGATGCGCGCTCTTGGCGCACTCATGCCGATATGCTGGATGAACTCCTGTACCGCTGGCAGGTCAGGCAGTTCCTGCGGCTGGTGCGTGAGATGGTAGAGCGTAATGAGGGTATGCGTCTTGCCGCCACCATAGGTCAGTTCCAGTTGGCGCACCGCCTTGTCGTTCTTGCCCGCCAGGCGCAGCACGACATCCTTTGCCAGTTCCCGCAGGTTGAAGGTGGGATAGGTGAACGAGAAGAAATCGGTGGGATTCTGGTAGATGGGTCGCGCCTTGCCCATCACCACATCATACAAATCGGCGGCAAAGGTCGAGAGTGAGAGTTCGCCGCTTTTCAGTTCCTCGCGCAGCGTGACCACTTCATGCCACGGCTTCCATGCAGGCTTTGCCATTGCCAGTATCCTACTTTCTATCGTGAAATACCACTCAAAGTGTCATAGAGCAACCGAGCTTGATCTGTAAATCCTTCTATGGAGTACATCATGGAAGAAATATGCCAGAGTACGAAAAGCAAGAGAAACTATCTGCTGATCCATTTCAGAATGAGCAGATTTTTGACCGTGGAAAAGGTTACAACGCACTTTATACAGGGCAGCAAGTGTATGCGGCCAGTCTACAGGTATCGACTCTCCTGCATCTTTGTGTTTTTTCCAGCATCTCGGCTCAAACCAATCTAACCCTTGAGAAAGGTAATAGTCAATAACTGAGCGACGTGACGCTTGATGAGGCAGGATAAGATTTTGCCGCCGTAGTGATCTCGCATCAAAGATGGGCCATAGCTCAGCAAACTGCACGGCACACTTTACAAAGGGAGAATCATGATCATCAGCGAGCTCAGAAAATTTCTGACACAGTGTTGGGTCACGTTTGAGGGCATCGATATACTTATAGTCCTGATCGAGATCAGTAACACATGCTGCCCATCCATTAAATGCAATCCATGCATAGATAAAAGCCTCGAAACAGTTATCTCCCTGACAATCTAACATGTCCCACGAGCGCTGAAACCATCCTTCAATCAAAGTTCGTCCGTGAGGGTGTAATTTAAAGTATTGACTGAAATGGATTGGTACCTGCTTCAAATCTGATCTGAAAAGTTCTGGGCAATTCATTTCAAACCTCCCTTCTTGAGCATTTTCCTCGAAGCAATTTCACTCCATCAACCCCAAAGGGTACACCGGCAGCGAACCGCGTCCAGCCACATGGTTACTGATGCTTTCCAACAGCGCACGCTCCTCGCTGCCAGTCGGGGCCAGTTCGATCAAAGCCTGGAGAAGCTGGTGGAAGAGCGTGTTGTGGCCGAGGCCGCGCACATCCAGGTACTCGTCCACCCGTGTCACGTCTCCGGCTCGCCAGAGCTGCATCAAGCGGTGTACCTGGTCGATCAAGGGTGGGGGCGGAGTGTTCGGTACGTTGTTGCCCAGGCTGGGACTCTTGCGTTGGTTCCACTGTTTGAGGCGTACGGTGCTGCTCGTTCCCTCTTCTGGCTCTCTGTCCTCACTTTCGACCTCCTCCACGTTCTCTGCTTCGACCTCGTCTGGTGCCTGACCGCCCGTCTTCGCCAGCAGATCGTAGCGCGTGATGAGCGCATTGTCTGAGAGGCCACAGGAGACGGCGTAGAGGATACACGGCCCGATGGGAACGCTTGCCATACCAAAATCGTAGCGATGCAGCAGGTAGTAGGTGGTCACGTCGTCCAGGCCGCTAACGGCATCTGGTCCACCGTTATGTGAGAGTACGCGCCCGACCACGAAGTCGGCCACCATGCGCCGCACGTGGCGCAAAAATTCGGCCACGCTCATCACCTGCCCCGGCTCATTCGTCTTCCTGACGACGGGATGCTGACTGTACGCCTCCAACGCCGGTCCCGTTGCCGCCCACACAAAGTCCGGCCCACGAATACCTGCATCCCAGAAATCGTGCAGCTTATCGATAATCTTCTCCTGCATCTCCTCCAGCACCCGATTATCCCAACCGGGCCGCGCCGTCAGTGGGCGTTTCTTGCACACCAGCCACACCGAAGACGAGAGTGCCGCCGATGACTGAGCTCGAATACGTCCAGTACGTTCTGTCTGAATCGGCCAACTACCATCGACAACGAAGCCCGCCCGAATGATGGCCGATACCAGCGTCTCCCATGCATCCGGCTGCTTGTGCGCGAAGACGATAACAAGTCGACCATCCTGATTTAATGCTTGATAACAAGAGCGAAAAACACGAAACATACCATCCTCATAGACTAATTTGGACTTTGTGTTATCCCCATCAAATCGGCTGGCATCATCTATTAGCTCCCCATCATTCTGTTCATGATCCCATTTTAGGGTCAATGGATCTTTGAAAACACTGTCTATTTCTGCTGATAACCCTTGCAGTGTTCTCCTAAGCCAGACATAGAAGAAGTCCATCAAGTCAGAGTAAGGGATGGCATCGTAGTAGGGAGGGTCGGTTACAATAGCATCAAAAAAGCTACTATAGCCCTCTGTTGCTGATTGTCTCAAAGCTTTTGTTGAGGACGAAGAGGTGTTTGCAGTTAAGGCATGTTCAACATACTGCACTATATGATCGAGATTCCCAACAAAACCTCCTGCTGACTCTGACCAAGGCATAATCTCTGCAAAATCCCATGTGATTGCGAGGGCAAAACGTCCAAAACTTCCAGAGGCTTTTTCCGCATTTGTGGATATCCAAATGCATTGCGACGAATTCCTATCAACCATTTTATCCATATTAAGAGCCAGGTAAGCATTAATAGCTTCTTCCCATGCTGATGGATATCCCTGCTTCCGAATCATTTCTCGTGCAAGACGTGTGTGTTTCACAAAAGTCCCCAGAGCTAAAAGTTGACGTGGTGTGAAAAGTTCAGACCACTTTGTTAGACCGTAGAGAAAAACAGTAAAAGCAGAGCCACCACTTGATCGACTAGCCCCTTGAGGTATAGACTCTTCAGGTAATCCGAAAGGAATATCAGCAAAAACAGATGGGAGTATCTCTTTCGCTTCGTCAGCTAAACGAAGTTCGTCCTCAGTCGGCAATCGATACTCTTTACCACTCCGACTATCTACAACCACTGAAGTCATTACTGTACCAAGTCTACCCGCCTGCCCTTCCAAGCGTAAATCCTCACTTGTCATGACAGTGCCACAACAAGGACAAGTTACTCCAGAACGTGACATCGTGCCGCCACCAGCCTGTTTGTCGGCTTCGCGTTTCTGCGCGGCTGTGCCTTTTGGCAGCGGCACGTCCTGCTGGATGCCGAAGATGACGCCGGTGCTGTCCGCGTTGGGTTCCATCGTGAGGGCAACGCGCTTTTTGTCTTTTTTGCACAGCCATCGCGTCTTGAGCAGTGGTACAACAGCTCGGCAGTTCTTGCAGGTGACGGTGCGCGCCCAGAGGTAGGCGACGGTGGATTTGCCGTCGATGGTGGGGTAGTAACGGGCGAGATCGGCCTTTGCCTGTTGCAGTACCCACCAGCCCCAGGCGCGCACATGCCAGGCCAGATCAGCCTCGGCAGAAATGACCTGTGCGTCGAGGCCGAGCAACGATTGCTGCTGCGGGCGCGGGGCTGCCGTACCTGGCGTCTCCGGGGCGTCCAGGCCAAGTTCTTTCAACTGTACCTCTAGCTTCGCGCCATCCAGTCCCTTCGCTTTAAAATAGCTTTCCATGAACTCGCGGGATCGCAGTGCGAAATCGGGCAGGGGACGAAGCTGGCCGGCGAGACACTGTGGATATTCGAGCGTGCATTTGAGGATGAACCAGGCGACGGGGTTGATGTCGACGGCGGTCACCTCGCAGCCCAGGCGCATGGCTTCCAGCGGGATCGCACCTCCGCCCGCGAAGGGATCCAGCACTCTGGGCGCGCGCCCGCCATAGGCGGCACGAATCTTTTCGCGGAACCAGTCCAGGTCGGTACTGCTCTCACGCCCCCAGTGCAGGATGCCGCCTTCCGTCTCCTCGGATGACTGGATTTCCACGCGACCATCGGGCAGTTTTTTCTTTTTTTCTCTTGTGACGAGCCGCCCGCCAAGCTTCTCCAGCATCTCCTTCCGCTCGGCAGCGTTGTCTGGGTCAGGAAGCAGGGTGGCGATGAGTGCAGCACGGCTGGCAGCCAGCGGACGGCGCGCAGGCCAGATATGCAAGGTAGAAATATGCCCGTGCCGCACGTTCTTCTCATGCACCGAGTCCAGCGATGCCTGTTTCAGCGGGAAGGCTACTTCGATGAGACGACGATCATTGGTCATA
>Ga0209810_1004428_pt1 | contig 13550 bp, 13 predicted proteins | sample Coa_R1_7_FD_187159 | JGI IMG/M metagenome (GOLD analysis project Ga0209810, IMG submission 187159) | Surface soil microbial communities from Centralia Pennsylvania, which are recovering from an underground coalmine fire - Coalmine... | ecosystem: Environmental > Terrestrial > Soil > Unclassified...
CGGCGCTGAACTGGGGCTGGGCCGCGGTCGTCGCCGGTGCAGTCCTGGTCTGGCTGCTCTGGTTCGCTCAGCCGAGCCCGACGACGCCCGCCGCGGCCAGCCCGGCCACCTCGGCCTCGTCGTAGCCCAGCTCCCGCAGGATCTCGGCCGTGTGCTCGCCGAGCGCCGGCGGCGGCGAGTGGTGGCGCACGCGCTCGCCGTCCGCCGAGAGCGGTGCCGCGACCGTGACGAGCCGGCCGAGCTGCTGCAGGATGCCGAGCGCCTCCGTCTGCGGATGCCGCGCCGCCTCCCCGACGTCCTGCACGGGAGAGGCGGGGACGCCGGCGGCGACGAGCTCCTCCAGCAGCTCGTCCGTCCCGCGTGCCTCGGTCCGCTCCGCGAGCAGCGCGGCGAGCTCTTGCCGGTTCGCGGCGCGGTCGGGGTTCGTCCGGAAGCGCGGGTCGTCGACGAGCTCCGGCACGCCGAGCTCGCGGCACAGCGCGGCGAAGAGCTTGTCGTTCCCCGCGACGATCATCAGCTCGCCGTCCCGGGCCGGGAAGACCTGGTACGGCGCGATCTGCGGGAAGGCCGTGCCCTCGCGTCCGGGCACGGCGCCGGTGCCGAGGTACCCCACGAGCTGGGACGAGAGGAGCGAGAGCGCGGTCTCGTAGAGGGACAGCTCGAGCGTGCGGCCGGTTCCCGTCCGTTCCCGCTCGAAGAGCGCGGCGAGCACGCCGAGCGCGGCCCAGACGCCGGTGCCGAGGTCGATCAACGAGACACCGACGCGCACCGGCGGCCCGCCGCGCTCGCCGGTGACGCTCATGATCCCGCTCGCCGCCTGCAGCAGCGGGTCGTAGCCGGGCTGCGACGCGAGCGGCCCGTGCGCGCCGAATGCGCCGATCGAGCAGTGGACGAGCCGAGGGTTGCGTGCGCGAAGGGCGTCGGCGCCGAGGCCCTGCCGCTCCGCGGCGCCCGGCCGCAGGCTCTGGACGAACACGTCCGCGCGGTCGGCCAGGCGGAGGACGATCTCGCGCCCCCGCTCGTCCGCGAGCTCGACGGAGAGTGAGCGCTTGCCGGCGTTCGCGGCGAGGAACATCGCTCCCTCCCCGTCCAGGAACGGCGGACCCCACGCGCGCGCGTGGTCGCCCGCGAGCGGCTCGATCTTCACGACCTCCGCGCCGAGCGCCGCGAGGAGCTGCGTCGCCGTCGGCCCGGCGAGGGACGACGTGAGGTCGACGACACGGACTCCCTCCAGCGGCCGCAGCTCGCTCAGCGCGGGTGCTCCCAGACGACGGCGGTGCCGGTGTCGAACAGCGTCACCGTCTCGCCGGGAACGCAGCCGAGCCTCTCCGCGACGCGCTGCGAGCGGAGGTTGGCCGGCGCGATCACCGAGACGAGCCGCTCGATGCCGAGCTCCCGCGTCCAGTCGCGGACGGCCCCCGCCGCCTCGGTGGCGTACCCGTGGCCCCAGAACGCGCGGATGAAGGCCCAGCCCAGCTCGGGCTGCGCGTGCTCGCCGGCGCTCTCGTACGTCGACGGGGTCCAGGTGGACGTGTCCCAGACGTGCAGGCCGGCGCGACCGAGGACGGCTCCGTCCTCCCGCCGCTCGGCGACGAGCGGGCCGACGCCGTTCTTCTCCCAGCGCTCGAGCCACATACGAACGGGGAAAGTGGGATCCGCCTCCGTGTCCGGATGGACGCCGCCGATGAACTCCATCGCCACCGGATCGGCGTAGAGCGCGAGCAGCGGCTCCGCGTCCTCGAGGCGCGGCAGCCGCAGCACGAGCCGCTCAGTCTCGAGCCGCATCGTCCTCGAGCGGCAGCAGGATCGAGCGCTCGAACTCGATCACCACCTCGTCCCGCTGGTTGAGGCCGCGCGTGCGGACGGTGACGATGCCGGAGCCGGGACGCGAGCGCGACTCGCGCTTCCCGAGCACCTCCGTCTCGGCGCGGAGCGTGTCCCCCGCGAAGACGGGCGCCGGCAGCCGCACCTCGCGCCAGCCGAGGTTGACGCCCCGCTCGGACACGTCCGACACCGACAGGCCCGTGACGAGCGCGAGCGTGAAGGTCGAGTCGACGAGCGGCCGCTCCCACCCCGTCCGCGCCGCGTACTCGGCGTCGAAGTGGATCGGGTTCGTGTTCAGCGTCAGCAGCGTGAACCAGACGTTGTCCGCCTCGAGCACCGTCCGTCCGAACCGGCTCCGGTAGACCGCGCCGACCTCGAGCTCCGCATAGCCGCGCATCAGAAGAACAGCGTCTTGATCAGGAAGGCGAACGCGGCGAGCAGGACGAGGCCGATGAACATCACGCCGAAGCCGACGGCGGCGCCGCCGAGCGCCAGCCTCGCCGGCACCTTCGGCGTGTCCTCCCACGAGAACGCCGACTCGAGCTGCCGCTCGACGTAGGCCTCGATGCGCTCCTCGAACCGCGCGGCCATGTCCTCCTGGCGCGACGTCCGCGCCGTCTGCGTCTTGAGCGGCTTCGCCGCCAGGGAGCGACCGTCGATCGTCAGCTCGTAGATGTGCTCGTGCTGGACGTCCTTCAGGTTCTGCCGGCCGAGGTCGTGGACGGCGACGCCGTCCGGGAGCTGGTTGCCCAGCAGGGCGCGGGTCGTCTCCGAGATCAGGATCTGGCCGCCGTGGCCTGCCGCCGAGATGCGCGCCGCGCGGACGACGTCGAGGCCGAGGTAGCCCTCCTCGCCGACGTGTGGCTCGCCGGTGTGGAGGCCCATCCGCACGCGCAGGTCGCGGCCGTCCGGCCAGTCGTGGTCGCGGAGTGCGCGCTGGGCGTCGACCGCCGCGGCCACCGCGTCGCGCGCCCGCGGGAAGGAGAAGAAGAACGCGTCGCCCTGGGTGTCGATCTCCCGCCCCTCGCGCGCGGCGAAGGCCTCGCGCACGAGGCGGCGGTGGTCGCCGGAGACGCGCCCGTACTCCTCGTCCCCGAGCTCCTGCAGCAGGCGCGTCGAGCCCTCGATGTCCGTGAAGACGAACGTGACGGTGCCGCCGGGCAGGGTGCTCATCGCGCCTACGCTAACGCGGTGAACCGTCTGGCGCAGGAGACGAGCCCGTACCTCCTCCAGCACGCCGGCAACCCCGTCGAGTGGCAGCCGTGGGGCGAGGAGGCGCTCGCGCGCGCGCGCGCCGAGGACAGGCCGCTGCTCGTCTCGATCGGCTACTCGGCCTGCCACTGGTGCCACGTGATGGAGCGGGAGTCGTTCGAGGACGCGGCGACCGCGGCGGTGATGAACGAGCACTTCGTCAACGTCAAGGTCGACCGCGAGGAGCGGCCGGACGTCGACGCGGTGTACATGGACGCCGTCGTCGCGCTCACCGGGCAGGGCGGCTGGCCGCTCACCGTCTTCCTCACGCCGGACGGGGAGCCGTTCTTCGGCGGCACGTACTTCCCGCCCGAGCCGCGGCACGGGCTGCCGTCGTTCCGCCAGGTGCTGCTCGCCGTGGCGCGCACGTACCGCGAGCACCGGGAGGACGTCGCGGCCCAGGCGGAGGCGCTCGTCGACGCGCTACGGCGCTCGGCGCAGTCGCAGCCGTCGCACGAGCCGCTGACGGAGACGCTGCTCGCCGAGGCGGAGGCGGTGCTGCGCAGGCAGGTCGATCCGGAGTGGGGCGGCTTCGGCCACGCGCCGAAGTTCCCGCCGGCCTCGGTCCTCGAGTTCCTGCTGCGCCGCGGCGCGCTCGAGCCCGTGCGGCTGACGCTCGACGGGATGGCCGCGGGCGGGATGTACGACCTCGTCGGCGGCGGCTTCCACCGCTACTCGGTCGACGCGCGCTGGCTCGTCCCGCACTTCGAGAAGATGCTCTACGACAACGCGGCGCTGGTCCCGGCGTATCTGCACGGCTGGCTGCTGACGGGCGAGGAGCGGTACCGCGACGTGGCCGGGCAGACGCTCGACTACATGCTGCGCGAGCTGCGGCTTCCGGGCGGCGGCTTCGCCTCGGCGCAGGACGCGGACACCGACGGAGTCGAGGGGCTGACGTACACGTGGACCGCCGAGGAAGGCGCGCCGGCCGAGCTGCTCCAGCCGTTCGAGCACGGCCGCTCGATCCTTCGCGGCGAGCTCGACGCGGAGACGCGCGCGCGCCTGCTCGCGATCCGCGACGAGCGACCGCAGCCCGGCCTCGACGACAAGGTGATCGCCTCGTGGAACGGGCTCGCGCTCGCCGCGCTCGCCGAGGGCGCGCGCCGGCTCGAGCGCCCGGACCTGCTCGCCGCCGCGGTCGAGCTCGGGGCGCTGCTCGCCGCCGACCCGCTGTGGCGGACGATGCGCGACGGGCAGGCGAAGTTCCCGGCCTACCTCGACGACTACGCGAACGTCGCGCACGGGCTGTACGAGCTGCACGTCGCGACCGGAGAGCTCCGCTGGCTGCGCGAGTCGCGGCGGGTCGCGCTGCGGGCGGTCGAGCTGTTCGGCGACCGGGAGCGCGGCGGCTTCTTCCTCGCGCCCGCCGACGGGGAGCAGCTCGTCGCCCGCCAGAAGTCGTTCGACGACAACCCGACGCCGTCGGGCAACTCGATGCTCGCCTTCGTCCTGCTCCGGCTGGCGCGGATCTGGGGCGACAACGAGCTAGCGCGGCAGGGGGTCGGCGCGCTGCGGCTCGTCCGCGACGTGCTGACGCGCGCGCCGCAGGCGTTCGGCTGGGCGCTCTGCGCGCTCGACCTCCTCCTTTCGCCGCCGCGCGAGCTGGCGATCGTCGGCGCCCCGGACAGTGCGGTCGCCCGGGCCGCGCTGCGCGGCTTCGATCCGAATGCGGTCGTCGCCTTCGGCCCCGCGGACGACATCCCGCTATTCGTGGGGAAGGAGCTGGTGGACGGGCAGCCGGCCGTCTACGAGTGCGAGCACTTCGCCTGCCGGGCGCCCGTGACCGACCCGGCCGCGTTCGGCTAGGCCTGCAGCGACTGCCCGCCGGCGGACTGCATGCCGGCGATCATGCCCGGCGGCGTCGCGCCGTCCGGGAAGCGCGAGAGGAGCTCGCCGAGCAGCGCGTCCGGCTCCCAGCCGTCCGGCGCGTCGAGCAGCTCGTCCGCGCTCCAGCCGCGCAGCACGTTGACCGCGCCGCCCCAGATGTGCAGCACCTGGCCCGTGATCGCCTGCGCCTCGTCCGCGCAGAGCGCCACGGCGACGGTGGCGACGTTCGCCGGGTCGAGCGGGTCGAAGCCCTCGCCGGGCGCGCCCATCTGGAAGGTCTCCTCGGTCATTCGCGTGCGCGCGTTCGGCGCCAGGCAGTTGACGGTGACGCCGTAGCGCTGCAGCTCCTGCGCGACGATGACCGTGAACGCGGCGATGCCCGCCTTCGCGGCGCCGTAGTTCGCCTGGCCGACGTTGCCGAAGACGCCCGACGGGCTGGACGTGTTGACGACGCGCCCGCGCACCTCCTCGCCCGCCTTCGCCCGCTCGCGCCAGTACGCGGCGGCATGGCGCGTGGGCGCGAAGTGGCCCTTGAGGTGCACGGCGATCACCGCGTCCCACTCCTCCTCGGTCATGTTCACGAGCATCCGGTCGCGGAGGATCCCGGCGTTGTTGACGAGGATGTCGAGGCGCCCGAAGTCGTCGATCGCCTGCCGGACGAGACGCTCGGCGCCGGCGAAGTCCGCGACGTTCTCGCCGTTCGCGGCCGCCTCGCCGCCTGCGCCGCGGATCTCCTCCACGACCTGCCCCGCCGGCGTCGCGTCCGATCCCTCGCCCGAGAGGCCCGCGCCGAGATCGTTGACGACGACCGTCGCGCCCGCGCGCGAGAGTGCGAGCGCGTGCGCGCGGCCGATTCCGCGGCCCGCGCCGGTGACGATCGCGACCTTGCCGGTCAGGTCTGGCACGCCGCGAGCCTACTTCTAAGCTTGCGCGCGATGCTCCACGAACCGCTGCAGGGCAGGCATGTCCGCCTCGAGCCGCTCGAGCCGCGTCACGAGGAGCCGCTCTGGGAGGCGGCGCAGGACGAGCGCACGTTCCGCTTCTTCCAGCTGCGGGCGAACGAGAGCCGCGAGGCGTTCCACACCTGGTTCGAGCTCGTCCGCCGCGACTGGCTGCCGTTCGCGACGGTGGTGGACGGCCGGCCGCTCGGCTCGAGCTCGTACGGCAACGTCCGTGAGCGCGACCGCGTGGTCGAGATCGGGAACACGTGGCTCGCGCCCGGGGCGTGGGGAACCGGCGCGAACGTCGAGGCGAAGCTCCTGATGCTGCGCCACGCGTTCGAGGACGAGGGCTTCCTCCGCGTCGAGTTCAAGACGGAGTCGACGAACGAGCGCTCGCGCGCCGCCCTCGCCGCGCTGCCCGCCGAGTTCGAGGGAGTCTTCCGCCGCCACATGCTCGTGCGCGGCGGCGAGCGGCGCGACTCGGCCTGGTACGCGGTGATCGACGAGGACTGGCCCGACGTGAAGGCGAACCTCGAGCGACGCCTCGCCGAGCGGGGATGAGCGTCGAGGTCGTCTTCGAGACGCACTCGATCTCGGAGGACAACGAGCGAGGCGTCGCGACCGGCTGGCTGCCGGGCCGGCTCTCGCCGCGCGGCCGGGAGCTCGCGGAGGAGCTGGGCCGGCGGCGCCGCGACGACGGGCTCTCGGTCGTCTTCGCCTCGGACCTGCGGCGCGCGGTCGAGACGGCGGAGATCGCCTTCGCCGGCTCGCCGCTCCCGGTCGTCCGGGACGAGCGCCTGCGCGAGTGCGACTACGGCGAGCTGAACGGGACGGCGGAGCCGATTCGCACGCGAGTCGAGCATCTCCGCGTCCCGCATCCCGGCGGCGAGAGCTACGAGCAGGCCGTCGCGCGCGTGCGTGGCTGCCTCGACGAGCTGCGGTGGGAGCGCGACGGCGAGCGCGTGCTCGTGATCGGCCACATGGCGACGCGCTGGGCGCTCGAGGCCGAGGCGCACGGCCGCTCGCTCGACGAGCTCGTCGCCGAGCGGTTCGAGTGGCGGCCGGGCTGGGAGTACGTCCTCTAGGACAAGGGCCGCCCGGCGAAGACGACCTGCTCCGCCGGCCGCAGGACGTAGAGCCGCGAGCGGGCGAGGATCGAGTCCGTCGGGACGAGCAGCTCCGTCTTCGGGATGCGGAACGAGGTGCCGAGCCGCCGCTCGACGCGGAAGCCCGCGAGCGCCGCGACGTTCGTCAGCACCGGCGTCGTGAAGGCGTTGAGGTGGCCCTCCGTGTCGTGCATCCCGAACAGCTCGCGCGCGACCTCGACCCAGCTGTACGGGCTGGGGACGGAGACGACCGCTCGGCCGCCGGCGCCGAGCACGCGGCGCAGCTCCTCGAGCAGGGCGACCGGCGTGACGAGGTGCTCGAGCAGCTCGAGGCAGAACGCGCAGTCGAAGGAGCCGTCCTCGAACGGGAGCGGCTGCTCGACGTCGGCGAGCCGCACGTCGAGGCCGTCCGCGGCGGCCGCATCGATGTTCTCGCGGCTCAGGTCGGTGCCGGCGTACGAGACGTCCACGCCGCTCGCGCGCAGGTAGGCGCCGAGCCCGCCGCGCTTCGCGCCGACGTCGAGCACGCGCTCGCCCGGCCGGAGCGCCGCGGCCGCGACGGCCTTCCGGAAGCGGAGCCGAGCCTCCGGGTCGTCGGGCGGCTCCTCCGTCGCGCGCCGGTCGTAGAAGGCGGCGAGCCGCTCGCTGCGGCGTGTCATGCCGACGCGGTCGCCGGCACGAGCTCGGGCTTGTCCACCACGATCCGCCGCCGCTGCACCGGCAGCAGCGTGACGACGAGGACGATCGTCGCGACGCCGAGCCACTGGCTCCAGCGCAGGTGCTGGCCGTACGCGTAGATCCCGGCCACGACCGCGATCGCCGGGTACGTCAGCTCGGCGAGCGAGGAGAGCACGGCCGGCGTGCGCTGCAGCCCGTAGTAGTAGAGCGCCAGCGCGAGCAGCCCGGTGACGAGCGCGAGGTAGAGGATGAGCAGGCTGTCGTGGCGGTTCGAGTACGCCGCGGCGCCCATCACCGGCAGCGCGAGCGCGCTCGCGAGCAGGCCGAAGAAGAAGCGCAGCGCGAGGACGTGCTGGAACTCCAGCTGCCGCGAGAGGTAGCGGCCGAGCACCGTCCCGAGCGCCCAGAGCACGGCGGCCGCCGTCGCCAGGACGATGACGGTGAGCCCGTGCGCGGACGGGGAGAGCGGATCCGGCTGGTTCACGAGCCAGAAGCCCGCAAGCGCGGGGAGCAGGAACCACGCGAAGCCCGGCCGCGGCCGCTCGCCGAGCAGCGCGGCGGCGCCGGCGACCGCGACGAGCGGCTGGATCTTCTGGATCACGACCGGCGTCACGAAGTCGCTGTGGCCGATCAGCGCGTCGGTGAAGAGGATGGTCGCCACGGCCGACGCGCCGGCGCCGACGATGGTGGCGGCCACGACGTACCGCCAGCCGGCGCGGAAGACCGCGCGCAGCGCGGGGAGCAGGAGGGGCAGCGTCACGGCGACGAGGATCACGTGCTCGCCGAACACGATCGTGGTCGCGCTCGTCGTCCCGCTCATCGTCTTGCGGATGATCGGATCGGTGCCCCACATCGCGGCGGCGACCGCGACGATCAGCACTCCGGGAATCGCTGCGAGCTTCTTCACCGCTCGAAGCGTAGGAGATCGTCCACGGTCTCCCGCCGGCGGATCACGCACGACTCGCCGCCGCCGGCGAGGACGACGGCCGGCCGCGGCACGCCGTTGTAGGTCGAGCCGAGCGCGAGCGTGTACGCGCCCGTCGCGGGAACGGCGAGCAGGTCGCCCGGGCGCGGCTCGGGCAGCTCCGCCGCCTCGATCAGGACGTCGCCCGACTCGCAGTGCTTCCCGGCGACGCGGTAGACGCCGCTCGGCAGCTCGTCCGCGCGGTTCGCCAGCAGCGCCTCGTAGCGCGCGCCGTAGAGCTGCGGCCGCGGGTTGTCGGACATCCCGCCGTCGATCGCCGCGTACGTGATGCCACCGCTCTCCTTCACCGCGCCGACGCGGTAGAGCGTGACGCCGGCGCGGCCGACGAGCGAGCGGCCGGGCTCGAGGATCAGCCGCGTCGTTTCCGGGACGAGCGGCGCGAGCGCGCCGACGAACTCCGCCGGCGAGGGGAGGCGCTCCTCGCGGTTGTGCCGCACGCCGAGGCCGCCGCCCAGGTCGAGCACGCGTGGCCGCCAGTCCACGGACTCGAGGAAGGCGCGCACGCGCTCGACGGCGAGCACGCTCTCCTCGACGCGCGCGAGCTGCGAGCCGACGTGCACGTGGACGCCCTCGACCTCCAGGCCGAGCTCGCGCGCTCGCTCGAGCTCGGCGCGCGCGGCCTCCGGCCCCAGCCCGAACTTCGACTCCTCGTGCGCCGTCTGGATGGAGCGGTGCGTGACCGCCTCGACGCCGGGCGTCAAGCGCAGCAGGACGCGCCGCACGCCGGCGGCCGCGGCCCGCGCGGCCTCGCCCGGAGCGTCGAGGACGACGAGCGCCTCCGCCTGCGCCGCAGCCCGCAGCTCCTCGCCGGACTTGTTGTTGCCGTGGAAGACGAGCCGCTCGCCGGGGATGCCCGCCGCGCGAGCGAACGCGAGCTCGCCCACCGTCGAGACGTCCGCGCCGACGCCCTCCTCGGCGAGCAGGCGGAGGACGGCGACGTTGGCGAACGCCTTCGTCCCGTACACGAGCAGCGCTTCCGGCGCGGCGTCGCGGTACGCCGCCACCTGCGCCCGGATCGTCTCCTCGCAGTAGACGAGCAGCGGCGTCCCGTGATCCGCCGCGAGGCGGGTCGCCGGCACTCCGCCGAGCGAAAGCTCGCCGCCGTCCACGAGCGCCGATACGGGGAACAGCTCGAGCACGTTGCTAGTATCGAAAAGGAAATGCAGGAGCTGCTTATCTGAGCCAGGGAGACACGCGCGGCGGAAACCGCGCCGGCTCCCCACGGCCTCTCCTCGGAGAGGCTTTTTCGTTCCAGGGCACGAATTCGATGACACCGAGATACGAGCCGCACGAGATCGAGGCCAAGTGGCAGCGCGTCTGGGAGGACGAGCGGGCGTTCAACGTCCCGAACCCGGAGCCTGGTAGCTTCGGCGGCAAAGCTGCCGACGCCCAGGCGGAAGACCGCGGCGCCGCCGGCGCCGCTGGGCCCGGCGAGCAGACCTCAGACCGCCACTGGTACCAGCTGGAGATGCTGCCGTACCCGTCGGGCCCGAGCCTCCACATGGGCCACGTCCTCAACTACACGATGGGCGACATCCAGACGCACGTCCGGCGGCGCAGCGGCTGGCACGTCGCGCGGCCGATGGGCTGGGACGCATTCGGCCTGCCGGCGGAGAACGCGGCGATCCGCGAGGGCGGCCACCCGCGGGAGATCATCGAGCGCAACATCGCGAACTGCCGCCGGCAGATGAAGCGCCTCGGCTGGGCGATCGACTGGGAGCGCGAGGTCTCCTCGCACCAGCCGGACTTCTACCGCTGGACGCAGTGGCTCTTCCTCAAGTTCTGGGAGAACGACCTCGCCTACCGCAAGGAGGCGCCGGTCAACTGGTGCCCGAAGGACCAGACCGTCGTCGCGAACGAGTACGTCGTCGACGGCCGCTGCGAGCGCTGCGGCACGCCGGTCGAGCTGCGCCAGATGACGCAGTGGTTCTTCCGCACGACCGCGTACGCGGACGAGCTGCTCGAGTATCCCGGCGCCGAGTGGCCGGAGCGGACGAAGACGATCCAGCGCAACTGGATCGGCCGCTCGGAGGGCGCCGAGATCCTCTTCCGCGTCGAGGAGACCGGAGACGACCTGCCCGTGTTCACGACGCGCGCCGACACGCTGTTCGGCGCCACCTTCTTCGTCGTCGCGCCCGAGCACCCGTTCGTCGAGGCGCACGCGAGCGAGGAGGCGAAGGAGTACGCCCGCCACGCCGGAACGCGCCCCGTCGAGGAGCGCGCCGCCGAGACGACGAAGACCGGCGTCTTCACCGGCTGCCACGCGGTCAACCCGATCAACGGCGAGAAGCTGCCGATCTGGGTCGCCGACTACGTGCTGATGGACTACGGCACGGGCGCGATCATGGCCGTACCCGCCCACGACGAGCGCGACGGCGAGTTCGCCGCCGCGTTCGACCTGCCGATCAGGGTGGTCGTGGACGAGGACGGCCGGTTGGTCGCTTCGGGCGAGTTCGACGGGCTGCCGGCGGAGGAGGGCGCGCGGGCGATCGTCGCCAGGCTCGAGCAGGACGGCCGCGGCAAGGCGACGGTCTCGTACCGGCTGCGCGACTGGAGCTTCTCCCGCCAGCGCTACTGGGGCTGCCCGATCCCGGTCGTCTACTGCGAGGAGTGCGGCGCGGTGCCCGTGCCGGAGGCCGACCTGCCGGTGCTGCTGCCGGAGGTCGAGGACTACGCGCCGAAGGGCAAGCCGCCGCTCGCAGGCAACGAGGAGTGGATGCGCGTCGACTGCCCGCGCTGCGGCCGGGAGGCGCGGCGCGACCCGGACACGATGGACACGTTCGTCGACTCCTCCTGGTACTTCCTGCGCTACGTCGACGCGCAGAATGACCAGGCGCCGTTCGACCGGTTCGTCGTCGACTACTGGCTGCCGGTCGACCAGTACATCGGCGGCATCGACCACACGACGGGCCACCTGCTCTACTCGCGCTTCTTCGTCAAGGCGCTGAACGACTGGGGGATGCTCGGCTTCCGCGAGCCGTTCGCTCGCGTCTTCCATCAGGGCTGGGTCACGCTCGGAGGCTCGAAGATGTCGAAGACGCGCGGCAACGTCGAGGGGCCGGACGAGATGGTCGACCGCTACGGCGCCGACGCCGTGCGGCTCTACATCCTGTTCATGGGCCCCGCCGACCAGGACATGGAGTGGACGCCGGACGGCGTCGAGGGAATCGTCCGCTTCCTGCGCCGGCTGTGGCGCGTGGTGCACGAGGTGGCCGAGCAGGCGCCGGCGGCGGGGGAGGCGGGGCCGCTGTCGCGGAAGGCGAACGAGACGATCGCCAAGGTGACCGACGACGTCCTGCGCCGCTTCCAGTTCCACACGCCGATCTCGGCGTTGATGGAGCTGGTGAACGAGCTGAGCGACGCGCCGGACGCGCCCGACGCGCGCTTCGCTGCCGAGACGGCCGTCTCGCTGATCCAGCCGTACGCGCCCCACGTCGCGGAGGAGCTGTGGAGCGTGCTGGGGCACGAGCGGCTGTGGCAGGCGCCGTGGCCCGAGGCGGACGAGTCGCAGCTCGTGCGGGAGACCTTCGAGCTGGTCGTCCAGGTGAACGGCAAGGTGCGCGATCGCTTCGAGGTCGAGGCCGGGTTGAGCGAGGACGAGCTGGTGGCGCGGGCGCGTGCGCGCGAGCGGGTCCATGCGCACCTGGACGGCGGCGAGCCGCGGAAGACGATCGTCGTCCCCGGCAAGCTCGTGAACTTCGTCGTCTAGCCCGGAATCGCCGCCGCGGCGTTCGAGCGAAGCCGCGCGTAGCCGGGCTTGATCGCCTCGTTGATGATCTCCAGCCGCTCGTCGAACGGTGCGAATGCGCTCTTCATCGCATTCGTCGTCAGCCATTCCATGTCGTCGAGGCCGATCCCGAACGTCGCCGCGAGGGCGTGGAACTCGGAGCTGAGCGTCACGCCGCTCATCAGCCGGTTGTCGGTGTTGACCGTGACGCGGTAGCGGAGGCGGCGGAGAAGGTCGATCGGGTGGTGCTCGATCGACGGGACGGCTCCGGTCTGGACGTTGCACGTCGGGCACATCTCGAGCGGCACGCGGCGGTCGCGCACGAAGGCCGCCAGCCGTCCGAGCTCGGTCGAGCCGTCGGGACGGACGGCGATGTCGTCGGCGATCCGGACGCCGTGCCCGAGCCGCTCCGCGCCGCACCACTGAAGCGCCTCCCAGATCGAGGGCAGCCCGAAGCTCTCGCCCGCGTGGATGGTGACGTGGAAGTTCTCCCGCTGGATCAGCTGGAAGGCGTCGAGGTGCCGCGTGGGCGGGAACCCGGCCTCCGGCCCGGCGATGTCGAAGCCGACGACGCCCTCGTCGCGGTGGCGCACCGCGAGCTCGGCCGCCTCGACGGAGCGGGCCGCCTGGCGCATGGCCGAGACGAGCAGCTTCATCGCGATCCTCCGCCCCTGCCGCCGCGCTCGATGCTCGCCCTCGCGGAAGCCGTCGAGGATCGCCGTCACCACCTCGTCCAGCGTCAGTCCGCCTTCGGTCGAGAGCTCGGGCGCGTAGCGCACCTCGGCGTAGACGACGTTGTCGGCCGCGAGGTCCTCTGCGCACTCGGCGGCGACCCGCTCGATCGCCTCGCGCGTCTGCATGAGCGCGATCGTGTGCCGGAAGCCCTCGAGGTAGAGCTCGAGGCTCTTCCGGTCGGCCCCGAGCGTGAACCAGTGGGCCAGCTCGCCCGGGTCGGCGGTCGGCAGCTCCCGGTAGTCGATCTCCGCGGCGAGCTCGACCACCGTCTCGGGACGGAGTCCACCGTCGAGGTGGTCGTGCAGGAGCGCCTTCGGCGCTTCTCTGATCGTCTCCGGCGACAGCAACTCGGTCGCGATCGTACTGACGCCAGGCGCTTGCCCAACCCCGGGGGCCTCCGCTAGCGCTCGCGCGGGTCTGGCCGGTCGACGTTCCAGTGCCGGCCGACGGAGGCGACCCAGCGCACGCCGTCGTCG
>Ga0209810_1004430_pt1 | contig 13548 bp, 9 predicted proteins | sample Coa_R1_7_FD_187159 | JGI IMG/M metagenome (GOLD analysis project Ga0209810, IMG submission 187159) | Surface soil microbial communities from Centralia Pennsylvania, which are recovering from an underground coalmine fire - Coalmine... | ecosystem: Environmental > Terrestrial > Soil > Unclassified ...
CGGATGGAGGCCAGGCCGAAATGGTTGAGGCTCAAGGAGAGCTGGGGGTCGAACCCCACCCCGTCGTCGGCGAGCGTGACCTCGAGGTGACCGTCCCGGCAGGCGAGGTCCAGGGTCAGCCGGCTGGCCGCGGCGTGACGCTTCACGTTCTGGATGCCCTCGCGGATGACCCGGTAGGCCAGGCGCTCGCAGACCATCGGCACCCGGCCCGCCAGGTGGCAATGGAACCGGGTCTCGATGCCGGTCTGCGTCTCCAGCCGGACCAGCAGCGCGTCCACCGTGCCCGGCAGCCCCTCCGACTCCAGGGTCAGGGGGTGGAGTTCGAAGATGAGTTCCCGGAGCCGGGCCACGAGGGCGCCCAGGGAGGTGGCCGCCTGCAGCAGGGAGGGGTCGGCCTCGGCCCCCGGCGCACACGCCAGCGTGAGCTGGATGCCCACCAGGTCCTGAATGAGTTCGTCGTGCAGCTCTTCGGCGACCCGCTGCCGCTCCGCCTCCTGGACGTCGATGAAGCCGGCCGCCATACGCCGGGTGCCCTCGGGGAATGGGGGCGGCCGGACGTGGCCATGGACGGAGTGGAGGCCGAACTCGAGGGCCGCGGCCACCGTATCGGCGTAGACCTCCACCTCCCGGGCCACCTCCAGGCTGGGCCGAAAGGGGCGGTCGTGGTAGACGGCGAGGCCGCCCAGGACGCGGTTGTCGCCGGCCAGCAGTGGCAGGCACCAGACCGACCGCAGCCCGTGTTTCTCGCACAGGCACTGAAAGGCGGACATGACGCGCGAGCAGGGGACGTCCTCCACCACCACCGGCCGGGCCTCGGCCACGGCCACGCCGCAACACCCCACGCCCACCGGGATGCGGGCCATCGCCCGTACGTAGTCGGGGCTCAGGCCGGTCGAGCTGACGTGCACCAGGTCGTCGCCGCTGACCACGTGCAGGGAGGCCATGCGCGTTCCGGCAACGTGGCCGATGGTGGTGAGGCTGGACTGGAGGAGCCGCCGCAGGGGCCGTCCGGCCAGGAGGAGGGCGCCTCCGGTCCCGGTCCCGACGCGGAACACCGTCTCCGGCTGCGTCACGGATCCGTCACCTCTGGAGATCGAGGTAGCCGCGGCGGGTGGCGGTGACCACGGCTTCGGTCCGGGTGTGGACGTCGAGTCTGCGGAAGAGGTTCTTGAGGTGGAACTTGACCGTCTCCTGCGAGACGTGGAGGTCGCGGGCGATCTCCTTGTTGCTGCGGCCGCGGGCGAGCAGCCGCAGGATCTCGACCTCGCGCTCGGTGGGCAGGTGGGGCTCGTCCTGGAGGTCCCAGAGCTGGCCGATCAGCGCCGGATCGATGACCCGCCGGCCCGCCGCCACCTGGGTGATGGCCCGCAGGAGCTCTCTGGCGGCCACCCCCTTGAGCAGGTAGCCCCGGGCGCCCAGGTGGAGGGCCTCTCGAGCCACGCCCACCTCCTCGTAGGCGGTCAGCACCAGCAGGTGGCTTCGGGGCAGGCGTTTCCGCAGCTCGCGCACCAGGGCGCAACCCTGGCTGTCGGGGAGCCTGAGATCGAGGACCACGACGTCAGGCTCGACCTCGGGCAGGAGGCGAAAGGCGACTCGGGCGCTGCCCGCTTCGCCCACCACCCGGCAGGTCCCCGACCTCTCGAGCAAGGTGATCATTCCGGCTCGGACCACCGGGTGATCGTCGACCACGGCCACCTTGATCACGGCGACGTCCCGGTTCCATCCTAAGAGGGTCGGCCGCGAGGGCCCGGCGGTCGTAGGGGACGGGCGGGCGCCCGGCGCCCCGTCCCCGCTGACCCGGCCGCCGGCTGGCCCCGGTTCCCGATCTGGCCCTCGAGCCCCCGGCGGACGTACCCCTCATGGGCCGCGATCGGGACGCCGGGAGGTGGGCCGTCCTCCGGCGCCCCGAACCCGGGATCGGCCGGGTGCCGCCCACCGCCGCTACGCACCCACCCGGGCGAACTCCGACAGCTCCTGGGACTGCACGGTGTCGATGGTCTCCATGGACTTCTTGAACTCCACGAACTCGTCGTCCATGAGCGCCCTCGGATTGAAGTCGGGGCTGGCCAGCACGCCGTGGACGCGGCGGCGCTGCATGCCCATGTTGCCGGCGTCGTAGATGGGGAAGATGGCGGCCTCGCGCAGGTACTTCTCGAAGTTGTGCGTGCGGTCAGCCGAGTTCACGCCCACCACCTGCATGCACTTGTAGACGGTGTCGAACATCAGCTCCGTGCAGAAGACCTTGCACATGGCGCCGATCAGCTCACCGTGGTTGTCGTGACGATCCAGGTAGCTGGCCGCACGCCAGCAAAAGTACCTCGCCGCCTCGATGCGCGCCGCGACGTCGCCCAGGAGGTAGCCCACGTTCTGGTAATTGATGATGGGTCGAGGTCCGCCGGCGGTATAGGTCTTGCAGAAGCGGAGCGCTTCTTCGTAGGCCGACCGGGCCACGCCCACGGCCGCGATGCCGGCGATGGGGCCGGACCAGGCGAAGTTGCGGTTGATGAGGAGGTCACCGTTGCCGGCCGTTCCTTCGACCAGGTTCCGGGCGGGTACGTGGGCGTCCTCGAAGGTGATCTCGGCGTTGGGGGTGAGTCGGTGGCCGACCTTGTCGATGAGGCGGTAGCTGACGCCGCCAGTCCCTCGTTCCACCATGATCGCGGACAGGCCCTCGGTTCCCGATCGGTCGGGGTCGGTGCGCACGACCACGATGCTGACGTCGGCTCCCTTGCCGTCCCAGCCGGCCACGTTGCAGGGCCAGTACTTGCGCCCGTTGAGGACGTAGTCGCCCCCCGCCCGTCGGGCCGTCACGCCAATGCCAACGGGATGGGGCAGGGGGGTGTCGAAGTTGGCCGTGCCGCCCGGTGTCCCCGGTGGCTCGCTGACCGCGTAGCCGACCAGGTACTCACCTCGGGGATCTGCCGTCGCGGTGCGCAAGAAGCGATCCTTCTGCTCCTCGGAGCCGTACCAGAGCACCGGCATGAGGCCCAGCCCGTTGACGAGGATCGTGCACGCGAATCCGGGATCGACGGCGCACAGCTCTTCCGCCGCCAGCACCAGCTCGACGTTGCTGAGACCTCCACCACCGTACTCCCTGGGCAACATGCAAAAAGCCACGCCGGCCCGGTAGGCGGCGATGTAGGCCGGCTTGGTCAACTGGAAAGCGCGCAGCGGATCGGGTTCTCGATCCGCCTCCCTGACAATGGGTGCGAGAACGTTCTGGGCGAACTGTCGGGACTCCAGCTGGACCTTCTTCTGCTCCGGGGAGAGCGTGAAGTCGATGGCCATCGCTTTCCTCCTCGAGAACCGGACCGACGCCTGACATCACATCGAAGCCGCCGTCCTGTATGCAGCCTACGTCACCCATACCGGAAAACCGGGGCGACGACGACTCCTCGTTCAGGTGGGGGTGACTCCCCCGTTTGGGGAGGTCGGGACGAACGCGGAAGAGGGCGGTCCGTGAACGGCCCTCCCGGCGCTGGCGGCGGGAGCGGTGGAGTTCCTCGAGCCGGGTCACCGGTCGAGGTGCGGAGAACCGCGGCCGGGTCGGGGTCTGCGCTGACCCCGACCGGTTCACCTCCGAGCCATCGTGGCGGGGATCCGTGGAGCGGGCCGGGTGCGGTGGCGCCGGCGGGGTGTCGGGCCGTGGAGGTTCGGGCCGGGGCCGTCCATCTACACTGTGCTGGCGATGTGCTGGGCTCCTGGCATGGGAAGGGGGCGGCCTGGCGACGGGCCGTCGGGGCCGCGCACGAGTTCGCGGCCGGGAGGCCGTGGATGAGCCGGCTCCGTCTCCCCTCGACGGTGGTCGCCTGCCTCTTCGACCTGGACGGGGTCCTGACCCAGACGGCGAAGGTCCACGCCGCGGCCTGGAAGCAGATGTTCGACGCCTATCTACGCGAGCGGGCGGCGCGGACGGGGGAGCCGTTCGTCCCCTTCGACCAGGTGGCCGACTACGACCGGTACGTGGACGGCAAGCCGCGCGACGACGGCGTGCGCTCCTTCCTCGCCTCCCGCGGCATCCAGCTGCCCGAGGGCTCGCCGGACGACCCGCCCGAGGCGGAGACGGTGGCCGGCTTGGGCAACCGCAAGAACCAGCTGGTGCTGCGGCTGATGGAGCGCGACGGGGTGCAGCCCTACGAGGGCTCGGTCCGCTTCGCCCGTCTGGCCAGGGAGGAGGGGTTACGCCTGGCCGTGGTCTCGTCCAGCACCAACTGCCACGCGGTCCTGGTCGCGGCCGGGATCGACGACCTCTTCCCGGTACGCATCGACGGCGCGGTCGCCGAGCAGCGTCGCCTGAAGGGCAAGCCCGCCCCCGACACCTACCTGGCCGCGGCCGAGGCCCTGCACGTCGCCCCCGCCCAGGCGGCGGTCTTCGAGGACGCCCTGGCTGGGGTGGAGGCGGGGCGGGCCGGCGGCTTCGGGCGCGTGGTCGGGGTGGACCGCGTGGGGCAGGCGGACGAGCTGCGGCGGCACGGCGCCGACCTGGTCGTGACCGACCTGGCCGAGCTGATCGAGGACGGATGATCGTCCATCCCGTCATCGAGCTGGAGCCGTGGCGGCTCCGCGAGACCCGTCTCGACCTGGAGGTGCTGGGACAGTCCGAGTCCATCTTCGCCCTCGCCAACGGCCACATCGGTTTGCGGGCCAACCTGGACGAGGGCGAGCCCCAGGCCATCCTGGGCACCTACCTCAACGGCTGCTACGAGCTGCACCCCCTGCCCTACGCCGAGGCCGGCTACGGCTACCCGGAGTCCGGGCAGACGGTGGTCAACGTCACCGACGGCAAGATCATCCGACTGCTGGTCGACGACGAGCCCTTCGACGTCCGCTACGGGACCCTGCTCGGTCACGAGCGCGAGCTGGACCTCCGGGCCGGCGTGCTGCGGCGCCGGGTCGAGTGGCGATCCCCGACCGGTCAGGCGGTCCGGGTCTCGTCGACGCGGCTGGTGTCGTTCGCCCAGCGCGCCGTGGCGGCGATCCTCTACGAGGTCGAGCCGCTGGACGGTAGTGCCTCGGTGGTCCTTCAGTCGGAGCTGGTGGCCAACGAACCCCCACCCTCCCGTGGCCGGGACCCCCGACAGGCGGTGACGCTGAACGCGCCGCTCCGCTCGGAGTGGTTCACCCACCGGGACGCCCACGCCCTGCTCGTGCACGTGACCCGAGAGAGTGGGCTCAGGGTGGCGGCGGCCATGGACCACCTGGTCCAGGGGCCGGAGGGCACCGAGTCACGGAGCGAGAGCGAGCCCGATCTGGCGCGCCTGACCGTGGCCGCCGTGCTCGAGCGCGGGCAGTGCCTGCGACTGGTCAAGTTCCTCGCCTACGGCTGGTCGGCGCAGCGTTCGCTGCCCGCCGTCCGCGACCAGGTGGAGGGCGCCCTGGCCATGGCCCGCCACCGCGGCTGGGAGGGGCTGCTGGCCGACCAGCGCGCCTACCTGGACGGCTTCTGGCGTCGGGCGGACGTCGAGATCGAGGGCGACCCGGAGCTGCAGCACGCCGTCCGCTTCGCGCTCTTCCAGGTGCTGCAGGCGGGGGCCAGGGCCGAGCGTCGAGCCATCCCGGCGAAGGGGCTGACCGGCCCCGGCTACGACGGCCACACCTTCTGGGACATGGAGACCTTCGTGCTTCCCGTCCTCACCTACACGGCGCCGACGGCGGTGGCCGACGCCCTCCGCTGGCGGCACTCGACCTTGCCCATGGCGAGGGAGCGGGCCCAGCAGCTGGGGCTGGAGGGGGCGGCCTTCCCCTGGCGGACCATTCATGGCGAGGAGTGCTCCGGCTACTGGCCGGCCGGGACCGCCGCCTTCCACATCAACGCCGACATCGCCGACGCCGTGGTCCGCTACCAGCGAGCGACGGAGGACCCCGAGTTCGAACGTGAGATCGGCCTCGAGCTACTGGTGGAGACCGCCCGGCTCTGGCGCTCGCTGGGCCATCGGCACGAGGATGGGGAGTTCGAGATCGACGGCGTCACCGGCCCCGACGAGTACAGCGCCCTGGCCGACAACAACGTTTACACCAACCTGATGGCCCAGCAGAACCTGCGCGCGGCCGCCGACGCCGCCGAGGCCCACCCCGACCGGGCGGCCGAGCTGGGCATCGATCCGGAGGAGATCGAGGACTGGCGGGCGGCGGCGGAGGCCATGCGCATCCCCTACGACGAGCGGCTGGGGGTCCATCCCCAGGCCGAGGGCTTCACCCGCCACGAGCGCTGGGATTTCGAGCGCACGCGCCCGGATCAATACCCCCTCCTACTCCACTTCCCCTACTTCGACATCTACCGCAAGCAGGTGGTCAAGCAGGCGGATCTGGTCCTGGCCCTCCACCTCCGCGGCGACGCCTTCACCCCCGAGCAGAAGGCGCGCGACTTCGCCTACTACGAGGCCCTCACGGTGCGGGACTCGTCGCTCTCCGCCTGCACCCAGGCGGTGGTCGCGGCCGAGGTGGGCCACGTGGAGCTGGCCTATGACTATCTGGGCGAGGCGGCGCTGATGGACCTCCACGACCTGGAGCACAACGTGGCCGACGGGGTGCACATCGCCTCCCTGGCTGGGGCCTGGATCGCGATCGTGGCCGGCCTGGGCGGCATGCGCGACCACGGCGGGGAGCTGAGCTTCGCCCCCCGACTGCCCGCCGCCCTGACCCGGCTCGCCTTCCGGATCACCTTCCAGCGCCGCCTCCTGGAGGTGGCGGCAGACCGTGAGCAGGTGACCTACCGCCTGCTGGAGGGCGAGCCGCTCCGGATCGTGCACGACGGCGAACCGCTGCTGGTGACCACCGGGGCACCGGTGACACGACCGGCGCTGCCGGTGCCGGACCTGCCCCGGCCCGCCCAGCCGCCCGGCCGCGAGCCCGCCCGCCGCGTCCCTCGAACCTGACCGGTATCCCGGCGCCGGTCCGGGGGCCGCCGAAGCCCGGAGACCCCGGCGGCCGGACCGTCCTCAGCCCCAGATCTCCCGGGCCGTCTCCACCACCAGCTCGAGCTTGGCCCACTGCTCCTCGTGGGTGAGCGCGTTGCCCTCGACGGTGGAGGCGAAGCCGCACTGAGGCGAGAGGCAGAGACGCTCCAGGGGCACGAAGCGCGAGGCTTCCTCGACCCGGCGCTTGAGCGCGTCCTTCGACTCCAGCTCGCCACGCTTGGTGGTGACCAGGCCCAGGACCACCGTCTTGTCCGGGGGGACGAAGCGGAGCGGATCGAAGCTGCCCGAGCGGACGTCGTCGTACTCGAGGAAGAAGGCGTCGACCTGGAGCTGGCCGAAGACCGACTCGGCCACGTAGTCGTACCCACCTTCGCTGAACCAGGCCGAGCGATAGTTGCCCCGGCACATGTGGACGGCCACGGTCATCCCCTCGGGACGGCCGGCCAGAGCCCGGTTGAAGTTGCGGACGTGCAGCTCGTGGACGTGGTCGGGGTCGCCACCTTCGCCGGCCATCATCTGGCGCATGCCGGGGTCGTTGGCGAAGGCGAAGGTGGTGTCGTCGATCTGCAGGTAGGTGCAGCCGAGCCCGTGCAGCCGGCGCAGCTCCTCCGCGTAGGCCGCGGCCAGGTCGGCGTAGACCTGCTCCACGTCGTCGTAGACCCCTCGGGCGACGGCCGCCTGTGCGGTCCCGCGCAGGGTGATCATGCTGGGCGAGGGGATGGAGAGCTTGGGGGTGGCCGAGGTCACCACCGAGCGCAGGAAGCTGAAGTCGTCCCCGAAGATGGTGTCGCCCAGCTCGATGCGGCCCGTGATCCGGATCTCGGGGGCGGCGTATTCGATGACCTCCGTCTCGGTGCGGGCCGGGACCGGGGTCGTCTGCTCCCCCCGCTCGATGCCGCGAAGGCGATAGATGAAGTCCAGGTACCAGGTGGCCCGGCGGAACTCGCCGTCGGTGACCGAGCGCAGGCCGATCTCCTCCTGCCGCCGGACGACCTCCCGGACGGCCCGGTCCTCGGCCTCGCGCAGCCCCCTGGCCGGGATCCGACCGGCCTCGAACTCGGCCCGGGCGGCGAGCAACTCGGGTGGGCGCAGCAGGCTGCCGACGTGGTCGGCGCGGAAGGGTGGTGGGCTGGACCGGGACATGGCTCCTCCTCCTCAGTCTCTCCTGTTCCTGGCCGCCGGGCCCGGCCCGACGGTCGACCGTCGACAGACGGCCGGTTGACCGGCCGCGCTGCCCACAATAAACTGTGGAACCGGCGGTGCATCCCGGAGTCCCCGGGTCGATCCGAGGAGGGGGCAGGGCGTGCGCCGTGACCCACAGGCACGTGCTGGGCCGGCCGTTCGGGCCGCGCCGCACGGCATCGTTCCATGGGAGGGGAATGGCAGGGACGGCGCCCGTGACGACGCCCGAGGTCCCCGTGCCCGAGCCGGATCTCACCCCCGCCGAGATCATCCGGCGCGCCGCTGCGCTGCGGCCCCTGGTCCGGGAGGAGCAGGAGGAGTCGGAGCGGCGCGGGTACTATTCCGAGGGCCTCCACCGCGAGTTCCTCCAGGCGGGCTTCTACCGGATGCTGCAACCCCGCCGGTTCGGCGGCTACGAGTTCGACTTCCCGACCTTCTGGAAGGCGATGATCGAGATCTCGCGGGGCGATCCCGGCACCGGGTGGTGTCTCACCCTGGGGTCGCACCACGCCTGGGTGGTCGGCTCCCACTGGCCGGAGCGGGCCCAGCGCGAGCTCTTCGGGCCGACGGGCGATTTCAGGGCTCCCCATCGCGCCCTCCCCGGAGGCACGGCCCGGCGCGTGGAGGGCGGCTACGTGGTCAGCGGCACCTGGGACTACTGCTCGGGGGTGCCCTACGCCACCCACTTCCTGGGCAACGCCCTGGTCGAGGGGTCGGGGGACCCGCCCGAGGCCGTGATCGTGGTGGTCCCTCGCAGCCAGTTCACCGTGCTGGACGACTGGGGCGGTGGCGCCCAGCTGGGCATGCAGTCCAGCGGCTCCAACAGCGTGGTGGTGGAGGACGTCTTCGTCCCCGAGCATCTGGTCGTGTCGGGCAGCTTGACCCGGAGATCGGGCCCCACGCCGGGCACCGAGCTGCACGGCAATCCGATGTACCTGGGCATGATCTACGGCGTCTACCACGCCGGGCTGGTGGTGACCCAGGTGGGCGCCGCCTGGGCGGCCCTGGACGAGTTCGAGCACCTCATCACCACCCGCAAGACCCAGCTGCCGCCGCAGGTCATGCGCTACGAGCACCCGGACTATCAGCGGGCCTGGGGGCTGGGCCGGGCCATGGCCGACTCGGCGGAGGCGCTGGTGATTCGCGCCGGCGAGATGTACATGGAGTTCTGCCACCGGTGGGCGGCAGAAGGGGTGCCGTTCTCGCGCGAGGACGACATCAGGCTCTTCGGCATCCTCCAGCAGGCCGGCCGGCTGGCCGCCGACGCGGTCGAGCTGCTCTTCCGCAGCGCCGGGTCATCGGCGGCCCGGCGAGGTCAGCGCATGCAACGCTATCTCCGGGACGTCGCCATGTACCGTGGCCACATCGCCGCCCAGTACCAGAACCTCGCCGTCGAGTTTGCCCGAGCCCACTTCGGCCTTCCCGACCACCTCTTCTAGGCCGCGCCGGTGGGAACCCAGCCGGGCTCAGTCGGGACCGGCCAGCCCGGCCAGACGCGCCCGCCAGCGCGGCAGCACCTCGGGGTTGAGGAGGTTGGCCGGGGGCTCGCCGCGCATCGCCCGTCCCACCGCCTCCACCGCCATGGCGACGCCGCTGGGCCCCGTCTCCTGGTTGTGACCGATGCAGTGCGGGGTGAGGATGACGCGCTCCGGGTCGCAGGTCAGGAGAGGGCTGTCGGCGGCCGGGGGCTCGGTCTCGAAGACGTCCACGGCGGCGCCGGCGAGCCGGCCGGAGGTGATCGCGTCGGCCAGCGCCGCCTCGTCGACGACGCCGCCCCGGGCGGTGTTGATCAGCACCGCCGAGGGCTTCATCAGGGCCAGCTCCCGGGCCCCGATCAGGTTCCGGGTGCGCTCGGTGAGCACCACGTGCAGGGAGACCACGTCCGAGGTGGCCAGCAGCTCGTCCAGGGGGATCGAGCCCTCCACGTAGGGGTCGTGGAAACGAACCGGCGCCTCCCAGCCCCGGAGGCGCTCCGCCACCGCCCGCCCGATGCGGCCGTAGCCGATCAGGCCCACCTGCCGGCCCCGGAGCAGGCGGCCCGGCACCCCCGGCCGCCAGCGGCCGGCGCGCAACGCCCCCTGGCGCGGCCCCAGCTCGTGCAGCAGCGCGACCATGACCATGATCGTGGCCTCCGCCACCCCGATCACGTTCTCCGGGGCGGGACAGTTGGCGACGGCGATCCCGAGCCCGGTGGCCGCGGCCACGTCGATGTTGTCCACGCCGATCACCCCGCTCACGATCAGGCGCAGACGGGGGGCGGCCTCGAGCAGGGCGCGAGGATAGCTCAGCGGAGGCATGGCCACGACGACGTCGGCGGGGGCGAACCATTCCCGCAGCTCCGCCGTCGACCAGGGCCGGTCCCGATCCCGCGCCGGGACGGCGATGACCCGGTACCCGGCCGCGGCCAGACGCTCGGCCAGGGCCGGGATGGCCGGCGACTCGGGCGGGATGGCGACGGTGCCGGCGGGGGGCGCGGACATCGAGGAGGATTGTCGCAGGTCGAGGGCGGAGCCGGGCACACCGCACGCCGATCGGATGGACGAGGTCGGTGAGCCGGGTTGAAGAGCCCCGGACGGCCGTCCCTCGGGGGCGGGCGGGGGAGGTGGCGACCTTCGCCCTCCTGGGAGGCCTCACCGCCTTCGGACCCGTCTCCCACGACATGTACCTGCCCGCCCTGCCCCAGGTCGCCCACGGCCTGCGGACGTCGGAGGCGATGGTCCAGGCCACGCTCACCGCCTCGCTGGTGGGGCTCGCCCTGGGCCAGGTGCTGGCCGGACCGGTGAGCGACGCCCTGGGCCGCCGTCGGCCGCTGCTGTGCGGCCTCGGCGCCTACATCGCCGCCGCCGCCCTCTGCGGGCTGGCCCCCTCCGCCCCGGTGCTGGTCGGCGTCCGGGTCCTGCAGGGCGCGGGCGGGGCGGCGGGGGTGGTCATCGCTCGCGCCATCGTCCGCGACCGCTCCAGCGGCGCCGCCGCGGCGCGGTCCTTCTCCTTCCTCATGCTGGTCTCGGGACTGGCCCCGGTCCTGGCTCCGGTGATCGGGGGCCAGGTCCTGCGCGTGGCCGACTGGCGCTTCGTCTTCGCCGTTCAGGCCCTCTTCGGGGCGGTGCTGCTGGTCGGCTCCTGGCGGCTGCTCGAGGAGACCCTGCCGCCCTCGGCGCGGCGCCGCGGGGGGCTGACCGAGACCCTGACCGCCTTCTCCGTGGTGGCCCACGACCCCGGCTTCGCCGGCTACGTGGGTTCCTGCGCCCTGGCCTTCGCGGCCATGTTCGCCTACATCGCCGGTGCTCCCTTCGTGTTCGAGCAGGGCTTCGGCTTCTCCCCCCAGGGCTTCAGCCTGCTCTTCGCCACCAACGCCGCCGGCCTCACGGCGGCGAGCCAGCTCAACGGCCTGCTGGTGGGGAGGGTGCCCCCCGCCCGGCTGCTCACCGCCGGCCTGGTCGCCACCGCCGGCGGCGGCCTCGGCCTGGCCCTGGTCGGCGTGGACGGCCATGCCGGTCCGCTGCCGGCGGCCGCCGCCCTCTTCGTGGTCGTCTCCAGCCTCGGCTTCGTGCTCCCCAACGCGACCGCCCTGGCCCTGGCCACGCGCCCGGACCGGGCCGGGGCCGCCGCCGCCCTGCTCGGCGTCACCCAGTACCTGGCGGGAGCGACGGTAGCCCCTCTCGCCGGCCTCGACCCGGGCCACCCGCTTCGCTCCCTGGCGGTCGCGGTGGCCGTGCCCGCGGTCGCGGCCCTGGTCGTCCGACTGGCCCTGGCTCGGGAGCGGCGGGTGGCGGCTTGATCGGGGTCCGGCTCAGGCGGGCGGCCAGCGGGGCGGCGCGGCCGGGACGGTCTCCAGCGAGCGCCAGTCCTCCCGGACGGGGGCGAAGACGTCGGCCACCACCGCCCCCTCCTCGCCCGCGACCGCCTGGTGCGGGACCTGGGAGGGGATACGGTAGGTGTCGCCGGGGCCCAGCCGGGCCGTCTCGCCGCCCACGGTGAAGGTCAGCGAGCCCTGGACGACGAAGCCGACCTGCTCGTGCTCGTGGCGGTGCTCGGGCACCGTGACCCCCGCTGCCAGCTCGACCAGGGCCACCGTGACCCGTTCGCCGTCGATGGGACGGCGAGGGCGCCCTCCCAGATGCGACGAGGTGCGATCGAGCGCAGGCTCCCGAACGTGCTCATGGCCTCCACCTCCGTTCCGATCGGGCGGCGGGTCCGGGCTCCCGCACCTCCCGCCGGCCGGCGCCGCCCGTGTTCCCAGGGTCGCCACGGGGAGGCCCGGCCGGCCAGGCCTCCCCCAACGGGGCCCTCACAGCTCCCCGTAGACGACGCTCTTCTGCTCGGTGTACTGGTAGAAGGCCTCCAGCCCGTGCTCCTTGCCGAAGCCGGACTCCTTGGTGCCCCCGAACGGCAGCTCGTCGTGCGCCACCTGGAGGGCGTTGACCCAGGTGTAGCCGGCCTCCAGCTCCTGGACCGCCCGGTGGGCGGCCTTCATGCTCGAGGTCCAGATCGACGACCCGAGCCCGAAGTTGGTGGTGTTGGCCCGGGCGATGCCCTCGTCGAGGTCCTTGATCCGCATCACCGGCAGGGCCGGACCGAAGACCTCCTCGGTCACCATCCGGGAGTCGTCGGGCACGTCCACCAGGATGGTGGGGTTGATGAAGTGGCCCGACCCGTACTCCGGGCCCTCCGGCCGGCCGCCTCCGTACACGATCCTGGCCCCCCGCTCCAGAGCGTCCTGGACCTGGGCCTCCACCTCCGCCCGCTGGGCCTCGGTGTGCATGGGGCCCATGCGCGTCGCCTTGTCGAGGCCGTGGCCCGGCTTCAGCTTCCTCGCCCGCTCGATCAGGCGCTCCAGCAGGGCGTCGAACACCCCCTCCTGCACGTAGAGGCGCTTGATGGCCAGGCAGGCCTGGCCGCAGTTGAAGAAGCGCCCGGTGGAGATGGCCTTGGCCGCGGCGTCGAGGTCGGCGTCGTCGAGCACGATGCAGGGGTCCGATCCCCCCAGCTCCAGGGTCACCTTCTTCAGGTGGGGCGCCGCCGCCGCCATCACCCGCTTCCCGGTAGGGGTGGAGCCGGTCAGGGCCACCTTGCGGATCAGGGGGTGGGTGACGATCGCCTCACCGGTCGCCGAGCCGAGCACCACGTTGACCACGCCCTCGGGCAGCCCGCCCTCGATCAGGGCCTCGACGCACTTGAGCGTGGAGAGCGGGGTGGTGGTGGCGGGCTTCAGGACCACGCAGTTCCCGGCCGCGATCGCGGGGGCGATCTTGTTCGCCGCCAGCGTGAGGGGGAAGTTCCAGGGGACGATGGCGCCGGTGACCCCGATCGGCCGCCGGAGCACCAGGCCGAAGGCGCCGGTGTCGGGCAGGGAGACGTACTCCCCGTGCACCTTGTCGGCCAGGTCGCCGTACCAGGCGATGTTCTCGCCGAAGCGGCGGGCCTCGATCCTCGACTCCAGCAGCGTCTT
>Ga0209810_1004431_pt1 | contig 13547 bp, 14 predicted proteins | sample Coa_R1_7_FD_187159 | JGI IMG/M metagenome (GOLD analysis project Ga0209810, IMG submission 187159) | Surface soil microbial communities from Centralia Pennsylvania, which are recovering from an underground coalmine fire - Coalmine... | ecosystem: Environmental > Terrestrial > Soil > Unclassified...
GCGCGCTGAATTGTTTCGCCAAACACCGCCGCGCCGCGATGTGGGGTGTGGAAGAAACAACACACGATGATCTTCTGGAGAGCGCACGCTTGCAGCGGGTTGGTTTCGGCATTCTGCCGAAACAGTCTTGCGAAAGTTCACAGGATGCGTTCGCCAGCGCGCCAGAGACATGCGCTCAGATTTTTGAAGCTCCCCTTGCGCCGATGACCCTGCCCGAACGTGTGCGCGCCGATTACCAAACAATGAATCTCACCACCGGACCGCACCCGATGAAACTGTTGCGCGAAAGTCTGCCTGAGATCTGGCGCGCCATCGATCTGCCGCGTGCGCCGCATGGGGCGGTTATCCAGATTGCCGGCAACGTGATCTGCCGTCAGCGTCCCGGCACCGCCAAAGGATTTGTTTTTATCAGCCTGGAAGACGAGACCGGCGTTTCCAACGCCATTGTCGATCCCGACATGTTCGAGCGTTTCCGCCTCGTGATCACCGAAGAAGCTTTCCTGCTCATCGAAGGTCAGGTGCAAAATTCCGACGGCGTTGTTTTGATCAAAGCCCGCGAGATTCGGCCACTCGCGAACGAACAACTCATCGGCAGCAAGTCCCACGATTTTCGGTAAGCCTTTATTGCCGAACGTTAACATCTGGTCCATGTCGTTCACCATTTAGCAGCCTGGCAGGAAGCGACGAACCCCAATACCTCAACACTACCTCGTCCAATGCCCGACGGTTAGCCGTATCTCTTCGACGGCTTTTCCCGGACAAGTGGGGTGGATGCCGAGGCGAGACCTTCGAGCACGACGGCGGGAGGTTTGCCAGAGCCGAGCACTTCCTTGGCGTCCAGAATCTCAATGCCCACAAGTTTTTCGCCCTTACCGATATTGAGCGCGACTTCTTCATTCAATCGCACCGTGCGGCATTCGTGCTTGCCTTCAGCGAAGCGGATATAGAGCGCGTCAATTTCTGGGTCGTAGCTGATTTTCATGGATGCACCTGCTCAAAAGTAAAAGGTATAAAACGTAATGACAATGATCTCTTTGGATTCTTCCTTGATAACGGGCGCGACTTGCTTGATCCCATAGGTTTTGCCCTGCCACGGTTTGCCGTAAAAGAAATTGCAGCGGCACAGTTCCCGACCGCTCTTGGCCGGCTCGCGCGAACCTTTCGTGACCGCTTTACGCACCTCGACTTCACTCGCGCCGCGTTCACGGGCTTGTTGCCTTGCATGTGTGGTCAGTCGGATCCGTTTCGTTCATATGGCGCAGCGGATTCGTAGTCGGTTCCGGCACGCAACGCAAGCTCACACGCTTTGGGCTTTTTCGAAGCGGGCGCGGACAACCCCGAAGGCTTTCGGGGTCGCTCGCCAGCCGTTGTGGGGCAGGTTTTCACGTTGATTTGTCCGCTGGCGGTCTGTCGGTCGCACCGGCCATAAAAAGGTCATAGACCGATTGGGCGAAATCTTCGCCGGTGATTTATGCCGCTGCGGGCATCGCCTCCGGTAAGGGAAGTTCCTTGCTCGGCTTTACCTTTAGCCAATCCAGCGCGGCAAGCTGGCGAATGGTCAGAGCCACTTCTGATTCGTCGAGTGGCGGACGGCGTTTCTGTTTCCATTGCATCACCGAGGCAAGAACTTCGGCTTCAGATGGCAATGAACCTCGCTGCCGATGCAATTCGCGGGCAGCGAACAGGACGGTCGCGACAAGCTCGGCTTGTTGGCTGTTCAGCCGCATGAACAGGTCGGTGACCTTGGCGATGACCGGTTCACAGTTCTGAAGTTCGGCTTCATAAGCTTTCCGTGCATCTGCATAGGTTGGCCCGACTCGCACATGAAGCATCCTGCCCAAATGCTCTTCCCGAATAAGCCCGTGGTTCTGCAACCGTCCAATCACCCGTTTCACTTCCGCGCAGAATGGTCCGTAGCTGCCCTTGGAATGTTGCAGACCGGTATCCAACCCTTCCTCCGTTGCGACGTAGGCGATTTTCTGAAAGGTTGTGTGCCCCACCGGCCAGTGGTAGGGTTGCTCTTCCAGTCGCCGCAAAATCTCCACCAACGCCACCCACGACGGGCGAATCCATTGCGGCTCCGGCATCGCGGCGGGCAAGTCGCCTTTCTGTCCCAGCCTGCCCAAAAAAGACGGCTGCAATTGTTCGTGAGGAGTGCCGTGCGGCGCGTAAAGTTCTACGGGAATATCCAACGCCGCCAAATGACGAAAGAGCGTCGGCCCAACGATCCGCCATTCCAATTGCCCCTGCCCGCAGCCCAACGGCGGCACGGCCAACGACGTGATGCCCCACTGCCGATAATTCTCCCGCAAGTACTCCAACCCTTTGACAATGGCTTGAAGGTCGGCGACCCCACGCCAATGCTCCTTGGTTGGAAAATTCAGAATCCACGGCAGCACCGTCCGCTTGTAAAGATATGGCATGCCGAGCCGCACTTCCCCGCGAGCGCACCGTGCCGCGTAGTCCTCGAACATGTCCGGAAACCGCTTCTTGAATTCCAGAGCGAGACCCTTGCCCATCACGCCGACGCAGTTGACCGTATTCACCCACGTCTGCGACTTGGACTGAAACATGTCGCCGATGAGCACTTGAATCATATCGCCTCCAATCTTCTACTTGAAAAACAGATGCGCGTCTATTGCAATCGCCAAACGGAAACCAGCGCCTTCAAGCTCCGCCTTTGCCGTCGGGCAGGAAACGTATGCGCCGATGATCTGCTGAACGGAAATCTGATCGGGCACGAGCACCTCGGCGCATTTTGCCGATTTCTTCCGATACTGCTCAATTGGGTCGTCATCCGTCCACCATTCCGCAAACACGTCCTCGCGCCTCAGGAATTGCAGACCGGAAGGCGAAGGCCAAAAGGCCGTGTATTCGCTCGCAGCGTTGCCATCCGTGATGACCACGTTTGGCAAATCCAGCACGGCTGCGCTGATCCGCAGCACGCACAAGGCCTGATCCTCTGCCTGCCGCTTGTAGAGCATCGGATTGCGCGCGTGGAAATACAGGTTCACGTAGTCGTGCAACCGCTTCCCGCCGGGGACGACTTTGGGGGCGCGCCTTCCCTGAATCTCCGGCATCGCCACCGAATGATGAGCTAGTTTTCTTGCCCGATTGTGCGAGAGCAACCCGTGCTGAAGAATGGACGCCACGTTGGCAATCGGCGCGATGTAATGCAACTCTTTGACGTCGTCGCGATTCATTCTCTCACACGCTTTGGGCTTTTTCGAGGCGGGCGCGGACCAGTGCGATGACCCCGACCTCGTCCGGGGCAGGCCGCCTCATACACCTGCCTCCGCCAAAGCTTCGGCAGGCACGCAGCCTCCCGCTCCCAGCCCGCCTGCCCCGACGCCTGTCGGGGTCAAGCCCAGTACGTCGAACACCACCTTGCCCAACGCCTTGGCTCGAAATCACGCGGATGCGGCGAGAAGTTCGGTTTGCCGTGCAGCAAACGCTGGCTTTGAGGACGGCATTTCATCGTAGGTTCGACCGTTTAGTTCGCGGCCGGTCAGGTCTTTGCGGACACCGCCCCATTGTTTGAAAAAGAACGGCACTTTCGCCTTGCGACACTGGCGAAAGATTCCGCGAATCCATTCGATTTTCATCGGCCGAGCGCGAGGACCGGATTCGCCGCCGACGATCACCCAGTGGATGCCTTCCAGTGGCAGGTCATTGATCGGGCCGATCAGTGGTTCGCACGAGAGGAATCGAACAGCAGCCGGCACGGTTTGGAGGTCGTAAACGCGGTGCAGCACTCGTGCGTCCTCAACGCTCACTCCCATCCAGACATTCGCTGGCCAATCCAGCTCCGGCGCAAATTCCCGCAACCGTGAACTGCGTTTGGTGAGAATCTGGAACGTATGCTGCGGGCAGTCGCGCATGGTGGAAAACACACTCCGGATAAACTCCAAAGGCACGCGCTCATGGAACAGGTCGCTCATGGAGTTGACGAAGATCAGACGCGGCTTGCGCCAGCGTTTAGGCAGAGCGACGAGATCGGGATGCAGCGTGACTTCGAACCCGTTGCGATACCTGTTCGCGCCCATCGCCTGCAACCGATGCGCCAGACGCTCGGCATAACAGTTCTTGCATCCAGCGCTGACCTTCGAGCAACCCGTCACCGGGTTCCAGGTCGCCTCTGTCCACTCAATGTTTGACCGTTCAGCCATCAGTGCGTTCCTCGCTGACGATACTTGTTGAAAATGTCCCGGACAATCCCTTCTGCGACGGGCTTCTGCGCGGCAAAAAACAGGTAGTAAACGATTGCTCCCTTGCTGTTGCGCATGGGCATTGGGTCGGGAACGTACTTGAAGCCGGCCACTTCCCGCAGGCGTTGGCGAAATCCCTTGGCGACGGCCTCGTTGTCTTCCTTTTCCAGCAAGTTGCCAAAGAGCCCCGGCTCACTGCGGTACGCGACCTGCCGCCAGGATCCGTCACCCCAGAACCGGTTCATTCGCGCCAAGTCGTCGCCATGAACGCCCCCGGGGTTGCGCCAGAGCACGTTTCGGTTGATGTCCGCCACGGGGAAGTTGATGAACAACTCGATCGAACGCATTTGTCCTGCTGCCGCGACCACGCTCCAGTCCAAGTGCAACCCGTACGGATCAAGCAGGCACAAGCCGCGCCGATAGTCTTCCCAGCGGATTTGAGGGAAAACCGTGTGGAGCAAAACTGAGTTGCAGTCGCCCTCGTGCACGTGAACATCCCTGCGGCCAGCCGCAAGTTTGCGCAACAACGCGGCCTTTTGGCCATCAATGTCAATCAGGTGATACGCGCGAAATGGCGGCTGAATCAGCAGCGCGTTCATGGGACTGCCCGGAACAAACTGGCCCGTTTGTTTGGAAACATGGATGCCCGCGCCGGCGAAAGCATCTATGTAAGCGTGCTCGAGCGACGGCCTGGCTTGCGCGGACAGAATTTGCGAGTAGGCCGCGGCGTATTTGCGGACAATGTCCAGCTTGACCTCGGACCAGTAGCCGATCTCGTCGAATTTAAGGCGCTGGGGGTGGCTCATGAGCTTGCGAAATGTTTACTGCTTCGCGCCCTCCTCCACAATCTTGATTTCCTCCGGCGTCAGGCCGTAGAGGCGATAGACAAGCTGGTCTATCTCCCGCTCCCACGCGCTCACGTCCGCCGCCGCATGCGCGGCAATTGCTGTGCCACTCCCCGGTGGTCGTCGCCGCGATGCCAAAATGAATTTTCTACTCAAATCTAACGCGGGGCTGCGGAAAGAAAATCAGGACGACGAATCGGCGAGACTTTGCAGAGCGCTGGCGATTGCTCCGGCGGTCTCGGCAGGATTTTGTATCATGCGAAATTCCCACCGGCCAAATTTTCCATCCGCATTCACAGCGGCGCACCAGCGACGGGCGGCGGCTTGTTTTTCCCCGGCGAGCTGGTCGTAGCCTTTGACTTCGAGAATCAGCGTGCCGAGCTGGCGCCCATTGTTGTGCAAGCGCACAAGATAGTCGGGAATGAAATCGCGCACCTGGCCATTGTAGAGGTAGGGAATCGTGAAACCGAGACCGGAGTTTTTAACGAACGCGGCAACGTTGGGATGCGTGTCCAGATAGTAGGCGGCGGACTGTTCCCAGCGTTGCGTGTCCATCACGACGTAGTTGAGGTGCGACTTGCTTACCTCGCGCACCTCCCGGCTCGTCCAGAAATCCACGTCGCGGGTTGATCCGGGCGGGCGGTTCGCTTCGTAACGAGGGACCTCGGGCGCTTCGCCCCCGGCGGTGTCGGGCCGGATGGCGGCGACCAGTTTCTCGATAACCCAGCCGTAATACGGCGAAAGGAAAATGTCCTTGATATCGTGAGGGGGATACACGCGGACGAATTCGCGCAGGTAGCGCCTGACGATGGCCAGCAACTGTGCGAACAGCGCCTGGGCCGGCACCTGACACTGGCCGCCGGCCAGGCAATCTTTCACCAGAGCGCGCGCCAACTCGAATTCCAACTCCTGCAGTCGGTGCTGTGCGCGAAATGCCTCCAGCTTCACCATGTCCGCTTTGCCGGGACCGCTGAGCGAGAGACGGCCTTGATTGTTGACATTCAGTCCCTTGACCTCGACTTCGGGCGGAATGTCGCTCGGGTCGAGCGTGATCGGCACCAGACCATCCCAGTCCGCCGTGACGCGGTTCCGGATGGCGTAGGTATAGCCTTCGACACGTGGGAAACGAATCTCCAACTGGTCCTTCTGCGGCGAGACGGCATGAATGTGCCAGCGTTTTGGTGGCGGCGGGCGCGGGCCGTCTGGATTAGTCTTGAAGGGGATGACCTCGAATGGCACGCCGTAGACTTTCGCGACCTCTTCAGTGAACAACCCGTTCTCGCCCACTTCGTAGTTGGTCCGTCGCAAACCGCGCCCCACCACCTGTTCGCAAAGCAACTGCGACATGAACGGGCGCAGACCGATGATATGCGTGACGGTTGTGCAATCCCAGCCTTCGGTGAGCATCGCCACGCTCACGATGCAACGCACATCGCGGCCCGGCGGATGCATCGGGCGGTTCAGCCTGGTGGCCAGCTCGACGAAGTCCTTCGGATAAATCGGGCGGCCTTGCGCATCCACCGGCCAGCGCGTCTTGCCCACGGTGTCGAGCGTGAAACGCATCCAGCGATGTTCGTCATTCTTTGCGCCTTCGGTATCGGTTTCGTGAACGACTTTGGAGTCCACGCGGATCGTGTTGATCTGCCCGTTGCGATTGCGGAATTCTTCGATGCCCAGCGCCGGGATGCCGGTCGGGCAGTTGTTGTCGGCAATCCACTCGTAGATGACCTTAGCCAGCCTGGTGTTGCGGCAGACAATGATGAACACCGGCGGTGTTGGATGCTCCTCCGGGCGTTGCTGCCATTCCTCGAATAGCTCCCGCCACAGGCCGGCCAGTTGCGCAATCGGCGTGTGCACCCACTTCAACACCGCTTCTGGTTTCGGTTGCGCCTTGCTGCCGCCTCGCTCTGCCGAGGTAAGCCGGCCCGGCTCCATGATCCAGCGCCAGATGTTGAAATAGGCGGGAATCTCGCGTCCGGTCGTATCGCGAATTGCAAGTTGCGGGATCTTCACCAGCCCACTCTCGATGGCGTCCACCAGACTGAAATCGCTCACCACCCATGGGAACGGCCGGTTGGCCTCGTTGCCGGTGCGGTTGAGGTAGTACGGCGTGGCCGACAAATCCACGCAGAAATTGATCCCGCGTAATTTTTGAATCTTGTCGAGCCCATCAATCCAGACGGTCGCCTCCTTGTTTTCCTCCAGCCAATCCTGGCGCTCCTCGGCGGTCATGTCGTCCCACGCATCGGGTCGCTCCTGTTTGAGCCGGTAACAATGATGCGCCTCGTCGTTCATCACGAGAATGTTCTGCTTGCCGCCGACTTCGCGTCCCAGCACACGTGCCACCAATGCCGTGTCGCTTTCCTCGCCGCGTTTGACCACCGCCGCGCCGACGCCGCCGACCTGATTGCCCTGTTGCGGTTCCAGCACGTGCCAGTTGGCGACGACGACAAAGCCCTCGTTGAGTTTCGACATCAGATGCGGCGGCACAAGGTCGCGCGTCCGGTACAGGCTCGCTTCGCCGCGTTTCGGGTCGAGTTCCTGCAACCGATCGCGGATGGTGATGTTTGGGCAGACGATGAACACCACATCGGAGAAGCGCCCGTCGCTGCGGTTGTGGACTTTGTTGAGGATGCTCCACGCCGCCAACATCCCCATCACGGTCGTTTTGCCGCTGCCGGTGGCCATCTTGCAGGCGTACCGGGTGAAGCCGAGATAACCCTGCGCCTTTTTCTCGTCGCTGGGGTCATCGCGCGGCACGTCGATCCCCTGGCGAAAATCAGCGCGTGCTTCCCTAAGAAAGATGATCGTCTCCGCCGCTTCGCGCTGAGCAAAGAACAACGGGAACTGTCGGCCGTCTCGGCGCCAGCAGTTCAACAACTCTTCAGTTGTGCGTGTTACGCCTGGATAACCTGCTTCGCGCCACGTCTTCACACGTTCGCGAATCAAATTCACGAGCGCCATCGGAATCGCCGTTCCGACTTCGCTGCCCGCGTCCGCGCCGGTTGCCCCCCGCGGTGGTCGGTAGTAATAGAGCGACGGCCGGCGGCCCTCGCGCTTCTCGCACGGCTTGCCTTCTTCGATGAACCAGTGCGCCTGCGGCTCGTCGTAAGGCGAATTGAGAATCGGTTGCGGGACTTCGTAGCTGGCCACGAACGCCTCCTGCGTGTGACGGCCGAACGTTAGGCCAACCCCAAGCGCTGTTTTGCTTCAGCCAACGGGATGGATCGTTTCTTGCCCTCCGCGCGCTTGGCTTTCCGCAACTCCAAGAGGTCTTCCATGTCCGTCAGCCATTCTTGCAGGGCGACAAACTCCTCGTAGGGCAACACGGCGAACTGCTTCTTGCCGTTCTTCTTCAAAATTTCAGGATGCAATGTAATCATGCTTTCACCTTTCATCTATACGCCTCTCTACGGTGGCGCACCCGATAGACTACCACCTTTGCGCCCGCGATTTCAAACAGCACCCGATAATCGCCCACCCGCAACCGATATTCGGGCGTCGTCCCGGTCAGCTTCTTCACGTCACCGGCCAGATCGTTTTGCAAGCCTTCGATCTTCGCAAACACCCGGCGGCGCTCCTGCTCCGGTAGGCGGTGGAGCTCTTTTAGCGCCCGAGGCTTGAACTCCACCGCGTAGGTCATGGTTGTTCCTTCTCCACCTCGCTCCGCTTCCTCCCTACCCGCAACTTGCCTTTCTCAACGAACCAATGGTACTTCGGCTCGGCGTAAGGCAAGTTCAGCATCGGCCGCGGGACTTCGGGAAATTGAGTCATGATTTTGAGGACGACGATTTGACAAGTCCGTTAGCGAACCTTCGAGCTTTTTCTTCTCCTTCTGGCGAAAGCACAATCGTTCTGTTTTCGTCGTACGGTCGCTTTTGAAGGTAGCCCTCCTTTCTGAGATTAAAGCACATAGCGGAAACCGGCGTTTTCATCTTGATCTGGCTGGCCTCCACTAGTGCCACCAAGGTTTCGTAAGGCATCGATGCGCGGCCCAAACCCTTTTCGTAAACGAAGCAGATAAAGCACACAGCGTCCGCAATCTTAAACTGGCTCGCCTTATACAACTGGATGGTCTCGCCTTTGATGCCGACGATGTGCCGCAGTTGCTGGATCGTAACCTCTAATTCACGAGCGAGTCTTTCGTATGGCCCATCCGCTTCTTCTCTCCGTTCGACTTTCCCCTTATCTCCATGTTCCTCTTCCCCTAGTGACGTCTCTAGACCGGCCTCCTTTAGATCGTTGAGCAACGACGAGAGGGCATCCTTAAACTTGTCTCGTGAAAGTTGAATTGTAATCGCAACATCAAAGCCAGCTTGGCGTCCACGGACCTGTACCGTAACGGGTGTCGATGTTGTTTCTTCAGTCATTTTTGCTCCTGTGTCCTGGTCAGTTCTTCAAACCGAGGACGGCCTACTGCTGCCGTCAGCTTCCAAAGCTCATCTGAGGGGTCTTTGTAAAAGTATTTTCCTTGCGCGAGATAGGAAGCCACGTCTTTTGCTGGGAAGTCCTTGCTATAGCCTAACTGCCCAAGATGTGCAACGACCTCACGCGAATCCTTCGCCGGTTTGAGACCGATTGCCAATATTACCACGTCCACTCTCCTGGCAAGCTTGTTTGGGTTCACAGCGACAACAGGCGGAGCGCCTTTGCCGCCAAGCGGTATCCGTCGTCCCTCCTCAGCGAGGTCCTTCGCGGCAAGGCCAAACATCTGATCGAGAAGAAAATACACGGTCTCGCTGAAGTCGTCGAGCATCGCGTCTGTTACGGTCATGTCAGATGCCTCATGATAGAGGGGGCACCGGATTTCCTCATAGCAATAACCCAAATGTTTCCACACGCTGTCATCCACCTTGATATTCTTCTTCGCTATATCCACCAAAATATGCCTAGGGCGATGTGTCTTGGGATCGATGGTGATCTTCTTTTCATGTTTCAGGAAGATTCGCAAAGAAATCTCCAAGAGACTGTCTAGCGTCAGGAATGCCAAACGATTCTTTGTGCCCAAATCCGATGCTCGTATCATCCCCACGCATTTTAGTCCGTCCGCGATTCCGGCCGTATAAGGGCTCTGCTTCTTCATTCCTCCTCGGCCTCGCTGAGCTTCTTCACCACCAGCAATTCATTACCTCGATCATCAATGACCTTTACGGCAATCTGTTTGTGCTCGCCAGCCACGAACGCTTCGCTGGTTGTGCCGGCCAGATGCTCCCACACGCTGTCGGCATACACGCCGCGCAACTCGCGCTTCAAGTTTTCCCACGCCGCCGTGCGCGGGAAAAACGCCTGCGCCACGCAAAACGCCAGCTCGTTGTAGTCGGTGTCCAAGAACCACGCCGGCACGTCGTCGCCCTTGCGATGCGTCGTCTCCATTGTCACCGGGTCAAACACGTCCAGCCCCAGCAACTCCACCTGATAGAGTTCGTCGCCATCCTTCGATTTCTTCGGCAGCTTTGTCAGCTTGATTTCTGGCGCGCCGGTGACGCTGAAAATCTGGCTGGCCCGCGTGGTCTTGAGCAGGTCGTGCATTTGCAAATCCATCGTGGCCGCCACGTATGTGGCCGGGATGCCAACGACTGCTTCGCAAGTTTGGATGAGCTTGGTCGCCGCGTCTTCGATTGCGAAGCCGATTACGTAAAGATGTTCGTAGCTTTTGGCGTAGGCTTCCTTTGCCGCCTGAAACACCAACTGCTCGCTCACCGCGCCATTCTCAGGTCCAAAGACGAAGGCGACCAATTTCGGATTTCGGATTTCGGATTTCGGATTTTCCTCTATCTCCGCTTCGGCATTCAGGCTCAACGTCTTCGCCGGCTGGCGCACGTTTTTGAACGTCACCGTCTGGTTACCGGGCAGGCGCAACACGGGTGAGCGGCGCAACGCCTCCAGCATCCGTTCGATGTGGCTTTGAAATTCCTCAGGCGTTGTTGTAGCCGGTCGCGTTGAGGCCGGCCCGCCGGTTGTTGTAGCCGGTCGCGTTGAGGCCGGCCCGCCGGGGTCATCGCCCCCGGCTACAGCATTTGCCGGCGTGGGAATCGTCGCCTCCACCACGAACGGGCCGGTCACGCGCGTGACGCCCTTGACCACTTCCGGGCGGTCCACCAGCACTTCTTCTTCGGGCGGCTCGTTGTTGGCGATGCTCTTGAGCGTGATGTGCGGGACAATGCCGCCCACTTCCTCGCCCCTGGCGTTCTGGCGACGACGATAGACAAAGCCGCCGGCCGGGCCGGCTTTGTCGTCGTGCAACTCGTAGTAGGGGAAGGTGGCGGTCAGCAGGCGTTGCCGGGCCAGCGCCAGTGGCACGCGGCTGGTGTCAATGGTGATCCAGCGCCGCCCCCACTGCTCCGCCACATACGCCGTCGTTCCGCTCCCGCACGTCGGATCAAGCACCAGATCGCCAGGGTCGGTAGTCATTAAGATACAGCGACGAACCGCAGTGGTACTTGTTTGCACTACATAAACTTTCGGGTCGGTTCTGCTTTGTACGCCACCAATGTCAGGCCAGTTGTCAGTTACGGGATATAACGGGAAATCATCAATAAAACGGATATAACGCAGCGTATTACCTTGAACAAACAAGCGCTTCGCGTCTGCCAATCGTTGCATCCCCTGGGGGCTCGTTGTCCAAAATCGCCTTCGTGGAACGAACTCTCGCCCTTCGAACTTAAATGGCTGCGAACCTAAACTATATTCGTGACTTGAGGTGAGATCATTGAGCGTGAATAGCCTGCTTCCCTCGGGTAGGATCGCAGGATTAGCTTGCTCGTCTTGACTTAGCGCGCGGCGCGTCCCATCACGAAGTTCAACGTATGTGTACTTCGTTCCTCCCACTTGGCCGGTCTCCTTCGTCAGGTAAAGTTGATGATACTTCACCGAAACCTTATCGCGGGCATACCAGAGCAAATAGTCATTCGTAGTTGCGATTAAATCGCTCGTTAGGTTCGACGAAGTCGCGAATGCAATCGTCCCGCAATAATTATCCGCCCCGAAAACCTCATCGAGGAGTTCGCGGACGTGGTGGAGGTTTTCGTCGGAGATTTGGACGAAGATGCTGCCCGAGGGGTGGAGCAGTTCGCGGCAGAGCAGGAAACGGTCGCGCAGGTAGGTCAGGTAGCTGTGCAGGCCCAGTTCCCAGGTGTCGCGGTAGGCCTGCACCATTTCGGGTTCGCGGGTCAGGTCGGCGTCGTCGTTGTGTTTGACATCCCGTTTGCGGATGAAGGGCTGGAAGTTCGAGCCGAATTTGACGCCGTAGGGCGGGTCAACGTAGATGCACTGGACCTGGCCGCCGAGGCCCTCGTATTTGAGCAGGCTGTTCATCACCACCAGTGAGTCGCCGAGGATGAGACGGTTGACCCAGCCGGTCTTGTGTTCGTAGGCGCGCAGGACGCGCTCGGCCAGGTCGAGCTTCGGGTCGGCAAACAGGTCGAGCTGTTGTTTGTGGGTCTGGACGCTTTTCAAAATCGCTTCCGTGCTCAAGCGCTCGTGCACAAAGAGCGGCAGCGTGGGCACACTGAATGAATTCCGCTCCGCTTTGCCCGCCCAATTTAGAAACGGCGACGACATCCGCTTCAGTTCATCGGCCGCAGCACGCGCCTCTTCGAGGGATTTGGCGCTGCGTACCTTTTCGATCAGCGCTTCCGCGTGCTCCCGATCCGCATTGATGTCCCAGGATAGCTGCGGATCGAGCGAGCGATCGTACCGATATTTCGCCGGGTCCTTCTTCTTTTTGAACTGGGCCTGTATGCCGATCTCCGGCCGTAAAACAGCTTCGCTTTCCTTGTGATCGTAAGCCTTTGCGGTCTTGCTACTCTTTGATCCGGCGGGGCGACGAGGCATGCGCGCGAGATTATAATTGCCGGTCGGCTGCCTGCCAAGCTTGCCCAAATTAATTGGCACCGTCGCGATAGTTTCGCCCGCGCCAGATGGCTTGGATGCGCCTGCGTCCCGGTGATTCCGTGCCGTCGCGATAGTTTCGCCCGCGCCAGATGGCTTGGATGGCGGACAAGGTTGGGACGAACACGCCCGTATACACCGTGGAAAAGAAGACTTCGCCGACAGCGGAATCAATTGACTCGAGCACATCGGGAGTTACGACAGAACGGACGGCTTCGTCAACGGCGCCTGCCGCGCGCGAAGCCAGCGTGCTCTTGAGATCCACGAGGAGGCGCGCTGGCCAGATCGATGAGCTCTGCTTTTTGATATCCAATCTACGTTTGGGCCTCCTCCCAGGGAGGCCCGTGTGATTCTGGATCGATAAGCTCTGCTGTACGCGCGCAAAGAGCACGTCAAGACGGTGCTGCGGGAGGCCCGTGTGATTCCGGATCGATGAGCTCTGCTTTTCCATATCCAATCTAGGTCTCAAGGTCGGGCGAATATTCCTCGCCAGTCATTGAAAAGGTTGATGCAACAGCGTTGCGCGCGGTTAATGCTTGGGGCGGATGAGTGGCGAACCATTCAGCAGCATTAGTGCCGGGCGGCGGCAATGGGCGAAGCTCTG
>Ga0209810_1004435_pt1 | contig 13545 bp, 13 predicted proteins | sample Coa_R1_7_FD_187159 | JGI IMG/M metagenome (GOLD analysis project Ga0209810, IMG submission 187159) | Surface soil microbial communities from Centralia Pennsylvania, which are recovering from an underground coalmine fire - Coalmine... | ecosystem: Environmental > Terrestrial > Soil > Unclassified...
CGGACTCGGCCCCACGGTCGTCGTCCTGCTCATCCTGCTCTGGATCTTCCGCCGGATGAGCGGCTCGCGGACCGCCGGGGCGCTCGGCCGGGCCCGGGCGCAGCGCTACCGGCCGGGGCGCGAGACGGTCACGTTCGCCGACGTGGCGGGGATCGACGAGGCGAAGCAGGAGCTGAGCGAGATCGTCGACTTCCTGCGCGACCCGGCCAAGTACCGGCGGCTGGGCGGCCGCATTCCGCGCGGCGTCCTGCTCAGCGGCCCGCCGGGCACCGGCAAGACGCTGCTCGCGCGGGCGGTGGCCGGCGAGGCGGGGGTGCCGTTCTTCTCGATGTCGGCCTCCGAGTTCGTGGAGGCGATCGTCGGCGTCGGCGCCTCACGGGTGCGCGACCTCTTCCGGCAGGCGAAGCGCGAGGCGCCGGCGATCGTGTTCATCGACGAGCTCGACGCGGTGGGTCGCGCCCGCAGCAGCGCCGGCGGCGGCTTCGGCGGCAGCGACGAGCGCGAGCAGACGCTGAACCAGATCCTGACCGAGATGGACGGGTTCGACCCGTCCACGAGCGTGATCGTGATCGGCGCGACGAACCGGATCGACGTGCTCGACCAGGCCCTGCTGCGCCCCGGTCGCTTCGACCGCCGGGTCGCCGTGCAGGCGCCGGACCGGGAGGGACGCCGCCTGATCCTCGAGGTGCACACCCGGGAGGTGCCGCTCGCGCCCGACGTCGACCTGGAGCGGATCGCCGCCACCACGCCGGGCATGGTCGGCGCCGGCCTCGCGAACCTCGTCAACGAGGCGGCGCTGCTCGCCGCCCGGCTGGGCCGGACCGAGGTCTCGGCCTCGGACTTCGCCCAGTCGCTGGAGAAGATCATCCTCGGCGCCGAGCGGAAGATCATGATGACCCCGGCCGACCGGCGGCGGACCGCCTACCACGAGGCTGGGCACGCCCTCGTCGGGATGCTGACCGAGGGCGCCGACCCGGTGCGCAAGGTGTCGATCGTCCCGCGCGGGCAGGCGCTCGGGGTGACGCTCTCCTCGCCCGACGTCGACCGCTTCAACTACTCCCGCGCGGAGCTCGAGGCCCGGGTCAAGGTCGCGCTCGGCGGCCGCGCCGCCGAGGAGCTCGTCTTCGGCGACCTGACGACGGGCGCGGAAGGCGACATCGCGCAGGTTACGGCGCTCGTGCGGCAGATGGTCGGCCGCTGGGGGATGAGCGGCGCGATCGGCCCCGTCGCCGTCCTGCCCCGGGACGGCAGCAGCCCCTGGGGAGACCTCGCCTCGCCGCGCACGCTCGAGCTCGTCGACGAGGAGGTGCGGCGCACCGTCGAGGCCGCCTACGAGGAGGTGATGGGCCTGCTCGCCGCGCAGCGGTCGCGCCTCGACGCGCTGGCCGAGGCGCTGCTCGAGCGCGAGACCCTCGACCAGATCGACGCCTACCGCGTCGCCGGGCTGGCGGAGCCCGGCGCGCTCGCGGTGGACTGAGCGCCCAGCCGTAAAACGGGCCGGCGACGCCCGCGCGGCGGCGTCAGCCGGGCCGGCGGCCGTTGGCCTTGAACACGCGCTCCTCGTCGCCGTAGCGGACGCGAGCCCACGGCAAGCGGTGCTCGCGGCAGCTCCGCGCGACGGCCTCGAGCAGCCGCTCCATCTCGCTCCGACCCTTCGCCTGCAGGCGGATCACGCCGAAGCCCCGCCAGGACTGGGCGCGCGCCCGCACCGGCAGGCTGCTGGCGATGAGCTCCGCCTCGGCTCGCGAGGCAGCCTCGATCGTGACACGGATGGACATGAACCCCTTCCCCTGCTGGTGGTGCGGGCCGGGACGCCGCGCGAAGCGGCCGGCGAGGTTCCGCCGCTTCGAGCTGCCACGGCGCGGGCAGGCGCCGCGGCGTCCGGCCTCGGTGCGACCTGCTCGGGCGGGTCAGCCGCCGCGGCTGAGCCGCCGGCTGCGCACGCGGATGTAGGCGAAGAGCAGGACGACGAAGATGACCGCGAGGATGATGTACGTCACCATTGGACCTCGATTCTCGTAGAGAGCGACCGTTCCTGCCAAGTATCTTCGGGTTTCGATCCGTGGTCCTATCCGTCCGGGGGGTCCTGGACCGACGTTGGGCGGAACGCTAGGCGCGGACGGCGGCCTCGAGCGCCGCGCCGACGATCTCGCGCGGGGTCGCGTCCTCGGCGCTGACGCGGTGCGCGAGGACGTAGGGCGCGAGCCAGGTCACGTCCTCGGTTTCGACCGCCTTTCGCCCCTGGGCGGCGGCGCGCGCCTTGGCCGCCGTCAGCAGGTGCCGCGAGGCGCGCGGGCTGGCGCCGAGCTCGATCCCTTCGACGTCGCGGGTGGCTCGCACGATCCGCACGCAGAGGCGGGCGACGTCTTCGGGCACCTGCACCTCGTCGACGACCTCCTGGGCGACGAGGAAGGCGCGCTCGCCGAGGAGCGGCGAGATCTCGCCGAGCATGTCCGGGATCACGCCCCGGTGCGGCAGGTCGAGCGTCCGTAGCTCGGCGTCCTCGTCGCCGTACTCCAGGTCGATCTTGACGAGGAAGCGGTCGAGCTGCGACTCGGTGATCGGGAAGACGCCCTCGTGCTCGTACGGGTTCTGGGTGGCCATGACGAAGAACGGCGGGTCGATGAAGTACGTGCGCCCGCGCAGCGTGACGTGGCGCTCCTGCATCGCCTCGAGCAGCCCGGCCTGCACTCGCGGCGGGGTCCGGTTGATCTCGTCGGCGAGCAGGACGTTGGTGAAGATCGCGCCCCGCTCGAGCACGAGCTCGCCGCCGCGCATCTCCATCGTCCCGATCAGCTCGTTGGGCGTCGTGTCGGGCGTGAACTGGACGCGCTGGAAGCTCGCGCCGAGCACCCTCGCCAGGGCCTGGGCGAGGAGCGTCTTCGCGGTGCCGGGCGGCCCCTCGAGCAGCACGTGGCCGCGGGCGAGGGCCGCGACGAGCATCAGGTCGACGGCCTCGTCGTGGCCGACGACGGCCTTCGCCACCTCGAGCCGGGCGCGGGAGAGCAGCTCGCTCAGCCGCTCGGCAGCGTCTTCCTCCCGGATCACGTCTCTCTCTGCGAGCACGTCTGCCATCGTCAGCCCTCCTTAGCCGAGGAAGAAGGCCAGGATCCCGCCGAGCGCGAGGAACGGCCCGAAGGGGAGCGCGTCCCTGCGGGCGCCGAGGCCGCGTCTCGCCAGGACGTACAAGGCGGCGAGGAGCAGCGCCGTGAAGGCGACGAGCGTCGCCCCCAGCGTCTTCGAGCCGAGCGCGAGCCCGAGCAGGAAGCCGAGCTTCGCGTCGCCCATCCCCAGGCTGCCGGCGAAGATCGTCCCGAAGAGGAAGAAGAAGCCGCCGAGCGCCGCGCCGGCGGCGAGATGGGAGAGGAAGTCGGCCGGCGTGCTGGCGGCGACGATCAGGCCCACGCCGAGGCTGGCGGGCAGGATGATCGCGTTCGGCAGCAGCCGATGCCGGGCGTCGATCGCGGCGAGCACCACCAGCGCCGGGCAGAAGACCGCCCCTAGGAGCGCACGGCCGTGCAGGCCGTACCTGGCGAAGCTGGCGACGACGGCGGCCAGGCAGCCGGCGGCGACGAGCGCTCCGAGCGCTCCGCCGGGCAGGAGCTCCCGCAAGGGCGGCCGCGCGGCCGCCTGCTCGGGCCGAGCGGCGGGCTCGGGCTGGGCGGTCGGCTCTGCGGCGGGCTCGGGCGCGGACACGGTCGGGACGCTCATCAGCGGTGGAGCGCGTGGAAGATGGACACGACGGCCGGCCCGAGGATGACCACGAAGAGGGCCGGGAAGATCATGAACACGAGCGGGAAGAGCATCTTGATCGGCGCCTTCTGCGCCTGCTGCTCGGCGTGGGCGCGCCGCCGCTTGCGCATCTCGATCGCCAGGCTGCGCAGGATCTGCCCGACGGACACGCCGAGGAGCTGGCCCTGCATCATCGCCCGGGCGAACGACTCGACCGCCGGGGTCGGGCAGCGGCCGACCATGTTCTCGAGCGCCTGCACGGGCGTCAGGCCCATCCGCTGCTCCTGCAGCACGATCCGCAGCTCGTCCCCCAGCGGCCCCTTCAGCCGCTCGCCGGCGAGCTGCAGGGCGGCGCTCAGGCTCAGCCCCGCCTCGACCGTCACCACGAGCAGGTCGATCAGCTCGGGCATCGCCCGGTCGATGCGGTACAGCCGCTCCTCCGCTCGCCGCTGCACGAGGAAGCCGGGCGCGAACCAGCCGAGCACGGCGAGGAAGATCAGGGCGACGATCGTCAGGGCAGGCGAGGCGCCGGCGGCGACGGCGAGCCAGACCCAGACGGCCGGCAGGGCGACGGCGCAGAGCAGCGAGTAGCCGACGATCGTGCGCGGCGAGGTGCGGTACATGCCGGCTGCGACGAGGTTCTTGCGCAGCCGCTTCTCGTCGAGCAGCTTCAGCCGCTCGGTCAGGAGCTGGCCGAGGCCGGCGGCGGCGGAGTCGAGGAAGCCGCGCAGGCCGGCGCGCGGCTCGAGCTCGATCGCGGCGCCGCTGAACCCGTAGCGGCCGATCTGGCCGAGCAGGTCGGCGGTGCGCAGGCGGGAGGCGATCACGCCGCGGGCGACAAGCGTGACTGCGATGGCCAGGAGCAGCAACCCGATGAGCAGGACGACGATCACGCTCTCACCTCAGACCTCGATCTCCACGATCTTCTTGATCACGAACGAGCCGGCGACGGCCCAGGCCGCGGCGAGCCCGAAGACGACCTTGCCGCCGGTCGACGCGAGCAGCGGGTGCAGGTAGTGCGGGTTCTCGATCTGCAGCACGAGCACGATGCCGATCGGCAGCGCCGAGACGATCCAGCGGGTCATCCGGCCCTGCATGGTCAGGGTCTGGATCAGCCGCCGCAGGTCGAACCGCTCGCGCACCGTCTCGGCCACCCGGTCGATCACCTCGGCCGCGTTGCCGCCCGCCTCCCGCTGGAGCTGGGCGACCAGGGCGAGCTGTTCGACGTCGCGGCTTGCCATCCGCTCGGCGACGACGGCGAGCGAGTTCTGGATCGGCACCCCGAGCTGCTCGTCGGCGACGACGCGCTGCATCTCGCTCTTCATCGGCTCGGAGGCGCTGTCGACGACGACCGCGAGGGCGCCGGCGAAGCTGTGGCCCGAGCGGAGGGCCGAGGCGACGACCTGCAGCGCGTCGGGAAGCTGCTCGGCGAAGCGGTTGCGGCGCCGAGCGAGCGTGCGGACGACCCACTCGCGGACGAGGTAGGGCACCCCGAGCGCGAAGAGCGCCCACCAGGGCGAGCCGGTGCCCGCGTAGATCAGCAGGAAGGTGAGCGCGGTCGCGGCGAAGGCGCCGGCGACGATCGTCTCGGGCGCCGCGTTGATCTCGGCGATCTCGAGGGTCTGCTCGAAGCGCGTCCAGAAGCGAGGCGGCTGCTCGCGGCCCGCCTGCTCGGCGGGCGCCTGCTGGCCCTTGTCGCGCTGCAGGCTGCGGATCGAGACGAACTCGGCCATCCGCGCCGGCAGGTTGCTGCGCCGGGGCTGGACGAGCCCGATCACGAGCAGGGCGACGACGGCGGCGGCGAACAGGGCGAGCACGACCATGGTGATCGGCGAGCTCCAGATCCGGCTGCCGAGCGAGGGGGTGTACGGCTTCGGCACGACCTTGGGAACGTTTAGCGCCGGCGTCCGGTAGGCGATCGCGGCCGTGCCGAGCCCGCGCACCTGCACCTGGACCCGGACCGGCTGGTTCGGGCCGGCCAGCGACTTGTAGCGCAGGAGGTACTCGTTCGAGAGGAGCTGGCTGAGCTGGTCGAAGAGCGGCGCGAGCGCCTTGGCCTTGGCTTGCGCGTACTGGCCGTGCCCGGCCCGGGCGAGCGCCTCGAGCGTGCGCGGCTTGTAGCTCGAGTCGGCGAGCCCGATCGTGTAGATCCGCATGTGCGCCCGGACCGCGGCCGTCGCCACCTGGCCGAGCGTCTTCGCGCTGCCGGTGTCGGCGCCGTCGGAGAGGACGACGATCGAGCCAGAGGTGATGCGGGCGGCGGAGAGCATCGCCTCGGCCTTGGCGACCGCGTCGAAGATGTGGGTTCCGGTCGCCACCTTGGGCTGGGCGGCGAGGGCGGCCGAGATCCTGGTGGCCGAGGTCGTGAGGGGGAGCACGGTCTTCGCCTGCCGGTTGAACTCGATCAGCCCGAGCTGCTCGTTCGGGTTGCGGCGAGCGGCGAAGGCCTGCTCGGCGGCGACCGCGGCGGCGAGCGGCTTCCCGCGCATGCTCCAGCTCGTGTCGAGCACGAGCACGACCCCGAACGTCTTGCGCGAGGCTTCGCTGGCGGGGACGAGGGTCGTGTCGACGACCGAGGTGCCGTTCTCGGTGATCGAGACGTCCTGGGCGGTCAGCTTGCGGCCGCTCGGCAGCGACAGCACGAGCGTCCGCACCGGGAAGGGCGGCCCCTTCGCCTCGACGAGGCGCAGCCCGGAACCGCCGGCGGAGGCGGCCGACGCGGCGAACAGGGCGAGCGCGAGCAGCGACGCCGCGGCGAGCGCGAGCTTCCTCACCGGCGGACCGTCCCGAACGCGGCGGCTGAGCCGAACTCCGGCTCGTGGGCCTGGAAGAGGCCGAGCGGCAGCGCGATGCCGCGCTTCTCGAACTTCTGCAGGAACGTCGGCCGCAGGCCGGTGGGCCGCAAGGCGCCGACGATCGTGCCGTCGCGGGTCACCTCGTCGATCTGGAACTTGAACAGCTCCTGCAGGGTGATCACGTCGGCCTCCATGCCCTGCACCTCGACGATCGAGGTGACCCGGCGGGAGCCGTCCTCGAGCCGCTCGAGGTGGATGATCCCGTCGAGGGCCGAGGAGACCTGCTCGCGGATGGCGCGCACGGGCAGGTCGTAGCCGGCCATCAGGACCATCGTCTCCACGCGGGAGAGGGCGTCGCGGGGGCTGTTGGCGTGGATGGTGGAGAGCGAGCCGTCGTGACCCGTGTTCATCGCCTGCAGCATGTCGAGCGCCTCGGCGCCGCGCACCTCGCCGACGATGATCCGGTCGGGCCGCATGCGCAGCGAGTTGCGCACCAGGGCCCGGATCGGCACCTCGTTCTCGCCGGCCAGGTCCTTGGGGCGGGCCTCGAGGCGCAGCACGTGCTCCTGGTTCAGCCGCAGCTCCGCCGCGTCCTCGATGGTCACGATCCGCTCCTCGTTCGGGATCGCCGTCGAGAGGGCGTTGAGCAGGGTGGTCTTGCCCGAGCCGGTGCCGCCCGAGATCAGCATGTTGAGCTGGGCGCGGACGCAGCGCTGCAGGAACTCGACCGTCTCCTGACTGAGCGTGCCGAGCTTGATCATGTCATCGAGGGTCAGCCGGCGGCGGCTGAACTTGCGGATCGTGACGAGCGGGCCGCTCAGCGAGAGTGGCGGGATGACGGCGTTGACGCGGCTGCCGTCGGGCAGGCGGGCGTCGACCATCGGCGACGACTCGTCGATGCGCCGCCCCACCTGGGCGACCATCTTGTTGATGATCCGCCGCAGGTGCCACTCGTCGTTGAACTGGACGTCGCTGTGGTGCAGGCGGCCGCCGCGCTCGATCCAGATGTCGTAGGGGCCGTTGACCATGATCTCGGTGATCGTCTCGTCGGCCAGTAGCCGCTCGAGCGGGCCGTGGCCGAGGATGTCGTCGGCGATCTCGAGCGCGATCCGCTGCCGGTCGTCGCGCGAGATGCCGGTCTCCTGCGCGAGCTGGTCGCGAACGTCCGCGAGCACCCGCTCGCGGAGCGCCTCCGGGTCCATGTTGACGTTGTAGAGCTGCGGCCCCAGGTCGCCGATGACGGTGAAGTGGATCCGGCTCTTGACCTCGGCGAAGGGGTCCTTGTCGGCCGGGAGCGGCTTCGCCGTGTTCAGGCGCTCGTGCAGGTCCATCTAGCGCCTCCTCCCGATCAGGGCTCGGACGCCGGTCGGCTGGCGCGGCAGCGGCGCCGGCTTCGGCGGGGCCGGCTTCGCGTAGCGGTCGGCGAGGGCCCGGAACGCCTTGGCCGCCCCCGACTGCGGCTTGGCCGCGACGATCGGGGTGCCCTCGTTGATCGAGCGCGGGATCTCGCGGTCGCTCGGCACCGAGACGTCGGGGCGGCGGCCGACGATGGTGGCCACGTCGTCGGGCGTGATCCCGACCCGCGAGTCGGCGCGGTTGAGCACGAGCGAGACCCGCTCGGAGTCGTAGCCCATCAGCTCGAGCGTCTCGAGGCCCAGCTTCGTGTTCTTGAGCGAGAGCGAGTCGAGCATCCCCACCATGCAGACGTCCGAGGAGACGTCGATGGTCGCGATCACCTCGGGGGTGAAGCCGGGCGGGGTGTCGACGATCACCGCGTCGCACATCGTGCGCAGCGAGGCGTAGATCTCGCGCAGGAAGTCGATCGAGACGGCGCTCGCGTGGTCGGGGCGGGTGGGCGCGATCAGCACCCTGACGCCGGACGAGTGCCGGACGAGGTGCCGGTCGAGCTTCTCGTGGTCGAAGGGCGGCCCCGCCTTCATCAGGTCGTACATCGTCCGCTCGGGCGAGAGCCCGAGCGCCAGGCCGATGTCCCCGAACTGCAGGTCGAGGTCGACGAGCACGATGTTCGCGTCGCGCTGGGCGAGGGCGACGGCGAGGTTGGTGGCGATGAGCGTCTTGCCCGTGCCGCCCTTGGGGCCGAGGATGGCGACGAGCGGCGCCATCGCCTTGCCCGGCACGGCGATCCCCTTGCGGCGGGCGATCACCTTCTGCAGGGTGAAGGCCACCTGCTCCGAGGACTGGGGCAGGGTGATCACGTCGTCGGCGCCGGCCTCGAACGCCTGGCGCAGGAAGCCGTTGGGCGAGGCCTCGCTCATCACCACCACCGGCCGGTCGGGCCGGTGCTTGACCGCGTAGTCGACCATCGCGGTCACGCCGTCGTCGTGGCCGTAGCAGCCGACGACGACGACGTCGCCGGGCTGCTCGAGGAACTGCCGCCAGTCGTCGAGGTGCTCGGCGACGCCGGCAACCTCGAGCGACGGCTCGCCGACGAGGGCCTGCTCGACGAGCCGCCGGTCGGCGTGCTCGGCGAGGACGACCAGGATCCGGATCGCGTCGGTCATCTCAGCCTCCCGTCACGGCGCTGGAGCTGATCACGGGCGGCTTCGTGATCGTGCCGACCGTCGGCCGCAGGACGAGCCAGATCTGGTCGTTCGCGGCCGCGTAGATCAGCGCTCCGGCCTGGGTCGGGGTCGCCCGCAGCGTGACGTTGCCGCCGTTCGTGGCGGCGTTCAGCACGTACATATCCTGGAACAGCAGCTTCGTGATCGGGCGCGTGACGCCGCCCGAGCTCTGACCGTTCGCTGTCACCCAGACGTCGACGTGGTCGCCGGGTGAGAGCTGGCCGCCCACCTCCTGCGGGGAGCCGAGCGAGATCACGACCGCGCGCTGGTTGCGAGCGAGCTGGTCCGCGATCGAGCCGCTCGCCTGCCCGAAGTCGGCCGCCGTGAGCTGCTGCCCCGGGTAGATGTCGCGCGTGGCCACCTTCCCGCTCAGCGTCGCGGGGTCGACGAACGCGCCGGTCTCGACCTGACTCTTGGGGATGCTCGTCACCTGGTAGAGACCGGTCGTTCCGACGACGTTGCCGGGCGTCCCCTTCTGGATGAGGCTCTTCGCGACCAGCACCTGGATGGGTGCGTTCTTCGCGTTGACGCTGTTGCGGTAGTGGTTGAGGTACACGAGCAGCGCGATGGCTGCGATGACCGCTGCGATCACGCCGAGCAAGACGGTGCCCTGCCGCGTCGTGAACAGCTTGCTCGACATGATGTTTTCCACAGTTCTCCTCCTTGGTTCCTATCGCGTCAGCACCGCGGCGCAGTCGCCGAATGCGTTGAAGTTGCAAGGCTGGCCGTTGCCACTGCCTCCGGGCTCGGTGTACGTGATCCAGTGACCCCAGATTGCATCAGCGTTACTCGGGAGATTCGACGGAGGTGGCTCGTTTCCGCCTGGGTTGGTAACCGCGTTGAACGTACCGCAGTTGATCGTGTTTCCAGCGCCGTGGATCTTCCAGCCCGTCACGTAGAACGACGCAAACGTCCGGATCGGAAGGTCGTGGTTGCCCGTCGCGCCGGCGATGTCTCCCTGAAAAACGATGAATGTTGTGATAATCCGCGGATCCTCCGTCACGCCGGGATCTATAGGCGCTCCGGTCAGCCACTTGTCCTCCGAACATGTCGTACCGGTAACGTGGCAATTCGTCGGGTTAATCTTGCTGTAGTCGACGACCCCACTTGTCCCAGCCGACACTACGAGCGCCTGGATGCACGCGGGCATGGTCGCTCCGTTGTTGTTCGTGTTCACGCAGTCGACGGCTGTCGTCGCTGTGCGCGTGGCGTTGTTGCAGCTTCCGTCGGGTGTCACCATCCACGCTCCGCAGTAGGCGCTGTTGGCGCAGGCGACCGGATTCGTCGCGGTCGCGGTCTGGCCGTACAGCGGACAGCCATACAGCACTACCAGTCTTGCGTTGCTCGCGCTGTTGCCCTCGCCGCAGTCGACCATGCCGTCGGCGTTGCCCTGGTCGACGCGTAGTAGCGTGCACTGGGTCGGGCCGTTCGCACATCGATCGGTGCGCGGGGAGTCCTGGAGGCCCTGGATGGCGAGGGTGACGACCAGGTCGTGGGTGGTGCCTCCCTGGAAGGCGCCAACCGTGGACGCGGCGGGATTCGAGGAGGTGTCGGTGACGTAGGCCTGGACGATCGGGCCGGAGATGTTCGGATCGCCCCCGCAAGCCGAGTTGAAGTTCTCGTTGCACGCGGAAAACGCCTGTTGCTCGACTCCGAACGTCCCCTTGCAGGTGCCACTGCACACTCCACTCGCTTTCTCCGACCAGGCAAAGGTGAACTGCGTCTGACCGGATGCCGGCTGAATGGTGATCGGCGACGACTCCCACGCCGTGGCTCCGGTGATGTCCGTTGAACAGTACGGATCCGTGCTCGGGGACATCGCCGTGCCGTTTACAGTCACCCCGTGGTTAGTCGAGCCTGGTGTGAATGCGACGATCGCGCAGGGCGTTACGGTGCACGTTCCGCTGTTGTTCGAGAAGTACTGATCGTGAGAACAAGTGTTGTCGATGAGCGTGACCCCGCATGCAGGCCCGGGGTTCCCGGCAAAGCACGCGGGCCCCGCGTCGCCGACGATCCTGGGTGGCTGCGACGCGCTGGGCAAGGTCGTTCCGAAGCTGTTCAGCACGAGAATCCCGCTGCTCGACTCGTAGGTCAGCGGGTTGCTCATCGTGCTGCACGTGCCGCTGGACCCCTGCGCGTACAGGATCGTCTGCATGTAGAGGTTCCAGCCGCTCGGGATCTTGACCGCGTCACCGGGATTCCCAGTGTTCGGGTCGGTGTGCCCCGAGTTGTCCCAAATGATCGGCCCGTTGCTCTGGGTCGCGGTCCGGTTCGGGGCGAGCTGGATCGTCTGCGTCGCCGGAGCGGTTCCGCTCCCGCCGAATGGAATGAAGTTGACCTCGATGCACGGGATCGCCCCAGGGTCCCGCACCCCCAGAGGTTTGAGGCTGTTCGCCTGCCTGATCCCCTGCAACGTGACGCGGGCGTGGGCGCTGATGTTCGGTTCGATGTTGAAGATCGGGACGAAGTTGGGGACCTGCTCCTGGGTCACCTTGACGTCGACCATCGGCCCGACGGCGCACGGCCCGCTGGTCTGGCCGTGCGGCTGCCCGAAGCACTGCTTGTCTGTCGCATCGTAGGTGGGGTCGCCGTGGCAGAAGTCGCCGAGCGCGAAGTTCGAGCCGCTACTCGCGTAGTTGTCTGCGTTCAACAGAACCCAGTAGTTCGCTCCGTTCGCACCGTTGCTGACGCTGAGGTTCGGAACGTTCTGGTAGCCCCCGAACCCCGGGAAGGCCGCCAGGGGGCTGCTGTAGGCATACGGGAGATGGCTCGCAGAACCGGGGGGTCCGCTGAAGAGCTGCGCCATCAGGCCGATCGGAAGCTCGGGGCTCGCGTTCGGGTCGGCCGGGTTGCTCGCGCAGATGTTGCCGAACTGGTCACCCGCTGCGAGCGCGGCCGCGTCTGCCCGGTTCTGGAGGTTGCGGCTGTAGTCGAACCAGTGCGAGACATCGATCGCGAACGTCATGAACGCGACCATCGCGAAGAGCGCGAAGGCCGTGATGACCATCACCGCGCCGCGCTCCCGCTGCCGGTCGAGCGCCGTCATGGGCTGACGCATCCTGCGCTGTAGCTCGGCGACACGCCTTCGAACCGCTCGGTCTGGGAGGCCGAGAGCGTGAGCGTCGTCCCGATCAGGGGGATGAAGTGGAACTGGTACGAGGCGGTGACCGTGACCGGGTCGCCGGTTGTCGTCGGCATGGTCGTGATGCAGATCTTGAGCCAGGCCGGGTTGTGGGTTTGCTTCATCTCTGGCGAGTCGAGGTTGGCGAGGAGCTGGTTCTGGATCGACATGCCCGAGGCGGCGCTTCCGTCCGGGTTGTTGTTCACCGCCGCCGCTCGCGCCCCCTGCCCGGTGAGCTGCGTCAGGTCGTTGTAGTAGTTGAGCGCGCGGGCGAAGTCGATGATGCCGAAGAGGATCAGGAACAGGGGCAGGGCCACGAGCGCGAACTCGACGAGCGCCTGGCCCCGCTCGCCGCGCGCGAGACGGCGGAGGGGCGTGAGACGACGAGAGGGCCCCTCGGGCCTCGGGCGAGGCAGGGGAGCCCTCTCGTCCACTGTGCTACCCGCGCCGGCTAGAGCGAGTTGTTGACGGTCGAGAAGATCCCCGCCACGTGCTGGCCGAGCGTCGTGAGGATCCCGATCGAGACGACCGCGATCAGGGAGAGCAGGAGCGCGTACTCCACGAGCGCCTGCCCCTCCTCGCGGTCCCGCAGGGCCAGAACCGCGAGGTAGGCCCGCATGGGGAGCGAACGAAGCATCTCCACCTGTGTCCTCCTTCTGAGGGCCGACGAGCTCGTCGCCGCGCCCCCGTCGTGCAGGGTTGCTGCCCTGCGCTTTCGGCATTCCGCTCGCGCGGGATGCCCTCCGTCGGATCAGGTGATAGAGCCCCGCCGCCCTCCGGTCCTCCGCGGGAAGGCTGGGATGAGCCGGCCCTTCGGTCAAGGCGCGCCTACCCTAGCCGTGCGGGTAGCGGGCGACGATGTTGCTGTACAGGTCGGCGACGCCGTGGCCGAACGCCTGCACGCCGACGAAGGCGGCGAGCGTCAGGAGCGAGACGAGGAGGGCGTACTCGACCATGGCCTGCCCTTCCTCGCCGCAGGCGAACCGCAGGGCGCGCTGCAGGCGCTGCACAACCGAGATCACGGGCATCGCTCCTCCTGTTGTCGTCCACATCGGCTCACGGGGCTCATCACCCATGAGGCAGGGTGGCTGACGGCGTCATCCGCGGCTACTCCTGAAGGTCCGGCTCCGACCAGTGCTTTTCGGCATGGCGACGGCGAACTCAACGAGCGCCGTACCTCGCTCGCCTCGCGCGAGACGGCGGAGGGGCGTGAGACGACGAGAGGGCCCCTCGGGCCTCGGGCGAGGCAGGGGAGCCCTCTCGTCCACTGTGCTACCCGCGCCGGCTAGAGCGAGTTGTTGACGGTCGAGAAGAT
>Ga0209810_1004436_pt1 | contig 13544 bp, 16 predicted proteins | sample Coa_R1_7_FD_187159 | JGI IMG/M metagenome (GOLD analysis project Ga0209810, IMG submission 187159) | Surface soil microbial communities from Centralia Pennsylvania, which are recovering from an underground coalmine fire - Coalmine... | ecosystem: Environmental > Terrestrial > Soil > Unclassified...
GGCAGGTCTTGCCACTTTTCCGCGGACGCGATGTAGTGGCGGCCACGCCAGCGAGAAGCGGAGGAGAAGGCAGATGAACCAGGACGCCAAGAAGACCGCGTTGCGCATGATCCCGTACGGCATCTACGTGCTGACGGCCGACGACGGCAAAGGCAACGTCGCCGGCGCCACGGTCAACTGGGTCACGCAGACCGCGTTCAACCCGCCGCTCGTCGTCGTCGGGGTCAAGACCGACAGCGGCGCCTACGGCATTGTCAAGAACACCAAGTCGTTCACGCTGAACATGCTGGGCAAGGAGCACAAGGGCCTCGCCTTCACGTTCTTCAAGCCGGCCCAGATGGCCGACGGCAAATTGTCCGGCCAGACCGTGCACAAAGGCGCGAACGGCGCGCCGATCCTCGACGCCGCCCTCGCCGCGGTCGAGTGCAAGGTCACGAGCATCGTCGAGCAGGGCGATCACCATATTGTCGTCGGCGAAGTCACCGAGGCGCACGTGCCGAAGCCGATCGAGGGCCGTCCCGACGTCGCGATCCTCGAAATGAAGGATCTCGGCGAGAACGTCTTCTACGGCGGCTGAGACCCGTCAGGTTCCGGGATACGGGAGCGGCTGACAGCGCGCTCCTGTACATCCCTGACGAATCCGGAAACGCAAGAATGAGCGGTTCGACCGGCCTGCGGACAAAGGGGCCGCCGGTATTTCTGGACTATGACCAGGCGGAGCTCGACGCCGCCTACGACCAGGCGGCGTACGAGCCGAACATCCAGCAGTTGCGCGACCGCTGGGCCAGCAACAGCGCCCGCACCCGCGCCAGGATCGGCGAGCCGCTGCGCCTCGCCTACGGGCCGAGCGGCATCGAACAGCTCGACGTGTTCCGCGCTGCCGCCGGGGGGCCGGCGCCGGTCTTCGTGTTCATCCACGGCGGCGCGTGGCGCGCCGGCTCGGCGAAGATGTACTCGGCGCCGGCGGAGATGTTCGTCCGCGCCGGCGCCCACTATGTCGTGCCCGATTTCGCCTGGGTGCAGGACGCCGGCGGCAGCCTGTTCCCGATGGCCGAGCAGGTATGCCGCGCGATCGCCTGGGTCTACCGCAACGCCGTGAGCTTCGGCGGCGATCCCGACCGCCTCTATATCGGCGGCCACTCCTCCGGCGCCCATCTCGCCGCCGTCGCGCTGACGACTGATTGGGAGGGCGGGTTTGGCGTGCCGCGGGAAGCCATTAAGGGCGGGATGTGTTCGAGCGGCATGTACGATCTCCTGCCGGTGAGCCTGTCGCACCGCTCGTCCTACGTGAGGTTCACCGACGCGATGGTCGAGGCGCTGAGCCCGATCCGCCACCTCGATCGCCTGCGCGCGCCGCTGATCGTCGCCTACGGCGACCATGAAACCCCTGAGTTTCAGCGCCAGGCGCGCGCGTTCGCCGCGGCGGTGAAGGCGGCCGGCAAGCCCGTCGACCTCGTCGTCGGCGAGAATTACTCCCACATGGAACTGCCGGAGACCCTGTGCAGCCCCTACGGCCTGCTCGGCAGCGCTGTGCTCGGAATGATGAGGCTGGCCGGTTAGCGCCCGACCCGTCATTCCCGCGAAGGCGGGAATCCAGCCCGACGGTTCGCCGCCACCCCTGGACCCCCGCTTGCGCGGGGGTGACGAGGCGGAGGCGGCTACTCCGCCGCTTGCGGCATCTGCTTGAGGTCGGTCGAGTATTTGAGGTGGACCGGGGCGTCCACCTCGAAGGGGCTGTTAAGGCCCAGCTCCTTGCCGATCTCGCGCATCGCCGGCATGACCTCCTGGCCCATGAGGCGGATGCAGGTGCGGGCGTCCTCGTCGCTGACGCTGCCGTCGTTGCCCCACAGCGCATAGATGCCGGGTCGCGTCTCTTCCAGGACCCGGCGCAGTTTGGGGATGACCGTCTTCGGCGTGCCGAAGAAGATGCGGCCGTCCGCGACCTGCTGTTCGAAGGTCGGGCGGCCGCGCGGGCTGACGGCGCGGCCGACCGCGAACTCGACGAACTGGCGCCGGTGCTCGGGCGAGAAATAGCCGGACGGGCTCGACCACACCGGGTGCGCGAGACCGGTGAACTCGCCCTGCATCCAGAGGAACTGGCGGGCGTTCTTCTCGGCTTTTTCCTCGCTGTCGGAAACGTGCACCTGCTGCAGGTAGCCGTGGTTCTCCGGTCCGGCGGTGTAGCCGACCTCGGCCGCGGTCGCGTCGTACAATTCCCAGATCTTCTTGGTCGCCTCGATCGAGGTGTTGAGCGCGATGTAGGGGTAGCGCTGCTTCGCCGCCCAGATGATCGTCTCGCGGCTCAGCACGCCCGGTATCCAGACGCGGGGATACGGCTTCTGCAGCGGCACCGCCCACGGGTTGACGACGCGGTGCTGGTAGTGCGTGCCTTCCCAGCGGAACGGCCCCTGCCGGCTCCACGCCGCGACGACGAGGTCGTGCGCCTCCTCGAAGCGCTCGCGGTTGAAGGCGGGGTTGACCCCGGTCGCGAGCTGCTCCTGGCCGCCGCCGCGGACGAAGCCGGAGACGAGCCGGCCCTTCGAGATCATGTCGATCATCGCCAGCTCTTCCGCGAGCCGCACCGGGTTCTCGGCCAGCGGCAGCGGGTTGCCGAGCAGGACGATCTTCGCCTTCTTCGTGACCGCCGCCAGGATCGAGGCGAAGATGTTGCACTTTGCCTGCATGCAGAACGGCGCGTTGTGGTGCTCGTTCAGCATGAAGCCTTCGACGCCCATCTCTTCGGCGTAGATGTAATGCTCAAGGTACTGGTTATAGAGCCGGCTGCCGGCGACCGGGTCGAAGTACTTGTTCGAGAACATCAATGCGGTGTGGCCGACCTCGAGTCCGATGTCGGACGGGTAGGCGGACATCGGCTGCTCGGTGAAATACATCACATGCATGACCGTCTCCCTGCGCCTCCTGTTGCGCTAGCGTAAGATCGTCGTTCCCGCGAAAGCGGGACCCAGGGCGACGCGCCGGTTGCTCTGGGCCCCCGCGTTCGCGGGGGCGACGCGACGTTCAATTCTCCTCGATGAATCCCGTGACCAGCCGGGCCAGCGCCTCGGGCTGCTCCATGTCTACGAAATGCCCGCTGTCGCGGACGATCTCCAACCGCGCTCGCGGCAGCGCGCGGGCGTACGCGTCCGCGGCGCTGCGCGGCACGATCTTGTCGTCGTCGCCCCACACGACCATTGCCGGCGCGCGCACACCGCCGAGCAGACGCGGTAGGGTCGGATTGTACATGTAGGGCTTCCAGGCGACGCGGAAGCTCATCTCGCGGCACAAATCCCATTCGACGAGCTGGTCGGTCGAAACGTCGCCATAGACGCGGGCGAAGGCGCTCTGGTCGTGGAAGCCGGCGCGGGCGTAGTCGATGTAGCTGACGATCGCCTGGTCAAAGATGTCGCCTTCCGGCGGCTTCACTCCCATCGCCCCGACCAGCACCAGCCGGTGGAAGTCGCGAGGCGCCAGCGCCGCCATCTCGGCCGCGATCCAACCGCCGAAGCCGAGGCCGACGAGGCTCGGCCGCTCGGCGCCGACCTCCGCCAGCAGCCACTGATAGAGCGCGGCGATGTCGCGCGGATGGCGCAGCCATTGCGGCCGTTCCGCCTTGCTGCCGAACCCGGGATGCGTCGGCAGCAGCACGTCGAAGCGCGCGGCGAGCGCATCGTAGAACGGCAGGCGGTCGAGCGTGCCGACGTCGTGGTGCAGCACCAGCACCGGCCGGCCGCTGCCGCCGCGCGCCAGGTGCAGCTTCACGTCGCCGAGTTCGACCGTGCGTTCGCTCCACTCCGACGCCATCGCCGCTTCCCCGCTGCCCGCCACCATGGAAGGTTAGCGCGGCGGCGGAACGGGCCGCAACCGCCCCTCTGGGCAAGGCAGGGTTGCGGTTGATAAGGCACGGCGATAATAAGCCCAGCCATGAAGCCGGGTCAGCGGTGATAAGTGCCGATCAGCTCGGTGCGCTCGATGACGTACGGCGCGGCGGCGCGCGCCACATCTGCGTTGCGCGAACCGGGTGCGAGGTCGAGGGCCGCGCGGTTCAGCGCGAACAGGCGGAAGTGGTAATGGTGGATGCCGCCGCCGGGCGGCGGGCACGGGCCGCCGTAGCCGATCTTGCCGAAATCGTTGGCGCCTTCCCGGAACCCTGTCGCCGGACGCGGTCCGTAGCCCGCGGCGAGGCCGGGCGTCGCGGCGGGAATATCGAAGGCGGCCCAGTGCTGGAAGTCACCCGAGGGCGCGTCCGGATCGTCGAGGATCAGCACGAAGCTCTGCGTGCCGGCCGGCGCGCCGGCCCAGCTTAGCGGCGGCGAGATGTCGCTGCCGTCGCAGGTGTATTGCGCGGGGATTTCGCCGCCCGGCGGAAAGGCCGGGCTTGTCAGCAGCAAGGGCATGTCGAAGCCTCCCTGGGGCTTTTCGGAAACGTTGGCGGGCGCCCATGGAACTGCAACCCGCCCGCCGTCCCGGCATGCTGAAGCAACGCCACCTCAAGACCGTCATTCCCGCGAGAGCGAGAATCCAGGGCCGACGCTCCACATACGTCCCTGGACCCCCGCTTTCGCGAGGGTGACGGGGGGAGTGCAACGGGTCTCTCGTTTGCTCTAACCTGCCGCCGGCATGGCGATCCAGAATGCGACAGCAAGGGCGGCGGAAGCTTCGGAGGCGGAGCTCGTCGCCGGCGCGCGGCGGCGCGACGAGGCGGCGATCCGCGCCATCATCCGGGCCCACAACCGCACGCTGTTCCGTCTGGCGCGCAGCATCCTGCCGGACGACGAGGCCGAGGAGGCGTTGCAGGAGAGCTATCTCCGCGCCTTCACCGGCATCGCCGCCTTCCGCGGCGAGGCTAGCCTGCGCACTTGGCTGTGCCGCATCGTCCTCAACGAGGCGCTGGCAAGAGCGCGGCGGCGCCGTCCGACCGTAGACATCGACGTGCTCGACCGCGACACGGCGCCGGTCGTTGCCTTCCCGCTGTCACCGCCGCCGTCCGACCCCGAGCGGCTGATGGGGCAGAATCAGATCCGGGTCATGCTCGAACAGGCGATCGACGAATTGCCGGCCGCCTTCCGCACCGTCGCGGTCGCGCGCCTCGTCGAGCAGATGAGCATCGAGGAGACCGCCGAGCTGTTCGGCCTCAAGCCGGAGACGGTGAAGACCCGCCTGTTCCGCGCGCGGCGCCTGTTGCGGGCGGCGCTGGAGCGGCGGATCGGCGCCGTTCTCGGCGACGCCTTTCCGTTCGCCGGCGAGCGCTGCGACGGCATGACCGACCGGGTCGTCGAAAGTCTCCGCCGCATCCTCTGAATTTTTCGGGGAACCTTCCCCGCCCCTGCGCATCTAGAGTCACTGGAGCGATGGGCTCCGCCTGGAGGGAGAGCACGATGGCCCGTTTCCGATTGGGTTTGGCAGCCGCCGCTTTGGTGCTGGCGGGAAGCGTCGCCGCGGCGCAGCCGAGCAAGCCGAACGACGCGCAGATCGCGCACATCGCCTACACCGCCGGCGAAATCGACATCAAGGCGGCGCAGCTCGCGCTGCAGAAATCGAAAAACCCCCAGGTCGTCCAGTTCGCGCAGCAGATGGAGCGCGACCACAAGGCGGTGAACGACCAGGCGCTGGCGCTCGTCAAGAAGCTCAACGTCACGCCGCAGGACAACCCGACGAGCCAAAGCCTCGTCAAGCAGGCGGATGCGGAGCGGACGAAGCTCGCCGCTCTCAGCGGCTCCGCCTTCGACCGCGCCTACATCCAGAACGAGGTCGCCTACCACAAGGAGGTCAACAACGCGCTGCAGACGACCTTGATCCCGTCGGCGACGAACCCGGAACTGAAGGGCCTGCTCGAAACCGGCCTCAAGATTTTCCAGGGACACCTGCAGCACGCCGAGCAGGTCGCCGCCGTCGTCAAATGAGGCGGCTGCGAACGATGGGCGCCGCCGCCGCGGCGCTCGTCCTGGCGGCGGCCGGCGTTCCGGCTGCCGCCGAGACGATCAGGATCGAGGTCAAGGGGCTGAAATTCACGCCGCAGGAGGTGACGGCGAAGGTCGGCGACACGATCGAATGGGTCAACGACGACTTTCTGGTCCACACCGCGACCGCGGTGGACCATGAATGGGATGTGCAATTGCCGGCGCACCAGAGCGGCAGCACTGTCCTGAACAAGCCCGGCACGATCGCCTATTTCTGCCGCTTTCACCCGAACATGAAGGGCACGATCACGGTAACGGCGCCGTAGGGCCAGGAGGCGCGGAAGCCTCTATGCGCTGGCCGAGCGGACTTTTGTGACCGTCCCTCGCGAGCGGGGGAGGGAAGGGTGGGGGCTGGGGCCACTCCGCGAGCGCTCTGGAATCCCTCACCTCACCCCGGCCCTCTCCGCCCCGGGGCAAGACGGCGGAGCCCGATTCCGCGATAGGGATAATAGCCGCTTCTCTCCGCGGCGGCTGGCGCGCTAACCTCGGCACAGGCAGCGGGAAGAAGGGGCAGCGCGATGCAGTACAACGTCATCTCGGCCGATTGCCATGTCGACCTGATCTGGCTGCCGCCCGATCTGTTCACGGCGAACGCGCCGGCGGCCTTGAAGGAGCGGATGCCCTACGTGACCGAGGGCCCGCGCGGCCGCGAATGGGTCACGAAGAACGGCGCCTCGTTCGGCCTCGACGCCGGCATGGGGTCGGCGGGGCGGCTGTACGAGCCGGGGAAAATCCACCGCTCCGACCGCATGGCCTCGACCGGCCTTTATGAAAAGGAACAGCAGCGCGTCCGCCGGCTGACCGACCCCGACCTGCGCCTCCAGGACCAGGACCGCGACGGGGTGCAGGCGGAGGTGCTGTACGGCATCCTCGGCGCCACCAACCGCCTCAACGACAACGAGGCGGCCGGCTGCATGCTGCGCATCTACAACGACTGGCTCGCCGATTTCTGCAGCCGTCATCCCGACCGCTACGCCGGCCTCGCCAACATCCCGAACCACAGCGTCGAGGAGGCGGTCGCCGAGATCGAGCGGATCGCGAAACGCGGCAACGTCCGCGGCCTCGAAATCGCCCGGCGTCACGACATGACGGCGCTGTGGGACCCGTGGTGGAACCCGGTATGGGACGCGATCGCCGCCAGCGGGCTGCCGGTGCACTTCCACACGATCGGCGGTCCCGGCCGCGACTTCTCTAAGCTCACCGGCAAGACCCTGCTCGCCGCCCGCGCCGCCAGCATCACCAGCTTTCAGATGCACATGGCGGATGTGCTGATGTCGATGATCTTCGCCGGCGTGTTGGAGCACCGCCCGAACATGAAGATGGTCATCGGCGAGGCCGGCACCGGCTGGATTCCCTACATCCTCGACCGCATGGACGCGGAATGGGAGGACCAGTTCAAGGAACTCGACCTCAAGATGAAGCCGAGCGAATACTGGCGCCGCCAGTGCTATGCGACCTACCAGAGCGACCCGATCGGCGTGAAATTGATCGACGAGCTCGGCGAAGACAATATCATGTGGGGCTCCGACTTCCCGCACCCCGACGGCGTCTGGCCGGATTCCCAGGAATACATCCGGCGCGAGCTCGGCCACCTGCCGGAGGCGACCCGCCGCAAGATCGTCTGCGACAACGCCGCCAAGCTCTACCGCTTCGTGAACTGAGGCAGCCTCGCGCAACTCCCGTCATGGCCGGGCCTGACCCGGCCATCTCGGAAGCTGCCTGAGATTCGCGGGTCAAGCCCGCGAATGACAGCGGTGCGGTGTGCGCAGCGGGTCAGAGGTCGGCGAGGCGGATCCAGGTGCCGAGCGCCGCCGCCACGACGGCGCCCGCCGCCACGATCGCATAGCTGGCGGCGCCGAACAGCAGCAGCCACAGCACAAAGACGACGATTCCGGTGAAGATGCCGCCGATCAGCGACGGCAGCGAACGCTTAACCGGCGCCGTCGCCATGCGTCAGGCCTGAGCCCCGGAGAGGCGGGCGTCGGCGGCGGTGGCGCGCACCTTTTTGAGGCCGTTCTTGCGGAAGCGCACGTCGTAGCCGTTGAAGATGTGGCCGAGGAGGCCGCGGTCGAGGTCGCTCGTGCCGAACAGCCAATCGGCGATCGGGTAGGTCAGGTTCATGTTGTAATCCATCATGATCGCCTGGTTGTGGTGGGCGATGTGATGGCGGCGGATCGTGTTCATCAGCGGGATGTGGCGGACGATGCGGTCGTCCTTGACGTGGCAGCCCCAGTGGAACAGCTCGTAGTTCAGATAAACGCCGGTCGTCGCACAAACGAGGAGCCAGCCGGCGTTCGGCGAACCGAGCCAGCCGACCACGAGGCCCCCCACCGCCGACATGCAGATGAACACCGCCAGCGCATAGGGCGGAAAGAAGGTGATGCGGAAGTCGCGCGCCGAGTCGAAGCTGACCTCGTGGTCGGTGAAGAACTGGTGGTGGGCGAGGGTGTGGCGCTTGTAGATGCCCATCAATCCCTTGACCGGCCGGTGCATGACGAAGCGGTGCAAGGCCCATTCGAAGATGTTGCAGAACAGGAAGGCGGCCGGCACCACCAGCCATTCGAGCAGGCTCGGCTGGTGCACGTGCCGCGCGCAATACCAGATCGTCGCGATTCCCAGCAGCGCGATCACGAGCACGTGCGCAAGCCCGCTGTACCACGGCGAGATGCGGGCCCGGTAATCGAGGCGGAAGGCCTCCTGGCGCTTGGTCATCATGGCTGCGTCCTCCGAGCCGTCATCATACGCCGATCGAGGTCTCGTTAAAACCGGTGCGCCCGTCGAAGCCCCCACCCCGACCCTCCCCCGTTTGCGGGAGGGAGAACAGCAGCCTCGTCATTATTCACCCTCCCCCGCAGGCGGGGGAGGGCAGGCTGGGGGCCGGCGGCCGCGACGCCGATGGTGGACTTCGCCGCGCGGGCGCCCGATCTTCTATGCTATCGTTCGCCGGCCCTGATGAAGGTTTCGCCATGCTCTCGCGCCCCAACACCGCCCTCTCGCAGATTCACATGCAGATCATGTGGTCGCGGCTCATCGCCGTCGTCGAGGAGCAGGCGCAGACCCTGGTGCGCACCGCGTTCTCGACCTCGGTGCGCGAGGCCGGCGACTTGTCCGCCGGCGTGTTCGACCGCGACGGCAACATGCTGGCGCAGGCGGTGACCGGCACCCCCGGCCACGTCAACTCGATGGCGGCGGCGGTCAAGCACTTCCTCGACGCCTTCCCGCTGCACACGATGAAGCCGGGCGACCACTACATCACCAACGACCCGTGGCTGACCTGCGGCCACCTGCACGACTTCACCGTCGTCAGCCCGACCTTCCTCAACGGCGAGGCCGTCGGGCTGTTCGCCAGCACGGTCCACGTCGTCGATATCGGCGGTCTCGGCATGGGGCCGGACGGGCGGCAGGTGTTCGAGGAGGGGCTGTCGATCCCGTTGATGGTGCTGGCCCGCGAGGGCCGCATGAACGAGGATCTCCTGCGCATCCTGCGCGCCAACGTGCGCGAGCCGCTGCAGGTCGAGGGCGATGTCTACGCGCTCGCCGCCTGCAACGACGAAGGCAGCCGCCGCCTCATCGAAATGATGGAGGAGTTCGGCATCGCCAATCTCGACCGGCTGGGCGAGCACGTCATCGAGACGTCGCGGCAGGCGACGCTCGACGCGATCCGCAAGCTGAAGCCGGGCAAGTACCGCAACAGCGTGACGATGGACGGCTTCGACCGGCCGCTGACCCTGAACGCCGAGATGACGATCGGCGCCGACGGCATCCACGTCGACTATGCCGGCACGTCGCCGGCCAGCGCCTTCGGCATCAACGTCGTCATGAATTACACGCTCGCCTACACCGCATTCGGGGTGAAGTGCTTGGTTGCGCCGGACGTGCCCAACAACGCCGGCTCGCTCGCGCCGATCACCTGCAGCGCGCCCGAGGGCTGCGTACTCAACGTGCAGCGGCCGCGCGCGGTCGCGGCGCGGCACACGGTCGGGCACATGCTGCCCGACGTGGTGTTCGGCTGCCTGCACCAGGTCATGGAGGGCGGCGTACCGGCCGAAGGCGCCTCCTCGCTGTGGATCCCGCAGATCTATGGCGGCGCCGACGTGCTCGACGAGGCGGGCGGGGCGGGGCACGAGGTGCCGCCCTTCGCGACCGTCATCTTCCATTGCGGCGGCGCCGGCGCCCGCCCCGGCAAGGACGGGCTCGACGTGACCGCCTTTCCCTCGGGGGTGCGCACGATCCCGGTCGAGGCGACCGAGTCGGTGGCGCCGGTCCTGTTCCGACGCCGCGAGTTCCGGGAAGGCTCGGGCGGCGCCGGACGCTATCGCGGCGGCCTCGGCCAGGTCATCGAGCTGGGCGGCGCCGACGGCACGCCGATCGCGCTGCTGTGTAATTTCGAGCGCATCAGCAACCCGGCGCGCGGGCGCGCGGGCGGCGGCCAGGGCGCAGCGGGCCGGGTCAGCCTTGCGTCGGGAAAGACGATCCGCGCCAAGGGACGCCAGACCGTGCCAGGCGGCGACTTCATGCGGCTGGAATTGCCGGGCGGCGGCGGCTTCGGCGACCCGATCCAGCGCGACCCGGAGCAGGTGGCAGGCGACGTCGCCGACGGCCTCATTTCGGCCGAGACGGCGGCGCGTGACTATGCCGTGGCGTTGACGCGCGACGGCGCCATCGACGGCGCCGCCACCGCACGATTGCGCGCGACTGCGGCGGGGGATTAGCCGCAGTAATACTAGAGCATTACTGCGCCACAGGAGAGCAGGATCAGTTGTTGTGCGCGAGGCTGGAGCGATCGGGAGAGCGTTCGGCCGAGCCTTGCTTCGTGCTCGGCGTCGTGTCGCGATAGATCTGGATGCGGGTGACGCGCAGCCCCGGAATGCCGTGGCTTTCAATCGCGCGCTGCCAGGTCAGGAACTCCTCGACCGACAGATTATAGCGGCGACAGGCTTCCTTCAGGCTGATGGCGCCGCTGCGGACGGCCGCGACGACGACCGCCTTGCGGCGAACCACCCAGCGTTTGGTGTCGGCCGGGGGCAGCTCGACCTGTTGCTCGGCGACGCTCGAGCCCTGCTTCTGCACGAGCTCGTCGTCAGAGAGACCGTATAGCGAAGGCATTTCGTTCATGGGTGCGGAGAATAGGCAGCACCCCTTAAAGAACCACTAAGTACAGATTAGCAATTATTGGACGATGTTTAGTATTAGCTAAGCTTAAATCTCGATAAAATTAAAGATAATTGAACCTCAAAAGGAGTTTGGCTTGAGCAGCTCTTTCGTATGCACGATTCCATACAAGCTGCGTCCGGCGGATGGGCGAGGTCGGGCCGGTGAGCCGCCCGGGGACCTTATCCTGGTCGTCTCCGAGGTTTGAGGGAGGTAATTTTCTGGGCTGTGCGTAGTGGCGGGGTGCACAGATATGTCTCCGCCTTGCGGGGGACATCGTTCGCAGCCGGCCTGCGCAACACCGAGATCGCCGCGCCCTGCGTGTTTGACTGTGCGGCCAGCGGGACTCGGTAAGGACGCGGCCGTGCGCGTTTCTAATGAGTACGTCCAGAGGCCTTACGCGCGCGGTTGCCGGTTTCTTGATACGTAGGATAGGCCCTGCTCGAGGCGAGCATCATAGTGCGGGTTCCAGCGATGCCCTCGACTCGCGTCTGCAGCACATCGCGTACATAATAGGTGAGGATGCTCTCTGCTTCCATCCAATCTTTTTCTGTAACCATCTCCTGGCTGTGCGAAATATTCAAGAGGATATCGAACTGCTCTGAGCCATGCACTATGTTGATCTCGCGAATTACAATCGGAGGTATTTTAGTATCCGGAAAATTGTTGGTAACGAACTCGCGCGTTTTCTCCAAAACCTCGTCGATTATCGTGTGCTGATTTTTACCTGTCTGCCGAAGCGCCTCAATATTCAAGAGGATGCCGATCAAGGCCATGCCAGGCAATCCCACTCGAGGAGAACTCGTATTTATGGTCAACGTCTCCTCGATATAGTTGCTCGCGACGAGCCAGCCGAGGCGCTTTGCGATCGCCATCTTCCGGCCATCGCCGTTTTCAGCGGACTCCATCCACGCGATCAGCTCGGCGCGGTCGGGCCGTCGCGGGTGCATTTGCGCCAACGCGCGCAGAACTTTATCCGACAGATCCTCCGGTCCCTCCGACACAGGCGAAAAATCCTTTCTCGGCTTGCAACGCCGCGAAAACCTCGCACCTTTTGATCACGCATGAGCAGTGGCAATTCTGAAGGATACTTCGAACGGGCGTTTCTTGCGTATATTAACCATAAACTATCCCTAACGGGTCGTGTATTGGAAAAAACTGGTGATTTCTTTGCGAAAAATCGTATAGAATGCTCGGTACTCCAGACGATGATTTCGTCCTGATCGAGCAGGGTAGATGCGATGCCGTCCAATCGGGTTCACAAAGCACTTTTGACGAGGCGCAATGCCCAACTCGAGAGCAGAAGGCCCTTGTTGCGGAATGCGAAACCGCGGCCTCGTCGACCACGCGCCGGCCCTCAGACCATCACCACCGTTGTCGTCGACAAGTGCGAGCTGTTCCGCGCCGGGTTAGTCCATACGTTAGCGGAAACGCGCTTTCGGGTCGCTGCGGAATGCGCTCGTCTTGACGAACTGGATCGGTCCGCATTCGGGTTTGATAAATGCTATGTATTACTGCTCGGGATAGACGACTGTTCTGAAAGCGAGCTTGAACCCTATATTTCGGATTTGCGTAAACTTTGCGATCTCTGCTACGTGGTGTTTTTGGGAACAAAGCTCGAAAAGGCCGCACTTGCAAGCATCATCAGCATGGGCGGAGCCGGTTATATGGCGAAACATACGATCACCAGCGACGTCCTGGTGCGGTCGCTGGACATCGTGATATCGGGTTCACGAGTGTTCTCACAAGATTTTATGAGCGAATTGCAGCGGGAATGGCTCCTTAAGGCCAATGTGGAAGGCAGCGCACATGAGGACGCTGCTCCTGATCCGAAGCTGAGCGTTCACTCTCCGGCGTCTGCGGTGGAGGCGGGCGCGGCTGTACGTCTGTCCGATCGGGAACGAGCCATATTGGCTGGACTCATGCGCGGCGAGTCCAACAAGCATATTGCGCGCCATCTCCACATCGCCGAGGCGACGGTAAAGGTTCATGTGAAGAGCGTGCTGCGGAAGATCCGAGTCAAGAACCGTACCCAAGCGGCGCTGTGGGCCTGGTCTCATCAGGAAGCACTGGACGATAGGCGTGCGGCTCCTCCCAGGACGGCGGCAAAAAGCCCGTTCAGCTTGGAGCCTTTTAACGCCGGCGACTGCCGCGCGCTGCCTGTCAGTGACGCTCGAACGGAAGAGCCCGTGCAAGGATGATCGCGCCACGACATTGGCAGTTCATTCAAGTCATAAGCCTTCGCGCGGTTTCTTGATGAAGAGATACCTTGTTACGGGGGGATGCGGCTTTATCGGTTCTCATCTCGTTGATGCGCTGTTGGCGCGGGGACATGCAGTTCGAGTTCTCGATGACCTATCCACCGGCAAGCACATCCACAAATCAGCGGACGTAGAGCTCGTTGTCGGTGACGTGGCCGACCCTGAGGCCGTCAGG
>Ga0209810_1004438_pt1 | contig 13539 bp, 10 predicted proteins | sample Coa_R1_7_FD_187159 | JGI IMG/M metagenome (GOLD analysis project Ga0209810, IMG submission 187159) | Surface soil microbial communities from Centralia Pennsylvania, which are recovering from an underground coalmine fire - Coalmine... | ecosystem: Environmental > Terrestrial > Soil > Unclassified...
ACCCAGCCCAATGCTGTATTCCAATCTCCTCCTGAGCCAGAAAACGGATTTACCTCGCAGAAATCCCAAACCATTGATAAGGTTTGGCGAGCAAAAATACCCTGGGGATTCTCTCTGGAATTATCCCAACGGGCTAATGAGGATGATTTATCAACCTGTCTATCCAGCACTAATGCCAAGCATGCTTGTACAGCGGTTGCAAAATCTACATCCCATCTATCTTCGATCTTTCCTCTTAAAGAACTCATTTGATTCGATAAAGTAGCTAAGGTTAGGGCTTGCCGAGGGGTAAAAAGTGCTCTCCACTGTTCCATACCATATAACTGTACACGAAACCCTAGCGTCCCTTGAGGAGGTAAAGGTTCGTCTGGAACTAGGCTCAGCACTCCTTGATACTCAGCATTATATTGCTTTAATCTTGCTTCAACCTTCTGTGCTACCTCTATATCCTCACTCCTGGGCAAGCGATAGAAACGTCCCTGCTCACCTTCTCGCGTCGTGACGACTGCGAGTAGTCGAGCATCTGCCGCCCCCCCACGGCGTTCTTTCAATTGGCGTCGAACCGAAGCAACTGGGGTGGTATATCCACATATGGGGCACTCGGCAGAACCGCGACGAATCGTACCATTTCCGACATCGCGCACCTTTGCATCTTCAACAATCTCAAAGTCTACGCGCTTTTCTTCAGGGTTGGGAACCATGCGCAAAGCTATTGACCGGTTATTTTTCTTTGCTAGCCAGAACGAACGCATCAGCGGGACTTCTGCTCCGCAGCCAGGCCCTTCGCAAGTGATTGTCCGTGCCCAGAGGTAAGCTATTGGGGTAGCTCCATCGGGATCTTTGGGATAGAATTCAGCCAGTTCTTTTTCGGCTTCCTCTTTAATCCACTTTCCCCACTTTCGTACTTCGTCCGCCAGTTGTTGCCCATGCCTGGGGATATACTCCAGGACGACTTTATTGAGTAGTACTGCTACTGGGTTGAGATCTGAGGCAAAAGCATCCGCCCCGACACGCAATGCCTCCAGTGGAATCGCGCCTCCTCCGGCAAAGGGATCGACCACAAGTGGGCGTGTATCAGGCATACCCCCAAGGCTCTCATGAGCAGCTTTCGTCAGTGCGCGCGCTGTCTCCAGAAAGACAGGGTTGGTCGAAGCGTCCCAGTTGGCAAAGTCGGCGATAAAATCGAGGAGATAATAGCGCATCACCGGGCAGGATATCCAATCAGCCTTGAGGATAGAGGGATTGACGCGCTGCCAGTACTTAAAGTGCGGACCACAAAGCTCTGCCAGTGTAATGTCTTCGCGCACCTTCTCTGCGAACTCACAAAGGATCTTAGCAGCAGCAGCACGAAAGGCAGGAGGGCAATGCTCATCTACCGGATCGGGCCAGAGAGCGGCGCAAAGGACTGCGCGACAGGCTGCCAGAGGCCGCCGTGCCCACCAGATATGAAGCGTTGAAATATGGCCGTGGCGAATACTCTTCTCACGACGGGCGTGCTCTGAAATGAGCTTAATTGGCAGGTCAACTTCTATGAGACGCTTCGGATAGTTCATTTCTTGATAACCTTCGACATATATCCGGTATATAGTGCAGGATAGCTCACTCGAAGATAGTCCCTCAACATTCTCAAAAGGAACTATCTTCGAGGTTCCTGTTTATGACAGCTAGCCATCATCCCTCTGTTCAAACGTCAAGATGCTCTCCGGGTTCACCAGATAATGCTCAATCCGCACGCGCGGCACCCATTCCATACGTGTAGGGTCCTTGACAGGATGAAGCTCAGGCGACGTAGCACAATTGTACACCACATAAAGCCAATAGTCATCCTTGAGGCGCTCGGCCGTCTTATACTCATTATCTGTCAGGGCCACCTCTCCAACACTCGCACGGCCTTTGACCTCAATAAAACGCACCTTTGCATTCAGCGCATCAGGGGAGCGCGAGATCAGATCGAAGCCCCGGTTCTCACTCTCGACGCTCTCTACCTGCCAGCCTCGACTGCGCTCATACCTGATCGCCTCTTCTACTGCCCGGCGTTCGATCACTTCATCGCGAACCATTGAGATGAAGTCGGGAGCGTTGCGTTCCGGGTGAGGCAAAACCCATGCCTGCCCATAGTGTCGTATATCATCGACTGTGCATTCCCGTTCCTGCCGCAACTCCGCCAGACGTTGTTCGAGACGCGTATTGAGAGCCATCAGGTGATCATCGACCTGTCTGATGCGTCCTTCCAGGCCAGGCTCTTTCGACCCGGAATCTTTCAAGGCGTAGAGGCCAATGAGCTTTTGATTCTCGCGGTCGATAATGGCCTGGAGGCTGATCGTCACATGTTGTTGGATGGTCTCAATCTCTCTTTGCCGTTGCGTGCTGATCTCTGCCTGAAATTTTTGAAGTGCTTTCTCCCAGAGAACCTGTATAAGCTGATCCCTGCTGGGTAAGGCGCTCTCGTCGGGAAGCTCGGTGACTGGCACAGGTGTTGGGACAAGATCAAGAAATATGGTCGGTTGGCGAATGCTCACTGCGCCGTCAGGTCCCGTTTGTACCACGAAGAGGCGGCGATGCAAGATATTTCCACGTCCATCGCGGATTGCTGCTGAGAACACATCCAGGCGATACGGCTCCTCGCTATAGAGATCGTAGAAAACGGCTCCTCGTTGAAGCTGCGGTTCAACCTGGCTCCAGAGATCTTCGCGGACACACTCAAACAACGGGTGTCCAGGAGTGACCCATTCAAAAGCGGGATCTTGTTCAAGCAGTTTCTTATCAAAAATGATCTGTTTATACTCACGCCCGAGTTTTCCAAAGCGTGGCTCTAACTGTTCACCGATAGGCCAGAGATTACGTGGGATACGGCCAATGCGATAGACATGCGGTTGACGAGCAACCTCTCTCGGCTGGATGCCCGTCATGGGGGCGGCCTGGAGAAAGAAATCTTCCACCACCTCCGGCACCAGGCGACGCTCCTTTGCCTCAGCAGATCGCCCAACCAGGGCCGCAAGATTTAATTCGCGCCTGGCGAGACCTTCGAGCGCAGAATAGGCAATCTTGCGAAAACGCTCAATATCCACTTCTTCAACGATGCGCCGTTTGATGCTTTCTTCTGTCAGGTTACTGGAATACATATCGCGAATCAGCTTTTCAAGCAGGTTAGATGGGAAGACATCGCCAAGTACGTTAAAGATCTGTCCGGTTCGGTGGGGATCGAGTTCGCGTTCAATTGCAGCAACACGCTCGAAAAGCTTGTCGAGGACGCGTCCTTCGCGTGTACTGGTGGAGACGAAATTGAGGACCAGGCAATCTTTCTCTTGCCCATAGCGGTGAATACGCCCCATTCGTTGCTCAAGGCGGACGGGATTCCAGGGAATATCATAATTGATCATGAGCCAGCAGCATTGGAGATTGATGCCTTCGCCGGCAGCCTCGGTTGCCACCATGATCTGGCACTCTTGCCAGAACTCGTGCTCAGCATAGATGCGCGTGTTGGGAGTGTCGCGGTCCCCGATCTTCATGCCGCCATGAATGGTCGTTACAGAGAGTCCCCACTCTCGCAACTTCTGCACCAGGTAGTCCAGCGTCTCCTTATGTTCCGTAAAGATCAGGAGCTTCAATTTGGGATCGCTGAACAGGCCGCGTTGCGTGATTTCCTCTTTGAGCTTCTGAAGCTTTGATTCGACTTCCCTCTGTTCGAGCATACGCGCATCATCAATCAGCGCGGTGAGGTCCCGTATCTCATCTCGCAGGGCCGAAGGATCAATGGAAACTACAAGCCCCTCAAGCTTTTCCAGAATCTCTTGTTGCTCCTCATCAGGCAGTTCGTCGTAGTTCTCAGGCAGTTCCTTTTCAAGCTGTGCCTGGCGATAGGCTTCTGGATCAGCCAGGATCTTCTGGCGGCGATCCCGCATGCGTTCCAGGCTCCGGCGCACGGCATAGAGGCTGGAGGCAAAACGCCTTTGCAGCATCGCCATGGTAAATCCAAGCGCGCGGCTGCGAGCAGAGGAATCAAGAGAGGCTTTAATCGACTGACCTTCAACATAGTCGGTGAGCTTCCTATAGAAATCCATCTCGATGTCCGATATTTGGAAATCGATGGTCCGAACCTCACGATTGGTGAAGATCTTTTTTGTCTGGCCTGTCTCTGGATCGGGGAACGTCACCAACGATTCTTTCGTCCGGCGCAGGTAAAAGGGGGCGCTATTGCGGCGCATGGCCTCTTCTAAGCTTTTGACATCCCCATAGACATCCTGATCAAGCAGCCGCAAAAAGAGACAGAATTGTTGAGGATCGCCCTTATGTGGAGTCGCCGTCATTAGCAAGTAGTGGTCGGTCATCTCGGAGAGCGCTTCACCTAATTGATAGGCAAAGGTTTTCTTATCGGCGCTGGCGGCACTCATACGGTGAGCTTCATCAACAATCACCAGGTCCCAGTTGCTCCGCAGCAGGCTTTCTCTGGCGTCTTCAATCCGCGATGCCCAGGCCACCGAAGTAATCACCTGATTCTTTTCCTGCCAGGGATTAACGCCATAGTTCGTGCGCAGCACATCCCCACGAATAATCTCGAAGTTTTCGCGAAATTTATCCTTCATTTCGCGCTGCCATTGGAAGAGCAGGTTGGCCGGGGTGACGATCAGCGTCCGCTTGACCAGGCCGCGGATCTTGAGTTCTTTCAGAAGCAGCCCGGCCATGATGGTCTTGCCAGCGCCAGGATCATCGGCAAGCAGGAAGCGAATGCGAGGTTGAGCCAGGAAGTAATCATAGACGGCCTCAAGCTGATGAGGAAGCGGATCGACTCGTGCGATAGAGAGAGCAAAATAGGGATCATACTCGTAGGCCAAACCCAGCCGCAGCGCCTCGATCCCCAGGCGAAACTTTCGTGCATCCCCATCAAAGGGTACTTTGTCAGGGGAAGTCTCCAACATTGCCAGTTGCTCTGGACTCAGAATCGAGTTATAGGCGCGTCCACTCGTCAGCCCCATGCCAAAAATCTGTACCGATTCTCCCATCGGGGAGACGACCATCACCTGCACAGATTCAGAAAACAGTGGTCCCTTGATGATCATATTTTGTCTCAACTGGTCCGCTTGCATGAACGCCTCCCCTGCCGTCCTTACGACAACGAACGATTTTTCTATTTTTGCCTGGATCTTCTCTCACAGGCTCCCTCATTTGTCAGAATTTCTTTTTGTCACTCTCCAAACTGGAAGAAGCAAGACCATGTAGCTCGAAAAGATTACTAAGGATAATTTTACCTGATTTGCCTGGACAATAGATCGTCATCCCATTGCTATCCCTACGTAAAAGAGATCATACCTATCTTAATAAACTATGCAGTATAGGTTTCTCATTTTAGGGCAGTTCATATCCGCAGTCAAGATAAAGAACGGCATGCCTATCGATTTCACTATCGTCAATATCAATCAAGAAAACGAGATCAGGGATTTTTTTGCACGAGATGCTTCATTAGATCATTATAAAAGCAGATAGAAAATGTGCCGTTCGGTAAATTGTCCTTATGTTGATTTTATTGGACACCTATGGTATTCTTGTCGTATGGATGAACAGCTCAAGAGTGCAGCCCTTCGCATAGCTACCTCCGTGCGGTCACTGCGGGAGGGGAAAGGACTGACCATCGGGGCACTTGCCAGGCAAACGCACCTTTCCAAAAGTACGATTTCGAGCATTGAAGCCGGAACCGCTAACCCCTCCCTGGAGGTCCTCTGGCGCCTCACGCAAGCTCTAGGGGTTCCTCTGGGCGCCTTGCTCGGCGCCTCGCAACGCCCCGCACCCCGCATCATTCGAGCGGGCGAAGGAACTGTCGTGACCTCCGATTCTGGCGCGCGCCTGCGGCTTCTCCTGGCAGAAGCAGGCCAGCACCGGACAGAAGTCTATGAACTGTCGTTAGGGAAGGAAGAAGGCTACATTTCTTCCGCCCATGCTGTAGGAACCGAAGAGTTTCTGCTGTGTCTGGAGGGGCATCTTGAGGTCGGCCCGCTTGAACAGGAAGCGCATCTGGAGCCGGGAGATTCTATCTGGTTTGTGGCCGACCAACCACACCGCTATCGTAGCACCGAGGGTGCGCGGGCCGTGGCATTGATGCTGTACCCGGCAGTGATGCACTTCAGAAGTGACCTGGAGCCTACCTCCATCGAAGATGACCTGACGTAATGCAGCAGGCTGTATGAACACATCTTGTCGAAAGGAGAACTTGCCATGCCACCTCTTCCTTCTCACCGCAGCACCAGTCTGGTTCGTATGACGATGGCTGATATGGCTGAACTGGCCGACCAGAGGCCGGGGGCTATTCGTCTCGAAAATGCCGATGCCTACCTGCCACCGCCAGCCGAGGCCATCCAGGCGACCCGAGAGGCTGTGGGCGTGGATCGGTATAATAGCTATTTACCTCTGCATGGCCTCCCCGAACTGCGGCAGGCTATTGCGGCCCGGATTGCGGCCGATCTTGGACTGCACTATGATCCAGAAGGCGAAGTGCTCGTCACCTGCGGCGCCGGGGAAGCGATGCTCGATGTCTTGCTCTGTTATGTCAACCCGGGCGACCACGTGCTGCTGACCAATCCCACCTATAACGGGATGGCGCAGCGCGTGCGATTGGCCGATGGGGTGCAGGTGTTTACCGATCTGGTGGAGGAGCGGGGCTGGCACCTGGATCTGGCCGCTTTGCCGACGCAAGCGCGTGGCTGCAAGGTGCTCTTCGTCATGTCCCCTGTCATGCCAGTCGGAACGGTGTTGAGCCAGGCTGAGACCGAGGCGCTGGCCGACGCGGCCCGAGCGAACGATGCGCTGCTACTCTTCAATGCCTCGCTTGATAAGATCGTCTACGATGGCAGGCGGGTGATCAGCCCTGCCACCTTGCCAGGCATGCGAGAGCGGACCATCATCGTCGGCTCGGTCTCCAAGAATTACAATATGATGGGCTGGCGCATCGGGTGGGCTGTTGGTCCCAGGGAGCTCCTCAAGCCAGTCCACGATGTCCATATCTTCAACACGATTATGCCCAGCGGCCTGGCTCAGGCCGGGGCCACAGCGGCACTTCGTGGCTCACAAGAAGGAGTAGCGGCCAGTGTAGCACGCTATGAGCGCAACCGTGATGTGCTGGTGGAGGGGCTAAGCGCGATTGCCGGGCTGCGAGTGGTGGTGCCCGAAGGGGGCTACTACTGCCTGGCGAACATCAGCGCGCTGGGCGTCCCCTCCACCACGTTTTGCCAGCAGTTGTTAGCCGAAGAGGAGGTCGCGATCACGCCAATGGTGGCCTGGGGCAGCGATACGTTTGGGCACCAGCATGTCCGCTTCATCTTTACCAACGAGCCGGAAGAACGCTTGCGCGAAGCCGCCGGGCGCATCGCTCGCTTCGTGCAGCGCCACTACGCGGTTTGAGAGAACAACTTCACACATATTCAGTTAGGGGATATCATTGCGCCAATCGTCGAAAAAGTTATATTCTGGCGCAAGAAGCTTCTTTACTCTGCCCGACGATGAGCAAGAATGCTGCTCCGATAACAGACCCTTTTGCATTGTGCTGCCTCATTCTTCGTCTCCCCATAGCGAGGGTTGCTGCGCATGATCCCGAGACAATTGGGGAGTTTTTACGCTGGATTCGCCAAGCGCTTTCTTCTGTTCAGTCGTTTTTTGAGCAGATGAGGGATTCACAGCTGATGGTGCCTCTGACACATGCCTTTCGAGTCCAAGCATATACCAGAACTTCCTGGCTTGACGAGAAAGATTATCTAAAGGCATTCCTTGTCGTTGATGTGCTTTAATAATTCGCTGCCTCAATAGGCACCAGATCGTAAGATGAACGTCAGTTCCTTCCTCATAAGGGTGAAGTATTAATGTTGTGACGGATTGAGTTCGCATCAGGACACGGAAAGGAAAGCTTTGCCAGGATGAGGACCAGCGATCATCATCTGGCGACAGGCGTAATTCTTCGCTCGGAAAATGTTGTATTGCTCGGATTACCAGGCGATACCATACCCTATCCCAGACCTCCCGCCATGTTGTAAGGATGGTGGAGCCAGATATGTTCTCTTCTGTAGAGGCTAGAGCTATTTTTACTGTGAGAACATGAGAAACTCCTGTCTGCACAGTAAGGTGATCCAAGGTGAAATAGTGTACATTGATTACGGCTCGTTCCCAGAGTTTGGGGTACAAGGGATCTTCTCGTCGAGGCCACAGAAGCCTCGATTCTATTGCAATATCTCCATTCTCATTTTGGATTTGGAGCCAGCAAGAAGCCTCTGTGATCTTAGACTGCAAGCTGGAGGCTGAGACTATAGCCAAACGTCTCAATGCACCACCGACGATTGGCTTCTTTGTCCGCATCACGGCCCAACCACCAAACAACGTCGATTCCCATAGCTGTGTAGTCATTGGTTCGCTCCTGCAATTCCTCTACGGTGATCGAAGAAAGCTGGATCTCGTGGGCTTGTCGCCAGCCGGATGGGAAAGTCACCATTACGTCGGCAACGCGCCAGATCGGTTCTAATTTCACCTCAAGCTCAATAGTGGCTTCGGAGTATTCTGGAAACTCCTCCCGTAGATGTTGCAGTAAAAATAACTTAGCTTCCAGATGTGCTGCACTCTCGGGATGGAAACGGTACTGGGTACGACACTCAGTATTTCGGTGGGCAAAGTGCGCACGACGGATAAGACCTACTCGGAGGGTGAATTGTGAGCTACAGAGCGGGCAGATACATTGTTCCTGGTCAATCTCTAAGCGTGGATTCTTCACACGCGTTACATCGATCCGTGCATGAGTTTCTCGATGCTCAGCGACAAATGGCATAGATACACCTCTCAAGCTTGTTCAACTACAACAATGAGTGAAAAGCTAAACACTGGCTCAGAGGAGAAGAATACTGCCTCCTTTGCTCTTACCTCTCCTTAGTTGTATATATGCCTTTCTTTAAGTGAAGAAGACGAGTGAATTACTATCTAGTATATCTCATTTATTGTATACTTGCTACAGTGCTTTCTGGAGAAGTGCGTAGTGCCATACACCAGTCGCTCTTGCAACAGTAAACAACGCCTGTGCTGGAGTTGAGCCAGAAACACCCAGGAGATGCGTGTATGTTTCCTGACCTCTGGAAGTCATGCCCGCATCCCGTGGCTGGTAGGGGTTCAAGAGTTGGTAGAGCAGGCCTTTTGAAGATGTCTACGCTTATGCCTCATCTCTGATGAAGCGTGATATATATTGTATAGCTTCGGCCAGGTGCCTTGCAGCAATGGTGGGAGAGCCGGCCAGATCGGCAATCGTGCAGGCTACCGCTTGCACACGCAGTCCTTGCAAGGGAGTGAGATGGAGGTGTCGATACGCTGCGGCCAATAGCTCTTTCCCAGAGTTATCGAGCGGGCAGTAGTGTTGGACCTCCTCAGCAGAGCTGAGATCAGCATTTACCTGAATGTGCCTTTCCCCTGCGTACCGTCTTTGTTGCAGAGCACGAGCCGCCTCGACTCGCTTGCGAATACGCGCAGAGCTTTCTTCCGTGTGGTGGCTCAAGCGCTCTTGCGCTGTCAGTGGAACCTCGACCTCAAGAGCAAAACAGGTATGAACTGTCTCCTTGAGACGCTGTTTGTACTGGGCAATTTCTTGCGTACTACAGCGGCATAATCCTGTCGGATCACAAGAAAATCCACACGGACACGGCTTCACCGTTGCGACAAGCAGGAAGCGCGTGGGAACCTCTACTAAGCTTTCGTTGATCTCGATGGAGACGGCATGGATTTCCACCGCTTGAGCTAACAGAGTCAAGACCGGCGGATCGAAGGTGTCGAGAGTCTTCATAAACAGCACGCCATCATGCGCCAGGATCACCTCTCCCGGAGCTTGTGGATCTCCGACGAAGGCGTTCCTGTCACCGCCACAAGGAGGTTCACGCAACGGATGGGGCCGAGATCGACCTGGGAGTAGGGAAGGCAGGGTGCGAGCCAGTTGCGCTTTTCCCGCTCCAGGCGGGCCAACCAGCAGAATGTGATGTCTTCCGGCTGCGGCGATTTCTAACGCCCGCTTGACGTGGGCTTGCCCACGAATGCTGCGCATCTCTTGTCCTGGAGCGGAGCATGTGCTTGCCTGTGTATAGGCGTGAAACATCTGCATCAGGGTCTGTGTCATATCCTGCTGGTGGTTGGCAGCAATACACGCTCTGTGTGTTCTGCTTTCTCCCTCTCGTAACCATTCTGTAAACAAAAGCTCATGAGTCTGGTGCTGAGATCTTTTTTTCATCAAGAACGTATCTTTCTAGCGCAATACCAATGATTCTCTTTCGTTTGAGCCTGGTCCTTTTCCGATGAAGCACGCGTCATGCTTCTCCAGGTTCTCATCGGAATGAGCCAGGCCAACTGGAGCTTGTGATGCTCATGCCAGAGGTGTCGGCAATCCGCTCTCATCTGTCGTCGTTTTGCCGACATCCGTGCTCTCTTTCCCAACCCGAGCGCGTGAGGTGTCGTCAAAGTGCATACTTTTGCTGTCGTTTTGACTACAGGGCACCGTGCCTTCCTCATTTCCTTTCCGCTTGTTCTGTTTTCCTTTCCTCTTTTTCCCAGCGCGTTCACATCGCCGACTCCCTATTTCCCCATCCGTTTCAGGAGTGCTCTGCTACGATAAAGGGTGAGTTGATAGCACGTATCGGTCGATCATGCCCAGTATTCAAGAAAGGAGATGCTTCCATGGCTCAAGATCAATCTATCTCTTCGGCCAGGCGCAAACGGCTGCTCAAACAGTATGGCTCCTGTCCAGCGGGCTATACGCAGGAGGATCTGGAACGCTTTCTGGACCTGCTCTACGGCATGTACAGTCATGTCTATACCCTGGCCGAGCTGCGGCAGATCGTGGTCAGCGATCCGTTTGATCTGAGCGATTCGCCGCGCCAACTCAAGCTCACCGACCTGGTGGAGTGGTTAGAGGCGCTGGTTGCCTGACAGACCGAGCTGCCACATGCTCGCCGTATCACATCGCTCATCGTTCTGGATGAAGCTCCCAATCTTCGTGTGAAGAGGTCTGGCTCCGCTCAAGAAACACTGGTGCTTCCTGACGGAGCCAGACCTTCACACAAAAAGTGAAGGGAGTGATTATGTGGAGAGTGAGCGCGAGTTCTTTACGGCCCCTTCCTTCTCTGCTGCCCCCTGGGCTGGAAGCTCTTGCGCCTGAGTTGGCGCGGTCCCGGCATGCGTGTGGGGATATGATCGCCCGGACTGTATTTGCGTTTCTGCTCCTGAAGGACGGTATCATTCATATGGATGTAGTTGAGGACCGTGCTCAAATCCTCATGGCCCAGCAGTTCCTGGAGGCTGAACGGATCGCTGCTCTTGATCAGGTAATTCATGGCAAAGGTGTGCCGCAGGATGTGCGGACTCACGCGTTTGCCCGTGATCCCCGCTCGTTCCCTGAGCCGCTTGAAAAGCATCTCCATACCATTTTTGGTGAGAGGCTGCCGCGTCTCAGAGAGGAAAAGATGATCCTCGCCGGCGCTGCCCCAGTCAGCCAGTTCCTCCTCATCTGGCCGATGCTTGTCCAGGGAGTAGAGCAGGTTGCGCAGGCAATTTTGCCCCAGCGCCAGGCGCCGCTCCTTACTGCCTTTGCCCAGCACGGTGATCGTCCCTTTCTTGCGATCCAGATCACCCACCCGCAGGTTGATGAGTTCGGAGACGCGAATGCCGGTGTCGTAGAGCAGCCAGAGAATAGCGCGATTGCGCACGGCGGCCCGTTCAGCCAGGCGACTCGTTTCATTGGGTGGCGCACAGGCGAGCAAGAGTTGCTCAAACTCTTCATCGGTAATCGTCTGAATGAGGGGCCGGCCCACCTTGGGAAAGACGACGCGCTCGAAAGGATTCTGTTCCAGCGTCCCCCGACGCACCAGCCAGTGGAAGAAGGCGCGGGCCGAGCGGGCATAGGTCTGGATCGTGCGCTCTGAGCGGATTTTTCCGCGCATACCAGGGGTGCTGCGCAGGGAGGCAAACCAGGCGCTGATGTCATCGGCTTCGACCTCTTCGATCTCTTTGATCTCCACCTGCTCTTCCAGAAACTGGCGCAAGAATCCCAGAGAGGTACGATGCCACTCGATGGTTTTGTCGCTGGAATTGCCGCCGATATGATCGCCGATGTAGGCTTCGATGAGCGCTGAAATGGTGTGTCGCCGGGCCTCGCGCTCGTGCCGGGGCGGTTTCTTCTTCGGGACGCGATTCTCTGCCTGTTCTTGCTCGGCGTTGGCCTGCCGAATGTCAGCCATCGTATCCAGCTTGGCGCGTTGGGCTTTGGCCCGCTGTTCGGTCACGGGTGATCCTTTTTTGCGGCCCCGTCTTGCCAGGTTCTTTGGTCCCTTCCGGGGAAAGGAGAAGTTCTCTGTCATGGATTGCATGGTATGTTGCCTCCTTCTGTTTCGCTGGTCTGCACGTTGCGTGGCACGTAAGCCTGTGCAGACACCATCGTCATGTTTCGCCGATCATCAGTGTACAGAAGCTGTGACCGGAAAAGCCGGAAACCAGACGGGAAGCCAGAGGAAGGGCAGAGGAAAAAAACCTGGAAAGGCAGGCACTTCCCAAAAACAGAAGGCAGGTACTTGTCGTCACCCGAAGGCAGATGGTTAGAACGGGCGAAACAGGTGTTTGTTGTCACCCGAAGGCAGATGGTTAGAAAGAGCGAGGCAGGTACCTGCCATAAATTAAGGCAGATACTCCTTGAAGGCTTTCTACGAAACATCTGAACCCTCCCTTCCTGGTTGTTTCATCGCTTGCTTGCCATCGATTGGCTTCCCAGGCGCCAGGAAGGAGAGGGTTCATCGGAAAGAGCGGGAGACGGGACTCGAACCCGCGACAGCCTGCTTGGAAGGCAAGAAAACGTACAATTTCTTGTGCTTCTTCTAAAATCGCTCTACAGGCCAATTCAGCAGTATCTTCCCCTATAGCAGCGTTACAAGCAAAAGTACTCACAAGTACTTTTATCTATGTTAACATGCCTTAGGATTATTATAAGTGCTTGCCTCGTATTCTCTTTGCTGACATAAGTTTTTCCTCATCATCAGCTTCATGACGACTTGCCTTTCCTGACAAGCAACCACTTGCCCTTCTGGAGAGGAAAACACCTGCTTCCAGGTTCTTACCAGGAGCGCACCGGGGAGCGGCCCATCGCGCTTCCTCTCCCGTTCAGGAAAATCCGGTGTGCCCCCAGGTACACTGACGGCTGATGTGTACTGGACCACTGCTTGTGTGCACTTTTGTTTTGCGTTGGCATTAGAGGACGCTCCATAGAGGCGGTTCCTGATGCCCAGGAAAGGATCTATCGAGCAGGGAGCGAACCTGCTAGCCCTTGGTCGAGAGGGCTTGAAACCACATTACCATATTAAGGAGAACAATCACCCATGACTTCGATGACACCTAATGCTGATCTGCCAGCCGCAGCGCTCGCCAGGCGACCAAACCGGCGCCCATCCCGCAAAGGATCACCCGTGACCGAACAGCGGGCCAAAGCCCAACGCGCCAAGCTGGATACGATGGCTGACATTCGGCAGGCCAACGCCGAGCAAGAACAGGCAG
>Ga0209810_1004442_pt1 | contig 13528 bp, 7 predicted proteins | sample Coa_R1_7_FD_187159 | JGI IMG/M metagenome (GOLD analysis project Ga0209810, IMG submission 187159) | Surface soil microbial communities from Centralia Pennsylvania, which are recovering from an underground coalmine fire - Coalmine... | ecosystem: Environmental > Terrestrial > Soil > Unclassified ...
GCTTTCGCGCATTGCGCAAGATTCCCCACTGCTGCCTCCCGTAGGAGTCTGGGCCGTGTCTCAGTCCCAGTGTGGCTGATCGTCCTCTCAGACCAGCTACCCATCGTCGCCTTGGTGAGCCGTTACCCCACCAACAAGCTAATGGGCCGCGGGCCCATCCCGATGCGGAAGCCGAAGCTACCTTTCCCCAGCGACCTTGTGGTCGGAGGGCACATTCGGTATTAGCCCGAGTTTCCTCGGGTTGTCCCGATCATCGGGGCAGGTTACCCACGTGTTACTCACCCGTTCGCGGCTTTGCCCCAGGCCGAAGCCTGGTTCGTCGCTCCACTTGCATGTGTTAAGCACGCCGCCAGCGTTCGTCCTGAGCCAGGATCAAACTCTCCGTGAAGAACTGCCGGGCCGCGGCCCGAGGGCCGCAACCCTTCACAAAGAGTCGTCAGCGCCCGCGCCGCCGCCGGGACGAGCGGGCGGAGAGCCGCCCGGACGTGGCCGACGGGTGGAAGCCCTCGTACACCTCGGGCTTCGGAGCGCATGACGGGGTAGGTCTTGGCACCGCCGCTACCCGTCTGACCCGCGGAGGGTCGGCCGGCGCGGCGGCGTTCGAACCTGGACACACCATCTCAACCGAGGGGTCGGTTGAGGGTGCGCATGCTGTTGAGTTTTCAAAGACCGTCGCACCTCTTCAGGAAGGTGCCTCCTTCCCGGTGGCGCGTCGGGATCCGTGCCCGGATCCAGAGCGGGCCGATGAGTATAGCGCCGCGACGGCTGCGCGCAGCGGGGGGCGCCGGCCCCCCGGTCCCCGCACCCCGGCCCCGGGCCGGACGCCGCGTGACAACCCCCTGGGCGCGACCCCGGGTGTGGCACGTGGCGTCCGCCTTCCGGACGCCCCACGCCCAACCCCCGGCGCCGAGCCTCGGCGTGGCGTCTGGCGTCCGCCGTCTGGCGCGCTCCATGACCACCGGGGGGCGCGGCTCCATTCCCACCGCCGGCGACGGCCGCGGCCCCGCTAAGAGAGGACGTGCACCGCGACGGTGCGGCTGCGCGGTCGGTCGTCGAAGTCCAGCAGGACGATCTGCTGCCAGGTGCCCAGCGCCATGCGGCCGTCGACGATCGGGATCGTCTCCGACGGGCCGATCAGCGCCGCGCGAAGATGGGCGTGCGCGTTGGTGTCGTGGTTGAGCCGGTTGTGGCTGTAGTCGCCACGGCGCGGGATCAGCCGCTCGAGCAGCGCGCGAAGATCGCCGACGGCGCCAGGCTCGTGCTCGATGGTGGTCACCGCCACGGTCGAGCCGATCGCGAACACGGTGACCAGCCCGCGCTGGATCCCGGAGGCGCGGACCACGCTGTGCACCCCGTCGGTCAGATCGAGGATCTGGCCGTCGCCCTCGGTGTCCAGGCGCAGCAGCCCGCCATGGACGCTCACCTCAGACGATCTCCACGCGGACGCTCACCTCAGACGATCTCCACGCGGACGCTCACCTCAGACGATCTCCACGCGGACGCTCACCTCAGACGATCTCCACGCGGACGAAGCGGCGCTTGCCGAGCTGGATGACCTGACCGTCGAGCTCGTCCGCGGGCAGGTCGAGCGACCCGCCGTCCAGTGGCGCGCCGTCGACCCTGACTCCACCCTGTCCGATGACCCTGCGCGCCTCCGAGCTCGAGATCCCGAAGGCCCGGGCCAGCAGCGCCGGCAGGTGAACGCTCCCCTCGGCCCGCGGCCAGGAGATCCCCGGCACGTCCTCCGGCGCCTGGTGGTAGATGAACTGGCGGTCGAACGCCTCCTCGGCCGCCGCGGCGGCCGCGGCCCCGTGGAAGCGCTCCACCAGCCGCCGCGCCAGCGCCCGCTTGGCGTCCCGCGGCGAGAGCCCGGCCGGCGGCGACTCGTCTAAGAGCAGCTCGTACCACAGCGCAAGCGACTCGTCGGGGATGCTGAGCGTCTTGCCATACATCTCGGCCGGCGGCTCGCTCACCCCGATGTAGTTGTCAAACGACTTCGACATCTTGCGCCGGCCGTCGGTGCCGGTCAGCAGAGGCAGGGTGAGGATCACCTGCTGCTCGGGAAGGCCGTAGGCCCGCTGGATGTCGCGCGCCAGCAGGAGGTTGAACTTCTGATCGGTCCCGCCGAGCTCCACGTCGGCCCTCACCGCGACCGAGTCGTACCCCTGCAGGAGCGGGTAGAGCAGCTCGAGCACCGAGATCGGCCTGCCCTCGGCGAAGCGCTTTGCGAAATCGTCCCGCTCCAGCAGCTGGGCGACCGTGACGTGGCGGGCGAGGCCGAACAGCTCATCCGCCCGCATGTTCAGCCACTCCCCGTTGAAGCGCACCTCCAGGCCACGCGGCTGAAGGATCTTGAGCGCCTGCTCCTTGAAGGTCCGGGCGTTGGCGTCGATCTGCGCCGGATCGAGCACCGGCCTGGTGGTGTCACGGCCGCTCGGGTCGCCCACCCGGGCGGTGTAGTCGCCCACGATCAGCACCACGGTGTGCCCGAGGTCCTGGAACTCCCTGAGCTTCTGCAGGACAACCGTGAACCCCAGGTGGATGTCGGGCGCGGTGGGATCGATCCCGAGCTTGACCACCAGGGGCCGACCGAGGGCAAGCTTGGCCGCCAACGCCCCCTCCGGGAGGCAGTCGACGGCGTTGCGAGCCAGCCACGCGGCCTGCTCGGCCGGGCTGTCGTGGGCCGTGGTCACCCGGTGAAGAGGCGCGGGGCGACGCTGGAGTCCATCCCGGCCAATGCTAGACTGCCGCCCGCTCACGGGAGCCCTCGCCGTCGCGTTCCCGTAGCTGGGCAGTTGTGGTAGCGGCCGGGAGCTCCGGCTGCGCTGGCGCACCCTCGATCGCATGAGCGACGAACTCGAAATCTCGTCCCCCGGGTCCCCCCGTGGCGCGGAGACGCCCGGCCGCCAACCGGGCTCCGCGCGGGCCGCGCTCATGCGTCCGCCGAGACACCGAGCCCTCGCCCAGGTGGCGACCGAGCCCGGGCGCCCGCCGCGCCGCCTCGTGCCCGGCGGGCCGGGCGCGCCGCCCCCGGTGGAGCCGCCTCACGGCCGGGATGGAGACGGCGGCGAGGAGCGACCGCCGCGGCCGCGGCTGCGCAAGCTGCGCTTCCTGCTCATCCTCATCGGGCTCGGCGCGCTGGCCGTCGTCTCGACCGTGTTCGGGATGATGACCGCGGTCGCCTCCGACCTGCCCCAGCTGGAGAACACCAACCAGTACGCCGTCGGTCGCAACTCCTACCTGTACGACGACCATTGGCGGCCGATCGGGCTCTTCGCCCCCCCCAACCACGAGGTGATCGACGGCTGGAGGCAGATCTCGCCGGCGATGATCCGGGCGATCGTGGCGGTCGAGGACCGCCGGTTCTGGAGCGACCCCGGGGTCGACATCCGCGGCATCGCGCGCGCGTTCTTCGCCGACATCACCGGGGGGCGCGTCCAGGGCGCCTCCACGATCGCCGAGCAGTTCGTCAAGAACACGCTGCACCAGGAGGGCAACCGCACCATCTTCGAGAAGCTGCGCGAGGCGGCGCTGGCCTTCCAGCTGACCCACAAGTGGCGGCGGACGAAGATCCTGACCGAGTATCTGAACTCGATCTACTTCGGCAACGGCGCCTACGGCGTCGAGTCGGCGGCGCGGGTGTACTTCGGCCGGCAGCTCGGCTACGACTCGTCGGCCACCCCGGGTCAATCGGCGTGCGGCGACAGCACCCCCGCGGCGTCGCTTCCCACCTGCGCCTCCAAGCTGCGCTACTGGCAGGCGGCCCTCCTCGCCGGGATGGTGGCCAACCCGAGCGCGTTCGACCCCACCGCGCACCCCCGAGCGGCGCGCGAGCGGCGCGACCTGGTCCTCCAGGACATGCTCGCCCAGCACGACATCACCCGCGCCCAGTACGAGTACGGGCGCGCGCAGCCGCTGCCCACGACGGCCGACCTGCAGCTGCCCCAGGAGCCGGCGGCGGCGCCCTACTTCACGAGCTGGCTGCGGCCGCAGATCCTGGCCGCCATGGGCCTGGGCCGGGGCGTCGCGCCGAACGTGGCCGAGTACCGGGCCTACTACGGCGGCCTGAAGATCCGCACCACGCTGGACCTCCAGCTCCAGCAGGCGGCCGACCAGGCGATCGCGTCGGAGATCCCCTACGGCCCGAACGAGCCCACGGTCTCGCTGGTGGCGATCGACAACCGGACCGGCCAGGTCCGCGCGATGGTCGGCGGGCCGATCGTCGATGGCCGGGAGGACTACAACCAGTACCCGTTCAACCTCGCCACCGAGGCAGAGCGCCAGCCGGGCTCGGCGTTCAAGCCGTTCACGCTGGCGGTGGCGCTCGAGTCGGGCTACGGCCCCACCTCGCTCATGACCTCGGCGCCGGCCAGCTTCGTGGTGCCGCACACGCACGGCCGGGAGATCTTCCGGGTGCGCAACTTCGGCAACGCCTACTCGGGCGTCATCAGCCTGCAGGCGGCCACCGACGTCTCCGACAACTCGGTGTACGCGCGCCTGGGCATTCAGGGACTGGGACCCAACGGGGTCAACCGGATCGCCCAGCTGGCCCGCCGGATGGGGATCCGCACGCCGGTCTCCCACAACTACTCGATGATCCTCGGCGGCCTGAAGGTGGGCGTCTCGCCGCTGGATCTCGCCCACGCCTACGAGACGTTCGCCACCGGGGGCAACCGCGTCTACAACCCGGTGCTGGGGGCGCCGGACAAGGGCCCGATCGGGATCGCCGAGATCAGGTGCCCGAGGCTCTGCCCGCAGCGTGACATGGTCGCCCGGCCCGACTACCAGCGGGTGCTGCCGCCCGCGATCGCGGCGCTCGTGCACCAGATGCTGGAGGGCGTCGTGGCCTCCGGCACGGGCACCCAGGCGGCGATCCCGGGCGTGGTGGTGGCCGGCAAGACGGGCACCACCAACAACTACGCCGACGCCTGGTTCGTCGGCTGGACGCCCCAGCTCACCACCGCCGTCTGGGTCGGCTTCCCCAACCGCCTGGTCCCCATGCTGACCCTGTACAACGGCGGCCCCGTGGAGGGCGGCAGCTTCCCGGCGATCATCTGGCACGCCTTCATGACCCAGGCGCTCCAGATCCTCGCCAGCCAGCACCCGGCCACCCAGGCGGCCACCACCACCACACCCGCGCCCTCGCCCGCCACGAGCCCGGCCACCGCGGGGACGGGCACCGCCGGCCCCGCCTCCACGACGCCCGGCGCGCCGACGGCCGGCAATACCACCACCACGGCCGCACCCGGCTCGAGCCCTCCGACTGCCACCACCCCCTCCGGCGCCGCCAACGGCGCCGGCACGACCGGGCAGGGCACGCCGGGCTCCCCGCCCTCAGGCTCGGGCACCGGAAGCGCCACCGGCACCCCCTCGGGCACCGGCTCCGGCTCGGGCACGGGAACTACCCCCGGCTCGGGCACCGGCTCGGGCTCGGGCGGCGGCTCGGGCGGCGCCGGCGTCGGCGGCGGCTAGCGGCGGGCGCGCCGGACGGGACACGAACCGGCTGCCGGCGGCCAAGAACCGCCACGGCAGCTCGGCCGCCTTGGTGATCCCGACCCGCCTGTCGAGGACCACCTCGACGTCCCGCCACGCCCGCGGCCGCGGGGAGAAGACGACCGGTCCCCGCGCCAGATCGCCGCCGTTGTGGGAGAGCTCGATGCCCAGCGCCTGGGTCAGCTTCCCGGGCCCCGAGCACAGCGCCTGCACCCTGTCCACGCCGCGGCGCGCCCGCATCAGCTCGATCCCCTCCACCGGCTCCAGCGCCCGGATCAGAACCGCGGCGCCCACCCCCTCCGGCTCGCACACCGCGTTGAGGAGCGCGTGGATGCCGTAGGAGCGGTACACGTACGCCCGCCCGGGCGGGCCGAACAGCGTGGCCGTGCGCGCGGTCAGCCCGACGAACGCGTGACAGGCTGGCTCGGAGTCGTGGTAGGCCTCGCACTCGACGATCACCCCCGAGCAGCCGCCGTGCGCGACCACGCAGCCGATCAGGTCCCGGGCGACCTCGAGCACCGGGCGCTCGTAGAACGAGGGCCTCACGAGAGCGCGGCCCGCGCCCGCTGCAGCTGCTCGCGCACCCGCTCGAGCGCGGTGCCCCCACGCGAGACCTTCCCCTCCAGCCACGCCCGCTGCTCCAACACCGCGTAGAAGCCCTCGTCGAGCAGCGGCGAATGCTCGGCCAGCTCCTCGGGCGTGAGCGAGGACAGGGTCCTGCCCTGCTCCAGCGCGCTCCGCACCAGGCCGGCGACGACGCCGTGCGCCTGGCGGAACGGCAGCCCGCGCTTGACCAGCAGGTCGGCCAGGTCGGTGGCCGCGATCAGCTCGTCGGCGGCCGCCCGGGCCATCGCCTCGCGGTGGAAGGTGATCGAGGCGAGCATTCCCTCGGCGGCGGCCAGGCAGCGCTCGAGCGTCTCGGCGGCGTCGAACAGGTGCTCCTTGTCCTCCTGGAGGTCCTTGTTGTAGGTGAGCGGAAGGCCGTGCAGCACCCCGTGGAGGGCGAGCAGATGGCCGGCGATCCGCGGCGCCTTGGCCCGCAGCAGCTCGGCGGCGTCCGGGTTCTTCTTCTGGGGCATGATCGACGAGCCAGACGACCACGCGTCCGAGAGCTCGCAGAAGCCGAACTCCTGGCTGCACCACAGGACGATCTCGCCGCCCAGGCGCGAGAGGTGCGTCGCGCAGGTGGCGGCCGCCGCCAGATAGTCAAGGACGAAGTCGCGGTTGGAGACCGCGTCGATCGAGTTCTCCGCCAACGAGCTGAAGCCGAGCTCGCGCGCCACCAGCTCGCGGTCGGTGTCGAAGTTCACGCCGGCCAGCGCGCCCGCGCCCAGCGGCAGCGCCGAGGCCGCCTCCACCACGGCGGCGAACCGGCCGCGGTCGCGCGCGAGCATCCAGGCGTAGGCGAGAAGGTGGTGGCTGAGGTACACCGGCTGGGCCCGCTGGAGGTGGGTGTAGCCGGGCATCGCCCAGTCCAGGTGGCGCTCGGCGAGCGCCACCAGCGTCATCCCCAGCCGACCGGCGGCCGCACGAGCCGCCGCCGCCCGCTCGCGTACGAACATCGCGGTGTCGGTCGCCACCTGGTCGTTGCGCGACCGGGCGGTGTGGAGCTTGCCCCCGACGGCGCCGACGATCTCGGTCAGTCGCCGCTCGATCGCCATGTGGATGTCCTCGTCCCCCTCGGCGAACGGGAACGTGCCGGCGTCGAGCTCGGAGCCGACCTCGTCGAGACCGCGCAGCAGCTCGTCGCGCTCCTCGCCCGAGATGATCCCCTGCGCGGCGAGCATCCTCGCGTGCGCGCGCGACTGCGCCACGTCATACGGCGCCAGGCGCACGTCGAAGGCGATCGAGTCGTTGAGCGCCCTGAAGCTCCGATGGGGTGGCTCGGTGAAGCGCGACACGCGCCGGATCATATGGAGGGTGGGCTGGCGCGTTCCCCGCCGCGCGGCGCCCGCCGGGCGCGGGGCGGGGTCGATCAACGCCCGCCGGGCGCGGGGCGGCGTCGATCAGGCGGCGTTCGGGCTGCCGCGACGGGCGCGGATCACCTCGAGCAGGCTGCGGCGCGGCGGCCGCTCCTTGACCTTGACGCCGCCCAGGAGCGTCACGCACCGCACGCGGATGAGCGGCGAGCCGGGGAGGGCCGGCCCGCCCGCGCGCTCGTCGCTCTTGCCGCCGAGCAGCGAGAACCCGGTCAGTTGAATCGAGACGCCGGGCGGCGCGATCAGCTCCACCCCGCCGAGGACCGCGACGACGGTGATCAGGCAGTCCGGCGCCTCCGATTCCGCCAGCCCCAGATCCAGCGTCACGCCGCCCATCACGGCCACGATCCGCAGATGGCTGCTCAGGCGCCAGCGACCGCGCTGCTCGGTTCCGCCGAACACCGCGACCAGCCAACGGGCGCGACGCGCCGCCGGACCGCCGCCCTCCTCCCCCGGCAGGCCGCGCAGCACCGCGTCGAGCTCCTCCACCGCCGCCGCCTGCTCGACCGCCGTGGCGCGCTCGGCGTACTCGTCGAGGGTGAGGTGGCCCTGGCCGGCCTGCTGCGCGAGCTCCTCGACGGCGGCTCGGCGGGCCTGCTCCACCGCCTGTCCCCTCGCTTCGGCGGCGCTATCGGGCTTGATCTCGTCCATCGCCTAACCTCCTCAGTTGGGTGAGGGCGACGATAGGGCGCGACCAACCGGGGCGCCTCCGCGTTACGCCCCACCGCGGGGCCGGGCAACTACTGAGACGCGCGGCGACCCCCGCGCTACGGCAGTCCCGCCGCCTTCGCCGCCCCCGGCTGGATCTCCGGGACGCCCGAGCGCGAGAGGACCGGGCAGGCGCGGGTCGGCAGGACCGGCGTGCCCGGCACCGCGGCGCCGAGCTGACCCGAGCCCCCGAGGTCGGGGAACACGTCGAGGTAGTAGCGCGCGCGCACGCAGCCCTGTGAGTCCAGCACCATGATCCCGCGCGTGGTGATGTCCGGCCGCGCCTGCGGCTGACCGTCGTAGTCCATGAAGACCCCGTGCCGGTCGACGCGGCGGCTGCCAAAGGCGGCCGTGCCCGGGCCGCCGATCAAGAGCCCCCCGGTGGGGTCGAGCGAGCTGGTGCCGGGCGGCGTCAGCAGCACCCCGCTGGCGCCGGTCGGCCAGCGCGAATAGCTCCCGTTCGCCAGCACGAAGCGCCCGGTGACGATGCGCGCGCTCGGATCGGGCCGGCGCGAGAGCAGCTCGGCCAGCGTGTTGGCGACGTCGTTGGCCGAGGTCGGCCCGGCCGACTCGGATTCCAGCTTGTGACCGTGACCGTGCATGTCCTGGTAGCAGGCGTCGTTGTTGAACAGCCCCGGCGTCCCGCTGGCGAACGCCCACGCCGGGATCAGGTAGCCGATCATGTCGTCGGCGAGGCCGACCTGGAAGCGGAAGAGGCCGTTGGCGTGCCAGGTCGGGACCTCCGGGTTGGGGCGAGCGCAGCTCTCCTCGGACTGCCCGAAGGGGCTTCCCAGCATCAGCGCCGGGAACGCCTCGCCGGGGTTGTCGATCAGCTCGAGGTCCGGCCCGACCTCGGCGTAGCTGACGAACGTGCGGAAGTCGGCGCCGAGGGTGGGCAGGATCGAGCCGTTGGGGATCGGCGTGATCGGCGTCCCCGAGTCGTGGCCGGTGCAGAGATACGCCTGGCGGCGGCCGAACTCGCCGGCGGCGGCCAGCGCGAGGAAGCCGTTGTTCTCAAGCGGAACGCAGATCTGCCTGCGCGTGAGCGTCACCGCGCCCGGCGTCAGCCTCACCGCCGAGGCGGCGGCGCCCTCGGCGATCCCGGCGAGCCGCTGCCCGGTGGCGAGCGCCTGGATGTATTGGGTCGCCGGGCTCGAATGGTTCTCCGAGCCACCGGGGATCGCGGTCGGGACCGACTCGGGGTCCTCCTCGGAGCCGTTGTCGCCGACCAGGAACATCGACATGCCCGGCACCGCGGCGTCGATCGCGTGCTCCATCGCCCCGGGCCAGTCGGCGCTGATCACGGGGCCCGAGTCGCCCATCTCCTGGTTGTGGGCGGCGAGGCTGACGACCGTGAAGATCGGGACCCCGGCCGGGGTGCGGGCCTGGAGCAGGCCCATCTTCGGGTCGACCGCGGCCACGCGGTCGTCGCCGGGCAGCGCGGCCGACGTCGGGAACTGGTCGGAGATCCGCTGCGACATCCCCGTCAGCAGCGGATAGCGGTTGCCCGCGGCGCCGTCGGGAACGCTTCCCTCGACCTGGTTGGCGTACAGCTCCGCCGGCCGCAGGGCGCGGATCGCGCGGGCGGCCGCCTGCGCGATCCGGAAGTCCAGGAACGCCATGTAGTACTCGTCGATCCCGGAGCGCACCCCGACGCCGAGCGGCGTCGCGAGTGGGCCGTAGAGCCCGATCGTGTCGGGCGAGCTCTCGTTGTGGTCGGCGCTGACGACCATGTTGGCGTGCAGGCCGAAGTCGTGCGCGAGGTCCCACCGGGCCTGCTCGGTGTAGTAGTCGAACAGCCCGATCGCCTCGACGGACGCGTACACCAGCGGCGGGTGGCGACCGTCGGAGATCGCGATCGCGCGCACGTCGATCGGGTCGTTGACGCCGGTGACCGGGCCGTTCTCGTTGTCGGAGTAGATCCCATCCCAGCGCCCGTTGGCGTTGGCGTCGCAGAACGGGTCCGGGCGCTTGCCGTCGGGGCCGCCCGAGAGGTTTGCGCCCGCGTCCCACTGGTCGTCCCCGTTGAGGTCCGCGAAGGGCTCCTGGAGGGCGAAGCGGCCCATGGTCGGCAGGGCCGCGGCGGGGCAGGCGGCCAGCCCGGGCGCGAACTGCGCGTCGGCGGCCGCTCCCGCGGCGGAGCCGGCGGCGGGGGGCGTGACATCGGCTTGGCCGGCGCCCGCGTAGAAGCGCAGGCCCTTGGCCGCCGCCGGCGCGCAGGAGGCCAACAGGACCGCCCCGACGAGCACCGACACCCGCGAGGAGCGCATCTCAGGCGAGCTTGACGACCAGCGGCAGGCCGACGTTGCCCGCCGCGTTGACGGCCCGGATCGCCACGTATCGCAGCGCTCCGGCGGGGATCCGCAGCTCCTGGCGCGTTCCCGCCGGCGCCGGAGCGGGCGCGCCGGCGAGCGGCGTGGCGCGGGCGAAGCTCTGGGGGGTGATCGGCGAGCTGGAGGTGACCAGCTCGTAGCGGGCGGCGGTTCCGCACAGCAGGTCGGCGCCCGGCGCGGTGAAGCTGAGCGTTCCGCCGCCCACGCGGGCGGCGTAGGGGCGACCCGGCGTGACCGCGTCGGTCAGGTAGTCGCCCGAGTTCCAGTCGTCGTGGTGGAAGCGCGGCGAGGAGCTCGGCGAGCACGCCGGCGCGGGGGTCGTGTACACCGACAGGGTCCCCGAGCGGGTGATCGACACGACGTCCTTGCGGGCACCCGCCTCGGTGTCGAGCGTGCCGAACGAGCCGAGCGTCGGCGTCGCCACCGTCCAATCCCCGGTCAGCTTCGGCCACGCCGAGCTGGCGGGAGCCCCGGCGGCGTTGAATGCCGCGAGGTCGAGCGAGGCGGTGCCCCCGATCACGTCCTGGCCCCCGGTGGCGGTGACCTGGCCGACCACGGGGCCGGTGAGGAACTGCAGGTCGTTGACCGCGGCGGGGAAGCCGGGCAGTGCCTGGGAGGTGGCCGGGTTCCAGCCCCCGATGAAGTCCTGGCCACCCTGGTAGTCGTTGAGCGCCACGTCCAGCGCCCGCAGCAGTCCCGTCTCGGGGGTGAAGAAATCGACCGTGCTGCCGTCGAGGCTGCCGAACGCGGGGTAGCCGACCGCCGCGAAGGTCGGGTGGTCGTACTGACCCACCCCCTGCTTGGCGTCGGTCTCAAGCGTGTTGTACTTGCCGCTGGTGGGGTCGGTGCCGTAGCACGAGCTGCCGTCCGCGTTGAGGATGTAGGCCGGCCCGGCGTCGGGCGCCAGGCCGATCTTCGGGCCGGTCCCGCCGCTGGGGCAGCTCAGCGGGGCGATGACCGGCGAGCCGTTGATGCCCTCGCCGACGTCCGGCAGCAGCCCGGCGTCGATGATCCCGACCTTCACCGGCCACCCCGGCTCGAAGGCGTCGGAGTGGCAGGAGCCGCCCGAGCAGCTCATCGTGCCGCCGGTCGCCTTGATCGCGTACACCCGGCCGTTGGCGAACGACAGCAGACCGCTCGCCCCCAGCGCGCCCAGCGAGGTGGAGGTCAGGTTACCGGCGTTGATGGCGCCCTCGTCGCCGGTGTTCACCAGGTACTCCTCGTTGGTGCCGACGATGATCTCGCGGCGGCCGTCGATCTCGGCCACGGCGGGGGTGTCGATGATCTTCCCCTGGTCCTCGTCGATCCCCGGGTTCGGCTTGGCGCGCGTGGTCGAGAAGGTCAGGTGGTTGGTCACCGGGTCAACCGCGGTGAGCTTGTCGGGATCGGCGACGAGCACCGGGAACCCGGCGAGGGTCCTGCCCGCCAGCACGCCCGGCTCCGGCTGCCACGCATAGAGGTGGCGGTCCTCGCCGGCGGCGATGATGTCGAGCGGCCCGCTGGAGCCGCCGCCGAGGCGCGCCAGGACGGGCGAGGAGAGGAACCCGGCCTCGGTGCGGTCGCGCGGGCCCTGGCGGATGGTGTGGAACGGCGCGAGCGGCGCGCCCGACCAGTCCGGGTCCGAGTGCTGGTGGAAGACGAGCCGTCCCTTGGAGTCCCAGGCGTACACGTTGCCGCAGTTGTCGTCGGCGACGATCTCGATCTCGCCGTCCCCGAACAGATCGCCTCCCGCGAGCGCTCCCAGCACCGCGCAGTAGTGGTCGGTGCCCAGGCTGCGGTAGGCGGCCTCCCCGACGTGCAGCGGGAGCTGGTCGGTGTGCACGGGCCAGCCGCGCAGCTCGGACCCGTCGGCCCGGAAGGCGTGGATCCAACCGTCGGAGGTCGCGACCACGAGCTGGTTGCGGTTCTCGCCCGCGAGGTCGACCAGCAGCGGGCTCGAGGCGCCGTCGGCTCGCAGCTCGCGCGGCCACCCGGGGAGCATGTCGCTGTCTCGGTGCAGGAACAGCTGGCGGCGGTCCTCGCCGGTCATCGCCGGCCGGCCGCCGGCCGCGGGGGTCGAGACGACCACGCGCACGGTGAACGCGTACGGCCTCGTGTTCGGGCGGCCGTTGGCGGTCTGGGCGAGGCCGCCGTTCTCGTTGCCGTCGAAGCCCTGGACGTTGGCCGGGAAGCGGGACTCCAGCGCCGCCGTGTCGATCTCGCCCAGGGTCCCGGAGTGGGGCCCGGTGTGGACCGTGGCGCCGTCGCACCAGCTCGAGGTCGCGGTCTGGAAGTCACCCGGCGGCGTGTCGCCCACAGTGCCGTTGTTGGGCTCGGCGCCGGGAGCGAACTGGACCACGCACGTGTACGGTCCACGCGCGTTCACGTACCCGCCGATCGGGATCGTGGCCCGTGCGGGATCGAGCTGCCCGAACCAGTCGGGGCTCTGGATGTCGGCCTCGGGGGGGATCCAGCCGTTCCCCGCCGCGGCGACCGCCTTCTCGGCGTTCAGGCGGCCGTAGCCGTAGAACTCGTCGAACCCGCGGCGCGCCGGGTAGCGCCGGGTGTCGGGGGCCGGGCCGTCCAGCCCGCCGAACAGGTCGGCGGCGAAGGCGGTGTCGTGGTTGGGGTCCGTGCACGTCGGGGTCGGCGCGGGCTCGCACGACGGCTCGGGCTGCTGGGCGAAGTTCACGTCGTCGGCCTGCCCGCCGGCGCCCGCGTCCGCGGGCGTGGCGCCGGTGCTGGCCCCGCTCTGCCCGGCGGTCGTGTCGCCCGCGATGTTGCCCGACGCCATCAGCTGACGGACCTCGTTGGGCGTGATCGGACAGGGCGTGCCGTCGACCCGCCTGCAGTCGGAGGAGGGGGACAGCCGGCCCTCGGCGATCGCGTTGATCGCGGCGCTGTACACCAGGCCGGCGATCCCGGCGCCCAGGCCGGTGGCGTTGGACGAGCACGACGAGCTCGACACCGAGACCGTGATCTTGGGCCCGAAGTTCGTGCAGCCGTTGAGCTGGAGATAGGAGGGCGGCGCCTGGG
>Ga0209810_1004443_pt1 | contig 13525 bp, 11 predicted proteins | sample Coa_R1_7_FD_187159 | JGI IMG/M metagenome (GOLD analysis project Ga0209810, IMG submission 187159) | Surface soil microbial communities from Centralia Pennsylvania, which are recovering from an underground coalmine fire - Coalmine... | ecosystem: Environmental > Terrestrial > Soil > Unclassified...
AGGCGAATTGCATAAGATAGCCCCCTATGTCTTGGCAAACAACCATTGCACGGCCGGTTGAAACGTCTGGCGTCGGCTTGCATACGGCGGCCCGGACGCATCTGCGGCTGGTACCGGCGCCGGCCGATACGGGGATCGTTTTCCGCCGCACGGACCTCGACAGTTTTGAAATCGAGGCGCACGGGCGCTGGCTGGCGCGCGTGAGTTACGCCACCAGCCTGATGAAGCGCGGCGTGTTGCTGTCCACGGTGGAGCATCTGCTGGCGGCGCTCTACGGGTCGGGCATTGACAACGTCTACGTGGAGCTGGACGGGCTGGAGGTGCCGATTCTGGATGGCTCGGCGCGCCCGTTCGTCGAGATGCTCGAGCGGGCCGGCGTGCAACGCCTGCGGCGCCGGCGGCGGTATGTGCGCCTGTTGCGGGAGCTCCAGGTGGCCGACGGCGACCGGTGGATTCGGGCCGTTCCGGCGGACCGTTTCCAGGTCCGCTACTTCATTGACTTTGCCCACCCGGTGGTCGGGCGCGAGCAGATTGCCTTTGAGGTGGATCCGGCCACCTTTGCCCGGGAGCTCGCTCCGGCGCGGACGTTTTGTTTCCTCGAGGACGTGGACCGGCTGCGTGCGATGGACCTGATTCGGGGCGGCTCGCTCGAAAACGCCATCGTGGTGACCCCGCAGGGGCTGCTCAACGGTGGATTGCGCTTTCCGGACGAATTTGCGCGGCACAAAGCGCTCGATTTGATCGGGGACCTGGCGCTGCTGGGTCGGCCGTTGCTGGCGGCGGTGGAGGCGCACAAAGCCGGCCATGCCCTGCATACGGCGCTGGTGACCCGGCTACTGGCGGACCCGTCGCTGTGGGTGGAGACGACGGGCGAGCCTGTCGGGGCGCGCCCGGCGACTTCCCCGCGCACCTCTGTGCCGGCTTCCTAGCGGGTACCGGGTTCCTCCGCGTTCGAGGTAAGCTTCCGCTATGTCCTCGGGGAAACTGGCGGTGGTGATTCTGGCGGCCGGTCGCGGCACGCGGTTGCGCTCGCGGCAGGCCAAGGTGCTGCACCGGGCTGGCGGGCTGCCACTGATCGAGCATGTCGTGCGCGCGACGCTGCCTCTGGGCGCTCCGGTGTTCGCAGTGGTCGGTTATCAGGCCGAAGCAGTTGCGGCGCTGGTCGAGCCACGGGGCGTGCGGACGGTGGTGCAGCAGCCACAGCAGGGCACCGGCGATGCCCTGCGCGCGGCCCGTGCGGTGCTCGACGGGTTCGAGGAAGTGCTGGTGGTGCCGGGCGATGCGCCTCTGGTGCAAACCGATACGCTGGCCGCACTCGTGCAGGCACGGCGCCTGGCGGACGCGTCCGGCAGCGTGCTGACCGCCGTGCTCGAGCGGCCCGAAGGCTACGGCAGCATCGTGCGCGGCCCGGATGGGTCGGTGGTGGCGATCCTGGAGGCAGCGGCGGGGCCGCCGGGTCCGCGTGAAGTCAACTCCGGGATGTACTGTTTCCGCCTGGCCGAGCTGTGGCCGTGCCTGGAGGAGCTGCGGCCGGAGAATCCGCATCGCGAGTTTTATCTCACCGATGTCGTCGAAGGTCTGGTGCGGCGCGGCGGGCGCGTGGTGGCGGTTGCAGCGGCAGCCGAGGAAATCCTGGGGTGCAACACGCGGGCCGAGCTGGCCGAGGCGGACCGGCTGTTGCGTCGGCGCAAGCTGGCGGCGCTGATGGAGGCCGGTGTGAGTGTCTATTTGCCGGACACCGTGCTGGTGGATCCGGCGGTCGAAGTGGGCCCGGATACGATCCTCGAGCCGGCGGTGCAGTTGCTGGGGAGCACGCGCATTGGCGCCGGATGCACCATTGCCACCGGCTGCGTGCTGGTGGATACCGTGGTGGAAGACGGAGCCGTGATTCGGCCGCATTCGGTGTTGGTGGCCAGCCGAATCGGTGCGGGCGCGGTGGTCGGTCCGATGGCGCACCTGCGCGACGGCGCCATTCTGGAGTCGGCGGCCCGTGTGGGTAACTTTGTCGAGGTCAAAAACAGCCGCCTCGGTTCCGGTGCCCGCGCACTGCACCTGAGTTATCTGGGCGATGCCACCATCGGTGCCGGCACCAACATCGGTGCCGGAACGATCACCTGCAACTACGACGGCGTGCGCAAGAACCGCACGGACATCGGCGAGCGCGTCTTTGTTGGCAGCGGCACCGAGCTGGTCGCTCCGGTGCGCGTCGGCGACGGAGCCTACATTGCCGCCGGTTCCACCATCACCGAGGACGTGCCGGCCGACGCTCTGGCCATTGCGCGCGCCCGGCAGGTGAACAAACCCGGCTGGGCACAGCGCCGAAGGGCCGAGCAGGCCGCGCAGGCCGCGGCTGCGGCGCCCGTCGAGCCGCCGGCAGCTCCGCGGCGGCGGAAAGCGACAGCGCCGAAGCGGCGCGGCTGAGCTGCTGCCGGTGTGTTAGAATGGCGGCTGGAGCGGCGGTTGGTGAAATTCGGCGTCGTCGTCTTCCCCGGATCGAACTGCGATCACGATGCCTGCCATGCCATCGGCACCGTTCTCGGCCAGCCCGTCGAAACGATCTGGCATGAATCGGAAGACCTGAACGGCGTGGATGCCGTCATCCTGCCCGGTGGCTTTTCCTACGGCGACTATCTGCGCACTGGAGCCATTGCGCGCTTCTCGCCAGTAATGCGGGCGGTCGAACGCTTTGCGCGGCGCGGGGGGCTGGTACTGGGTATCTGCAACGGCTTCCAGATTCTGCTCGAAGCCGGGTTGCTGCCGGGAGCGATGCTGCGGAATCGCGGCCTGCGGTTCATCTGCCGGCCCGTCTGGGTGCGGGTCGAAACTACCGCAACGCCTTTTACCTGTGCCGCGCGCTCCGGACAGGTGCTGCAAATTCCCATTGCGCATGCCGACGGCAACTACTACTGCCCGCCGGAGGTGCTCGACGAGCTCGAGCGCGAGGATCGCATCGTGTTTCGCTACTGCACACCTGCCGGCGAGCTGCGCGACGAGGCCAATCCCAACGGCTCGCTGGGCGCTATTGCCGGCATCTGCAACGCCGGGCGCAACGTGCTCGGCATGATGCCCCATCCCGAGCGCGCCGTCGAAGCCCTGCTGGGTTCTACCGACGGGCTGGTGGTGTTCCGGTCCATGGTCGAGGCTCTGGTGCGGCAGACCGAAGTGCCGGCCTGAGTGTCCAGTTGTCTCACAGGGAGGGTGAAGCAACCATGCGTCGAGCGGCGGTCGTGTTGCTGGGCGGAGTGTGTTTGGGGATGGCCGCGGCAGGTGCCGGGCTGCCGCAGTCGCCGGCGCCCGACTGGGCAGCAGTCAACCGCGAGGCGATCGAAACCCTTGCGGCGTATATCCGCGTCGATACCTCCAACCCGCCCGGCAACGAAGCGCGCGGCGTCGCTTTCCTGCGCCGCATTCTCGATGCCGAAGGCATTCCCTATCAGGTGGACGAATCGGCGCCGGGGCGGGCCAGCCTGGTCGCCCGGTTGCGCGGCGGGTCCGAGCCGGCCCTTGTTCTGCTGAACCACATCGACGTTGTTCCGGCCGATCGCCGCTACTGGTCGGTAGATCCTTTCGGCGGGGTCATCCGCGACGGCTACATCTGGGGCCGCGGCGCGCTCGACATGAAGTCGCTCGGCGTGGCCGAGCTGATGACCGTGCTGCTGCTGCATCGCCTGCATGTGCCGCTGCGGCGGGATGTGATCTTTCTGGCTACAGCCGATGAAGAAGCGGGCGGGAACTTCGGGGCCGGCTGGGTGGTCCGCCAGCATCCCGAGTGGATTACCGGCGCTGGCTTTCTGCTGAACGAGGGTGCCACGTCGCGCCTGGGCCCCGACGGGCGCCCACAGTATTTCGGCCTGGGTGTGGTGGAAAAGACGCCGGCCTGGCTGCGGCTGACGGCCACCGGGCCGAGCGGGCACGGCTCGATTCCCCTGCCCGACTCGGCGGTGAATCATTTGATTGCCGCGCTCGAGCGGTTGCGGAACGACCGGCCTCCGCTCGAGCTGGATCCGGCGATCGAGCGCGTCTTTGCCTCGCTGGCGCCCTACCAGCCCGAACCCTGGCGGAGCCGGCTGGCCGACATGCGCCATTACCTCGAGCAGCCCGGAGCGCGCGAGGCACTGGCCGCCGAGCATCCCGAGTGGCTGGCGCTGGTGACCAATACGCTGGCCATCACGCGGCTGGAGGGTTCGGCCAAGGTGAACGTCATCGGCCCGCAGGCCGTGGCCGAGCTCGACTGCCGGTTGTTGCCGGGCTGGACCCTCGAACGCTGGGTCGAGCACGTGCGGCAGGTAATGGCCGATGACCGCATCCGGATTGACGTCCTGCTGCATTTTCCGCCGAGCCAGTCGTCACCCCAGACGCCCCTGCGCGATGCGCTCGAGGCCGCCGTGCAGCGTCTGTTTCCCGGAGCCGGCCTGACCCTGGCCTCGCAGACCGGCTTTACCGATTCGCATTTCTTCCGCGAGCGGGGCCTGGTGGCCTACGGGTTCGAGCCGTTTGCGGTGACGGCCGACGACGCGCGACGCGTCCACGGCAACGACGAGCGCATTCCGGTGCAGGCGTTCACCGACGGGGTGCGGCTGCTCTGGGAGGGGGTCTACGCCTTTGTCGCACAGCACTGAGGCACTGATGGCGCCGGCGACCGTTGAGCTGGCCCGCGAGCACGGACTCACGGAGTCGGAATATGCACGTGTGGTGGAGATGCTCGGCCGGGCGCCGAATCGGGTCGAGCTGGGCATCTTCAGCGTGATGTGGAGCGAGCACTGTTCGTACAAATCCAGCCGGGTGCACCTCAGGCACCTGCCCACCGCGGGCCCGCAGGTCGTGCAGGGGCCGGGAGAAAATGCCGGCGTTGTGGACATCGCCGATGGCCTCTGCGCAGTGTTCAAGATCGAGTCACACAATCATCCGAGCTTTGTCGAACCCTTTCAGGGCGCAGCGACGGGCGTAGGTGGAATTCTCCGCGACATTTTCACGATGGGAGCGCGCCCCATCGCCGTGCTGGATTCGCTGCGCTTCGGGCCGCTGACTCCGACACCGGGGCTGGACGCGGCGCTCGTGGCGCGCAACCGCCGGCTGCTCGAGGGCGTGGTGAGCGGCATTGCGTTCTACGGAAACTGCTTTGGCGTGCCGACGGTGGGCGGCGAAATCCACTTCGAGCCTGGGTATTCCTCGAATCCGCTGGTGAACGTGCTGGCGCTGGGCGTGGCGCCGCGCGACGGGTTACTGTTCGCCCGCGCTGCAGGCGTGGGCAATCCGGTGCTGTATGTGGGTGCGCGCACGGGCCGGGACGGCATCCACGGGGCCTCGCTGCTGGCCTCGGCGGCGTTCGATGAGCAGTCGCAGCAGAAGCGGCCCAGCGTGCAGGTGGGCGACCCGTTCATGGAAAAGCTGCTGCTCGAGGCCTGCCTGGAAGCCATGGCCAGCGGTGCCGTGATCGGGATCCAGGACATGGGCGCTGCCGGATTGACCTGCTCGTCGGCAGAACTGGCGGCCCGCGGCGGCGTGGGCATCGAGCTCGACCTGGATGCGGTTCCGCAGCGCGAGACGGGCATGACCGCCTACGAAATCCTGCTGAGCGAATCGCAGGAGCGGATGTTACTGATCGGCCGCCGCGGCGCAGAACAGCGTCTGCGGGAAATTTTCGGGCGCTGGGGTCTGGAGGCTGTTGTGGTCGGCCGGGTTACCGAAGATGGCCGGCTGCGGGTCCGCCACCGTGGTGCGCTGGTGGCCGATCTCCCAGCCCGGCCGCTGTGCGAAGAGGGGCCGGTGTATGAGCGACCGATGGTGCCACCGCAGGCGCTGGAGGGCCCGCGCGTGGACTTTGGCCCTTCCGGTGCCGATCTCACCCCGGCGCTGCGCCAGATTCTGGCTGCCCCGGCGGTGGCTTCGAAGCGCTGGGTCTGGGAGCAGTACGACTGGATGGTGCGCACCAACACGGTGCTCGGTCCCGGCCAGGGCGATGCCGCCGTGGTGCGCATCAAAGGGACCCGCCGCGGGCTGGCGCTGGCGACGGACGGAAACGGGCGGTGGTGCCGGCTGAATCCGCGCCTGGGCGCCATGCATGCCGTCGCCGAAGCCGCCCGCAATGTGGCCTGCACGGGTGCACGGCCCTTGGCGGTGACCAACTGTTTGAACTTTGGCAGCCCCGAGCGGCCCGCCGTGATGGGGCAGTTCGTCGCCGTCATCGAGGGCATGGCCGAGGCCTGCCGCGTGCTTGGCACGCCGGTCACCGGCGGCAACGTGAGCTTCTACAACGAAACGCTGGGGGTCGCGATCGATCCGACGCCGGTGATCGGCATGCTTGGCCTGCTGGAGGATGTGCGAGCTGCCCGCGGCCGCAGGGTCGGTCATGAGGGTCAGGTGGTGGTTTTGCTCGATGGCCAGCCGGCCCGAGCCGGCGGGCGTGAACGCTGGGCGGAGGAATTTTCCTCGAGCGAGTATGCCCGCACTGTGCGTGGCGTTGTGGGAGGGCAGCCGCCGGCGGTGGACCTGGGGGCCGAGCGGCGGCTGATCGAGTGTCTGGTCACGCTGGCCGAACGCGGGCTGGTGGCCGCTGCCCACGACCTTTCCGATGGCGGGCTGGCGGTGGCGCTGGCAGAGTGCTGCTTCGGCAGCGACGGGCTGGGCATTCGGGCCGAGCTGGAAGGCGAGGAGCCGGACGAGCTGGCGCTGTTCGGCGAACGCGGTGCGCGGGCGGTGGCCATTGTGGAACCGGAGGGGCTGCCCCGCGTGATGGAGCTGGCCGCGGCCGTCGGTGTGGCGGCCCAGGCGATCGGGGTGGTCGGTCAGGAAGAGTTCCGAATCGCCTATAATGGGCGCGAGCTTGTCCGCGCCCGGGTGGCGGAGCTCGAGCAGCAGTGGGAGAAGGCTCTGGAGCAGGCGCTCGATGCGATCGCCACGTAGAACGGAGCCCGCGATGCAGTCCACGCCGGTGAGCGAGGGCGAGCACCTCCACGATCACTGCGGCGTCGTCGGGGTCTTCGGCCATCCGGAAGCCGCCAAGATCGCCTATCTCGGCCTGTACGCGTTGCAGCACCGCGGGCAGGAATCGGCCGGTATCGTGGCCAGCGATGGGCAGCGCCTGCACATGGTCAAAGGCATGGGCCTGGTGCAGGAGGTGTTTACGGAGGAGGCCCTGAGCCGACTGCCCGGCACGGCTGCTATCGGGCATACGCGCTATTCCACCGCTGGCGACAGCTCGCTGCTCAACGCACAGCCGATCCTGATTGACGGCAGCAAGGGCCAGCTCGCGCTCGGGCACAACGGCAACCTGACCAACGCGCGGGAATGGCGCCGGCGACTCGAGCACCGGGGCTCGATTTTTCAGACCACCAGCGATACCGAAGTCATTCTCCACCTGCTGGCGCGCAGCAGCCGGCGCAACCTGGCGGCGGCTCTGGCGGAGGCGCTGCTGCAGGTCGAAGGCGCTTACTCGCTGGTGTTGCTCGGGCCGGAGGAGCTGTTTGCCGCGCGCGATCCGCGGGGTTTTCGGCCGCTGTGTCTGGGCCGACTGGGGGACGCCTGGCTGGTGGCGTCGGAGACCTGCGCCTTCGACATTGTCAACGGCACCTACGTCCGGGAGGTGCAACCGGGCGAACTGGTGCGGATCAGCGCCAGTGGTCTGGAGTCGGTGCTGTTTGCGCCACCACGGCCCCATCAGTACTGCATCTTCGAGCATGTGTACTTTTCGCGGCCCGATAGCCTGATTTTCGGGCGCCCCGTCAGCCGCAGCCGCGAGATGCTGGGTCGGCTGCTGGCGCGCGAGCATCCGGCACCGGCCGATATCGTGGTGCCGGTGCCCGATTCCGGAGTACCGGCCGCGATCGGCTATGCGCTGGAGTCGGGCCTGCCGTTCCAGATGGGCTTGATCCGCAATCACTATGTGGGCCGAACCTTCATCGAGCCCGAGCAGGCCATCCGGGATTTCGGCGTGCGGCTGAAGCTGAACCCGGTGCGCGAGCTGCTCGAGGGCCGCCGGGTCGCGCTGATCGATGATTCCATCGTGCGCGGCACCACCAGCCGGAAGATCGTGCGCATGGTGCGCGAGGCGGGTGCGCGCGAGGTGCACCTGCGCATCAGCTGTCCGCCGATCATCGCACCCTGCTATTACGGCATCGACACGCCGACCCGGGCGGAGCTGATCGCCGCGCGCCACACGGTCGAGGAAATCTGCCGCTTTGTGGGTGCCGATTCGCTGGGGTACCTCTCGCTGGAAAGTTTGCGCCGGGCCGTGGACGGAGGCGCGGAGTACTGCACCGCCTGCTACACCGGACTGTATCCGACCGAACTGGTGCAACTGGAAGTGGCGATCGAGCGTCGCTCATCCTGAGCACGACGCTTTCGGGAGACAGGCGAAGCCATGGACTACCGCGACGCTGGTGTGGACCGCGACGCTGCCGCTGCAGCCAAGAGCCGCATTCGGCAACTGGCTTCGAGAACTTTCAATCGCTCCGTGCTCGAGCCGATCGGTGGTTTCGGATCCCTCTTTGCCCTGGAGCGAGGTCGGTGGCGCGAGCCCGTCCTGGTGGCCAGTGCCGACGGCGTCGGCACCAAACTCAAGGTGGCGGCGGCAATGGGCATTCACAGCACCATCGGCGTCGATCTCGTCCACCATTCCGTTAACGACATCCTGACGCAGGGGGCACGGCCCCTGTTTTTCCTGGACTATCTGGCCATGGGACGGCTGGACCCGGCGGTGGTCGAACAGATCGTCGAAGGCATCAGCCGGGCCTGCCGGCAGGTCGGCTGCGCGCTGGTTGGGGGAGAGACGGCCGAGATGCCGGACGTGTACGCGCCGGGCGATTACGATCTCGCCGGCTTCATTGTCGGCGTCGTCGAACGCGAGCGGCGACTGGATCCCCGGCACGTACGGGCGGGCGACGCGCTGGTGGCGTTGCCCTCGAGTGGCCTGCATACCAACGGCTACTCGCTGGCCCGGCGGCTCATCTTCGAGCGCGCGGGTCTGAAACCGACCAGCTATGTGCCGGAGGTGCAGAACAAAATCGGGGCCGAGCTGCTCAAGCCGCACCGATGCTACTGGCCGCGGCTGGAGCGGATCGTCGAACAGGGCTGGGTGAGTGCCATGGCCCATATCACCGGCGGCGGTTTGACGGAAAACCTGCCCCGCGCGCTGCCGCGCGGACTGCGGGCGGTGGTCGAGCTGGGGTCCTGGCCTGTGCTCCCGATTTTCAGCTACCTGGCCCGGCTGGGCCAGATTCCCGAGGCCGAGTTGCTGCGCACCTTCAATCTGGGCGTCGGCATGGTGCTGGTGGTGCCGCCGCGGCACTTAGATCAGGTCCGAACGGAGCTGAAACGGCGCCGGGAGAAATTCTATGTGATCGGCCATGTCGAGGCGGGTTCGGGCCCCGTCCGCTACCTGGGTCGCCTGCCGCTGTAGCGCCGTTTGGGAAGGCCGTCGGCGATATGCTAGCTTGCTCTCACCATGCCGAAGCGGATTGCGGTGTTGCTTTCGGGCCGGGGCAGCAATTTCGAAGCTCTCGCTGAGGCGGTCGCTTCCGGGGAGATTCCCGACGCCGAGCTGGCGCTCGTGGTGAGCAATCGCGAGGGCGCGCCGGGCATCGAAAAGGCCAGGCAGCGAAACATTCCCTGCCAGGTGATTCCCTCGCGCGGACTCGAGCGCGAGGCCTACGACAGGCTGCTGCTGGCGGCGCTGGACCCTGCCGGGGTGGATCTGATCTGTCTGGCCGGATTTATGCGCCTGCTGTCGCCGCTGTTCATCGAACGCTACCGCGGACGGATTCTCAACATACATCCGTCGCTGCTGCCGGCTTTTCCAGGGCTGGAGGCACAGCGGCAGGCGCTCGAGTACGGCGTACGCTTCAGTGGCTGCACGGTGCACTTCGTGGACGAAAGCCTCGATGCCGGCCCGATCGTTCTGCAGGCGGTTGTTCCTGTCTATGATGACGATACTGTGGAAAGCCTTTCCGCACGCATCCTGGCCGAAGAGCATCGCCTGTATCCCCGGGCCGTGCGCATCGTCCTCTCCGGGCGCTATCGAATCGAAGGGCGGCGCGTGCGGCTGCTGGAGCCGGTCGAGCCATGAGTCCGCTGCCCTCCCCCTCCGCGCTCGAAGCTGAGCTCGACCGCCAGCTCGCTCTGATCCGCCGCGGCACGGCCGAGATCATCCGCGAGGACGAGCTGCGCGAGCGGCTGGCCGAATCGCTCCGCACCGGCCGGCCGTTGCGCGTCAAACTGGGCGTGGACCCCACGGCGCCCGACCTGCACCTGGGCCACACCGTGGTGCTGCGCAAGCTGCGTCACTTTCAAGCCCTCGGCCACACAGCCATTTTTCTCATCGGCGATTTCACCGCCCTGGTCGGCGACCCCACCGGGCAGTCGGAGACGCGCCCGCAACTGAGCCCCGAACAGATCACTGCAAACACGCGGACCTATCTGGAGCAGGTAGGCCGCCTGCTGGACCTTTCGCGTGCCGAGGTGCGCTACAACAGCCAGTGGCTGGACCGACTGACGCCACGCGAAATCGTCGGCCTCTGCGCGCGCTACCGACTGGCTCGCATGCTCGAGCGCGACGACTTCCGTGCACGGCTGAGCGCAGGCCGGCCGATCGCCCTCCACGAACTGCTCTATCCACTGCTGCAGGCCTATGACTCGGTGGCCCTCGAGGCCGATGTCGAGCTGGGAGCGACCGAGCAGAAGTTCAATTTGCTGGTCGGCCGCGAGATCCAACGCGAATACGGCCAGCGTTCTCAGATCGCGATTACGCTGCCGATCCTTGTCGGCCTCGATGGGCAGAGGAAGATGTCCAAAAGCCTGGGCAACGCCATCGGTATCGCCGAACCGCCGAACCAGATGTACGGCAAGCTGATGTCCATCCCGGATGCGCTGATGTGGTCCTACTGGGAGCTGCTGACCGATCGCAGCACGGAAGAGATTGCCGCGATGCGCACCGATGTTGACGCGGGGCGGCTGCATCCGATGGCGGTCAAGGCGGCGCTGGCGGAGACGGTGACCGCCAGCTTTCACGGGCCCGAGGCGGCACGGCAGGCAGCCGAGGAGTTCCGCCGGATCTTTAGCCAGCATGAGCTGCCCGAGCAAATGCCCGAAGCGTGCCTGCCGCGCGGAGGGCGCCGGCGACTGACGGCTCTGCTGGTCGAGCTGGGGCTGGCACCCTCGCGCAGCGAGGCGGAGCGGCTCGTGCGGCAGGGGGCAGTGGAGCTCGACGGCGTTCGCGTGGACGATGTGCGCTACGAGCTCGATCTATCGGCGCCCCGCGCCTGGGTGCTGCGGGCGGGCAAAAAGCGCTTCATGCGGGTGCGCGTGGACTGAGGGGTTGCCGACGCGTTGTTCGCCCGTTGTCCCGTTCGACGGCCAGCAGCCGCCGCTTGCGCCACAGCCCGCTGCTGTAGCCTCCCAGACTGCCGTCGGACCGAATCACGCGGTGACAGGGCACCAGCAGAGGCACCGGATTCGCCGCACACGCCTGGGCTACCGCTCGCACGGCCCGCGGGTGACCGATCGCACGGGCCAGCCTGGCGTAGGACCATGTCTGTCCGTAAGGAATCCGCCGCAGAGCCCGCCAGACGCGTCGCTGGAACGCGGTGCCGTGCAGGCGCACCGGAATGTCGAGGTTGCGGCAGTGTCCTTCGGCAAACGCCGCCAGCGTCGCCAGCCACTGTCGCGTGCGCTGGCCCGGGGCGCGCCAGCGGGCACGGGGAAAGTCCCGGTGCCGCTGCCGATCGAGCGCGTCCACCCGGTCGGCGAGGTAGACCGCCCGCAGGCTGCTTCCGTCGCTGACGACGCCCACCCAGCCGAGCCGGCAGCGTGTCCGTGCCGTTTCAAGCATCATCGGACTGCTCCTGCGAGCACCCGCGGCAGGGGTGCACCGTGCTCCACCATGCGTTTCAGCCTTTCGAGATCGCGCCGGTCGCGGGCGCGCACGGCGTGGCGCATCACGAGGACCTCCCAGAGCCGCCCCAGGCGGCCCGGAAACTGGAATTCGTCTTCCATCTCGACGCGACAGCCCCCACCGGACGGCAGAATCTCCCACCGCTGACGGCCGCTGACGCCGTAGCGGTCCTGAAACCGCCATTCAAGCAGCCGGCCGCGCTGATAGGCGGTGACCGCGGCGACTAAAGCCACTTCCCGTCCCGCCAGCCGTCCGCAGATCCGCACCTTCTGCCCGACGCAAAACTCGTCCGCACCGCGCTCGATTTCGAACCGGCTGTCGAGCTCGCGGCCGTACCAGCCCGCCATCCGGTGCGGCAAAAAGAAGGCTCCCACGACAGCCGGCGCAGCGGCAATTTCCAGGTGCAGGCGGATCCGGCTCATCCCGAGGGTAGAGGATACGGCGGAGCGGGCGTCAGGAGAAAGAGTCGCCAGGCGGGCTACAATGGCTGCGATGATAGCAACGGCGGCGCGGGACATTCCCGAAGTGCGGGGGTGGCCCTGGCTGGGGGTGACCTTCGACCTGCTGCACCGCCCTCTGGCCCTGCTCGAGCGGGTGGGAAGCCTGCCGGGAGGGATCGGCCGGTTTGTCTACTGGCGGGGCAGCCGCGTGCTGCTGAACGACCCGGAGGCAATCGAGCAGGTCTTGATTGTGCAGCACGAGCGGTTTGTCAAGGGAGAGCTGCTGCAACTGGCCGCACGGCGGCTGCTGGGAGACGGGTTGCTCACCAGCGAAGGGGAACTCTGGCGACGCCAGCGCCGGCTCATGCAGCCCGCCTTCCAGCGGGCCCGCGTCGCCGCACTGGCGCCGGTGATGGTGGCAGCGGCCGAGGAGTTGGCTGCAGCCTGGCAGGCCGGTGGGGTGCGCGACGTCGCGGCCGATTTCATGCAACTGTCCCTGCACATCGCACTCCGTGCCCTGTTTGGCATGGAGCTGGATGGTCATGCGGTGGCGATCGGCGAAGCTCTGGGTGCCATCATGCGGCGGGACCTGCGACGGATCCGTGCGCCCGTGCGCCTGCCGCGCTGGGTGCCCACGCCAGCCAACCGGCGGGCCGAGGCCGGCTACGACCTGCTCGAGCAGATCGTGAACGAGATTCTGGAGCGCAAGCAGCGCCAGCCCGGCGGCTCCGACCTGCTCACGCAGTTGCGCGAGATCACGGATCTCGACGGTGGCCGCATGAGTCCGCGCCAGCTCCGGGACGAAACGATGACACTGCTGCTGGCGGGCCATGAAACCACAGCGCTCGCGCTGAGCTGGACCTGCTATTTGCTTGCCCGTTACCCTGCTGCCGCAGCGCGGCTGCAGGAAGAGCTCGACGGCACGCTGGGGGATCGGTGGCCGGCGGTCGAAGATCTCGAGCGGCTGCGTTACCTGGCGGCCGTTGTGCAGGAATCGCTGCGGCTGTTCCCTCCGGCGTACGCGCTGGGCCGGTCCAGCAAAGTGCCGGTGGAAATCGTCGGGCACCGTTTCCCCGCAGGAACGATCTTCTTGATGTCGCCCTGGGTGACACAGCGCGACGCGCGGTTTTTCGAGCGGCCGCTGGAGTTCTGGCCGGAGCGGTGGCTGCGGGGCCGCCTGCCGGCTTCGCTGACGTAT
>Ga0209810_1004445_pt1 | contig 13519 bp, 13 predicted proteins | sample Coa_R1_7_FD_187159 | JGI IMG/M metagenome (GOLD analysis project Ga0209810, IMG submission 187159) | Surface soil microbial communities from Centralia Pennsylvania, which are recovering from an underground coalmine fire - Coalmine... | ecosystem: Environmental > Terrestrial > Soil > Unclassified...
GGACAGAGAGCGCTCAAAAGCCTCCAGCTCGGAGACCCGGTTGGTGAACACATCTTGAGCCGACCATCCGGCGCCCACACCAGCAGTGAACAGCCACCGGACGTTGGCTCGGGCCACGCCACCGATTCTAAGGGTCGCCCGACGCCTCGGGAAGCGGCTCCGGATGGCCGGAAGAGGGTGATCGGGGCCTCGATTTCATCCGATCGCACGGATTGACGTGAGCGCGTCGTGACGTCGGTGAGTGTCGGTCAAGGCCGGCCGACATCCACGGTCCGCAGGTCATGCCGAGATACCCGTCGTGAGGCGTCTGTGGAGGTGTGAGAGACCGACGGCCCGGGCGGGTCCCCGGCCCACGTCCCGGGGCCCCGGCCGCCCGACGCCGGGACCCGGGGGCCACCCGCCCCGAGGCAGGTCGGGCCGGCCCCGGTTCCCGCCTCGGGGTGGCGACCGGCGAGCGGCCCCTCAGGGGCTGGCCAGACGCTCGTACACCTCCTTCGGGACCCTGCCCATCAGGTAGAACTCGTGGTTGGGCCGCAGCCGGCTCAGGTGGGCCAGGCGGTTGGAGAGCGCGAAGAGGGCGGTGATGGCGCCGATGTCCCAGATCTCCTCGTCGTCGAAGCCATGGGCGCGGAGCCGCTGAAGGTCGTCCTCGTCCACCTCGGCCGGTCGGGTGGCGAGCTTGACCGCGAAGGCGAGCATGGCCCTCTGGCGGTCGCTCAGGTCGGCGCTGCGCCAGTCGACGGCCACCTGGTCGGCGATGAGGGGGTTTTTGGTCCGGACCCGGGCGATGGCCCCGTGCGCCACCACGCAGTAGAGGCAGTCGTTGGCGGCGCTGGTGGCGACCACGATCAGCTCCCGGTCGGCCCGGGAGAGGCCGCCCTCGCGTTCCATGAGGGCGTCGTGATAGGCGAAGAAGGCCCGCCACTCGTCGGGGCGGTGGGCCAGGGCCAGGAAGACGTTGGGGACGAACCCGGTGCGCTCGCGCACCGCCTCGATGCGGGCCCGGATGTCCGGAGGCAGCTCGTCGAGGGAGGGGACGGGGAATCGGCTGATCGGTCGGGCGTCGCTCATGGCCGCATTCTGGACGGGAGCCGCCGCGCCGGCCACCCGCGCGTCCTCCCGGACCGGGTCCGCTCAGCCGGCCCGCCGGCTGAGCAGGCCGCCGAGGGCGAAGCGGCGGCGGGCCAGCAGGTAGGCGGCGAAGCCCAGGCTGGTCGCGATCCCGGTCGTCGCCACCCGTTGCAGGAGCGCGGCCGCGCCGGCGATGCCGGGGTGCACACCCAGCACCACCAGCAGCCCCACCAGGCTGGCGTCGCTGGCCCCGGTCCCGCCGGGCAGGAAGCTCACCGCCCCGCCCACGTAGGCCACGGCCACCACCAGCCCCGCCTCCCACCAGTCGATCGCCCCCGGCTCCAGCCCCTCGACGATGGTCCAAAGCACGGTCACGCCCACCGCCGCGCGAGCCAGGTCGAGCGTCGACCAGCCCAGGGTGTCGGGACGGTGGAGGAGACTCACCGTCCGCCCCTGTAGCTCGGCGATCTGGTGCCGGAGCCGCCGGACCAGGGGCAGATGCGACACCACCGCGTGCACCAGCCGGAACAGGGGTGAGACGGTCAGGATGGCGAAGGTGGCCGCCATCCCCACCACCATCGCGGCCATGGCGCCGGTACCGACGTGCAGGGCCATCATGCCCGGGATGCCGATCAGCACCAGCAGAAGGGTGAAGGTCAGCTCCTGAACGGTCACCGTGGCCGCCGAAGAGCCGAACTCGATGCCGGCGGCGTCGGCGGCGAAGAGGGCCCGGGTCAGATCGCCCAGCGGGAAAAGGGCGGTGATGGTTTGGCCGGCGATGCTGAGCAGGACCGTGTCGATCGGGCGGAGGGCGGCGCCGACCCGGCAGAGGAGAAAGTGCCAGCGGACCCCCTGGAGTACGTACCAGGAAACCGACAGCAGGATGACGACCGGGATGACGAACGGGTTGAACCTGGACAGCGCCCCGACCAGCGACCTGGGGTTCACCGCCACCACCAGGCCGGCCAGGGCGGCGGCGCCCACCAGGATGGGCAGGGCCCGGCGTGCCCCCCGGACCACGCCGGGCAGGGCGGCTCGCCGCTCGCCCGTCTGCCCCTCCACCTTGGAAATCACCGGCCCCTCTCTCTACTTGTAAGTGATACAGGCGCACAGGTGATTCCTTCGAGTCCGGTCGTCAGCCTCCGGGAGGTCCCCGGCCGAGGCCGCGCGCGCCGGCACGGACACGGAACGGAAGAGATCGGGCGCGCGTAACGTTCAGGGTAGATGCGAAAGTTGCATGATCGACGTGGTTGAGGAGTTCGACGCGACCGTGACCGAAGACGCCGCGGCCGAGGAGCTGGCCCGGCTGCTCCGCGAGGAGGAGCTGGACGACCTCGGCGCGGGACCCGGGCTCGAGGAGGCGCAGCAGGACGCCAGCCTCGACGACAGCCTGCGCGCCTACTTCCGCGACATCGGGCAGTTCCGGCTGCTCACCGCCGCGGAGGAGGTGGAGATCGCCAAGGAGATCGAGCGCGGCTCGAACGCGGCCCGGCGGCGGATGATCGAGAGCAACCTGCGGCTGGTCGTCTCGGTGGCCAAGAAGTATCAGGGCCATGGCCTCCCCCTCCTGGACCTCATCCAGGAGGGAAACCTGGGCCTGATGCGGGCGGTCGAGAAGTTCGATTACCGGAAGGGGTTCAAGTTCTCGACCTACGCCACCTGGTGGATTCGCCAGGCCGTCCAGCGGGCGATCGCCGACCGGGGGCGTGCCATCCGAATCCCGGCCCACAACGCCGAGCTGATCGGGAAGCTGGTCCGCGTCAGCGACCGGCTCCGGGTCGAGCTCGGCCGCCAGCCGAGTGAGGAGGAGATCGGGCTGGAGATGGGCCTCGAGCCGGACAAGGTCCGCTGGCTGTTCGAGATCGCCCGCGAGCCGGTCCCCCTGGAGACCCCGATCGGCGACGGCGACTCCGAGCTGGGCGAGCTGCTCAAGGACGAGAACGCGGTCTCGCCCTCGACGGCGGCCGCGGAGGCGCTGATGGGCGCCGAGCTGGACGAGGTGCTGCAGGCCTTGAGCGCCAAGGAGCGGAGGATCATCCAGCTCCGGTTCGGGCTCGTCGACGGGCATCCGCGCACCCTGGAGGAGATCGGGGCCCGGCTGGGCATCGGCCGTGAGGTGGTCCGGCGCATCGAGCGCGAGGCCCTCGAGCGCCTGCGCCAGCCCGACCTGGCCGAGAAGATGCGGGGCCTGTTGCCGGCGGCCTGAGCCTCGGTCACGACGTCGTGCCGGCCGGCGGCCGCCGATGGCGGCCGCCCGCCGGCGGGCACGGGCAGAGGAGCGAGGTCGGATGAGGATCGAGGCGGTACGGGGCGACATCACCCGTGAGACGGTCGATGCCATCGTCAACGCCGCCAACCGTTCCCTGCGGGGTGGGGGCGGGGTGGACGGCGCCATCCACCGGGCGGCGGGGCCGGAGCTGCTGGAGGCCTGCCGGCGGCTCGGGGGCTGCGAGACCGGCGACGCCAGGGCCACGCCCGGGTTCAGGTTGCCGGCACGCTGGGTCATCCACGCCGTGGGCCCGGTCTGGCACGGCGGCCATCGCGGCGAGCCCGATCTCCTGGCCTCCTGCTACCGCCGCTCGCTCGAGGTCGCGGACGAGCTGGGGGCCCGCTCGGTGGCCTTCCCGGCCATCTCCACCGGTGCCTACGGCTTCCCCAGGGAGCTGGCGGCCCGCATCGCCGTCGAGACCATTCGTTCCACCCCGACCTCGGTGGAGCTGGCCCGGCTGGTGGCGTTCGACCAGGAGACCTACGAGATCTACCGGCGGCTGCTGGCCGCCTGAGCCAGGGCCGGGGCCGGGCGCGGCCACGGGTGGCCCGAATAGACTTCAGCCGTGATCCGCAACGTGGTCCTGATCAAGCTCAAGCCCGGCACCCCGGCGGGGGCGGTGGAAGGCCTGCGGCAGGCCCTGGAGAAGCTGAACAGCCCGGGACGGCGCTCCCTCAGCGTGGGCATGGACGCAGGCCTGCGGGAGGGCAACATGGACGTGGCCATCGTGGGCGACTTCGACGACGAGGACGCCTATCGCGCCTACGACGCCGACCCGGAACACAACCGCATCCGGAGGGAGCTGCTGGCGCCGATCGCCGAGCGTGTGGAGCGCTGTCAGTACCGGGTGTGACCCGGCAGAGCCGGGGGACGGCGCCGGGGCCGGCGCCGTCCCCCGGCCGCGCTAGCCGTCGGCCCGGGACTCGGGCAAGAGGGTCTCCACCGCCCGCCAGCAGTACCAGGCCGCGACCGTGCGGTACGGGCGGTACTGCTCCCCCAGCTCCAGGAGCTCGCCCGGCCGGGGCGGCGCGGCCAGGCCGTGGATGGTGGCGTAGCCCCGTCGCACTCCCTGGTCACCGACCGGCCAGACGTCGAGCCGGCGCAGGGAGAAGATGAGGAACATCTCGGCCGTCCAGCGGCCGATGCCACGCACCTGGACCAGGCTGGCCACCACCTCCTCGTCGGGAAGGCAAACCAGCGACTCGAGCCGCAGGGCGCCTTCCATGACCCGGGCGGCCAGGTCCCGGATGGCGGCGACCTTGGCGGCGGAGAGGCCCGAGGCCCGCAGGGTCTCGACCGGCAGTCCGAGGATCCCCGGGGCGGTGACGCCCCCGGGGAGCCGGGCCACGAGGCGGGCGTGGATGGCGGCCGCGGCCCGGCCGGCGAGCTGCTGGAAGGTGATCGCCCGCACCAGGTCGGCGAACGGCCCCTCCAGGGGCGGGCGAAGGCGCGGCGGCCCCAGCGCTTGCACCCAGCGCGCCAGCGCCCGGTCGCGCCGGGCCAGTTCCTCCGCCGCCCGGGCCAGGTCCCCTACGCGAACTCGGCCATGAATCGCTCGAAGGCCTCGCGACCCGGCCGGAGGTCCTCCTCACCCAGGGTGAACAGCGGGCGCTCGGGGAGCCGCTCGCGGGTGGCGAAGTCCTCCATGCGCTCGTCCACGTAGAGGAGACCGGTGAGCAGCCGGCCGTTGGAGCGGCTCTCCTCGATCAACCGCATGGCGGCCAGACGGTCGGTCGGATCGTGCTCCTCGCCCACCTTCTCCAGCACCAGGTGGGAGCCGTCGTGGAGCACCACCTCGGTGGCGGTGCCGGGCTCGTAGTCGACCTGGATCTCCTCGAAGAAGGGGATGAAGGAGAGGTCGTGGAGCTGCTCGTCGTGCTCCTTGACGTAGGCGTAGCTCTTGGTGGAGCCGTCGTGGTCGTTGAAGGTCACGCAGGGCGAGATCACGTCCAGGACCGCGGTCCCGCGGTGGGCGATGGCGGCCTTGAGCAACGGCACCAGCTGCTTGCCGTCGCCCGAGAACGAACGGGCCACGAAGCTGCAGCCCAGGGTCAGGGCCACGGCGCAGGGGTCGATGGGCTGATAGGTGTTGACCGCCCCCCGTTTCTGCACCGAGCCCACGTCGGCCGTGGCCGAGAACTGGCCCTTGGTGAGCCCGTAGGTGCCGTTGTCCTCGATGATGTACGTGCAGTCGACGTTGCGCCGGATCAGGTGCATGAACTGGCCCAGCCCGATGGCGACGGTGTCGCCGTCGCCGCTGACGCCGAGCATGATCAGCTCGCGGTTGGCCAGGTGCGCCCCGGTGGTGAGCGACGGCATGCGACCGTGGACGCCGTTGAAGCCGTGGGCGCGCTCGACGAAGTAGGCCGGCGTCTTCGAGGAGCAGCCGATGCCGCTCATCTTGGCCAGCCGGCGGGGCTCCACCCCCAGCTCGAACAGGGCCTTGATCAGGTGGTTGGTGATGGAGTTGTGCCCGCAGCCGGCGCACAGGGTGGTCGCCGCCCCCTTGTAGGCGTCGCGAGGGAGCCCGATACGATTCAACACCGCGCTCATGAGACCGGTACAGCCTCCAGCTCCAGGAGTGGTCGCGTGATGGCCTCGGCCGGGATCGGCCGGCCGTCGTAGTGGCGGATGGAACGCATCCGTCCGGTCAGCTCGGCGGGCAGGCCCAGCCGCAGGATGTCGTACACCTGGCCGTCGCGGTTCTGCTCGACCACGTAGACCCGCTCGTGGGCGGCGACGAAGTCCGCGATCGAAGGGGCCGCGGGCAGCGCGCGCAGGCGCAGGTAGTCCACCTTCATCCCCTGCTCGGCCAGGAGGTCGCGCGCCTCCACGACGGCGTGGTGGGTGCTGCCGTAGGCGACGAGCCCGATCGGGGAGCCGGAGCCCGAGTCGACCAGCGGCTGGGGGAGGGCGTCCCGGGCGCCCTCGAGCTTGCGGGCCAGGCGGTCCATGTTGCGTGCGTAGGCCTCGGCGTCCTCCGTGTACCTGGCGTTCTCGTCGTGGCCGGACCCGCGCGTGAAGTAGCCGGCGGCGGGATGGTCGGTCCCGGGCAGGGTGCGGTAGGGGATGCCGTCGCCGTCGACGTCCCGATACCGACCCCACTGGCCCTCGAGCCGGGCCAGGTCGGCGGCGCTCAGGACCTTGCCACGATCGAAGGGCCGCTCCGGGTAGCGGAAGGGGCGGCTCATCCAGAGGTTCATGCCCAGGTCCAGGTCGGAGAGCACGAAGACCGGGGTCTGGAAGCGGTCGGCCAGGTCGAAGGCCGCCTGGGCGAACTCGTAGCACTCCTCGACCGTCCCCGGCAGCAGGACGAGGTGCCTGGTGTCGCCGTGGGAGAGGGTGGAGACGAAGCCGACGTCCCCCTGTGAGGTGCGGGTGGGGAGGCCGGTCGAGGGGCCGACGCGCTGGATGTCGAAGATCACCACCGGGATCTCGGCGTAGTAGGCGAGGCCGGCGAACTCCGCCATCAGCGAGATGCCGGGACCGCTGGTCGAGGTCATGGCCCGGGCCCCGGCCCATCCGGCCCCGATCGCGATCCCCGCCGCCGCCAGCTCGTCTTCGGCCTGGACGATGGCCATCTTGCGCTCGCCGGTGGCGGGATCGATCCGGAAACGGTCGGCGTAGGTCGAGAGGCTCTCGCAGAGGCTGGACGAGGGCGTGATCGGATACCAGGCCGCCACCGTGCAGCCGCCCATGATCGAGCCCAGGGCGGCGGCCTGATTGCCCTCGATCAGCACCAGACCCTCGGTGGCCCCCTGCATGGGACGCAGGACGTACCGGATCCGGCGGTCGGCGAAGTGGGTCCGCCAGTACTCGTAGCCGACGCGGGCTGCGTCCACGTTGGGTTGCCAGGCCCTGGGCTTGGTCTGGAAGACCCTCTGGATGCCGTGCTCGATGCGATCGAAGGGGATCTGCAGGAGGCCGGCCACCACACCCACGTAGATCATGTTGGTCAGCTGTTTGCGCAGGGTCTCGTGGTGGATCTCGCTCCGGGCCAGCTTCGCGAAGGGGACCGGGAAGTAGTCGACGTCGTCCCGGGCGTCGGCCGTCGAGTAGCTCTCTTCGTACACCACCGCTCCGCCCGGGCGCACCGACCGCAGGTCGGAGGTCCAGGTGACGGGGTTCAGCGCCACCAGCACGTCCGGGTCCCCCTTGCGGGACTGGTACCCGCGGGCCGAGATCCGCAGCTGGTACCAGGTGGGCAGGCCCTCGATGTTGGACGGGAACACGTTCTTCGGCGCCACCGGGATGCCCATGGAGAAGATGGCGCGGGTCAGCACCAGGTTGGCGGACTGGCTGCCCGAGCCGTTGACGGTGGCGGCCTGGAACGTGAGGTCATTGACGATCTGCCCGGGTGTCATGGCGAGCTTACAATCTACTCCCTCGGGATCGCCCACTTCAGTCGCCCTGGACTGTCAACCGTCCGCGACCCGGCCGCATTCCGCGACGGCCGGCCGGAGGGCTCATCTACCATGTGCAGATACACGTGAGAGTTGCAGTCCCCAAGGAGACGCGCCCGGGCGAGCGGCGGGTGGCGCTGGTGCCGGACGTCGCCCGGAGGCTCAAGGACGTCGGCTTCGAGGTCGGGGTCGAGGCCGGTGCCGGACGCGCCGCCTGCTTCGACGACGACGTCTACCGGGAGGCGGGGGTCGAGGTCGAGGCCGACCGGAGGACGCTGCTGGGGGAGGCCGACGTGGTGCTCCGGGTGCAGCCGCCCCCGCTCGAGGAGGTGGCGTGGCTGAAGGCCGGGAGCGTGGCCATCGGCTTCCTGCAGCCGGCCGCCGAGCCGGCCGTGGTCGAGGCGCTGGCGACGCAGGGCGTGTCCGCCTTCTCGCTCGAGCTGCTCCCCCGGATCAGTCGGGCCCAGAGCATGGACGCCCTCTCCTCGCAGGCCTCGCTGGCCGGCTACAAGGCCGTGCTGATGGCCGCCAACCGCCTGGGCAAGTACTTCCCCATGCTCATGACCGCGGCCGGCACCATCCCGCCCGCGCGCGTGCTGGTGCTGGGGGCGGGGGTGGCCGGGCTCCAGGCCATCGCCACCGCCCGCCGCCTGGGCGCGGTGGTGGAGGCGTACGACGTCCGGCCGGCGGTCCGGGAGGAGGTCAGGAGCCTCGGCGCGACCTTCCTCGAGCTCGAGCTGGAGAGCCAGGAGGGCGAGGGCGGTTACGCGCGCGAGCAGACGGAGGAGTTCCTGCGCAAGCAGCGGGAGCTGCTGACCGACCGGGTGGCGGCGGCCGACGTGGTGATCACCACCGCCAGCGTGCCCGGACGACGGGCGCCGGTCCTGGTCACGGCCGCGATGGTGAGCGGCATGCGGCCGGGATCGGTGCTGGTGGACCTGGCCGCCGAGACCGGCGGCAACTGCGAGCTGACCGAGCCCGGGCGCGTGGTCGAGGCGGGCGGGGTCTGGATCGACGGGACCACCAACGTCCCCAGCACGGTGCCGGTGCACGCGAGCCAGCTCTACGCCCGTAACGTGGTCAACCTCCTGCTGCACCTGGCCGCCGACGGGGAGGTCCGCGTCAACCTGGAGGACGAGATCACCCGCGGCTGTCTCGTCACCCACGCCGGCCGGATCGTCAACGAGCGGGCCAGGCAGATGATGGAAGGAGCCAGGGCCTCGACGTGAACGAATCGCTGATCGTCTTCGTCACCTATTTCGTGCTGGCCGCCTTCGTCGGCTTCGAGGTCATCTCCAAGGTCCCGACCATCCTGCACACGCCGCTGATGTCGGGCTCGAACGCGATCCACGGCATCATCCTGGTCGGGGCGCTGCTGATCGCGGCCGGGGCCCACACCCCGCTCTCGATCGCCCTGGGCTTCGTGGCCGTGCTCCTGGCCACGATCAACGTGGTGGGGGGCTTCGTGGTCACGGACCGCATGCTCGAGATGTTCAAGGCCAGGACGCCGGGAGGCGACCGGGAGCGGCAAGCGTGACCGTCGCCACCGCGCTCGTCTACCTCCTGGCCGCGGTGCTCTTCATCCTCGGTCTGCGCTTCCTGAGCTCGCCCCGCAGCGCCCGCCGGGGGAACTGGGTCGCGGCCGCGGGCATGGTGCTGGCCGTGGGCTGGACGGTGGTCCTGCTCTGGCCCTCCTTCACGCTGGCCGGGGCGGTGATCTGCGCCGTGGGCTTCGCGCTCGGATCGGTGGCGGGGACGGTCGGGGCTCGCATGGTGAAGATGACCGCCATGCCCCAGATGGTGGCGATGTTCAACGGCGTGGGCGGTGGCGCCGCCGCGCTGGTCGCGGTCTCGGAGCTGCTGGGGCTGCACGGCGCCCGGCCCGCGCTCCAGTCCGGCTTCCCGAGCGTGTTCGCGATCGTGGTCGGGGGGGTGTCGTTCGCCGGTAGCGGTATCGCCTTCGCCAAGCTTCAGGAGCTGATGACCGGGACTCCGATCACCTATCCGGGCCAGCAGGCGGTCAACGCCCTGCTGGCGCTGATCATCCTCGGTCTGTGCGTGCTGGTCCTGGGCGTCACCGGGGCTCCGCCGGTCTTCACCGCCCTCCTGCTGCTCGCCCTGGTGTTCGGGGTCGCCTTCGTGCTGCCCATCGGGGGGGCCGACATGCCGGTCGTGATCTCGCTCCTGAACGCCTGCACCGGACTCGCCGTAGCCGCCAGCGGGTTCGTGGTGGGCAACTTCGCGCTGGTCGTGGCCGGCACCCTGGTGGGGGCGTCGGGTACGTTGCTGACCAAGCTCATGAGCGACGCCATGGGCCGGTCGCTGGCCAACATCCTCTTCGGTGCCTTCGGACGGCCACAGGAGGGCGTCGGCCTGGCCGCGGGCGGCGACCGGACGGTGCGCCCCGGCACCGCCGAGGACATCGCCACCATGCTCGCCTACTCCCGGCGGGTGATCATCGTCCCCGGCTACGGCCTGGCCGTGGCCCAGGCCCAGCACGTGGTGCGGGAGCTGGCCGACCAGCTCGAGCGGCGTGGGGTCGAGGTCCAGTACGCGATCCACCCCGTGGCCGGCCGGATGCCGGGGCACATGAACGTGCTCCTGGCCGAGGCCAACGTCCCCTACGACCAGCTGAAGGAGATGGACGAGATCAACGACGAGTTCAAGCAGGCCGACGTGGCGCTGGTCGTGGGGGCCAACGACGTGGTCAACCCGGCGGCGCGCAACCAGCCCGGCAGCCCCATCTACGGCATGCCCATCCTGAACGTCGACCAGGCCCAGCACATCGTCTTCCTCAAGCGGTCGATGCGGCCCGGCTTCGCCGGCATCGACAACGAGCTGCTCTACGACCCGAAGACGGTCATGCTCTTCGGCGACGCCAAGGACTCGCTGACCCGGCTGGTGGCGGCGGTCAAGGCGGCCTGACCCGCCCAAGACGGTCGCCGGCTCGAAGCGCGGTCTCGTCCTTTTACGCCCGGGCCGGCGATCCGGGCTCGGCCCGTCCGGCGGGAACGTCCTGTGGGCTCCTCCGCGGGCGCCTTGCTGTCGAGCCCTGGAATGGGCGAGGGGGAGGGGTCACCGGCCGGTCCTCCCCCCACCCGCTCAGCCGGTGCCCAGCTGGACCTGGAGGTAGATGTACGCGTTCGGGTCGGACTCGAAGAGCTGATCGAGCTGGTCGCTGTTCGCCCAGCAGGAGACGGTCGCCGTCTCCCCGCCGTCGGTCTGGGGCAGCGGCGCCGTACAGCTCGCGTAGACGGTCTGGTAGCCCCTGTCGGTGATGTTGAAGGTGACCACCCCGTTGCCGGGGCCGCCACTGTTGCGGAAGGTCCCGCCTGCCTCGCAACCCCGCGAGATCGAGCACTTCCCTCCGTTGAGGATCTGGGCGCTGACCGTGTGCCAGCTCGCCGAGCCGGTGATCGTGGGTGCGGTCGAGGGGAAGGGCGTCGATGGGATGGTCGGCGAGGGCTGGACCTGGGCCGGGGCCGTCGCCGGCGGCTGGGTCGGAGCCTGGCTCGGCAGCTGGGTGAACCGGCTCGACTGGGTGCCGGCCGGGGTCGAGGATGGACTGCCGAACACGTGGCCGATGCCGAGGCCCACGAGGAACAGGACGAGGAGACCGGCCACGCCCAGGGCGAAGCGACGCGTCCAGCTCGGTTGGGGCGGCGCCGCCGGCTGGTAGCCCGGGTAGGAGAAGCCCCCGGGCAGGTCCGGGGCGCCGGGGCCGCCCGGCCCCGACGGGCCGGCTCCGGGAGTGGGGTGCTGCCCCCCCGCGGCGGAGGCATACGGGGGCTGGACGGTCCCCCGCGCCGGGGATGGCGGGGACGTCCGGGTCCCGGTGGCCGCCTGGCCCGAGTAGGGCACGAAGCGGGGCGGTGGCGGCGGCGGTGGCGGCGGGGGCTCGGTCGGCGCCTGTGCCTGCCAGGTGGGATGGTCCTCCTGGCGGGGATAGGACGGCCCCTGGGGCGGCTGGGGCACGTAACCGCCGTTCGCAGGCTCCTCGGCGGCCTCGCCGGCGTACGACTGGTAGTCGTCCGGCGGCTCGGCTGCGTATCCCTGCCCGTACGCGTCCGGATACGCCTCAGGTTGGGTCGGATACTGGTCGGGACCGTAGCCCGGCTCGGATGGTTGGCCGTAGGCGTCCTGCGTGGGCTGGTAGTACCCCTGGTCCTCCGCTCCGTAGTAGCCGTGCCCCTCCTGCCCGCCGGGGGGCTGGTCGTCCGGATATCCCTGCTCCGTCTGGTAGTGCGGTGCGTAGCCCGATGCTTCGTAGCCCGATGCGTAGTGTTGATCGTGCTGCTGGTAGTGCTGCTCGCCGGCGGCCTGATCGTAGTCTTGCTCGACCGCCGGGTCGTACGGCTGCTCGGCCGGGGCCTGGTACTCCTGGTCGGCGAATCCGGGCTCGTCGGCCCGTGCCGGGTCCGCCCCCTGATACCGTCCCTCACCTCGGGCCGGGGCCACGCCGGTGCCGCCCGCCTCCACGTTGCGGACGACCATCGATCGCTGGAGCCGGCCGCAGACCGGGCAGTAGATGGTGTCCGGATCCAGCTCCGCCCCACACTTGAAGCAGTAGGGCTTCATCTGGCTCATGGTGTTGCAGCCTACCCCAAAGGGGGGTGGCGGCGGCCGGCCGGTCAGCGCCCGGCCGGCGGGCACAGAGAGCGGTAGGTTCCGAAGAGCCTCACCTCGTGGGTGGTGGCCTCGAGTTCGCACAGGGCCGCCTCGGCCGCCTCCGGGTCCGCGACCTGGAAATCCAGGAAGAAGCGATACTCGAAGGGCTTGCCGGGGATGGGCCGCGATTCCAGCCGGGTGAGGTTCACGCCCCGGGCCGAAAAGCACTGAAGGGCCGCCACCAGGCTGCCGGGGACGTGGGCCGCCACGAAGCACAGCGAGCACTTGCTCCCCGGTGTCGCTCCGGCTGGTCGCTCCGGGGCCCCTCGCTGGACGATCACGAAGCGGGTCTGGTTGGCGTCGTCGTCCTGGATACCGGTGGCGAGGATCTCCAGACCGTAGCGCCGGGCGGCGGCCGCGCTGGCGACGGCGGCCAGGCCGGGCTCGGGACGCTCGGCCAGGTACCGGGCCGCCCCGGCCGTGTCGTGGTAAGGGATGGGCTCGATCCCGCGTGCCTCCAGGTAGCGCCGGGTCTGCGCCAGCGCCTGCGGATGCGAGATGGCCCGGCGGATGGGGGCGCCGGAGATGCCCAGCAAGCAGTGCTGGATCGGGTGGACGTGCTCCCCGATCAGGCGCAGGCCCGGTCGCTCCCAGAGCAGGTCGTTGACCTCCTGGACGATGCCGCCGAGGGTGTTCTCCACCGGCAGCACGTCGAGGTCGACCTCCCCCGAGAGCAGCGCCTCGAAGGCCATGGCGAAGCTGCGCTGGCCGATCGGGTCGGCGTCCGGATAGAGGGTGAGCAGGGCCTCCTCCGAGTAGGCGCCCGGCTCACCCTGGTATCCGACCCGAAGGCGAGCCCGGGTGGAGACGCCGCCGGTCGTGTCCAGGAGCGTGCTTCGCCTGCGGACCACGACCGGATGTCCTAGTCGTCCTCGGTCCGGGGCTGGAGCCAGGGCATCATCCGGCGCAGGCGCTCGCCGACCACCTCCAGCTCGTGCCCGGCGTGCTCCTCGCGCATGCGCAGGAAGGCCTCGCGACCGCGGGCGTTCTCGTCGATCCACCGCTCGGCGAAGCTGCCGTCCTGGATCTCCTTCAGCACCTGCTTCATCGAGGCCCGGACGTGGTCGTCGATGATGCGAGGCCCGGACACGTAGTCCCCGTACTCGGC
>Ga0209810_1004447_pt1 | contig 13514 bp, 8 predicted proteins | sample Coa_R1_7_FD_187159 | JGI IMG/M metagenome (GOLD analysis project Ga0209810, IMG submission 187159) | Surface soil microbial communities from Centralia Pennsylvania, which are recovering from an underground coalmine fire - Coalmine... | ecosystem: Environmental > Terrestrial > Soil > Unclassified ...
GAGGTAGGAGAAGGTGCCCTGGGTGATCCGCAGGCCACCGCGGATGGGGGGGTGGGGTTCCTGACCGGGTGCTGTCATGCGTTCCTGCCCTCCTGGCTCAGGATGCGACCGGGGTCGGCGTCTCCACCACGTCGGGCACGTCGGTGGACTCGAAGTCGAAGGTGACGTCGCCCCACACGTCCAGGGCCGCGCGCAGCTCGGGTGACCAGGCGGCGGCACGGCGCAAGATCTCCGGTCCCTTGCGCATGAGGTCACAGCCCTCGTTGCGAGCCTGGATCATGGCTTCGAGGGCGACCCGGTTGGCGGTGGCCCCGGCTGCGATCCCCATGGGGTGGCCGATGGTGCCGCCCCCGAACTGGAGCACCACGTCTTCGCCCAGGTAGTGCAGCAGCTGATGCATCTGACCGGCGTGGATGCCGCCCGACGCCACCGGCATCACACCCGGTAGGTGGCACCAGTCCTGGTCGAAGAGCACGCCGCAGGCCGGATCTCGGCACACCAGGTCCTCGCGGAGGCTGTCGTAGTAGCCCTTGATGGAGGCGGGGTTGCCCTCCAGCTTGCCCACCACGGTGCCGGCGTGCATGTGGTCGACGCCCAGCAGGCGGCACCACTTGGCGAGCACCCGGAAGTTCACGCCGTGGTTCTTCTGCCGCGTGTAGGTGGCGTGGCCGGCTCGGTGCAGGTGCAGGATGGTGCCGTTGGCCCGGGCCCACCTCGACATCGAGGCCATGGCGGTGAAGCCCGCGGTCAGGTCGATCATGATGATGACGCTGCCCAGCTCTTTGGCGAACTCGGCCCGCTCGTACATCTCCTCCATGGTCGCGGCCGTGACGTTCAGATAGTGACCCTTGATCTCGCCGGTCTCGGCCATCGCCCGGTGCACCGCCTCCATGCAGTAGAGGTAACGGTCGCGCCAGCGGTTGAAGGGCTGGGAGTTCATGTTCTCGTCGTCCTTGACGAAGTCCAGCCCACCGCGCAGCGCCTCGTAGACCACGCGACCGTAGTTGCGCGGTGAGAGGCCGAGCTTGGGCTTGGTGGTGGCCCCCAGGAGCGGCCGTCCGTACTTGTTGAGGATCTCTCGCTCCGCGACGATCCCGTGGGGAGGCCCCGGGAAGGTCTTGACGTACGCCCTGGGGAGGCGCAGGTCCTCGAGCCGGAGCGCTCGGATCGCCTTGAATCCGAACACGTTGCCGATGATCGAGGAGGCCAGATTGGGGATCGAGCCCTCCTCGAAGAGATCGAGCTTGTAGGCGATGTAGGCCAGGTACTGGGGCGGCTCGGTTCCCGGCACCGGATCGATGCGATAGGCCTTGCCCTGGTAGTTCTCGTAGGCGGTCAGGCGATCGGTCCAGACCACCGTCCAGGTGGCCGTGGACGACTCGCCGGCGACCGCGGCCGCCGCCTCCTCCGGCTCCACCCCCGGCTGCGGGGTGATCCGGAAGGCGGCCAGGACATCGGTCTCCTCCGGCTCGTAGTCGGGACGCCAGTAGCCCATCAGCTTGTAGGGGATCACCCCCGAGGCCCATCGCGACCTCTGGTGGACGGGCTCGCGCTCGATGGACACCTTGTCGACCTCCTTGTCGGTCCGAGATCCCGAGGTCGGGGCCCCGGTTCCGTTGAGCGGCCTCGCGCTCGCGGGGCCGATGGGGAGGTCCCCGCGGCCGGACGTCAGCCGTCCCGCGCTCGACGAGGCCGGTTCCTCACCTGAGCCAGGGTAGGCGAGGAATATCATGTTGTCAAATTCAATATTTTGATATGATGATGAAGAAATCATCATGAGAGCCAGGGGCCTCGAACGACGGCTGACCCTGCACCAGCTCCGCATCCTCGTCACCGTGGTGGAGTGCGGAAGCTTCACCCGCGCCGGCGAGGCGCTCGCCCTGACCCAGCCCGCCGTCAGCCATCAGATCCAGGCGCTGGCCCGGGCCGTCGGCCACCCCCTCTTCCAGCCCCTGCGGGGCACGCTCGAGCTGACGCCGGTGGGAAGGGCGCTCTACGAGCGGGCCCGCCGCATCCTGGCCCTGGTCGCCGAGACCGGTGAGGCGATCGAGGAGCTGGCCGGCGTCCGGGCCGGCTCGTTGAGCGTGGCCGGCGACACCACGGTCGGCATCTACGTGCTGCCCGACGCCCTGGCCGGCTTCCGCCACGTCCGTCCCGGGGTCGAACTCCGCCTCGACGTCCTCAACCGGCAACAGGTCCGGGAGCGCTTGCTCTCCGGGGATTCCGACCTGGGTGTGGTCGGGCGTCCCTTCGAGCCGGAGCTGTTCTGTGCCGAGCCCCTGCTGGAGAACACCTTGATGTGCTTCAGCGCTCCCGACCATCCCCTGGTGGCGAGGGAGCCGCTGCAACCGGCCCAGCTACTCGACGGCCCGCTCCTGCTCCGGGAGCCGGGCTCGGGCACTCGCGAATCGGCCGAGGCCATCCTCCGCCGGCACGGGGTCGAACCGGTGGCGGCCATGCAGCTGGCCAGCAACGGGGCCCTGAAGCGGGCCGTGGCGCGAGGGCTGGGCGTGACCGTCCTCTCCGTCTACGCCGCCCGGCTGGAGATCGAGATGGGGCTCCTCCACCCCTTGCGGGTGGAGGGCTTCCCGGTGCGTCGCACCTGGCACGTGGTCTGGCCCCGCGAACGCATCCTGAGCCCCGCCGCCCAGGCGTTTCGCGCCTACCTCCACGGCCCCGAGTGGCGGACGTCGCTGCGGCTGCCCCTGGGCAGCGAGTGAGGGACGCCGGCCGGGCCGCCACCGGCGGGCGCCACCGGTGGCCCGCTCGGGTTCGCCCTTCCCCTTCGGCCGCGCGCCTCGGTTCCGGGTCACGGCAGCGCCCCGGCCGCAGGGACCGGGTGCCGGAGGACGCGGTGATCGCGGTTGCCGGCGCCGCCTGGTGGCCACGGCCATCCCCGTCCGGGCGGTGGCGTCGCGGGCGGGAGGCGGCGCAGCCAGGGTCGGCTGGGAGGGGGCTCGCGGGTCGTGCCCGGTCGCCGACGAGACCGGGGAGGGCCGCCGGTGCGATCCTACGTCGTGGGCCCGGGAGGGCGGCTTCGGGCACGGACCAGGAGGGTCGTCGCGAGGGCGGCCCTCCTGATGACCGTGGCCGGCGGGGACGTCAGCCGGCCTGGGGATGGGGTGCGGCGGTCGCTCGGCGGCCCTCGTCGGGCGGCACCATCACCAGCTTGATCTGGAGACGCCGTCGGCTGAGACGCAGCGGCAGCACGCTCCGGCCGTAGTAGGAGTTGATGGTGTAGGCGCCAGCCAGGTAGAGGGCGATCAGCCCCGAGGCCACGGCCGCCCAGCCGCTCGCCACCATGGTGGCCAGGTTGAGGTTGCCGATCAGGGTCGCCGCGGCCAGGAAGAGCGCGATCGCCAGGGCGGCGTAGGTGCCGAACATGGTGGCGCCGACCCGCCAGCCGGCGACCGCCAGGAAGAGGGCGATCAGGCCGAAGCAGGCGACCAGCACCCCCAGCGGTCCGAACTGGTGAGAGGCGAGCGCGGTGCGTGCGGTCAGGCCGACCACGCCGGCGAGGCCGAAGAAAGCCCCGAAGACGCCGAAGCCGGTGGCGCCGAGCAGGTCGTCGCGGCGGAACGCCCACATGGCGGCCAGCAACTGCACCAGACCCCCGAAGATCAGGACGCCGGGCAGGATCGCCTCCAGCCCCGACCAGGTGGGGCGAAACCAGGTCGCCAGCATCGCGCCCGAGGTGACCAGCGCGGTGCCCAGGGCCGCCATGCCCAGAGGTAGCGCGTCCGCCACCGTGGCCGCGGACTGCACGGCGAGGCGGCTCAGGTCGCCGTCGCTGGCCTCGCCCTCCACGGGGCCGCCCCGCGTCCAGTGGACGGGAGACGGGATCGATGCCATTGTCTCACCTCCTTCTAACTATCGATAACAATATTTATCCTACTACCTTCGTATCCTCAAGGGACGACATGGACCTGACCGAGCTGGTGGGGCGGTTCGGGCATGCCCTGCACGTTCCCCCGGACCTGGGCCGGAGCCAGAACACGATCCGCGCCTACCGCAGCGACTGGGCGGACTTCGGCGGCTGGTGTGCGGGACGGGGGCGGGTCGCGCTGCCGGCCGAGCCCGAGACGGTCTGCCTCTACCTGGCCGACCGGGCGGCGGCGGGGGTGCGGCCCTCGACGCTCCGCCGCCGTCTGGCGGCGATCGGGAAGGTGCACCTGGCCGCCGGCCACCTGCTGCCCCCGACCCGGCATCTGAGCGTGCGCAGGGTCATGGCCGCCATCGAGGAGCACGGTCCGCCGCCCATCGGCCGCAGGGCGTTACCGGCCGAGGAGCTGCACCTGGTGGTGGAGCGGCTGCCGGTCGGCACCCGTGCCGCCGCCCGCGACCGGGCGCTGCTGCTGCTCGGCTTCGCCGGCGGGTTGGGTCGCTCCGAGCTGGTGGGGCTGGACTGCGAGGATCTGGAGGAGGTGGAGTCGGGCCTCCAGGTCCTGGTCCGGAGCGGGCGCGCCGGCCACCTCGGGCGCCGGATCGCGGTCGCCCTCGGCCCCCTGCCCGAGACCTGCCCGGTGGCGGCGGTTCGGGCCTGGCGGAAGGTGGCGGAGATCGCCACGGGGCCGTTGTTCCGCCCCGTCGATCGGCACGATCGGGTGCTCCCCCGCCGGCTCAGCCCGCAGTCGGTGGCCCTGGTGGTCAAGCGGGCGGTCCGGCACCTCGGTCGGGAGGCGGAACTCTACGCCGCCCATTCCCTGCGCTCGGGCGGCGCCCGGCTCCAGGTGGCGCCGGACGGTTCCCCTGGCGGAGGGCGTGGTTCGGGCTGATGGTGCCCGGTCGGGCCGGGGGGTCCGGACGGTGGAGGCCGAAGGTCCCCCAGGGAGGGGGGCCAGCGACGGGGTCGGCGGGCGGATGGCGGGGGTAGGCTGATGGCCATGGCGGATGCAGGAGCGACGGAGCGAAGGCTGCCGCTGCGGGTGATGCTGGTGGACGACCACGAGGTGGTCCGGAGCGGGCTCCGCGCCATGCTGGAGGCGGCGGGCGACATCCGGGTGGTGGCGGAGGCGGGGACGGTGGCGGAGGCGGTGGCGGAGGCCGAGCGGGTCCGCCCGGATCTGGTGGTGATGGACGTGCGCCTGGCGGACGGAAGCGGCATCGAGGCGACGCGGGAGATACGGACGCGGCGGCCGGAGACCCGGGTGCTGATGCTGACCTCGTTCGCCGATGACGAGGCGCTGTTCGCCTCGATCATGGCCGGGGCGAGCGGGTACGTGCTGAAGCAGATCCGAGGCGGAGAGCTGGTGAGGGCCATTCGGGCGGTCGGAGAAGGTCGGAGCCTGCTGGACCCGGCGGTGACGGCGACGGTCCTGGAGCGGCTGCGACGGGGGAAGCACCTGCTCAAGGACGAGAAGCTGTCGCGGCTCTCGGCGCAGGAGGAGCGCATCCTGGGTCTGATCGCGGAGGGGCTGACCAACCGGGAGATCGGGGTTCGGCTGAAGCTGGCGGAGAAGACGGTCAAGAACTACGTCTCGACGATCCTGTCCAAGCTGGAGGTGGCGCGACGGGCGGAGGCGGCGGCGTACCTGGCCCGGCACACGGCGACCCCGGGGGGCCAGGGCTGAGACGGTCGTTCGGCGGTCGGTTCCGGGGAGGTGGAGGGTGCCGTCGGTGGGGGTGAGCTGCGGGCGGGAGGGGACGTTGGCCACGGGCTCCGGGGCAGGGGGAGCGCCGTGTCCGGGGTCGCGCCCCGTCGGAACGCTCGGCGTCCCCCTGAGCGCCGGGCTGGCGCGCGCGGCGGATCGCCCGTCGGCGGAGGCGGAGCCGGACGCCCGTCCGGGGGATGCCGCCGAGGAGGGTCCCGTGGAATCGCCCGGGATCCGACTCGGTGGGGCGGCCGGTGACGGCCGAGGTCAGGGCCGCGCGCCGTCCTCCGCCGGCCCGGCCGTCGGGGCACCCGAGGCACCGCGCCACGGTCCCGGGTCTCGCCGCCGCGCTCACCACGGCTCGTAGGCCAGCTCCCTCCAGTCCACCGGCCGGCCGCCCAGCCCGAGGAGGTCCCGGGCGGACAGGAAGCCCACGAGGCGCGAGCCCTCGACCACGGGCAGGTGGCGAACGCCGAGCTCGAGCATGGTCGCCACCGCCTCCTCCAGGGGCCGGTCGGGGGCAATTGTCCGCGGCCCCGCGGTCATGGCCTCGCCCACCTGGGTGCGCGCCGGGTCGCGTCCCTCGGCCACCGCTCGGAGCAGGTCGCGCTCGCTGACGATGCCGACCAGGTGGTCGTCCTCCGTCACCGCCAGCGCCCCCACCCGGTGGGCGCGCATGCGCACGGCCGCGTCGGTCAGGGACGCCTCCCGGCCGATCGTGATCGCCCCCGGTGTCATCAGGGAGCGCGCCGTGCGTCCGGGCCGTCGAAGCCTTCTGACCCTCATGCCACCGCCTCCGGAGCGGGTGCGGGCGCCACCGGCACCCGCCCTCGCCGACGGCGCCCGGCGCCGCTTCGGCCCGAACCGGCGACCCGGAGCAGATCGGCCGGGGATGGCTCTCGGCCGCTCGAAGGCCGGTACACCGGGGCCGAGCGAGAACCGAGGCGCTCGGCGAGGGTCGGGCCCCATGCGCCGATGCGCTCCCCGGCCCGGGCGCGGAGGTGCCCCCGGGCCCGGCACCGCGGGAGGGAGCCACCCCACGGGCGGCCCTGGCCTGGCTCCCGTCCCGGGCTCGGCGCCAGGGTCACCTCCGGCTCGGCCGGACCGCACCAGGAGCGGGGTCGGGCCGGCACGACCGGGACCTGCCTCACGTCCGCAGGCTCGGCGGCGCGGGCCCCGCCCGCCAGGGGCGAACGGCCTGCCGGCGAACGGCCCTTCCGGTTGGGGACGACGAGCCGCGGAGTCGGCGCAGGATCTGGCGCAGCAGGTCCTCGACCGGCCTCGAGGTGTCCACCTCGATGGCCTCGGGCCAGGGGGCGAAGTCGGCGGCGAGGACGGCGGCGAGATCGGGGGTGACGTCCGAGGGGTCGCCGCCGGACGCCCGGCGGGCGACGATGCGGGCTGCGGCCAGCTTCGGAGGGGCCAGGCAACGGAGCTGGACCAACCGGCTGGAGGTCGCTCTCGCCAGCTCGGCGGCAGCCTGGCGCCAGGTGGGGTCGGACCACGAGGCGTCGAGGACCACCGACTCACCCGATTCCAGAGCAGCGCGGGCCCGCCGCAGCAGCTCGCGGTAGGTGGCGGCGGTGCGCTCCGGACGGTAGAGGCCCTGGCGGTAGGGGGCCGTGGCCGTGGCCAGGTGGGGCAGGTTGGCCGTCTCCTTGCGAACCTCGTCCGAGCGCAGCAGGACCCAGCCCCGAGTGTCGGCCAGGGCCCGGCCCAGGGTGGACTTGCCGGTGCCCGGCGTGCCCCCGACCAGCACCAGGTGCACCGCCGCCTGCTCCAGGTGGTCGAGGCAGATCCGGAGCAGCCGTCTCGCCTCCGGGGCCGCGCCGCCGTCCTGGCCGTGGCGCAGGCAGGCCACCTTGCTCCGGACCTGCGCCCGGTAGGCGAGGTAGTGGTCGGCCAGGGACCGCGGCCAGGGATGCCCCCAGAACTCCCGGTACCAGTCGAGGAAGCGGCTTCCGAGGTCCGGACGGCCCAGCCGTTCCAGGTCCATGGCCAGGAAGGCGGCATCCCAGACCACGTCACCTCGGCGCAGGCGGTCGTCGAACTCGATGCAGTCGAGGATGCGGGGGCCGTCGTCGAGCAGGAAGACGTCCTCGGCCAGGAGGTCGCCGTGGCCTTCCCGGATCTGCCCGGCCTCGATCCGGGCTCGGAACAGCCGCTCCCGACCGGCCAGATAGGTCCGGGCCAGGGTGCGGGCTCGCTCCAACCGGGCCGGGTTGAGAAGCGGACCCGCGAAGGGCTCCATCTCGGCGAAGTTCGCCTCCCAGCTGGCCAGGACCGCGTCCCGGGTGGCGGCGGCCGCCACCTCCTCGGGGGCGGGAGCGCCGGCGTGGAACCCGGCCAGCACCCTGGCCACCTGACGCAACCCCGGTCCCACCTCGGTGCCTTGCCGCACCAGCGTCGCCAGCCGGCGCTCCTCGGGCATGCGCCGCATGGCGACCAGGTGGTCGAGGGGCATGCCGGTGTCGTCGGTCACGGTCAGCACGCCCAGGTAGACGTCCGGCGCCAGCCGGCGGTTGAGTTCGACCTCCCTCCGGCAGGCGCGCTCCCGGGCCTCGCGCGAGGTGAGGTCGACGAACCCGAACCGGACCGGCTTCTTGAGCTTGTAGGCGCGGTCCCGGACCAGGAACAGGTGGGAGACGTGGGTCTCGACGGCCCGGGTGGGGGCAACCGGTGCCTGGCTCACCCCTCCAGCCTGGGGCGGGGTGACTCCGAGGCCAAGGGTCGATGGTCCCGGACGTCGGGAGCCCGGTGGCCGGCACGACCAGGTGCCCGGGAGACCTGCCGGGGAAGGAAGGCTGGGCCGCACCGACTAGGGATGGGGGACGCCGGCCGCGGGTGAGCCCGGCCGGTGGTGCCGGTGCGTCCAGCGCAGCGCCCAGCGACGGACGACCCGGATTCGCCGCGGCAGCGGGGTCGCCAGGGGCCGCGGCGGTGCCACCCACCGGTAGAAGACGACCTTGGCCGCCTCGACCATGACCAGATAGGCGGCGACCATGGCCCCCAGGGCCAGATAGAACGGTGGTGGCAGCGGCGTGAAGCCGAGCGGCGTGCCCAGAGGCGTGAAGGGCAGGGCGGCGCCGACCAGCGCGCAGGCCAAGCTGGTGACCGCCATGGCCAGGCTGGGACGGCTGCGGAAGGACGGTGTCCTCCGGGTCCGGATGACGAAGATGATCAGGGTCTGGGTGGCCAGCGACTCGACGAACCATCCGGTCTGGAAGAGCGCGTGGTGGGCGTGGAACCCCCACAGCATGACCCCGAAGGTCAGGAAGTCGAAGAGCGAGCTGATGGGGCCGAAGACCACCATGAAGCGCTCGATCATGCCCAGATCCCAGTGGGCGGGACGGCGCAGCAGCTCCTCGTCCACGCGGTCGGTGGGGATCGTCATCTCGCTGACGTCGTAGAGGAAGTTGTTGAGCAGGATCTGGGTCGCCGTCATGGGGAGGAAGTCCAGGACCAGCGACGCCCCGGCGGCGCTGAACATGTTCCCGAAGTTGGAGGAGGTCCCCATCAGGACGTACTTGATGGTGTTGCCGAAGATGCGGCGGCCCTCGACCACCCCGTCGGCAAGGATGTCCAGGTCTTTCTCCAGGAGGACCACGTCGGCCGCCTCCCTGGCCACGTCGCTGGCCGAGTCGACCGAGATGCCCACGTCGGCGTCGTGGAGGGCGACAGCGTCGTTGACCCCGTCGCCCAGGAAGGCGACGTCAGCACCCAGCCGCCGCTGGGCACGGAGGATGCGGGACTTCTGCTCGGGCGTGACCCGGGCGAAGATCGTGGTCAGGGGCAGGCGACGGGCCAGCTCCCGGTCGTCGATGCGGTCCAGCTCGCTCCCGGTCAACACCCCCGTCACGCGAAGACCGAGGGTCAGGCACGTCTGCCGCGCCACCTGGTCGTTGTCCCCGGTCACGACCTTGACCTCGATCCCCAGCCGGGCCAGCCGGGCCAGGGCGGCAGCGGCGTCGCGCTTGATCGGGTCGTCGAAGATCAGGAGGCCGGCCAGCTCCAGGTCGCGTTCGTCGCTGGCAGCCACCGCCTCTCGGTCGGGGGCGGGGCGGGAGGCCACCGCCACCACCCGTGCCCCGGCGGCGAAGGCGGCGTCCAGGGCGGCCCGGACCGGCTCCGGGGTCGAGACGCAGCGCTCCAGGACCGCCTCCGGCGCGCCCTTGCTCAGGAGCAGACGGCCCCTCCCCGGCCACTCCACCAGGACCGACATCAGCCGGCGCTCGTGGTCGAAGGGGACCTCGTCCAGGCGACGCACGCCCGCGACCAGGTCGGCCGCACCCGGCACCGCCCAGAGGGCCCGGTCGAGGGGGTTGCCCCCGACCACCCGGCCGCCCTCGGCGATGGCGGCGTTGCAGGCCAGGCCCAGGGCCAGGGGTTGCGGCGAGGGCCGGCCGGCCGCGTCGAGAGCAGCCGAAAAGGTCAGCCGGCCCTCGGTCAGGGTGCCGGTCTTGTCCGTGAACAGGACCTCGACGTTGCCCAGGTCCTCGATGCTCACCAGCCGCTTGACCAGGACCGAGCGCCGGGCCAGCCGCTCGGCACCGTAGGAGAGGCTGACGCTCACGATCGCGGGCAGCAGCTGCGGGGTGAGCCCGACCGCGATGGCGAGCGAGAAGAGGGCGGAGTCGAGGAGGGGACGGCGGAGCAGCGCGTCGATGACGAAGATGGAGGCGGCGAGGATCACGGTGACGCGGACCAGCAGGCCCGAGAAGCGGCGCAGGCCGCGCTGGAACCCGGTCTCGTCCGCCGAGCGGCCGAGCGCCCCCGCGATCCGTCCGAAGGCGGTGGCCGGGCCGGTGATCACGACCAGACCGGTGCCGCCGCCGGCCGCCACCACGGTGCCCATGAAGGCGCACGAGGTCAGTTGCAGGGGGGAGTCCACCACGGTCACCGGGAGGACCCTCTTCGCCGCCGGCGCCGACTCGCCGGTGAGCACCGCCTCGTCGCACTCGAGGGCGTGCACCTCCAGCAGCCGCAGGTCGGCGGGGACGATGTCCCCTACCTGGAGGCGGACCACGTCGCCGGGGACCAGCTCGGTGACGTCGACCGCGCCCGGCGAGCCGTCGCGCAGGACCACGCTCCGATGGCGGATGCGGGCGTGGAGGCGCTCGATGGTCCGTTCCGAGCGGAACTCGTTGACGAAGCCGAGCCCGACGCTGAGGGCGATGATGGCGAGGACGATGACAGCGTCGGCGTGCTCGCCCACGACGAGGCTGACCAGGGCGACCGCGACCAGGAGCATCAGGAGCGGGCTCTGGAGTTGTCGGCCCAGCACCCGCCAGGGGTGGGCACCGTGGCCACGGAGGGCGTTGGGCCCGTGCTCTGCCAGCCGCCGCGACGCCTCTGCCGTGGTCAGCCCCGTGGGCGAGCTGCCCAGGCGCTGCACGACCTCGGCAGCGGGCAGGCGGGCGGCTTCGATCAGCTCCACAACGGTGAGACGTGTCGCCGGCGCGGCTTCGCGCCCCCGGGCGGGGGCGGTGTCCTGGGCTCGACCCGGATGCGGGCGTCGACCGCGGCCGCGCCGGACGGGCCGACGATGACGGGATTGAGGTCCAGCTCGGCCAGCTCGGGCAGGTCCTCGGCCAGCGCTCCCACCCGCAGCACCAGCTCCCGGAGGGAATCCAGGTCGGCCCTCGGCCGCCCGCGATGGCCCTCCAGGAGGGGGAAGCTCTTGAGCGACCGCAGCATCTCGTCCGCCTCGGGCGGGCTGAGCGGCGTCAGCCGCACGCTCACGTCCTTGAGCAGCTCCACCGCGGTCCCTCCGGCGCCGCAGGCCAGCACCGGCCCGAAGAGCGGGTCCTGGACCACGCCCACGATCATCTCCACACCCGGGGCGAGCATCCGCTGCACGAGGAAGCCCTCGACCGCCACCCCGGCCGCGCCCAGGCGGGCCAGCATCCGCTCCGCCGCGGACCGCACCGCCCGTGGCCCCGACAGCGAGAGCGCGACCGCGCCCAGCTCGGTCTTGTGGACGATGCCGGGGCCAAAGGCCTTGAGCGCCACCGTCCCGCCCAGGGCGCGGGCCGCCCGCGCGGCCTCCTCGGGCGAGGCCGCCAGCCGGGTCTCGGGGAGCCGGATGCCGTAGCAGTCGAGGATCGCGGTCACCGCCTCCGGGCGCAGCCAGCCGGCCCCCTCGCCCAGCGCCCGGGCCACGATCGCCCGGGCCTCGTCGGTGCGGGCGTCCGGGGGCTCGAAGGGAGGGATCTCGGGCCGACGCCGCCACTCCGCCCAGGTGGCCACCCGCCCCAGGGCGCGAGCGGCGTCCTCCGGGAAGGTGTAGACCGGGACCCGGCCCTGGTTCGGGGCCGCGCTCGCGTCCTCGGGGTTGAAGACCCCGAGCACCGGCAGCCTCCCGCCCAGGGCCCCCGCCGCCCGACGCACGGCGGCGGCGATCCGGCCGTCCCGGCCGGCCAGCGGGGGGATGAAGATCGCCACCAGCGCGTCCACCTCTCCGCTCTCGGCCAGGGTGAGGATGGTGCGCTCGTAGTCCTCGGGCCGGGCGCTGGCGATCAGGTCGACCGGGTTGGCGGTGGCCGCTTCGGCGGGAAGGAACGAGCCCAGCCGCTGCCGGGTCGGCTCCGAGAGCGCCGGCACCTCCAGGCCGGCGTCGGCGCAAGCGTCGGCGCAGAGGATGCCCAGGCCGCCGGCGTTGGTCACGATGCCGACCCGACGCCCGGGGGGAGCGGGCTGGGAGCCGAGCAGGGTGGCCACCTGGAACAGCTCGCCCAGGGTGTCGGCCCGGATCACCCCGGACTGGCGGAAGAGGGCCTCGACGGTGACGTCGGAGGCGGCGAGGAGCGCCCCGGTGTGGGAGGAGGTGGCCCGCGCCCCGGCCGCGGAGCGCCCGCTCTTCACCGCCAGGATCGGCTTGTGGCGACCGATTCGGCGGGCGAGGCGCGAGAAGCGGCGCGGGTTCCCGAAGGACTCCAGGTAGAGCAGGATCAGGTCGGTCTCCGGGTCCGACTCCCAGTACTCGAGCAGGTCGTTGCCGGAGACGTCGGCCTTGTTCCCGACCGAGACGAACGTGGAGAGGCCGAGGTCGAGGCGGCGGGCCTGCTCGATCACGGTCAGGCCCAGCGCCCCACTCTGGGACATGAACCCGATCCGCCCCCGGGGCGGCCGGGAGGGGGCGAAGGTCGCGTTCAGAGGGTGCTCGGGGTGGGTGTTGATGATGCCCATGCAGTTGGGGCCGATCAGACGCATGCCGGCGTCGCGGCAGATCTCGAGCAGCTCCTCTTGCCGGGCCCGCCCCTCCTCGCCGCTCTCGGCGAAGCCGGCGGAGATCACGACCAGGGCCCTGACCCCCCTGGCCGCGCAGGCCCGGGCCACCTCGGCCACCTTCGCCGCCGGCACCACCACCACGGCCAGGTCGACCGGCCCCGGGACCCGCCCCAGATCGGGGTAGGCGGCCACCGACTGCACCACCGGGTGCGGGCTGACCGGATAGACGGGGCCGGGAAAGCCCGACTCCAGGAGATTGTGGAAGACCTCGCCTCCGATCGTGCCCCGGTGGCGCGAGGCTCCCACCACGGCGATCGACCGGGGCTCCAGAAACCAGCGCAGGGCGGCGATCGCGCTCAGCTGCTCACGTCGCTCGAACCGTTCCAGGGCCTCCTCGCTGAGCGAGGTGGGGAACTCGACCTTGATCACCCCGTAGGAGGAGGTGACGCTGACCGGGAAGCCGCTGTCGCGAAAGACCCCCAGCATGCGATGGTTCTCCGGCATCACCTCGGCCTCGAAGACCGCGATCCCAGCATCGGTGGCCGCGGCGGCCAGGTGTCCGAGCAGGATGGTGCCCAGGCCCATGCCCTGGAGGGCGTCGGCCACGGTCAGGGCGACCTCGGCCCGGCCGGGACGCTCCAGGGCGTAGAAGCCGTGCCCGACGATCTCGCCGCCGCGCCAGGCGACCAGGCC
>Ga0209810_1004448_pt1 | contig 13511 bp, 14 predicted proteins | sample Coa_R1_7_FD_187159 | JGI IMG/M metagenome (GOLD analysis project Ga0209810, IMG submission 187159) | Surface soil microbial communities from Centralia Pennsylvania, which are recovering from an underground coalmine fire - Coalmine... | ecosystem: Environmental > Terrestrial > Soil > Unclassified...
GGTGGGCATGCTGGTCGGGCTGTCGGTGCTCACCGCGGTGGGTCTGCGCGCCTTCGACGCCACCCAGTCGCGCATCCCCTCGCCGATCACGCTGTGCCCGCAGACCCCCACCTCCTGCGCGCCCTACGACGCGCTGGTCAAGCAGGCGATCGTGGACGAGCTGCACGCCGTGTTCGCCGGCGCGGCGGTCTGCGCGGGCCTCGCCGCCGTGCTGGCGCTTGTGCTGCTGCGCCGCCTGCGCACCGAGACCTCACCGGACGGCACCGTCGCACTGGCCATGGTCGCCCATGGCTGAGCTGGTCCGCGTCGAGCGCGCTGCGACGCAGCTGCCCACGGTGCTCGCCGCACTGCACGGCGCTGCCCAGCGATTGCACGTCGAGGCATACCTCGTGGGCGGCTTCGTGCGCGACCGCCTGCTCGGCAACGAGGGCAAGGACATCGACCTGCTGGTGGTCGGCGACCGCGCGGTCGAGCTCCTCGGCGCTCTGGCCCAGGAGTTCGGCTGGGCTCCGCCGCAGGTGTTCGAGCACTTCGGCACCGCCCAGGTGCGCGGCGGCGGCTTCGTGGTCGAGGCGGTGCGCGCCCGCGCCGAGCGCTACGACCCCTCCTCGCGCAAGCCGGCGGTGACTCCCGGGACGCTGGAGGAGGACGTCTGGCGGCGCGACTTCACCGTCAACGCGCTGGTGCAGACGCTGGAGGGCGAGGTCCTCGACGTCACCGGCCGCGGCCTCGACGACCTCTACGCCGGCGTGCTGCGCACCCCGCTGGACGCCCGCGACACCTTCAGCGAGGACCCGCTGCGCATGGACCGCGCCGCCCGCTTCGTCGCCCAGCTCGGCTTCACCCTCGCGCCCGGGGTGCTCGACGCCATGCGCGAGGTGGCGCCCCGCGCCACCATCCTGAGCGTCGAGCGGGTGACCGAGGAGCTGCGCCGCCTGCTCACCTCCGAGCACCCGCGCGCCGGCATGGAGGTGCTGCGCGAGAGCGGCCTGATGCAGGTGCAGCTCGCCGAGCTGCTGGACATGGTCGGCGTGGAGCAGAGCGGCTACCACGTCTACGACGTGTACGACCACACCATGGTGGCCCTGCAGCACGCGCCGCGCGACCTGCTCACCCGCGTCGCCGTGCTGCTCCACGACGTCGGCAAGCCGCAGACGCACGCGATCGCAGCCGACGGCCGCCACACCTTCCACGACCATCCCGAAGCCGGCGCCGCCATCGCCGCGCGCATGCTGCAGCGGCTGCGCTTCAGCAACGACGAGATCGACGCGGTGACGGCGCTGATCCGGCTGCACCTGCGGCCCATCCAGTACGACGCGGCGACGTTCAGCGACGCCGCGGTGCGGCGCCTGATGCGCGACGCGGGAGAGCTGCGCGGCCGCCTGCTCGACGTCGCCCGCGCCGACACCCGCGCCTCGGCGTTCCCCGACACCGCGGGGATCGACGAGCTGGAGCAGCGCATGGCCCGGCTCGACGTCGACACCGGCGCCGCCTCGCCCTTCGACTCGCCGCTCGACGGCGAGGCGATCATGGCCCTCGCCGGTGGGCGCCGCCCCGGGCCGTGGGTCGGCGCCGTGAAGCGGGCGCTCTCGGACGCCGTGGTCGAGGGCGAGGTGCCCCCGGGCGACGCCGAGGCGGCGCGGCGCTGGCTGCTCGACCACCGCCCCCTGCTCGACGCCTCCTAGCGGGCTGCCCCCGGGCGGGACGCTGCCGCACAATGTCGCCGGGTCGCCCTCGCTCCCGGCCTCGACCCGCCGCCCGTACAATTCCCACCCTCGTGCTCAAGCGCCTCTCCTTCCTCAAGCGCCTCGTCCTCGACCTGCCGCGCCAGGTGAAGCTCACCTACTGCCTGCTCTTCGACGAGCGCGTGCCGGCGGTGAGCAAGGCGGCGGTGCTGGGGGCGATGGCGGTGATCGTCACCCCGTTCGTCAACCTGCCCGAATGGGTGCCGGTGATCGGCGAGATGGACCTGCTGGCCCTGACCCTGCTGGCCACCAAGGCATTCATCAGCACCGCGCCGCGCGAGGCGGTCGAGGAGCAGGAGCGGCGCGTCAAGGAGCAGACCAGCCGCTTCGACGTCGACGTGGCCCGCGGGCAGCGGCTCGCCGTCGCGCTGGCGCACCGTTTCGGGCGGGAGCAGAAGCCACAGATGGAATTCGTCGGGGTGGCCCAGGACCGCCTGACGGCGGTCGGATCGGAGAGGAGCGAAGTCGCGTGAAAGTGCTGTTTCTGAAGGAGGTCCAGGGGACCGCCAAGGCGGGTGACGTCAAGGAGGTCGCCCCCGGCTACGCGCGCAACTTCCTCTTCCCCCAGAAGCTCGCCGTGGTCGCCGACGACCGCGTGGTCGACCAGATCCGCCAGCGCGAGGAGGCCACCCGCCGCCGCGCCGAGAAGGCGCTCACCGAGGCGCGCGAGATCGAGAAGCGGCTGCAGCGCATCACCGTGACCCTCTATGCCAAGGCCGGCGAGGGAGGCCGTCTCTTCGGATCGGTGACCAACGCCGACATCGCCCAGCAGCTCAAGCGCGAATCCGGCATCGACCTCGACAAGCGCAAGATCGACGTCGAGCCGGCGATCAAGTCGCTGGGTCCGCACGAGGTGGTCGTGCAGCTGCATTCGGACGTGACGGCGACCCTCCGAGTCGTCGTCGCGGCGCAGTGACCGTTTCGGCGACGCAGTGATCCCGCAGCCGCCCCGCGCGTTCGGGCGGCCCGACCTGGCGGGACCGCAGCTCGGCCGTGTCGTGCCGCACGACAAGGAGGCCGAGCAGTCGGTCCTCGGCGCGCTGATGCTCGACCAGAACGCGGTGGCCACGGTGCGCGACACCCTGCTCCCCGCCGACTTCTACGAGGAGCGCCACCGCCACATCTTCGCCGCGGCGCTGGAGCTGTCGGACCGCGGCGAGCCCATCGACCCGATCACCCTGCGCGCGCAGCTGGAGCGGGCGGGAACGCTGTCGCGGTCGGGCGGCGTCGAGTACATCGCCGAGCTGTCGATCGTCACCCCGACGGCGGCGTCGGTGAAGCACTACGCCGACATCGTCGCCGAGCACGCCACGCGGCGCCGGCTCATCGACGCCGGTGCGCGCGTCACCGAGACCGGCTTCGACGAGACGATGCGCGTCGAGGATGCGCTGGACTCGGCGGAGCAGATCGTCTTCCAGATCTCCGACCAGCGCACCACCAACGAGGCGACCCACATCGCCCCGGTGCTCAAGGACACCTGGTCGCAGCTGGAGACGCTGCTGGGCGGCCAGAAGTTCATCACCGGCGTGCGCACCAACTTCTCCGAGCTGGACAACGTCACCCAGGGCCTGCAGTCCAGCGAGTTGATCATCCTGGCGGCGCGCCCGTCGGTCGGGAAGACGTCGTTCGCCCTGAACCTGGCGCGCAACGCGGCGGTGCTCGACAAGAAGCCGGTGGCCGTGTTCTCCCTGGAGATGTCCAAGGAGGCGCTGGTGCAGCGCCTGCTCTGCAGCGAGGCCCACGTCGACTCCTTCCTGCTCAAGACCGGCCAGGCCGACGCCGCCGCCTTCTCCCGCATCGCCCAGGCCATGGACCGCCTCACCCAGGCCGAGCTCTGGATCGACGACACGCCTGCGCTGTCCATCTCCGCGATGCGCTCGCGGGCGCGCCGCATGAAGGCGCAGCACGACATCGCCCTGGTCATCGTCGACTACCTGCAGCTGATGCACGGCGGCCGCCAGGAGTCGCGCGTGCAGGAGGTGTCCGACATCTCCAGCGGGCTGAAGTCGATCGCCAAGGAGCTGCAGATCCCCATCGTCGCCCTGTCGCAGCTCTCCCGCGAATCCGAGCGCCGCACCGACCGCCGCCCCCAGCTCTCCGACCTTCGCGATTCGGGGAGCATCGAGCAGGACGCCGACATCGTGCTGTTCCTCTACCGCGAGGGGATGCACAACCAGGAGGTCGACAAGTCGATCACCCAGCTCATCGTGGCCAAGAACCGCAACGGCCCGGTGCGCGACATCGACCTCGTCTTCGTCGCCGAGCAGACCGCCTTCCGCGAGCCCTACCGGGGCCGCCCCGAGGACCGCTGAGCGCGGCGGGGCCGCCACCACCCCGCGCACCCACCGTGCCAGACCCGTGACGGCCGTTCGCCCGGGGCGGGATACACTGCCGGGCGGATGGCTGGGAACCTCGCCGAACTCCTCACCTCCCGCGGCGACCAGGCCATTGCGGTCTGGATCGCCGACCCCCACGGCCCCTCCCCCGACCGGGCTGCCGCGCTGCTCGACGGTGTCGTCGCCGCCCTGGTGACCGGGACCGACGAGCCGCTGCTGCGCGCCGCCGGGCTCACCCCGGCGACCCCCGACGAGGCGGTGGCCCCCGCGCTCGACCGCGCCCTCGAGCAGCTGCAGGCGCTCTCCCGGGCCGTCGACCACGCCACCGCCGAGGCTCCGGCCGAGGAGGCCGACACCCTCCGCGACGAGGTGGCCGGGCTGCAGCGCCGACTGGCCACGGGCACCGCGCTGCTGCTGCAGGCGAGGGCGGTGGAGCTGCGCGCCGGCATGGCGGCGAAGGGAGCCGCGCTGGGCGTCACCGTGCACGAGCTGCGCCGGCCCCTGACCATCCTCAGCAGCTACGCCGAGCTCCTCGCCGACGGCACCCTCGGGGAGCTGAGCGGCGCCGCGCTGACCGGCGTGCAGGGCATCGCCAGCGCCACCGACGTGCTCGCCCGCCTCATCGAGGCGCTGGCCGAGGTGGCCCGGCTCGAGGATCCCGACGACCGCACCGTGCTCGAGCCGCTCACCCTCGGCCAGCTCATCGACGACGCCGTCGGCGAGATCCTCGGCGAGGCCCAGCTCCGCGGCGTCGGGCTGGAGGTCACCGCCAACCCCGACCTCCCCCTCCTCGGCGATCGCCGCCGCCTCTGCCTGGCCCTGACCAACCTGCTCAGCAACGCCGTCAAGCACGCGCCCGGGGGCAGCCTCATCGCCGTCACCGGCCTGCCCGACGGGGACCGCCTCCACCTCACCGTCGCCGACCGCGGTCCCGGCTTCCCGGCCCAGGAGGCGGCGCGCCTCTTCGACAAGTACTACCGCAGCGTCGTCGAGCGCGAGAGCGGGATTCCCGGCACCGGGCTCGGCCTCTTCATCGTCAGGACGGTCGCGGAGCGACACGGCGGCAGCGTCGAGGCGCGCGTCCGCAGCGGCGGCGGAGCGGAGTTCGAGATCACCCTCCCCATGGCCCCGGCGAGGGAGGAGCCCGCGCACCACGTCGAGCAGGCGGCGGCGCCGCAGCCCGAGGCCGCCTCCGCCTCCTAGCCGCCGAGCGCGACGCCGCGGCGCCTCGCTACGCTGTGGCCCATGGACAGCGCTGCGCGCACCCGCAGAGAGCGTGATTCGATGGGCGAGTTCGACGTCCCCGCCGACGCGTACTACGGCGCCACCACGATGCGCGCGGTGGTCAACTTCCCCATCAGCGACCTGCGCCTCAACCGCCGCTTCATCATGGCCATGGGCCTGATCAAGCAGACCGCCGCCGAGGTCAACCGCGACCTCGGGGTGCTCGACGGCCACCTCGCCGAGACCATCATCGCGGCGGCGCAGGACGTCGTCGACGGCAGGCTCGACGACCAGTTCGTCGTCGACGTCTTCCAGACCGGCAGCGGCACCTCGACCAACATGAACGCCAACGAGGTGATGAGCAACCGCGCCATCGAGCTGCTCGGCGGCGTCAAGGGCTCGCGCACGCCGGTGCACCCCAACGACCACGTCAACCTCGGGCAGTCGAGCAACGACGTCATCCCCACGGCGATCCACGTCGCCGCCGCCACCGCCGTCGAGGCGGAGCTGCTGCCGGCGCTCGACACCCTGGAGAAGTCGCTGCGGCGCAAGAGCGAGGAGTTCTGGCCGATCATCAAGACGGGCCGCACCCATCTGCAGGACGCCACGCCGATCCGGCTCGGCCAGGAGTTCCTCGGCTACGCGGGACAGGTCGAGCGCAGCCGCCGCCGCGCGCAGCAGGCCCTCGACGAGCTGCAGGAGCTGGCGCTGGGCGGCACCGCCGTGGGCACCGGCGTCAACTCGCACCCCGAGTTCGCCCGCCGCGTCATCGAGGGGCTCAACCGCAAGACCGGGCTGCACTTCAGCGAGAGCGACAACCACTTCCAGTCGCAGGCGACGCTCGACAACGCCGTCTTCGCCAGCGGGGTGATGCGCACCATCGCGGTCAGCCTCTACAAGATCGCCAGCGACATCCGCCTGATGGGGATGGGCCCGCGGGCGGGCCTGGCCGAGATCGCCATCCCCGCGGTGCAGCCCGGCAGCTCGATCATGCCCGGCAAGGTCAACCCGGTGATCATCGAGTCGGTGACCATGGTGGTGGCCAAGGTGCTGGGCAACGACGTCACCGTCGGCTTCGGCGGCGCGGCGGGGTCACTGCTGGAGCTCAACGTGATGATGCCGGTGGTGGCGTACTCGCTGCTGCAGGCGATCACACTTCTGGCCAACTCTGCCCAGAACCTGGCGATCCAGGCGGTGGACGGGCTGGAGGCGACGGGCAACGGCCCCGCCCTGGTGGAGCGGGGGCTGATGACCGCCACCGGCCTGGCCCCGGTGATCGGCTACGACGCCACCGCCGCGCTGGCCAAGGAGGCGTTCGCCAGCGGCCGCACCGTCCGTGAGGTGGCTCGGGAGAGGACGAACCTCAGCGAGGAGCAGCTCACCGAGCTGCTCGATCCGGCGCGCATGACCGAGCCCGGGCTCGACAGCGGGGTCGCCGCCGGGGGCTAGCTCCGCAGGCGGCGCGCCGCGCAGTGCGATATGCGCGGCAGCAGCCGTGTCTCTTCCTCCGGACCCGAACGTGCAGGGGCATGGGTTGGGGAGGAAGCCCGATGGCAGACACCATGCGCATCGACGTGTGGGGAGCCGTCCGCGACGAGCGCAACGCGCTGCTCGCCGACCTCGAACGGCTGCGGCCCGCAGACTGGGAGGCACAATCCCTGTGCACGGAATGGCGGGTGCGAGACGTCGTCGCCCACCTGATCGGCGCCGTCGAGGCCAGCGGCGCGGGGCTGATGCTGGCGCTGGTGCGGCACGGCTTCCGGCTCGACCGCATGCTCGCCGACGACGCCCTGCGCCGCAGCCGCGGACAGACGCCCGACGCGCTGATCGCCCGCTTTCGCGGCATCCTCGGCTCGCAGCGGCATCCGCCGGGGACCCGCCCGGCGAACATCCTCTGCGACACCGTGCTGCACGGCCAGGACATCCGCCGCCCGCTGGGACTGCGCCGCGACTTCCCCGCCGAGCGGATGACCGAGGTGCTCGACTTCGTGGCGTCGAGCACCGGGGCCTACGGCGCGCGCCGCCGCATCGCGGGGTTGCACCTGCGAGCCACCGACGCCGACTGGTCGTACGGCGAGGGTGCCGAGGTGACCGGCCGCGCCGAGCCGCTGCTGATGTCGCTCGCGGGCCGCCCCGCAGCGCTCGGCGAGCTGGGCGGCGAGGGGCTCACGATCCTGCGATCCCGCGTCGAGGCGGGCTAGGCGGCGACCCGCGCCTCCGCGTCGGCCGCTCCCGCGTCCGCGCGCCCCGCAGCACGCCGGCGACGCCACCAGACGACCACCGCCACCAGGAGGGCCACCGTGATCGCGGCGCCGACCGCGCGGTCGAACCAGGGGAGATAGGGCGTCACGCTGTCGCCGAGCAGGAAGCCGAGCAGGGTGAAGCCGCCCAGCCAGATCACCGTCGAGGGCAGGACTCCCCGGGCGAAGCTCCCCAGCGGGAGGCGCAGGCAGCCCGCCGCGATGGAGGCGTTGATGCGCGTGCCCGGGAGCACACGTGCCAGGAAGATGGCCAGCCAGCCCCGGCGGGCCAGCCAGCGCTCGGCCCGGTCGAGACGGTGCGGGGTGAGATGCACGTGCCGCCCCCAGCGCAGCACGGCACGCCGGCCCAGCTGCCGGCTGACCAGGTAGCAGAGCAGCGCGCCCAGCACCGCGCTGCTGTAGCCGAGGGCGAGGAAGAGCAGCAGATGGGTGGAGTGCACCGCCGCCAGGTAGCCCGCCGCCAGCAGGATCACGTCGCCGGGGAGGAAGGGCAGGGGGATCCCCGCCTCCTCCACGAAGATCAGGGTGCAGAGGAGCAGGTATGCGTGGGCGCCGTCGAGGTGGCGGATGAGCTCCAAGGAGAACCTGCAGGGCGGCGCGGCGGCGACGCGGGCGAACAGCTGGTCGGCGTTGGAGGATAGCCGCCGACGAGCACGAACGGGGCATTCTTGACGCATCCGTGACGCACTGCGCAGTAGAATCGCCCGCCATGGTCGTGGATGAGATCCGCAAGGTCTGCGTCGTCGGTGCGGGCACCATGGGCGCCCAGATCGCCCAGCAGGCGGCCCTGCACGGGTACCCGGTGGCCCTGTTCAGCCGCTCCCGCGAGCGCCTCGACGCGGCGGTGAGGAGCAACGCCAAGCTGCTCGCCAAGCGTGTGGAGAAGGGCAAGCTCTCGCAGGAGGACTGCGACGCCGCGCTGGCCCGGGTGAGCACCCACACGGACCTGGTCGAGGCCGTCGGCGACGCCGACCTGGTCATCGAGTCCGTCGCCGAGGACCGCGAGACCAAGCGGCACATCTGCCAGCAGCTCGACGCGCACGCGCGGCCGGACGCCATCATCGCCAGCAACTCCTCGACAATGGCCTCGTCGTTCTTCGCCGACTGCATCGACCACGACGAGCGCCTGCTCAACGTGCACTTCTTCAATCCCGCACTGGTGATGCAGCTCGTCGAGGTGGTGCGCGGCCCGCACACCTCGGACGAGGTGGTCGACGCCTGCATGGAGTTCGTCCGCCGCATCGGCAGGACGCCGGTGCTGGTGGAGAAGGAGACCTACGGCTTCATCGCCAACCGCATCCTCTTCATCGCCATGCAGGAGGCCTTCCGGCTGGTCGAGGACGGCTACGTCTCCATGGAGGACGCCGACCTTGCGGTCAAGAATGGCCTCAACTGGCCGATGGGTCCCTTCGAGCTGGCCGACCTGGTGGGTCTCGACATCACCCAGGACATCCTCTCCCAGGGCCACCTGCAGACCGGCGAGGACCGCTGGAAGCCCACCGCCATCCTCACCGGGCGCACCGCCCGCGGTGAGCTGGGGCGCAAGACGGGCAAGGGCTTCTACGACTACGCGTCCAAGTAGGCGCGCAGCCGCTCAGCGCGGCACCGCACGGCCGCGCTGAGCGCCGCGACGCGGGGAGCCTAGGTCGAGCTGCTGCTCGACGACGACTGGGAGCCGGAGCCGCTCTCGCTGCCGCTCGACGCCGGCACGTAGGTCACCGTCGACGTCCCGCTGCTCTGCGTCTGGGTGAGCTGCAGCTGCTGGCCCTGGGTGCACTTGTAGGTGACGGTGAGGGTGCTGGGACCCGGCTGCGGCGTGCCGGCGGGATTGCCGTTCGCATCCAGCTCCTGGTTGGTGAGCGTGCTGCCGGAGTCGAGGGTGACGGTCAGGCTGTTCCCGCCCGAGCTGGTCAGCTTGCCGCTGCCCTGTCCCGCCTGCTTCACCCCGGCCACCTGGCCGCCTGCGTTGATGGTCAGCGGGGTCGAGCTGGTGTCATCGATGTTGATGGTGCCGTCGGCACCGATGGTGAGCTTCTCGCCGGTGCCACCGGAGGTCTGGGCGGGCTGGCCGTTGACCGTCCCGCTGACGCCGCTCGAGACCCAGGTGTTGGCGAGGCAGGAGTCGATCGACGCACTGGAGCCACCGCCGCTCGCCGACGACGAGCCGCCGCTGCCTCCGCTGCTGCTGGTGTTGCCGCTCGATCCGCAGGCGGCGAGCGCCACGATGCACAGGGTCCCGGCGGCCGTGCCACCGGCGCGCGTCAATAGCGTCACGATGAAATCCTCCTTGGGGGGCGCGGCGCGCGATCGGGCGGCCGGAAGGACGTACCGGGACCGACGGTACCGGGGTGGGGCTCAGCCGTGCAACGTCGCCTGCTGGGGGCGCTGGAGGACGAGGATGTTCTGGTGGACGATGTTCGGCACGTACCCGGACGGGTAGCCGTACGGCCGGACGCGCGCCCCCGTCCCGTACCAGATCTTGACGCCCTTGAGCACGAAGCCCGCGCGTTCGAAGCGCTTCGCCAGCTCCGCGGTGGCGAACACGTAGCGGCCCTGCTGATACGAGTCGCGGATGATCACCGCGCAGTAGCCGCCCGGCCGCAGCACCGGCAGCAGCCGCGTCGCGACGTCGCCCATGGCGTCGAAGAAGGCGTCGAAGGAGTCGAGGTTGCGCAGGTCGTCGTCGCTGTCGCCGAAGGACTCGAAGTCGGTGCGACGCGCCTGCAGGTCGTAGCGTCCGTCGCACATCGTCTTGTCGAGGGCGATGGAGTACGGCGGGTCGGTGGCGATGCAGTCGAAGACGCGCCCCTCGGCCGCGAAGGCATCCAGCACCGCGCGGCAGTCGCCCTCGATCATCTCCTGCTGGTCGAGGTTCTCGCGGGCGCAGACCTCGCGATACACGGCGATCCAGTCGGGGTTGATCTCGATGCCCGTCGCCACGCGAGGCGAGGGCTCGCAGATCGACGCGCCGAGCAGCGTGCCGCCCACGCCCGCGAAGGGATCGAGAACGGTGCCACCTGGTCGGGTGAAGAACTCGACGAGGTGGCGCATCAGGTACGGCGGCTTGTTGGCGCCGTGGCGGCGGCGCAGGTCCTGGCCGAGGTGCGCCGGGTACGAGGTGCGCAGCACCGTCTTGGTGAAGTACAGCCACTCGTTGCCGCTCAGCGCGTTGAGCCGGTTGCGGGGATGCGGCACCGCGCGCTCGTAGTCGCGGCCCCCGTCGTCGCCGTCGGCCGCCTCGTCGTCGGGGTCCAGCCAGGCGAGCGCGTCGCCGTCGACCGAGGACATCGTGGCGCAGGATACGTCCCGAGCGGTCGGAGCGCCCACGGTCCGCGGCTCTACACTGCCCGCCATGCCCATGTTCGAGTCGCTGCAGAAGCTCTTCGCGGCCACGAGGGTGCGGCGCGAGGAGGTTCCCTACGTGGTCTGCCGGCTGCAGCCCGGCACCCCGCTGGAGAAGGTGGTGCAGCTGCAGCCGCCGCCACTCTGCATCACCGTCGAGCCCGACGGGGCGACGGTCTTCCTCCCCGAGGCGGAGCTGCCCACCCTGCAGAGCGCCGTCAGCGTCGCCGAGCACGACGGGCCGTGGACGGTCTTCGGCCTCTACGCACCCTTCGACTTCGGGGTCACGGGCTACCTCGCCCAGGTCTGTGAGGCGCTGGCGGCGCGCAGCATCCCGGTGCTCTCGCTGGCCACCTACCGCCGCGACTTCATCCTCGTCCCCGGCGCGCGCAGCGAGGAGGCGCAGGCCGCGCTCGACGAGCTGGTCCTGGGACACCCGGCGTCATGAGCGACACCCTGGTCCTCCTGGAGCGCGCCCTCGACCAGACGGGCGGCCTGGTCGCCGCAGTCACCCCCGAGCAGCGGCACGCCCCGACGCCCTGCAGCGGCTGGGACGTCAGCGACCTGGTCGGCCACGTCGTGTACGGGCTCGACAACTTCACCGCCTCCGCCCGCGGCGAGAAGCCCGAGTGGGGCCGGCCGCGCCCGCCCGTCGAGGGCGATTGGAGCGCCGCCTTCCGCACCAGGGCGGCCGCCCTTCTCGACGCCTGGCGCAGCGCGCCGGAGGACCGCCGTCCCCAGGCCGAGCTGCAGATCACCGAGCAGGCGGTGCACAGCTGGGACCTCGCCCGCGCCACGGGGCACCCCGCCGCCGAGCTCGACGCGGAGGTGGGTGAGCAGGCGCTGCGCCACGGCCGGGCCATGCTCAAGCCCGAGTACCGCGGCGCGGGCGGCAACAACGCCTTCGGCGACGAGGTGCCCGTCCCCGACGACGCATCCCTCTACGATCGGCTGGCCGGGTGGTTCGGCCGCGACCCCGCCTGGCAGCCGGGCTAGGCGAGCCCCAGCCGCTCCAGCACCGCCGCCACGCCGGCCTCGGCGGGCCCGCCACACACCGCGTCGGCGATTCCCAGCAGCTCTGGCGGCGCGCCCGCGACGGCGACGGCGTACCCCGCCGCCTCCAGCATGTCGGCGTCGTTCGGCGCGTCGCCGACGGCCACCGAGTCGCGGAGGTCGACCCCCAGCCGCTCGCAGAGACGGCGCAGCGCGTTGCCCTTGCCAGCCCGCCGGTCGGTGACCTCGACGAACTGCGGCAGCGAGCGCTTCACCCGCGCCATGGCGTCGAGCGCCCGGTGCAGCGCCTGCTCGCACTCGTCGACCCCGGGCGAGCCGTCGACGACGCAGACGAACTTGGTGCTGCCCCGCTGCAGCCGGGCTTCGAGGTCGTCGACGAAGGTGATGGGGACGTCGGCGATCTGCGCGTAGAGGTGCGCCTCGGGCCGGTCCTCCTCGCAGAGGAGCTGCTCGTCCTGGTACGCCTGGCGATGCCAGCCGCCGTCGCGCGCGACGCGCAGCGCGTGCAGCGCGACGTCCGGTTGCAGCCCGTCCTCGAAGAGGAGCTCACCGAGCGGAACCCCGTCGACGAGCGGGTCGCCCTCGCGGGGCATGGCGCGCACCACCGCTCCCTGGTAGCAGACGAGCGGCGCGGTGACCTGCAGCTCGCGCGCCCAGGGAAGCGCGGAACGGTACATCCGGCCGGAGGCGATGACGACGGTGGCGCCCGAGCGCACCGCGGCGCGCACCGCGTCGCGGGTGCGCGGGTGCAGCGACTGGTCGCGCAGGTCGAGGCAGGTGCCGTCGAGGTCGAGCAGCACGATGCGCGGACGGGACGCGGGCAGCGGCGCGACCGCGATCGGCGGTGGGACGCGCTCGCCGCTCACGACGCCGGCGCCGGCTTCGTCGCCGCCCAGGCGTCCGGGTTGAGGCACGTCGGCGGCAGCTCGCCGTCCAGCGCCGCCAGCACGTTCTCCGCGCACAGCCTCGCCATCGCCGCGCGCGTCTTCACCGTGGCGCTGCCGAGATGCGGTGCCAGCACCGCGTTGCGACATTCGGCCAATCCTGGCGACATCTCGGGCTCGCGCTCGTACACGTCGAGCCCCGCGGCGGCGATCCAGCCCTCGCGGAGCGCACGCACCAGGGCGGCCTCGTCGACGACGGGTCCGCGCGAGGTGTTGACCAGCACCGACGTCGGCTTCATGCGCCGCAGCACGTCCTCGCCGACGAGGTGCCGGGTCTGCGCGGTGAGCGGGGTGTGCAGCGAGATGACGTCGGCCTCGCGCACCGCGGTGTCGAAGTCGACGCGGCGCACGCGCCCGGCCAGCGCGGGGTCGACGGGCACGTCGCCGTCCTCGACGTAGAGGACCTGCATGTCGAAGGCGAGGGCGCGCCGCGCCACCGCCTGGCCGATGCGCCCGAAGCCGATCAGCGCCAGGGTGGCACCGTTGAGGTCGAGGCCGAGCAGGTACTCCGGCTCCCAGCCGAGGTAGTGCCCGGCGCGCATCTCGTGGTCGCCCTCGCAGAGGCGCCGCGCGGCGGCGAGCATGAGGCCGACGGCGCAGTCGGCGGTCGCGTCGGTGAGCACGCCGGGGGTGTTGGTCACCACC
>Ga0209810_1004449_pt1 | contig 13510 bp, 7 predicted proteins | sample Coa_R1_7_FD_187159 | JGI IMG/M metagenome (GOLD analysis project Ga0209810, IMG submission 187159) | Surface soil microbial communities from Centralia Pennsylvania, which are recovering from an underground coalmine fire - Coalmine... | ecosystem: Environmental > Terrestrial > Soil > Unclassified ...
GAAGGGATTCCGCGACATCGTAGCGGGCGCCGCGGACCGCGGGCCACATGCCGAACAAAACCGCTGTGAGCAGGGTCGCGGCCACACAGAAGCCGAGGACTCGTGTGTCGATGGCGAGACGAATGGCGAGGGGTTGAAGGACGGCCGCGCGGTCGCGAATAGGCGGGATAGCGGCAACAACGAGGGGCCGGCACAGCCACGTCAGAAACAGACCGAGCACGCCGCCGGCAATGGCGAGCAGCAGGCTGTCGGTGAGCAACTGGCGCGCGATGCGCCACGGTCCCGCGCCGAGCGTGAGCCGAATGGCGATCTCCTGACATCGCGCGGCCGAGCGGGCCAGTACAAGGCAGGCCATGTTGGCGCACGCGAGCACCAGAAGCAGGCCGACCGATGCCATAAGGAGGATGAGTCCGCGCGAGAACTGCGCGCGCAGGGACGATATCCCGTTGCCCACGGGTTCGAGGCGCAGGCGAGAATCGAAAACCTGATTTCGCGGCCCATGGGCGAGGCTGGGGTAATCGCGCAACAATGCGGCTTCCCAGGTGCTCTGCAGAAGCGCGCCGGTCTGCGCCTCCGCTCGTTCCAGAGTGACGCCCGGGCGCAGGCGGGCGAAGATGTGGACCGACAGTGGAACTGTTGCATCCACCCGCGAGCCGCGCCACAGCAGGCGGCCGGCGTTCAGTGGGATGCGAATGTCGGGAGCGGTATCGAGAGTGAGGCCGTTCACCCCGGCGGGGAGGATGCCAACCACGGTGAACGGTCGGCCGTTCAATCGCACTGCGCGGCCGAGGACCGCCGGCGAGCCGGCGAAGCGACGCTTCCAGAAATCGTAGCTGAGCACCGCGAGTGGCGCGCCGGCACGATCGTCCTCGGCGGTGAGGAGGCGGCCGAGGCGCGCGTGCAGGCCGAGCGCCGAGAAGAAGTTCCCTGAGATGGCATTGGCGCGGATCCGTTCGACCGCGCCGCTGTCGGTGAGCGCGAGGTCGAGATCGGCCTGGCAGAGGACATCGTTGAGTGTGGACGACCTCGCGGCAAGCTGTTGGAACAGGTCTGCGGGAAGCTCCCAGGTAACGAAGCCGGTCGGGTGGACTTCAACAAGGTGCACGAGCCGCTCGGGATCGCGCACCGGAAGGGGACGCAGCAGCAGAGCGTCCACCATGCTGAAGATCAGCGTGTTGGCGCCGATGGCCACGGCGAGCAGAAGCACCGTGGACAGCGTGAAGACGGGGTTTCGCGCCAGAAGCCGAGCGCTGAAGCGCAGATCCTTCCAGATCATGGGACGCCCGCAAAGACGTATTCCAACACCGGATGTCCTCCGATCAGGTGCTCCTGGACGATGCGCTCCAGCACCTCCGGCGTGCAATGGTGGTACCAGACTCGGTCGGGCCAGACCACTGCGATGGGTCCCTGCTCGCAAACGCGCAGACAGTTGGCTTTCGTGCGATAGATGAAATGCGGCTCGCCGCCGAGGCCCAGCTCGGCGATGCGTTTCTTAAGGTAATTCCACGAAACGAGGCTTTCTTCGCGCGTGGAGCACTTTGGCTCGGTCTGATCGGCGCAGAGAAAGATATGCCGGCGGATGCGGTCGAGGCCCAGCCTTTCCGCAATCTCCTCCAGCCGTAGCAGATCTTCCATCGTCTCCGCTACTGTGCCGGGGGCTGCGCCACCTTGCTCGCGTCAGGGTTAGTTACGTTCGCCTTAAGATCGCCCGCCGATGGCAGAGTGGAGGCGTTCCAGCCGCCGCCGAGCGCGAGAATCAGCTGCACCGCGGAACTCATGCGCCGGCCCAGCAACTGCACCTCAGCGCGCTCGTTCGAGAGCGCGATGTTCTGCGTCTGAATGACATTCAGATAAGAGACGGTGCCTCCGCGGTACATGTCGAGCTCGAGGCGGAGCGATTCCTCGGCACCGCGCGTCGCCGCCGACTGCTGGGCGGCTTCGGTGGAGAGAATGCGCAGAGCGGCGAGATTGTCCTCCACCTCCTGGAAACTGCCGAGAACGGTTTGGCGATAGGCGGCAACGGTGGCGTCGTAGGCGGCGCGGAACTCGGCGACGGTGGAGCGGCGGCGGCCGAAATCGAGAATGGTGTAAGAGGCGCTCGGCCCAATGGAAAAGAAGCGGCTTGGCCAGGTAAACCAGTCAGCGATGCTGGTGCTGCTCAGCCCGGCCGATGCGGAAATCGAAACGTTCGGATAGTAGGCGACGCGCGCCAGGCCGATCTCGGCATTGGCAGCGGCCATGCGCCGTTCGGCGGCGGCGATATCGGGTCGCCGCTCCAGCAGCTGTGAAGGGACTCCCGCGGGAATCGGGGGAGGGCCCGTCGGCAGTTTCGCTCCGGGCAGCGTGAAGTTAGCGGGAGGCGCGCCGATCAGCACTGCGATCGCGTGTTCGAACTGGCTGCGAGCCACGCCGAGGTCCGTGGCCTCGGCGCGAGTGGTGTCCAGCTGCGTCTGCGCCTGCGCCACATCGGCGCGCGATGCGACCCCTCCGTTGTAGCGGTTGATGGTCAACTGCAGGAAGCGCTCGTAGCTCTGGATGGAAGTGTTCAAGACGTCGGCTTCCATGTCCAGTTCGTGCGCCTGGAAGTAGTCGGTGGCCAGCTCGGCCTGCATGCTGAGCCGCACGTTTTCCAGATCGGCGGCGCTGGCCTGGGCGTTGGCGACCGCGTTCTCCATTTCCATGGTCACGCGGCCCCACAGATTCGGCTCCCACGAGACCGAGAACGGAAGGCTGTACGAGTTGAAAAAGCTTGACGTGCTCGTGGTCGGGACCTGGGTCACGCCGCCCGTGCCCGTTCCGCTACCAGTGCCCGTTCCCGTTCCGGTTCCGGTCCCCGTGCCGGTACCCGTTCCGGTTCCCGTTCCAGTGCCGGTGACAACCGTCCGTCCCGCGCGTCCGCCCGGCGAGTAGTTGGCGCCGATGCCCAAACCGACGCCCAGAGTGGGGAAGTAATCGGCTCTGGCGACGCCCACCAGCGCGCGGGCCTGGCGGAACGCCGCTTCGGCCTGCTTCACGTTCTGATTGGAGACGGTAACCTTCGGCTCGAGTTCGTTCAGGGTGGGATCGCCGAACATCTCCCACCAATTCCCTTTCAGCACTCCGTCGCTGGGATTCGCCGCCTTCCACTGATCGTTCGCTTCCTTGAACGCGGGCGGCGCCGGGACCGGGGGACGCGTGTATTTCGGGCCGACAGGATGGCACCCCGACAAGCCGATCAGAACCGCGATTGCTGCCGCAGTGAGGAGGAAACGCCGCATCAGTCGGTACTCTCCGCAACCGTGGGCAGTGTTTCGATCGGGCGGCCGTGCTGCCGTCGTGAGAAGAAGAGGCGCATCCGATCCATGTATAGATACACGACTGGCGTGGTGAACAGGGTCAGCATCTGGCTGACGATGAGTCCTCCGACGATGGCGATGCCGAGCGGCCGGCGCAGCTCCGAGCCCATGCCTGTTCCGACGGCCAGCGGGAGCGCGCCGAGCAGAGCGGCGAAGGTGGTCATGGTGATGGGCCGGAAGCGCAGGATGCAGGCTTCATAAATCGCGTCGCGCGAGTTCTTGCCCTCCGAGCGCTCAGCGTCGAGCGCGAAATCAATCATCATGATCGCGTTCTTCTTGACGATGCCGATCAACAGTATGATGCCGATGATAGCGATGACGGTGAGCTCGTAATGCAGGGCCAGCAGCGCGAGCAGAGCGCCCACGCCCGCGGACGGCAGGGTAGACAGGATGGTGATGGGATGAATATAGCTCTCGTACAGCATTCCGAGAACGATGTAGACGGCGATCAGGGCGGTGAGGATGAGGACCGGTTCGTTGGCCAGCGATGCCTGGAAGGCCTGCGCCGTGCCGGCGAAATTACCCTGGATAGCGGCGGGCATACCGATCCGTTCCTCGGCGGAGGTGATGGCGTCCACAGCCTCTCCAAGCGAGACGCCCGGACGGAGGTTGAAGGAGATGGTGACCGACGGGAACTGGCCCTGATGATTCACCTGCATCGGGGTATTGGAAGGGGCGAAGCGGGTGAATGCGGACAGGGGCACTTCAACTGTGCCGTTGGTGTTCAGCACCGCCGCGGGTGCTCCGCTCCCGTTGGCGGCCACTCCAGTCGCGCCGGTCGATGGCGGCGAACCAGAACCGGGGATGGACGCCGTGCCTGCCGGCGAGGAAAGACCGACGGTCGGAGTGCCGCCCGCACCCGAGTTCGAGCCAGGCGTCGGCGTGCTGGAGACGCTGTTGGCGACGGCTGAAGTCGCCGTGGGCGCGGCAGAGATGCCGGCCGGAGCGGAAATCCGAGCCGGAGTGGTCAAAACGCCGCGCGTCGCCACCGTGCTGGAACGCGTCCCGGAGCCGGGAGGGGTCGCCTGCACATAGATATCCTTCAGCGTTTCAGGATCCTGCCAGTATTCCGGCGCCACCTCCATGACTACGTGATATTGATTGAGCTGCGTGTACATGGTGGAGACCTGCCGCTGGCCGAAGGCGCTGTAGAGCGCCTGATCGACCTGTTGCGCGGACAAGCCGAGGCGCGATGCCGTATCCCGGTCGACGTCGACGTAGGCCATCAGGCCATTGTTCTGCTGATCGGTATTGACGTCGGCGAGAATCGGGACTTTGCGCAGCGCATCGAGAACGCGCGGAGACCATTCGTCGAGAAGCCCCAGATCCTGCGTCTGCAGCGTGAACTGGTACAGCGCGTTGCTCATGCGCCCGCCCACGCGGATGTCCTGCACGGGCTGAAGGAACAACTGGGCGCCAGGAACGCCCGCGGTCTTGCGGCGGAGCCGGTTGATCACCTGATCCACGCTCACCTTGCGCACGCTGAGGTCCTTCAGGGCGACGAACATGCGGCCGGTATTGGTTCCGCCGCCACCGGTAAAGGAAGCCGCGGAGTCCACCGCCGGATCGGCAAGGACCGCCTTCAGGAAAAAGGCCATTTTCTTCTGCATAGCCTGGAAGGAGATGTTCTGCTCGCCCTGAACTACGCCCATCATGCGGCCGGTATCCTCGCTCGGAAAGAAACCTTTCGGCACGATGGTGAACAGGTAGACGTTCAGAGCCACGGTGCCAAACACGATCAGCAGAGTGACCGCCGGATGGCGCAGCACGACCCGGAGAATTGCCGCATAGGTGTTGAGAATCCACTCGAAGAACTTTTCACTGATGCGGTAGAGCCGTCCGTGACCTTCCGGCGGCTGATGTTTCAGAAGATGACCGCACATCATCGGTGTGGTCGTAAGCGATACCAGCAGGGAGATGCCGATGGCCACCGAGAGCGTGACCGCGAATTCGCGGAACAGGCGGCCCACGATGCCGCCCATCATCAGAATGGGGATGAACACCGCCACCAGCGAGGTGCTCATGGAAAGCACGGTAAAGCCGATCTCCCGCGATCCGCGCAGCGCCGCCTCCATGGGGCGCATTCCCATTTCGATGTAGCGGGTGATGTTTTCGATCACAACAATCGCGTCATCCACCACGAAGCCGGTGCAGATGGTGAGCGCCATCAATGAGAGGTTGTCCAGGCTGTACCCCACCAGGTACATAACACCGAAGGTGCCGATCAGCGACACGGGAACAGCCACGCTGGGGATGAACGTGGCCCATCCGTTCCGCAGGAAGATGAAGACCACCAGAACCACCAGCGCGATCGAAATCAGCAGCGTCACCTCGACGTCGTGAATGGACGCGCGGATGGTCGTGGTACGGTCCATCATCACGTTCAGCCGCATGGCCGGCGGAATCGACGCGTGCAGTTCTGGAAACTCGGCCATCACGCGATCCACCGTGTCGATGATGTTCGCCTCGGGCTGGCGGAACACTGCGATGAGGACCGCCGGCTTTCCATTCGAGAGTCCCGCGTTGCGCAGGTCCTCGACAGAATCAACCACCCGCCCCAGCGTGTCCAGGCGCACCGGCGCGCCGTTCTGCCAGATGACTACCAGCGGCATGTACTGGTCGGCCTTGAAGAGCTGATCGGTGGTGCGAATATTCCATGCGGTTCGGCCGTTGGCGATCTCGCCCTTCGGCGTGTTCGCGTTGGCGTTGGCCAGGACGGTTGCGATCTGATTCAGTCCGATGCCGTACTTGTTCACGACGTGTGGATTGAGCTCCACGCGAACGGCGGGCAGAGAGCTACCCCAAACACCGACCTGGCCGACACCGCTGACCTGTGAGAGCTTCTGCTGGAGAATCGAGGAGGCGGCGTCGTACAGAGCGGGGCGATCGTATATGTCGGAAGTCAGCGCCAGGATGAGAATGGGTGAATCCGCCGGATTCACCTTGCGATAACGCGGATTCATCGGCAGGTTTGCGGGCAGGTACGCCTTGGCGGCGTTAATGGCGGCCTGGACGTCTCGCGCGGCTGCGTCGATGTTGCGATTCAGGTCGAACTGAAGAGTGATGTTTGCCGAACCGAGCGAACTGACGGAGGTCATCTCGGTGATGCCGGCGATACGTCCGAACTGGCGCTCGAGCGGCGTGGCTACGGAAGAGGCCATCGTCTGGGGACTTGCGCCGGGCACGCCGGCGCTCACCTGAATGGTCGGGAAATCGACCTGCGGGAGCGGCGCAACCGGCAGCAGCCGGAAGCCGATGATTCCGCCCAGCGCGACCGCCAGGGTCAGCAGAGTGGTCGCAACAGGCCGATGAATGAATGGCGCCGAGAGGTTCACGCAGACGCCTCGGGCACCGGACCCTGATCGGCCGGCGTGGTTTCTTTCCTGCGGCCGGCCCACTCGGAGAGGCGGTCGAAGGCCAGGTAGATTACCGGCGTCGTGAACAGCGTCAGCAACTGGCTGAGCAGCAGGCCGCCGATGATGCTGATGCCCAGCGGACGGCGAAGCTCCGAGCCGGTTCCGCTGCCGAAAGCCAGAGGCACAGCGCCCAGCAGCGCGGCCATGGTGGTCATCATGATGGGCCGGAAGCGCAGCAGGCAGGCCTGATAAATGGATTCCTCCGGGCTTTTGCCTTCCACGCGCTCCGCTTCGAGCGCGAAATCGATCATCATGATCGCGTTCTTCTTGACGATGCCGATCAGCAGGATAATGCCGATGAGCGCGATGACGTTGAAATCCTGACCGGTGAGCATGAGCGCCAGCAGCGCGCCCACGCCGGCCGACGGCAGCGTGGAAAGGATTGTGATGGGGTGAATATAGCTTTCGTACAGCACTCCGAGGACGATGTACACGGTGACGATGGCGGCCAGAATGAGGATCGGCTCATTGGCCAGCGATGCCTGGAACGCCGACGCCGTGCCCTGGAAGGCGGTTTGCAGGCTGGCCGGCATTCCGAGTTTCTGAGTCGCTGCGCGAATATGGTCCACGGCCGTTCCCAGCGAAGCGTTCGGAGCCAGGTTGAACGACAGCGTCACCACAGGGAACTGGCCCTGGTGATTGACGGCGAGCGGAACGGCTATCTGGTGGAAGCGCGTGAAGGTGTGCAGCGGCGCCTGCGTTCCCATCTGCGTCTTTACGTAAATGTCGCGCAACGCGTCGAAGTTGGTCTGCCACTGGCGCCGCGTCTCGAGCACGACGTGGTACTGATTCAGCTGAGTAAAGATGGTCGACACCTGGCGCTGGCCAAAGGCGTCGTAGAGCGTGTCGTCGATGTTCTGCGGCGTGATTCCCAGACGTGAAGCAGTGTCGCGATCGATGTCGATCTGCAGCCCCAGGCCGTTGCTGGCCTGATCGCTGGCCACGTCGCGCAGTTCCGGAATCTTCTCCATGCTCGCCACCAGGCGCGGCGCCCAGGTGTCCACGTCCGCGGCGTTGGGCCCTTCTATGGTGTATTGATACTGCGTGCGGCTGATGCGGTTCTCCACGGTCAGATCCTGCACCGCCTGCATGTAGAGCGAAATGCCCGCCACCTGCGCGACCTTCTGATTCAGGCGCCGAATGACATCGGTGACGCTGGCGTCGCGATCGTCCAGCGGCTTCAGAGTGATCTGGATGCGGCCGCTGTTGGGAGTCGTGTTCGTACCATCGACGCCGATGAAGGATGAGATGTCCTGCACGGCGGGATCCTGCACGATGATGCTCGCCAGTTGCTGCTGCCGCCGGCCCATCGCGGCGAAGGACGTGGACTCGGGCGCCTGCGTGATGCCGACGATCTGGCCCGTGTCTTCGACCGGGAAAAAGCCTTTCGGAATGATGAGGAACAGCAGGATGGTTGCGACCAGCGTCCCGACGGCGACCAGAATGGTGGCGGCCTGATGGCGCAGAACGAACTTGACGCCCTTGCCGTACTGCTCGATCGAATACTCGAAGACCCGCTCCGACCAGCGGTAAAAACGGCCACGCTCGCTCTCCGGCTTGTGCCGCAGCAGCTTCGACGACATCATAGGCGTCAGGGTCAGGGACACGAACGCGGACACGAGAATGGTGACCGCCAAAGTTACCGCGAACTCGCGGAAGAGCCGGCCCACAACGTCGCCCATGAACAGCAGCGGGATGAGCACCGCGATCAGGGATACGGTCAGCGAAATAATCGTGAAGCCGATCTCCGCCGACCCTTTTAGCGCGGCCTCCAGCGCCGAATCGCCCTGCTCGATATAGCGGGCGATGTTCTCGATCATCACAATGGCGTCGTCCACAACAAAACCAGTGGAGATGGTCAGGGCCATCAGCGAGAGGTTGTCGAGGCTGTAGCCCAGCAGGTACATCACGCCGAACGTTCCGACGATGGACAGCGGCACCGCGACGCTGGGGATCACCGTGGCCGACAGCGTTCGCAGGAACAGGAAAATCACCAGCACAACGAGCGCGATGGTGAGTATGAGCTCGTATTCCACGTCCCGGACGGACGCGCGAATTGTGATGGTGCGGTCGGCTATGGGCTGCACCCTGACGGAGCTGGGCAGCGACGCTTTGAGCAGCGGCAGAACACGCTCGATATTGTCCACCACGCCGATAATGTTCGTTCCCGGCTGGCGCTGGATGTTCAAAATCACAGCTGGAGTCGTGTTGAACCACGCCGCCTGCTTCGTATTCTCGGCGCTGTCGAGGACAGTGGCCACATCCGAGAGCCGCACCGGCGCGCCGTTGCGGTAGGCCACAATGATGGGGGCGTAGTCGGCTCCGGAGAGTAGCTGGTCATTGGCCCCGATGGTCCAGGACTGCTGGGGACCGTCGAAATTCCCCTTGGCCTGATCCACGTTGGCCTGGCTCAGCGCGGTCCGCAGATCCTCGAGGCTCATGCTGTAGGAAGCCAGCGCCGTGGGATTGGCCTGTACGCGGACCGCGGGCCGCTGTCCCCCGCTGATGCTGACCAGACCCACGCCAGGAATCTGCGAAATCTTCTGGGCCAGCCGCGTGTCGGCGTATTCTTCGACCTGCGGCAGCGGCAGAGTGGCGGAAGTGAGGGCCAGGGTCAGAATGGGCGCGTCCGCAGGATTCGTTTTGCTGTATATGGGCGGATTGGGAAGATCTCTCGGTAAATAGGTGCCCGCTGCGTTGATGGCCGCCTGGACCTCCTGCTCGGCGACATCGATGCTCATGGTGAGCGTGAACTGGAGCGTAATCAGCGAGCTCCCGAAGCTGCTGATGGAGGTCATCTGACTGAGTCCGGGCACCTGGCCGAACTGGCGCTCCAGCGGAGCGGTGACCGATGAGGCCATCACTTCCGGGCCGGCGCCCGGATAGAAGGTCTGGATCTCGATGGTGGGGTAATCCACCTGCGGCAGCGCCGAAACCGGAAGCTGACGATAGGCCACAATTCCGACGAGGACGATTGCGGCCATCAGCAGCGCGGTGGCCACGGGCCGCAGGATGAAAAGGCGTGAGGGGCTCACGACGCGGGGCCCCCGGGGCCATTGTCCTCGGCCGCCGGCTGGGCAGGTCCGGCTCCTGCCGGTCGAATGCGAACCTGGCTACCGTTCTGCAGCTTTTCGGCGCCGTCGATCACGACTCTCTCACCAGCGTTCACACCCGTTTTGATGGTGACGTTGTTCGCCTGCGTGAGGCCGACGGCGACCTTGCGCACCTGTGCGGTGTTCTGCGGCGTGATCACATACACGAAGGCGCCCATGGAGCCGCGTTGAATGGCCGGCTCGGGGATGATCACCTGGTTATGCAGCGTGTCCACCAGAAGGCGGATGTTCACAAACTGGTTCGGGAAAAGCGCGTTGTCACGGTTGTCGAAAACGGACTTCAGGCGGCTGGTGCCGGTGGTGGGGTCGATCTGGTTGTCGACCGTGAGCAGGCGGCCGGTGGAGAGCATCTTCGATTTGTCCCGATTCCACGCCTCCGTGCGGAGCACCGCGCCGGAGCGCAGCCGGCGCAGCACCGGCGGGAGATTGTCCTCCGGGATGGTGAAGAGGGCGGCGATGGGCTGCATCTGCGTGATAACGAAGAGTCCGGTCGCATCGCTGGCGTGAACGATGTTGCCGGGATCCACCAAACGGATGCCAACCCGGCCGGTAATCGGGGCGGTGACCCGCGCGTAAACCAGCTGCAGCTTCGCATTGTCGATGTTGGCCTGGTCCTGCTTGATATTGCCTTCGTACTGGGCGACGGTGGAAACCTGGGTATCGTACTGCTGGCGCGGAATGGCGTCCTGTTCGAGCAGTGTCTTGTAGCGCGCCAGGTCGAGGCGAGCGTTCGCGAGCAGCGCCTGATCGTGAGCCATCTGACCTTCCGCGAGCTCCAGCTGAACCTGGAAAGGCCGCGGGTCGATCTGGGCGATCATCTGGCCCTGATGCACCATGTCGCCTTCACGAACCGGGACGCTCATGAGCTGTCCGTCAACGCGCGTGTGCACGGTCACGGTATAGAAGGCGTTCACATTCCCGAGGCCATCCTGATAAACAGGAACGTCGCCGCGCCTGGCGGTCGCGACGGCCACGGGAGTGGGCATGGATCCGCGTCCCCCCCGTCCGCCTCGCGTTCCACCGGCACGCCCGCCGTCCGCTGCCCCGCCGCCCGCCGCTGGAGCGGCGTTCGACTGTGCCCGTGTCTTTCCGGGGCCGAGAAACCAGGTCGCCGCGGCGGCAATGAGTACGAACACGAGACCCCACAGCCACCAGCTCCTGCGCCTTCGCGGGGGAGGCGGGTTCCTGCGGTCCGTTTCAGTTGCTGGCGGTAGTGTGTCCATCCGATCCTGAATCCATCTGATTACAAAACGTTACGGGACGGGCTGTCGCCGCTTCCCCGAAAGGGGCGTCAGGCCCGGCAAACGGGCCTGTGATGATTTGGACGCGACTCGCGTGCAACTTGCTATCCGTTATTGTGTAAGCTTCTGTTTCAAGTACTTGTGAGCGACGCCGCGGCGCGAATCCGACCCGTGTGCCCGAAACATAAGGACGATGAGGGGTGGGGGGATTGTTACCCGAGCCGAGAGAACTGCCTGACCCCGGCGCACTACATCAGTGGTGAAAAAGGCAAAGGAACTGTTCGTGCCGGCCGAAGCGATCGGGAGCCGGATATTCTTCTTCCGAGGCCACAGGGTGATGCTCGATCGCGATCTCGCCGAACTTTACGCGGTCGAGACCAGGACCCTGAATCAGGCGGTGAAGCGAAATCTGGCGCGTTTCCCTCATGATTTCATGTTCCAGCTGACCGCAACGGAAGCGAAGATCGCCCGTTGTTCAAGATCACAATTTGTGATCTTGAACGTGGATGGAACACCCCGCCGGGGGATGAACATTAGTGCTGCACGAAGTCTTCGAGGCGATCCGCGAGCTGATGAGTCCGCCGCCGATGGCGCCCAAGCGCCGCATCGGTTTCAGCGCGCGGCAGAACGCGATCGCGACAGGTTAGCGCCTTCGCGATCGAGCAGCGCTTTCTTGCGCTGCATGCCCCAGCGATAGCCTCCGGCATCGCCGTCGGCGCGGATCACGCGATGGCACGGAATCACAATGGCAACGCGATTCGCGGCGCAGGCCCGAGCCACTCCGCGAACCGCCGCGGGTTTTCCGATTCCCCGCGCGACCTCGGCGTACGAGCGCACCTCGCCTGTTGGAATCGTCTGAAGATATTGCCACACCCGGAACTGGAACGCCGTCCCGCGGACGTCCACCGGCAAATCGAGGTGAGGAACGCCGCCATCGAGGTAGCGTTTCAGCGATTCCATCCAGGCGGCGAGCTGCTGGGAATGCCGCCGCCCTGCCGCGTGTATCGTTGCGGCCGGGTACTCGCGCTTCAACTCCGCGAGAAGATGCTCCTCGGAAGACCCGAACTGCACGAAACACAGACCCCGGTCGGTGGCGCCGATCATCATCAGCCCGAGCGGCGTCTGCTCTGTCGCCCACGAGATGGCAACGTTCTGCCCGCGTTCGCGGTATTGCGCCGGAGTCATGCCAAAGCGCGTGTCGAGGCGCTCGTAGACGCGGCTGCCGGAGCCGAAACCGGCCTCGTAGACGGCATTCGTCACCTTGCGACCACCGCGCAGCTCGTGCTTCAACGCCTCCAGGCGGCAGGCCTCGACGAACTGACGCGGCGTCAGGCCGATGGCGGCTTTGAAGGTGCGTTGCAGGTGAAACGGGCTCATGCCCGCCTCTTCGCCCAGCCGCGCGAGGGTGAGCGGCTCGCCGCTGTCGCAGTTGCGGCGAATGAAATCGCACAGGCCGCGCATTCTTTGCGAGGTCGGATCGGCGTCGGCGTTCGGGCGGCAGCGGCGGCACGGACGAAGCCCGTCCTGTTCCGCCTCCCCGGCGCTCTTGTAGAAACGCACATTGCGGCGCAGCGGCCGCCGAGCGGGGCAGGAGGGGCGGCAGTAAACGCCGGTTGTGGTCACGCCGAAGAAGAACGAGCCATCTCGTCCTTTATCCCGCGTTATCACGGCCTGCCAGCATTGATCGTTATCGAGCATCTCGATTCGATGTTACGGCGCATCGGCGGACCCTGCCATCCGCATCTTGCGGCCAAACTCAAACCTTGAGAACGTCCCTGTCGCGCGCGGCAAGGGAGTAGAGCACCGGGGCAAGAAACACGGACAGAAGCAGCCTGGAAATCAGTCCGCCGACAATCACAATTGCGAACGGTTTCTGGGAATCGCTGCCGACGCCGGTGGAAATGGCCGCCGGCAGCATGCCGAAACAGGCCACTAGCGCGGTCATCATGATGGGCCGCAGACGGAGGAGCGAAGCCTCGTGCACGGCATTGCGAATATCGTGGCCTTCCAGCCGAAGCTTGTTGATGAACGAGTATAAAATGACGCTGGTCTGCACCGCGACGCCCATCAGCGCGACGAAACCCAGCAGCGATGACACGCTGAAGGCGGTGTGCGTTGCGCTGAGCGCCAGCAAGCCGCCGACCGGTTCGGTCACGAGGACGCTGAAAAAGATGATGAGCGGGAACTTGAAATTGCCGTAAAGCGCGAACAGGATCATCAGGATGAGGAGCACCGTCAGCGGCATGATCACCTTCATCTGCTGACGGGAAGCGAGATAGTCCTTGTATTCGCCGCCCCAGTCGAAGCGATAGCCCACCGGCAGCCGTACCCGTTCAGCGACTCGCCGGCGTGCATCGCCCACAGCGCCGGCCAGATCGCGGCCTTCGACGCTGAACTGCGCCCCG
>Ga0209810_1004451_pt1 | contig 13507 bp, 13 predicted proteins | sample Coa_R1_7_FD_187159 | JGI IMG/M metagenome (GOLD analysis project Ga0209810, IMG submission 187159) | Surface soil microbial communities from Centralia Pennsylvania, which are recovering from an underground coalmine fire - Coalmine... | ecosystem: Environmental > Terrestrial > Soil > Unclassified...
GCTTCGCGATAGAATGGTGGCTGCGTGAGGTGCGAACTGCGTCCGCACCTCACGCAGCCACCACCGATGGAACCAGATGCCTCCGGCAGCCAGGGAGCCTGAACAGCTTCCCTCATATGGCGATGGGACCAGACGCCTCCGGCAGCCAGGGAGTCTGAACAGCCTCCCTCATATGGCGATGGAACCAGACGCCTCCGGCAGCCAGGGAGTCTGAACAGCCTCCCTCATATGGCTACCAACCAGCCACCTGAAGGCAGGAGCACCTGAAGAGCTATCCTCATATGGCTATGGACCAGACGCCTCCGGCAGCCAGGGAGCCTGAACAGCCTCCCTCCGATGGCTATCAACCAGTCACCTGAAGGCAGGAGCACCTGAAGAGCTATCCTCAGGCGGGAGTGGAGATGCTTCGCTCAAGCGCCTTCACCTGGAAATGGTTCCCCGGTACGGGCGTGGGATGGCTCTCAATGACCAGTTGATAGCCGGGCGGATCAAACTGCAAGCTGTACATGGAGAGCAGCGTCGCCATTGTGACCTGTAATTGCACTTCGGCGATGCCAGCTCCCAGGCAGGTATGATCGCCCAGGCCAAACGGGGCGAAGGCGCCGCGCTGGCGGTGCTCGTTGCGCGGCTCGCGGAAACGATCAATGTCGAACTGCATGGGATGCGGGTACAGCTCCTCCAGGAAATGCGGCACCGTCATCGCTACGAACACATTCATTCCCGGTTCCAGGCGATAGCCGGCGAGGGTCAGCGGCCTGGCGACGCGCGTGTTATGGCCGCCGGCCACGGGATAGCGCCGCAGCGTCTCCATCATGGCCCCGTTCAGATCGGGCATCCGCTTGAGCTTCTCCCAGGTTAACGGACCATCGCTGAAGGCCGCATCAACCTCCGCCTGTACACGCCGGCGCGCATCTGGATTGGCGAGCAGGGCGTAGATCATGAAGCTGAGCGAGTTCGCGACGGTATCGATTCCCGCGAGCATCGGCCCGAGGGCAACGCGCTCGAGCATGGCTTTACGATAGGGTTCAGGATAGCGTTCCGCCGCCTGCATGGCCTCATCGATCATATCCGGTTTGCCGGTGGGCTGCGGGTGCTCCAGGTGCCATGCATAGACTTTACGACCAAACTCGTTCACGCGCTCCACGGCCCGTTTATACGCTGCCGCATCGGCGTGGTCGCCCTCCTCGCCGCTCACGTCCAGCGTGTTAGCGAGGGTTGTATTGAGGTAGGCAACGAAGTCGTCGAGATACTCACCCGGGCTGTAACCAAGCAGTAATCCCCCCAGCTGCTCCGCGACGAGCCGCCGCATGCTTGCATGAACAGGGACGCTTGAAGAACTCCACTGCTGCGTACATTCCCTGGTAATCTCGATCATTCGCGGAATCTGATCTAGAATACGGACGCGCGACCATTGACGGCCACTGGCGGCGCGCCGTTTGCGATTGGCCTCGCCATCTCTGGCTTCGCTCAGGCGGCTGGTATTCTGGCTGATGGCGGCATCGAACTGTTCCCACTGCTCTCGCGTCGTGAAAAACTCATCCTCATGGCGAGCCATAAAGACGTTCGCCTCGGGGCCTGCCAGGATAACCTCCGGCTCTCTCCCACCTCGCGGCAGCCGGAATACCGGCCCGTAAGCGCGATAGAGGGCCACCAGCGGGCGTTCTTCGTGCGCGACGGGTGCGGGATCCGCCAGCGGGGGCAGCGGCGCATCACTTTCACCGCCTGTCCAGAGAAGCGCCTGTTGCTCTCCCATATGCTTTTCTCCCTTTCCTGTCAAAACCTATCCTGTCTTCTGAAATGATATCATTATATTTCATTGAATGGCCCCGGCGCCGGCATCGCGAAGCTTGCGGAGCTGATCGAAGATGGGCCTGTTCTTGCGCGAGTAGACCACGCTCCAGTGAATGGCGAGCAGGATGATGGCGAAGTTCAGGATCGGGCCAATCCCCACCATGAGCGGGATGGGGAGCGTAAAGGCCAGCGCCGCGACCAGCAGCACCTGACCAACCATGGCGCAGCCCCAGACGAGCGACAGCGTTCGATAGAACGCGCGAAGCTGAGGGAATGCCCAGCCGGCGTTAAAACTGGCGAGCCGCTGCGCATCGTTCTGCGTTGTGATCGAGCGCACGAGATAGAACAGCACAGGGCGCGTGAAGAGCAGCGAGATCAGCGCCACAATCCCAAAGGTTCCGGTCAGCACCGAACCTTGAAGCAGCAAGATCCGTGGGCTATGGAATACCAGGGCAAAGACGGCGCTCAGCAGCAGCCCCACGACGACGAACAGGCCGAGCGCATCAACGCGCCGCTTCACGACCAGGCCCACCAGCGTGTACAGAGCCGGAACGGAACTCGCCAGCAGCAGGGCGTCAATAGCAGACATGTGGGGCTGCGCCAGCACATCAATAAGGAATGGCACGCCAGCATTGATAAGCAAGTTGGGGAGTAGGCGGCGCAGCGACATGAGGCGCCCGCCATCGTTCTGCTGCCCTCCGGATTGTTCCAGATGAAGCTGAGAGGGATTAGAAGTCCGAGTTGTCATATCTTTACCTTCCCTTTCATGGTACTCTTTAAGCATTTCTAGATGATCGGCAAGCGCCGGCAGCGCTCACCGAAGAGATATTGTCTGGTGGCAAACAAGATCTCTTCCTGGCGCGGCTCCGCCGCGCGAACGTCCGGCCCGAGAGGGCGACCCGCAGGTACGCTCATCTGCTGGGAAGTGTAGCTGATATGGGGCGCCGGCACATCGGCGCCAGGGTTGATTCCGGGTTGATATCGGTATGCCCGCATTCTCCACCCCCGGGTTGATGACCTTAGAGCAGGGATGGATTATAATGCAGGCAGGAACAAGGAACTGTAACCCTACGCGCTCTCGCTCCGAGGAGACCCGACAATGAATCTGCTGATGGATTTCTACATCTTCGAGACAATACCCGGAGAACAACGCCTGCCAGGAAAAACAGCATGGTGGAGCGGCGTGCAGCAGGGGAAGCCAGTGTCATTCGCCTTCGCGCGTGGTTTCCAGATAGCCGCTAATTGGGCGATAGTCTGCATCGCGGTGTTAATCGCGGTCACGACACGGGCGCCGGCGACTACGATAGCGCTTATAGAGCTTCTTTTTGTGAGCATCGGCGCGCTCCTGCTCGTTTCGCGGATACTCAAGCAATTTTTCCCTGTGATTGTCTCCTACCTTCTCATTATTGCCCTGTGCATTATCCTGAACCTCTTCTTTCCAGGGATGTGGGGCAGCGTCGGATTCTACTTCCTCTTTACTATCATGCTCCACCGGATCCCGCCTGCCTGGTCGCTGCCATTAACCGGATTGAGCCTCCTCGCGCTCCTGGTAAGCAATGGGACGCTGCATCTTCTCCCGCTTCAACATCCGGCCAATGGAGAGACGCTGGCTTTCAGCCTGGTGATCACCGGCGGCCTTTGCTGGTTAGGATGGGCGCAGCGCGCACAGTATCTCCTCGTGATAAGATTGCACGAGACACAGAAGCAATTGAGGGAGCAGATGGCGCGTAGCGAGGCTCTGGCGGCAGAGCAGGAGCGTATCCGCATCGCGCGTGACATCCACGACGTGCTTTCGCATTCGCTGGCCGTGCTCTCGATACAGGTTCAGGCGGCACGGCATCTGATGAAGGATCCCGAACGGCTCGCGGCCAAACTGGATGATATGGCGGCGCTTATCCACGAAAGCATCGCCGAGAGCCGCGAGGTCGTTGGAATGCTCAGGGAGAGGCCGCTGGCACCTGCCAGACAGGATGACCTGAGTGCGGGCCTGCGCTCGATTGCCCACATCTTCAACGAACGGACTGGCGTCTCCTGCCACTTCGCGGAACATGGAACGCCTCACCCTGTCGACACGCCTCAGCGGGAGACGCTGCACCTGGCGCTGCGCGAGATGCTGACCAATGCCCATCGTCACGGAGCGGCCCGGACCGTATGGATCACACTGGAGTGGCAGGAGGCCGGCATCGTGCTGAAGGTGCACGATGATGGCCTGGGCGCGAGCGCGGCGCAGAACGAAACATATGCGGATGAGCGGCGCAATGGAAAGGGCAGCCATCATGGGCTACAGGGGATGCGCGAGCGAGCCGGGGCGCTCGGCGGCCAGGTCGAGGCAGGACCGGCGGAAACCGGCGGCTTTATGGTCAGCCTGAAACTTCCCTGCGCGCCGTCTGGCAAGAAGGCTCTTCGTGAGGGAAGACAAGCATGAGCGCCCAGAAGATTCGCATCCTGATTGCCGACGACCAGCGCCTGATGCGTGAAGGATTGCGCATCATTCTTGAGGATACGCCGGATATAGAGGTCATCGGGGAAGCCGAAAACGGGCTGATCGCCGTGCAGATCGCGGAGAGCCAGCGCCCCGACGTGATCCTGATGGATATTCGCATGCCCCTGCTCGACGGCATCGAGGCAACCGGGCGCATTCGCCGTCAGGCGCCGGGGGAGCAGGCGCCGCGTATCCTGCTCCTCACCACCTTCGATACGCCGGAACTGGTCATCGAAGGGATGCGCGCAGGCGCGGCCGGCTACCTGCTCAAAGACTGTAGCGCCGAAGAACTATGCAGCGCCGTGCGGGCCGTCGCGCGCGGGCAGGTACTTTTGCAGGCATCCAGCGCGGCCCAGCTTCTGGCGCGGCTGAACGCACAGGAACCACCTATCTACGGGCCGGCGCCGGAGATAACCGTAACGCCGGAGGCAGCGAAGCTGGGGCTGACCGCGCGCGAACTGGAGGTTGTGCGACTGATCGCACAGGGGCACAGCAACACGGAGATCGCGGCTCAGCTTTTCGTCAGCGAGGCAACCGTAAAGACGCATATCAATCATATTTTCTCCAAGCTGGGCGCGCGTGATCGCTCGCAGGCCATCGTCAGGGCACGCCAGCTTGGCCTGGCCTGAATAAACGAACACAGGACATGCCATCCTGAGCGGCTGCGCATGTCATCCTGAGCGCAGCGAAAGATCTGGCTGCACGAAGCGGCAGCGCGCCCGTCCGGTCCGCGCGGGAGGAGCAGAGGGGCATTCGCACAGCGCTGCGCTCGCGCGGGCCTCCTTCGCGGCACCCGGGATGACACCATTGCGTTCAGGATGACATGATTGTAAGGTGATATGAGCGATGATTTTACCGGGAGGCATGCATTTCTTATGACAACAACAGAACGACAGGCAGCTATAGCCCACACACCCGGCTCAACCAGCACCGGCACGCTGAACTTCTTTAGCGCCGATCCTGACCTGGCCTTTCTTCTCCAGCGTCATCTTTCAGCCGCCGAATACGAGCGCGCTCTGCCCATTCTCACCAGCATGGGCGCCGCAGCCGCACAGCGCATGGACGAACTGGCCGCGCTCGCCAACGTTCATGGGCCGGTGCATAAAGCATTCGATAGGTATGGCCGGCGCGTGGACGAGATTATGTTTCATCCGGCCTACCACGAACTGGAACGCATCAGCTACGAAGAGTTTGCCATTGCCGCCTGCACGCATCGCGAAGGCGCGCTGGGCTGGCCCGGGCGTGTGCCGCAACCGCTCAAGTTCGCGCTGGGCTATCTGGGCATGCAGGCCGAGTCGGGCGTCTTCTGCCCCGTCGCTATGACCGATGCCCTGGCCCGCGTCCTGGAACGTTATGGCAGCGAAGCGCTCAAGCAGCGCTTTCTGCCGGGGCTGACGGCGCTGACGATGGACAGGTTACAGCAGGGGGCGATGTTTCTCACGGAGCAGCAGGGCGGCTCCGATGTAGGACAGACCGCGACCATCGCGCGACGCCGCGATGGGGACAACCCGGCGTCTGGCGACCTCATGCCTGAATGGGAACTGTGGGGCGAGAAGTGGTTCTGCTCCAACGTCTCCGCCGACCTGATCCTGACGCTGGCGCGCCCGGAAGGAGCGCCGGCGGGCACACGCGGCCTCGGCCTCTTCCTGGTTCCAAAAACACTCGCCGATGGAACGCGCAACGCCTACAGCATTCGCCGCTTGAAGGACAAGCTGGGCACGCGTTCGCTGGCGACGGGCGAGGTCACGCTGCACGGCGCGCAGGCTTATCTGGTGGGCAGGCTGGAGCGCGGCTTCGTGCAGATGACGGAGATGATTAATCTCACACGCATCTGGGCCGCGCTGGGTTCGCTGGCAGCGATGCGGCGCTGCTACCTGGAAGCCCTGCTCTATACCCGCGAGCGCATTGCCTTCGGGCGCCCGCTGGCCGGGCATCCCCTGATGCGCAAGCAGCTGGTCGACCTGCTCGTCGAGGTCGAGGGCTGCGCCGCGCTGGTCTTCGAGACCACCGCCGTGCTCGAACAGGTGGATCGCGGCGGCCAGGAGGAGGCGCGCCAGTTGTTGCGTATCCTCACACCGCTCTGCAAATATTATGTGCCCAGACGCGGCGAGTATGTGACTTTGCAGGCATTGGAGATGCGCGGAGGCAACGGCTATGTCGAGGAATGGGTGCACGCCCGCATGCTGCGCGACGCGATTGTGAACGTGATCTGGGAAGGCTCCAGCAACGTGATCGCGCTGGATGTGGCGCGAGCAATAAGCCGCGAGGGTGCGGACCGTGCGCTCTTCGCCTGGCTCACCGCGCGTTTGCAGGCATTGCATCGTCCAGAGGTTGAGCCGCTCGCCGGGCAGGTGCAGGCATCCCTGCACGGTCTTGCGCAGCGCTTCGCCCACCTGGCGACGCTTGATAGCGAGCGGGCGCAATTGCCGCTCTGTGGCCTCGTTGAGCGCATGGCGCAATTGACTATCCTTACGCTGTTACTGGAGCAGGCCGAGGCGGAAGCGCAGAGCGGCGCAGCGGGAACCGGTCAACGCAAGCTGCTCATAGCGCAACTGTACCTGCGCCGCCACGTCGCGACTCACGCCGATGGCTGGGCCGCCGACGATGACGCTGCCCCGCTCACCCACTTCTCCGCGCTTGTCGATTGGCAGAAAATCGAGGCGTAAAAAGCATCAATCTTCATCATCACTCGCTCGCGCCTGCGGTGCTCGCCTTATAGGAGGGGTGATGTGGGACATGCGCGAAGCACATGTCCCACATCACCCCTCCTATCCCTCGCGCGGCGGAGCCATGTGAAGACCTGGCGAGAATGCTGAGAATCGGATAGCTTTAAGAGCATGGCTTCGCGCTTACTTACAAATATTCCTGATGTGATCGGTCACACAATCCTTTATTGATGGAATTACTAATTACCTATATAGCGCGTTATGAGCTTGACTTTCAAGGCAAAAATACCTGCTATCTGGTTGTGATCGGTCACATTAGAAAGCGCAACTGGAAAGGAGTAAGGAATTTGAAATATCTCTTCAAGAGACACTCGTTGATTCAGATCGGGATTGTGCTCGTTGGACGCCACAATATCATCTGCGCATCGATCCCACTCCGGCCATTGCGGCCATCGTGCGCCTCTTCGCCGGGCCGTCATCCCGAATATAGCAGCCGAGGACTCGTCTCTATCGCCGCAGTACCGGGGCGCATCTCTCCCTCGCCCCGGCACTGCCATCACTCTTTCTCGCCACTGCGCCGCATATCATCAAGCCATCTCTTCCTGACTATTACAGGAAGATCGAAGCTACCCGTTGCCAGGAGGTTTGCGAGACAGGCAGCCTCAACGTTGGACGGCTCCGGGGGACCAGCTCGGAGCTTCGATACCGAATTGCCGGGCGTACTCCGCATTGAGCCTCTGCCAGCCGCCGAACCGCACCGCATCGCGACCAACGATGCGGCCAACGGGGGTTCCGCTGAGAAAATGATCCAGCACATCGAGACAAATGTGCCATCCGGCAGCACCCATTGAGATGAAGCGCTGGCCGATGGTGGTCCACAGCGTCAGGCGCGTGCCCCCATTTGTAGCTTCGAGTTCCCATCGCACATCGAAACCACCCCAGTTGTACTCAAGCATCCTGGGGGCGTCGGCGCGCGTCACTCTCGTTTCGGAAACCTGCGGCGTGGGCGCTCCCACCGTAGTGAGCTTCACCGTGGCGCCAGCCGTGCCCAGGCTCCCATCAGCGTCGAAGGGCGCCCACTCGCGCAGGTGCGCCGGATCGGTCAGCGCCTGCCAGACTTTTTCCGGCGCGTGGCGCAGGTCTCTGACGAGAATGAGCGTCCACTTTGCTCCATCCTTTCGTACCTGCGCCCCACGGGCCGGACCCGGTGTGTACTGCTCGCGTTCGGTCATCTACTTCTCCCTGTCTTTCTTTTCACTGGTGTTGACTGATTCCATGTGGTCGAGGTGGCGTTCGAGAGCATCCACGTGAGCCGACCAGAACCGGCGGAACGGCTCCAGCCAGGCATCCACTTCCTGAAGTGGTTCTGGCCTCAGCCGGTAGAGACGGCGCTGGGCGTCCACCGTGGCTTCCACGAACCCGGCCTCGCGCAGCACGCGCAGGTGCTTTGACACGGTTGGCTGCGGCATGCGAAGCTGGCGCGCGATCTCGCCCACCGACCGTGGTGAGGATGCCAGCAGGCTCAAGATCGCACGGCGGTTCGGCTCCGCAATGACATCGAACACAGATTCCACTTAATATCGTGCTAACCGGGTAAGCTGAATGAGGTTGCCACAGGTGTCGTTCAGCATCGCAATAGTCGAGGCGGTCACGTCGGTGGGCGGCATCGTGAACGCGCCTCCACGGGCCTTGATCCGCTCGTAGTCGCCCTTGATATCGTCGGTGAAGAACATGGCCGCGGGCTGGCCCTGTTGAAAGAGCGCCTGCTGATACGCTCTGGCGGCGGGGTTGTCGTTGAGCGCCAGTTGCAGTTCGGTGCCATCTGGCTCCTCGGGTGAGGCTACCGTCAGCCAGCGATACTGGCCCTGACTGAAATCGGCCTTCTTGACAAAGCCCAGCACCTCCGTATAGAAGCGCAGGGCCTTGTCCTGGTCGTCTACGTATACCGAGGTCAATCTGATTTTCATTTCGTTGCTCCTTTGTCATATTCGCGGTTTGCGCCGCGTCGTCTTCTCCCTTCATGATTTCGAACACAGGTTCGACTCCCCTAGTATACCTCATAAAGTATATACGTGTCAAGGCATATAAAAGCCAGTGTGGTGACGCTCGCTGTTTAAATCCCGCTCTGGAGCGCAGCCAGGAGTGCCAAATTTGCAGCAAAACTGACAGCAAAAGTGGCGAACGCCCGCGAAAAACGGCGCATCTCTGAGCACATCGTGAGCGCGGATTCAGCGTGAACGGCTCAGAATTGAGCGTGCTCCTTGTAGGAATCGGCGTGGGTGTGCTATAGTTTATAGCAGTACATTGATCGTTATCGTTTAGAATATCTTTTGTTCATTGCGGGAGCTTGGGTAAGCCAGGCTGAGAGGGTGGCCTTGATCGCCGCCGACCGGCTGAACCTGATCTGGGTAATGCCAGCGCAGGGACGGGTAGCAATACCTCCTTGAAGAATGTCCTCATAAGGGGCGCTGGCATATGCTGGCGCCCTCTTTTATTGCGCTAATTAAAAGCTGCTTCCCGGGGTCATCGCTTGCTCGCGCCTGCGGCGCTCGCCTTTACGGATATGGGTGTGTGGCACAGGCGCTTCTCGCCTGTGCCACACACCCATATCCGTTCCTGGCGCGGCTCCGCCGCGCGAACATCTGGCAGAAAGAAGGAGGTATATGGACGCATACAAATTATGCGTGGAGGGCGTGACCAGGATCTATCGCGACGGGGAACGCAGCCTGGAAGTCTTGCAGCCCATCGATCTGACGGTTGCCAGCGGCGAGTTTGTGACCGTCATCGGGCCAAGCGGCTGCGGCAAAAGCACACTCTTCAACATCATCGCCGGCGTTGACGAGCCGAGTTCAGGCAGCATTGCCATCGATGGCGATGCCAGTTCCAGCCGCGCGGGCAAGACCGGCTACATGCTGCAACAGCCCCTGCTGCTCCCCTGGCGTACCGTCGAGGAGAACATCATGCTGGGCCTGGATGTGCGCCGCGTACCCCGCAAGCAGGCTCAGCAGGAAGCACACGAACTGCTCAAGCGCTTCGGACTGGCCGAGTTCGCGCATCACTATCCGGCCACACTCTCCGGCGGCATGAAACAGCGCGTGGCCCTGCTGCGCACTGTCCTCTTCAATCGCACCTTCCTGCTGCTGGACGAGCCGTTTGGGGCGCTCGATGCCCTGACGCGGCTCTCGCTCCAGATGTGGCTGCTCGATCTGTGGCAGAGCTTTCACGCAAGCGTGCTCTTCATCACACACGATGTCCGCGAGGCTATTCTGTTGTCTGATCGCATCTATGTGCTGAGCGCGCGCCCGGCGCGTGTGCTGCGCGTGGTCGATGTTGAGCTGCCGCGACCAAGACAACCGGAATTCCTGGCATTAGAGCAAGCTGTACGGTTGGAACAGGAACTGGTGGCGCTATTGATGAAGGAGCAACAACTATGAAATTGCGCTGGATTGCCAATTATGGCCCCGCCTTCGTGCTTACTGTCACACTGCTTGTACTCTGGGAACTCTATGTGCGCTCGGGCCAGATCAGCGCGACGGTGCTGCCCACGCCGACCTCTATCGTGCTGGCGCTGGCGAATAACTGGGATGTCATCTCTGTGCAAACGCTTCAGACGCTGGTGGAGACGGTGCTGGGGCTGGCGGCGGCGACGCTGGTGGGCCTGCTGCTGGCGATACTGCTTGATGTCTCACCGGCGATGCGCCGCGCCGTCTATCCCCTGCTGGTGACATCGCAGACAATCCCGATCATCGCCCTGGCGCCGCTGGTGCTGATCTGGTTCGGCTACGACCTGGGACCGAAGGTGCTGGTCGTGGCGCTGTACTGCTTCTTCCCGATAGCAGTGGCCTGCGCCGATGGGCTGCTGGGCACGGATCCCGACCTGGAGCGCCTGATGCGCAGCATGCGCGCCTCGCGCTGGCAGATTCTGCAACTGGTGCGACTACCCGGCGCGATGCCAGCCTTCTTTTCCGGCCTGCGCATCGCGGCCACCTATAGCATGACGGGGGCGATCTTCGCCGAGTACGTGGGTGCCTATCAGGGTTTAGGGATCTATATGGAGAACTCGGCCAATGCGCATGCCGTTGTGCTGGTCTTCGCCGCTATTCTGGTGACGGCCGTGCTCAGTCTCTTACTCTTTGGCCTTGTATCTGTGATTGAACGTATTGCGCTGCCGTGGTACCAGGGCGCGCAGGTGCGCGCCTTCGGCGATGCCGGTATGCGCAGAATGGGGTAATTAATGCAAGTTACCAGCAGCGGGTATGTCTCTCGCCGGCCTGGATTGTTACTGTTCATTAAACGAGGAGTACTTAATTATGAACTCTCGCACTCGTCTCCTGTTGAGCATTGGCCTGCCTGTCTTGCTCATCATCGTCATTGTCGGCGGTTTTCTGCTGGAGCAGCGCGCCAGCAACAGTGGCAGCGCCACGACAACGAACACGCAGACGACGCCCAGAAAGCTTACGACGATGACGCTGGCCCTGGACTGGACGCCCAACACCAATCATACCGGCATCTATGTCGCGCTGGCGAAGGGCTGGTACCAGGCTCAGGGGATCAATCTGAAGATCCTGCCCTATTCCGCAAGCGTCTCGCCCGATACGCTGGTGAGCAGCGGCAAGGCCGATGTGGGCATCAGTTCCACAGAGGGGATCGTCGCCGATGCTGCCACCGGCCAGCCCGTCGTCTCGATAGCGGCCATCATTCAGCATAATACGTCGGCGCTGGTCACACGCGCGGACTCGGGTCTGACGCGCCCGCGCGACCTCGACGGCAAGGTCTACGGCGGTTTCGGCGCGCCTTATGAAGCGGCGGTTGTCGGGGCCATTATCAGGCAGGATGGCGGCAAGGGCGTCTTCAAGAATGTGACGCTCGATGTCGACGCGATGGAGGCATTGAAGTCGAAGCGCATCGATTTCGTCTGGATCTTCGAGGGCTGGGAGGGCATCCAGGCGCAGCGTGAAGGACTGAAGCTGAACGTCTTCCCGATCACGCAGTATGGCATCCCCGACTACTATACGCCGAACATTATTACGGGACCGGCGCAGATCAAAAAGGAGCCGGACCTGCTGCACAGATTTATGAAGGCAACGGCCCAGGGCTACGAGTACGCACGCACGCATCCCCAGGAGTCGGCACAAATGCTGATTAACGAGGCGCCGAAGGGGACCTTTCCCGATCCCGGGCTGGTCTTTGCCAGCCAGCAGTATCTCAGTCCGCGCTATGCCGATGCCGGGCGCAAATGGGGCTGGCAGGATGCCGCCGCCTGGCATGGCTACCCCGAATTTATGCTCAAGGCCGGCGCGATTCTGGACGCCTCGGGTAAGCCGGTAAAGAGCATGAACTTCGATGCGCTCTATACCAATGAATTTCTATCGTGACCGCACCTCCTCAGGCCCTATCTTCGCCTGACTGCTCACCGCTGCGCGGCTCGCCGGGGGAAGAGTCTGCGGGCTGCGTGCCTGCGGCACGCAGCCCGCAGACTCTTCCCCGGGTGCGCCTGACGAGATGTTCCCATCCAGTGCGGCCCACGCGGCAGCCCTGTAGGGGCGCGCCGCTGGCCGGGTGAAGGGGGGCCGAGCGCAAGCCCGACGCCCTGGGCTTCCCGATTGGGAACGGTAACTTTCCTCATCGCGTCCCGACGCATGGGGAGGCTCTCCGACTTAAATTGTTAAATTTCATGCGGCGCACCTACCTGAACATGCCCATCGCGTTTGTTAAACTTCATGCGTCCGCACCAGCAGCGCCTACCACCAACGGACAAGCCGCCTCCGGCGGCAAAGGGACCTGGTACACTCATGGACAAGCCGCTGGAGGCGACAGGGGAACGTGAAGAGTTACTCGTGAGATACCCTGACACGTTATGAGACGGTGGCGTGGGCGCGCAGCTCCGTAAGATGGAGAATCGTGTCCCGAGACTGCGTTTCCGTCACCTGCGATTGCGCCGCCGTCTCTTCTGTCCCAGGATTCCGCGCGGGCACTACGGTTTCCTGTAGTTGAGGCCCCTGAAACTGAGGCATCTCTGGCTCGATCACCGCTTCTGGTAAGTGCGATGAAGCCAGCAGATAAGATACATTCGCCGCTTTCTCATCATAGAGCCGGTGGAAATATGTCTGCTTCACAGCTTTCCACGTACCATTTTGCCATTCCCAGGTAAACGCATACTCTATGAAGAGATCGCAGAGCAGCCCGTGGGATCCGCCCGGCTTGCGATGCAGGTAGATGAGGTGCGCTGGTTCAATGCCAAACGCCATGACGATCTGCTCGGCGGCCTCGGTATGCCGGATGAGGTTCTGCGGCAGATTCGTGAGAATCGCCAGCGACTCCACGCCCGCGATAAAAAGCTGGAGCTGGCATGGCGGCAATTGTGGCAGCCCGGGCTTGAAAATTTCAAACGGGCCGTCAAATAACTTTTGCAGAGAAGGCTGCACATCCTCCTGATTGTAAAGCAACGTGTTGTTCATAGTTTAAATCCTTTTCCCTCCAGAATTGTATTCGGGGCAAAAACTGTCTATAAACTACTCTTCGGCTATTCGAGAAAACTCTACAGGCCCGGGAGCAACATCCGCCATTT
>Ga0209810_1004452_pt1 | contig 13507 bp, 8 predicted proteins | sample Coa_R1_7_FD_187159 | JGI IMG/M metagenome (GOLD analysis project Ga0209810, IMG submission 187159) | Surface soil microbial communities from Centralia Pennsylvania, which are recovering from an underground coalmine fire - Coalmine... | ecosystem: Environmental > Terrestrial > Soil > Unclassified ...
GCAGACGGCGACATAGGCAGCCAGTTCAAATCTCCATCACGTACTGCCTCGGATTGTGCGGATTAATCAGCACCGGAATCAGGTTGCCCGTCTGGTAGCGTGGACGCTCGTCCAGCATCCATGTCAGAAAGGTATAGGTCTTGCCCGTCTGCGGGCTTGTCCATTGCGCCGTGATGTAATAATTGTCGTGCTTCCAGCCCAGGCGCGTCCTGCCGCTTTTCTGCTGGATAGAGGTGATGGTGGCAATAATGCGCCGCCCGTGATGGGCAATCCAATCATTGTTCCGCGCCTGATAGACCACAAAGCCGACGATAAGGGCTATTGTGCCAGACGCCAGCACAAAATCAAGGATGAATACAGAATGGTCCATATCATATCTCTCCTTCCTGAACACAGATTTTCAGGAGAGCCAGCTTTTTGCCCTGATTTCCTGATCTCTACTCGATATCCATTTATTGAAAATTAGCCCGCCCATGTCATACTAGACGGCTGCCTGTTACAGGTACGCGATCATCACATGACAGCTTTCTCATGTTCCCGTCTTCCACCCGTTACAACGTCCCGGTCTAACTTTATTGTAGCACAGGGTCTATAACCTGTCAATATATTTTTGATGGTTATGTATGGCAATGCTCAAGAGGTGGTGGCACGTCGAGGGCGGGGTTGCCATCGAAAAAGCCTGCCGGTTTGAGGTGGAAGCCGACGCTCTCTACCGGCATAACCGGCCAGTCTTCGGGGCGCACGACATGGTTGGAGCCGAAGGTGTACCAGACAACCAGGTTGGTCTTCTCCAGCGAGCGGTTCTGCTGGACGTAGGCAGGCAGGCCATCGCCGCCCGGCTGCTGATTCGGGTAGTCACCGGCGGCGTAGCGTTGCGCCGGGTCGTAGGCCGTTACCCAGAGATGGGCGCGCGTGAAGCCGCCGCGTTGCCACTGCGGAGAGCCTGCGGCAAAGAGAGGAAAGATATTTTTCTCCGGCACCAGCTTGTAAGCGACGGGCTGGCCCAGAGTGTTGAGCGAGGACGAGTTGATGATTTTCCAGTAGCGCGAGGTGCGCGGCTCTATCGTGCGCTGAGCTTCGGCCTCGCGGGCCAGCAGCGTCTCCCGCGCGACCCAGGCGTTGCCGCGCGGATTTTCCGGTCCCCAGGGCAACGGCTCGCAGTTGACCTCCACGACCGAGTTTTCTGGCCCATCCACCATCATATCCATGCGCACATTGAAATAATGCTGGTGATGGGGGCCGTAGAGGCCGGGCGCAACGAGCGTTCCCGACACAGGCTGCTGACCGGCAACGATGGCGGCGGGCGCGATGATGCCGGTCAACTTCACCTCGTACTGGATGGTGCCATCCTGGTAGAGATACCAGTAAAAGCCATATTCGTAATTGCCCACCGTTGAGATTGAGGAGATCACCAGCCGACGAGAACGGCGCACCTCCGCCCGCGTCGAGCCATCTTCGTTATATTCCAGATGCTTCCACAGCAGGCCATAGTCCTCTTCGTGCAGGCAGATAGCGTTTTTCAGGATGATTGGCTGGCCCTGCGCGTCATTGAGCGTCACATCGAAATAGTAGATTTCGCCCAGGCAGTCGCAGCCCAGTTCCAGGCTATTGGCCAGCACGCCGATACCGACTTCTCCCGCATCAAACACATTTTTGAAGTTATGCGAAGGCGTCGGGTCGGCATACGGCACGTACATCTCAGAAAGCGCAGCCCGGTAGAGCAGCGGGCGATAGCGTCCCTGATCGTGGTACTCCACAAGGTGCAGCACCAGCCCTTCGCGAGGCGTGAAGCCGACGCGGAATCGCCACTTCTGCCAGCTTACCTGGTGTCCCTCAACCTGAAAACTGACGCCTTCCGGCTGCGTGATCGCGATGGGTTTCAGATCAGCGCGCGCGCCATCAGGAAAATGAGGGACATTTTTCTCTGCCCGGATGCCTTCGAGGCTATAGTTTCCAGCACGTTCAGGCACCGGCACGACGCCGTGATCTTCGATCTGCACCGCCATCGTATCCAGTTCCACCGTAGCGACGATGCCCTCGACCGGGTGAGCGTAGTAATTATCCTGCGGCCCCTCTGCCAGGGCGACCTCCATGCGAATGAGCCGGCCGCGCGAGGCGGCATCCTCCGGTTCCCGATAGCCAGCCGTCCAGGGATAGAGTACGACAGAAGCAAGGTCGCTGATGCCACGCTTCGCCAGAGCAACCTGAAACGCGGCATCGCCGAGAATCGCCTGCTGAGCGGCGAACACTTCGGGATAGGTGAGGGCTGGCTGCACATCGCCGCGTTCACGCCACGAGCGCACCGTCTCATTGTTCAGAGAGACGACCGCCTCGATGGTCAGTTGCCGCTCGTGGTCGCGCATGACCACAGCCACCTCACGCAGGATCGTTTGCCCGGACTCAAAGGCCAGCACAGCCTCCTTCGCCGGTTCCAGCAGCGTGTAAGCCATGATACGCACACGCGGAGTAATGCGCCCGGTTGCCTGCAAGATGCGCGTCGTCTTCTCCACTTCCTCGCCCGTCAGCGGGTCAAGCGGGTGCAGGATAGTCTGTGTTGTATCGGTATTATCAATTGCCATCGCGGCCCTCTCTTTCTCAGGCTCAAAGCTCCAGTTCCTGCCGCAGGCGCCTCATCTCGGCGCGAAATTCGGCTTCCATTGCCTGCTTGCGTTCGTCCGGCAGGAAGCTGTAGCGCACGCCGTTGAGCAGGATATCGTTGGCCGTGTCAATATCGAAGGAAAAGGCGTCCAGGAGCAGCCCCACTTCGTGGTTCAGGTCGGTGTTGAAGAGGGGCGGGTCGTCGGAATTGACAGTGACGGGGATACCGGCGGCGTGCAGCAGCCGGAGTGGGTGAGCGGCGATGCTGTTGTAGACGCCCAGGCAGAGATTGCTGGTCGGGCAGAGTTCCAGGGGAATCTGTCGCTCTTTCAGGTACGTTACCAGTTGGGGGTCTTCGATGGAGCGCACGCCATGCCCCAGGCGTTCGGCGCCCAGGGCGTGCAGCGCGCCCCACACGCTTTCGGGGCCGACCGTCTCTCCAGCGTGGGGAACGCTGTGCAGGCCCGCCTGCCACGCCTTCTCGAAGTAGGGCGCGTATGGCTCAGGCGGGTGGCCCTGCTCCGCGCCGCCCAACCCCAGCGCGACTACGCCCTCGTTCATGCCCTCCTTCGCCACCGCAACCGTGTATTCGGCGCGTCGGCGATTCAGGGCCTCGTCGCGAATATCGCGCACGATATCGAAGACCCAGCGTATCTCCACGCCAAACTCGGCCTGCGCCCGCTGCCGCCCGCGCGTGAGGCCCGCGAAGTAGGTATCGAACGGGATGCCGAGCGAGAAGGCGTGCGTGCTGGCGGAGAAGGTCACCTCGGCATAGCGCACGTTCTGGCGCGCCATATTCGCTCCGAACTCGTAAGCGATCAATTCATAATCCTCCGCCGTCTTGAGGCAGCGCGAGATGGAGAAGTAGATTTCGACGAAGTGCAGGAAGTCGCGGAAAGTGAACCAGCGTTGCATCTCCTCCACCGTGCGCACGGGCAGTGCAACGCCGTTGCGCTCCGCCAGCGTCAGCAGCGTTGTCGGCTGTATCGCCCCTTCCAGATGTACATGCAGTTCCGCCTTCGGTACCGCCTGCACATAGCGCGCAATTTTTTCTGCCATATGTTTTTCCCTCACGAACCATTCCAGGTAATCAACACATCCAGCGCCTCGATATTTGAGCCGGAGACGAGCAGAGGATTGATTTCCAGGGCTTCGAGGCGGTCGCCGAGACGCTGTGCGAGCAGGGTGACGCGCAGAATGACCTCTGCAAGTCGTTCGATATCGGCGGCAGGTCGGCCCCGCGAGCCTTTGAGCAGAGCCGCGCCGCGCAATTCGGAGAGCATCTTTTTGATGTCGTCTCGCGTTACAGGCAGCACGCGCACGCTCCTATCGCGAAAGACCTCGACCCAGATACCGCCCGGCGCGACGGTAACGATCTGGCCCCAGACCCCATCGCGTATGACGCCCACCAGCAGTTCGATACCCTCCGGGCGCATGGGCGTGACCAGCACGCCAGCGATGCGCGCCTCTGGCCTGTGACGCCGGACGTTAGCAAGCAGCGCGGCAAAGCCCCGACGCACATCATCTTCTGTCGCGAGCCGCAGCAGGACGCCGCCGATATCGCTTTTGTGCAGGATGTCGCGGGACTGAATTTTCAGCACGACGGGCAAACCCAGTTTGCGCGCTGCCTCCACCGCCTCCTGCTCGTTCGTCGCCAGCAGGCCCGGCACCACAGGGATGTCATGAGCCTGCAACAGGGCGCGGGCCTCAGTTTCCGTCCACTCTCCGCTTATTTCGCCACTTACCGGCAAAAGCGCCGCCTCTGCTGCCTGCCCTGGCTGTTCGCCGCTGGCAGAGCGGCGCGTTTCGTGCCACCAGACGGCGTTGCCGATGGCCGTCATACCGTGTTCCATGCCGCCCGCGAAATGCAGGCCCGCGTGGTCGGCGAGCGCGCGTCCGAAAGGGGAGATGTCGATGCTGGTATTGGCCATCACAACGACCGGCACGGGTGAGGAGCGCACGGTCTCGCCCAGCAGGCCATATTGCTCCAGCACCGGCTCCGGCTGCGGCGGCGCGACGCGAGGCGGGTCGAGCAGGCAGAGAATGAAATCGAAGCCGGGGTCTTGCACCACCACTTCAAGCGCGCGCTGCATCAACATGCGATCAACCACGATGTAGCCGGTGACATCCAGCGGATTGTGGATGGTGGAGAACGGGGGCAGGATGGACTGCAGGCGCTGCACGGCCGCGGGCGCGAAATCAGGCAGCGCGATGCCTTCCTCGTGCGCGCGGTCGGAGAGAATATCGCAGGCGCCGCCCGAAGGCGTGACGACGCCCATGCGCCGACCCGCGAATGGACCGTAATAACCGAGCAGCCCGGCGGTGGTCAGCAAATCTTCCAGCGAGGAGACGCGAATGATGCCGAGCTGGCGAAAGACGGCATCATTGATGGCATCATCGCCCACCAGCGCCCCCGTGTGCGCCCTGGCAACGCGCGCGCTCAGCTCGCTTTTGCCGATTTTGAGCGCGACAATGGGCTTGCCGCGCTCCAATGCTTTGCGCGCCACGCGCCGCAAATCGTCAGGATTACGAATCGCTTCCAGAAAGAGGGCAATGACGCGCGTCGCCTCGTCCTCGATCAAATAATCGATCACGTCGGTGGCCGCAATCATCGACTCGTTGCCCATCGAGACGAGCAGGCTGAGGCCGATATGACGGGCTTGCGCCAGCGCGACGGCCACGCTTGCCAGCGCGCCACTCTGCAACACGATACCAACGGGGCCGCGTTTGAGCGGCGGCAGCAGCGGCAGACCATAGGGCATCAACTGCGCCGTGACGTTGATGAAGCCGTTGCCGTTCGGCCCCAGCACGGTCATGCCACGCTGCCTCGCCAGGGCCAGCACCTCGCGTTCCAGTCGCAGGCCCTCTTCTCCCACCTCGCCAAAGCCAGCCGTCAGAATCACCAGGTTGGGAATGCCAGCAGCCGCTGCCTCCTCCACAATCGCGTAGACGCGCTGTGTGGGTACCATGATATAGGCCAGATCAACCGGCTCCGGGATATCCGCCAGCCGCTTGACGACCGGCTCGCCATGCACCGTCTCATAATTCGGGTTCACGCAATAGACGGGGCCGGGAAAGCCAAAGGTCTTCAGGTTCTGAAACGTATTGATCGACCAGCGCGATTTATCGGTCGCGCCCACCAGCGCGATGCTGCGCGGGTGAAACAGAGCATGCAGCCGTTCAGGAGAAACGCGCGGGGCCTGTTGTTCCATCATGCCTCCAGACTAGATGCGACTCTACCATAGCTCTCTTTATTATGGCATAACATAAAAGGAAGGGGATGTCATATCACGTTGTAGCCAGGCTCTATCCCTGGGGGGAACCTGTAGCCAACGTGTCATGATATGGGAAGCATGTGATATAGTGGTGGCAGGAATCTTATTTTCGTTCTAATCCTGGTATTGGAGAGTCCTGTGAAGCGTATTGCCTACGCGCCGGGCGAAGAGCGTATCGTCGCCGTGTGGCGCAGAATCCTTATCGGCATCCTCATCACCCTTGCTGGCCTCAACCTGCGTTCGATCATTCTGGGCGTGCCGCCTATCTTGCCGCTCATCACCCGTGACCTGTCACTGTCCTACACGGAGACAGGGCTGCTGACCGCTATTCCCACGCTCGTGCTGGGGCTGACGGCGTGGCCTTCCGGGCTGCTGGCGGATCGTATCGGGCCACGCAACTGTGTCTCGCTGGGCCTGTTGCTGCTGGGGGCCGGGGCCATCCTGCGCGCTGTGTGGGCCAACACGCTGGCTCTTTTCCTCTTCACCATTCTGCTCAGCCTGGGCATCGCGCTCAGTCAGACGGCGGTTCCCATCCTGGCGCGGCGCTGGTTCCCTGCCTACATCGGCCTGGTGAGTGCGCTCTTCAGCGACGGCCTCATCATCGGCGAGACGCTGGCGGCGGGTCTGACGGTGCCAATCATGCTGGCATTCCTGGGCAAAGATGCCTGGGCCGCGACCTTTGTTCTCTGGGGCGCGCCCATTCTCGTGCTGCTCGTCCTCTGGCTCCTGCTCACGCCGCAGACGGCCCCTACCAGCCTGTTGCCGAACCATAAGAACACCGCCAGCACAGCCGCGAACACCGAGCCAACGGCGGCAATGGCCTTTGCCGCCGCGCCCATCGAAATCTCGACGCCTGCCAACAAGGCGGTAAAAGCAAAGAAATCGGGCGTCAGCGCGTGGCACCTGGGCATCATGATCGGCGCGAACAGCCTGATCTATTTCAACCTGAACGGCTGGATTGCTCCCTACAATCAGGCCCTCCATCACGCCGAATTGACGCCGCTCGCCCTTGCCGTTCTCAACGCCGCGCAACTCCCGGCCAGCCTGGCGGTAACGGTGGTAGCGCAGCGACTGGCGGGCAGGCGCTGGCCCTTCCTCCTGGCCGGCATTGTCTGCGCCATCTCCATCGCCTTCATGGTCTTCGGCCCCATCTCGCTGGAAGCCCTGTGGGCCGCGCTGCTGGGAGCCAGTTCCGCGACCGTCTTCACGCTCGGCATCGCCCTGCCGCCCCTGCTGGCCGAACCGGATCAGGTGGCCCGCCTCACCGGCCAGACCGTCTCGCTCACCTATTGCATCGCCTTCATCGGCCCCTACCTCGGCGGCCAGCTCTGGGACCTCTTCCACCTGCCCTCCCTGGCCTTCCTCCCCGTCGCCCTCGCCAGCCTCGTGCTGATCGCCCTGGGGGCAATGCTTCCCTCACGCGCCAGTTTCGGGCTACAGGCAACCGGCAGTAAAGAGAGGGGCGAATAGCAGGTCTATATACCATTACCCCAGGCGCTCTTTAAGGAACTGCATTGCCCTTGCCCAGCTTTGCTGGCTCGGCGGCGCGGCTGGCCCTTCTGAGGAGAAGGTCAGGAAGCCGTGACCGACGCCGGGGTAGATGGTGACATCGATGGACTTTCCAGCCTGCCGCGCCGCCGCTTCGTAGGCGCGCACGTTATCGGGGCCGACGCCGCTGTCTTCCTGGCCGAAGAAGCCGAGGATGGGGGCATGCAACTGGCCAACCTCGTCGATGGGGTTGAAGGGTCGGTTGGGCGTGGGATGGCTGTTGACCGGGAAGCCGTAGTAGACGACGGCGGCTTTGAGCTGCGGAATGCGCGCGTCCGCCAGCAGGGCGAGGGTGCCGCCCATGCAAAAGCCGATAACGCCCACGTTGCGCCCCTCGCTACTCAGTTTGTCGACGATGGCCCGAATATCTTCCAGCGCGATCGCAAAGCTGTGCTGGCCCGCACGGGCAAAGGCTGCCTCGCGCGAAGGCTTCATCAATGGCCCCTGGCGCACGAACAGGTCGGGTAGGATGGCGGCGAAACCGGCATCGGCCAGGCGCTGGCCCATGTCGCGGTAGAATGTGTTCGCGCCGAAAATATCGTGCAAAATAATGACTGTCGGCTGTGGCTCCCCCGCCCTGTAGCCGTAAGCGTAGGTTGGGATAGCCTGCCCCTCGCTGCCCGCGAACTCAATCTGCTGTTCCGCCGGAACGCTATATCCGGCCACATTTTCGCTCTGATGGCACATAAAAAAACCTGCTCCTTTCACGTTCTACCTATGACGGAAGATAGATAAACTGGATATTTTCTTCCACTTTTCGTTTCAGTATCATAGAAACCCGACAGTAGATCAGTATAACAACCACCTGTGACAACCAGGAGACATCGATGAATATGCAAGAGACCCCTTACCTGTATCCAGGCATGCACCCGACCCGGAAAAGACGGCCTTACCTCGTCGGCATCCTGACCTTTCTCTTTGTCCCGCTCCTCTCGCTGGCGACCGGCCTGATCCAATTCCATCTCTATACCGTCTATCAGACCTACAAACAGGGATTTTGCACCATCGAATACGGGACAACTGATTATCATTCGACGAAATCCGGCAGTTATTATACGCCCGACTTGCAGTATACCGTACATACAAGCGATGGGCAACAGGCGGAGGCCAGTGGCTACGACGCGCCCTCCAATGCGGAATACGATACGCAGGAAGAGGCTCAGGCGGTGGTGGACAGTTATACTGTGGGGCAGACGTATAGCTGCTGGTATAATCCGGCAGACCCCACTCATGCCGTGCTGGTCTACTACGGCTATAGCATAGCCACTCTGGTCGGCAATTATATTGGGACAGTCTTCCTGTCATTCATGGGCTACCTCTTCCTCTGGTTTCTGCTCTATTACACCTTCTACCGGCAACTCTGTCTGATACGTCGCGGCGTGCTGACACAGGGAAAAGTTGTCAGCACATTCCAGCGCAATACCCGATCCGGGAGAAAGACCTACTCTCGCGTCGTCTTCTCGCCGCTGGATGACCCCTCGCGCACGTACAAGCTCGACATCGCAGGCGATTACCCGATTGGTTCGCCGCAGACGGTCTGTTACGATCCCCGCAACCCGAAGAACGTGCAATCCGACGACCGCCCGCGCGGCGGCTGCGCCGCCTTTGCCCTGATCGGTTTTGTTGTAGGCACGCTGCTCATGGCAGCTATCCTGCTGGGCGTGTGGTACAGCGCATAGGCGTGATATAAAGGCAACTCCGACGTGTCATGCTTCGCTGCCGCTCAGCATGACACGTCGGGGCAGATTTTCAATAACCCCACTGGCAAAAACACGCCCCAACCTCTATAATGTGGGAAACAAACAACCCTGCTGTTAGATTTTGCGCCCCTGATTCCGTAATATAACAGGCAGAGAGAGATGGCTGGACAGGCAAACAGCTAAGATGCAGGGTGCCGGTGCGACCGATATGTACAGGAAAGGCGCGGGCGATGTGTGACCTCAAAGGTGCGCGATGGCGAACCGGTGCAGGGGTAACCGGGCTGACCGCAAGGGATCGGCCCTCCTCTCCCCGACAGGTATTCGTGTCCCTTCTGAAGCCACTCGTATATAGTAGGGCCACCTCTTGCAGGTGGCCTGGGGCGACCAATGGAGCCACCTCTTGCAGGTGGCCTGGGGCGACCAATGGGGCCGATCCCTTGCGACCGGCCTGGTTGTTCCGACTGTTCTGGCCGGTCCCTTTCCTGTGCCTGCTAATCGCGCTGCTCGCGCCTGTTCCCACGTTTGCCCGCGCTGCCACCCGCAGCGGGCGTGAAAGCGGCCTGTCGCTGGCGCTGGACATGGGCTTTGACGGCTATTATCGCGTCGGTTACTGGACGCCGGTACGGGTGACGATGGCGAATAGCGGGGCGAACTTTAGCGGGACGCTGGCGCTGCAAACGTTTAGCGCGCGCTCAGCCACCAACCAGGGCGCGCCCATTCTCTCGCCCTGGAGCTTTACGCAGCCGGTGACGCTGCCTCACAACGCGCGCAGAACGGTGACGCTGACTCTTCCCGTCTACGTCGGCTCGTCCTATCATCCCTTCGGTGTAACGGCAAAGCTGATGGACGCGCAGGGGCGTACCGTCGCCTCGCAGCAAGCTTCCCCTGAATACGCGGGCGTGACCGATATCCTTGTGGGCGTGCTTTCCGACAACAGCGCCAGCTTCAACGCGCTCAGCTATCTCACGCTGCCAGATCACGATACCTCTATTCTGGTGGCCGCGCTGGACAGGCAGACATTCCCCACCTCAATCACCGTCCTCTCGGCCTTCGACGTGGTGATCCTCGATAATTTCGCCACCGGCTCGTTAAGCGGCAAGCAACTGGGCGCGCTGCAAGCCTGGGTCAATCAGGGCGGCGCGCTGATCGAGGTGGGCGGCGCGAACTGGCAGCGCACGCTGGCGAGCCTGCCTGCCGCCTTGCTTCCCGTTCGGATCAATGGGGCCACACAGCTTGCGCCAGGCACGCATTTGCTCCCCCCGGAACTCGAAGGCAACGGCGGGGCCGACCCGGCGCTCAATGATACATTGCAGGAAACGCTGACTGCCAGCACGGCCACGCTGCCCGTTACAAAGCCGGGAAACACGACCGGCAGCGTGACAATTCTCTCTTCCGACGGCGTGCCTTTGATGGTGCAGGCGCGCGACGGGCAGGGAACCATCTGCTACCTGGCCTTTGATCCCGCGCTGCCAGCCTTTGCGAGCCGGGCCGCCAGCACTGTATTCTGGCAAAGCCTGCTCCTGCGCGTCATCGGAGACCGCGCCTTGCTCAGCAGCGCCTCGACGTTCAGCAGCGGCCCCGGCGATCTCTTCGCGAAAGAAGGCGTGCTGGCGACGCTGCAACCGCCTGTCGTGTTCTCGCCTCTGCTGGCCGGGCTGCTGCTGCTGCTCTATCTCGCCCTGCTGATCGTCGCGGGCGTGGTGATCGTGAGACGCTTGAAACGCCCACAGTGGCGCTGGCGCATCGTGCTGGCGGCAATTGCCCTCTTCTCGCTCTGCTCCTACGCCCTCTTTGCCTACCAGCATCGCAGCGCGCTGCAGGATAACACGCTCTCCGTTGTGCAGTTGAGCCAGCTCAATTCAGGTCAGAGCATCGCGCACAGCGTGATCTATCACGGCCTGTTTGTGCCGGACAGCGGCGATGTTCAGGTGCAATTGGCCGCCGCTGAGCTGGCCCTGCCCGTCCCCTATCCATCCGGCAGCGTCTTTTCTGAAGAAGATCCCCGTGTCACCATCACCCCTGCGCCAGATGGCGTGATGGTGCGTCTTCCCAACGGGGATAGCTGGTCGTTTCATACGCTCGTCGGGCAGCAGGATGTCACGCTCTCCGGCGGCCTGCAGGCGCAGCTCTCGCTGCAAAATAATCGCGTCGCTGGCTCACTGAGCAACACGCTCGATACAGACCTGAACGACGCCTACATTCTGCTGCCGCACGGCTTTATCGCGCTCGGCAATCTGACGAGCGGCAATACCATCGCTGTGAATGCTGCCATCCAGACTGTGCGCTCTGGCACCACACTGGCCGATGCGCTCGCTCACAACCTGGGGCTCAAAGCGCCCTATTTCCCGTATAACAGCAACAAACAGCCGCAGAACGAGCAGCAGCGCCACCTTGCCCTGCTTGAAGCCCTGAGCGGCATGGGCTTCTCCTATCCGCCCTGCAACGGGCCATGCATGGCGCAGGCGATCGTCAGCAATGGCGCGATCTTCACGCTACCGCCCGGCACGCCTTCAAATATCCGCCTGCCCGTCGACACCGACCCTCTGCTGCTCAACGGCGCGCCCACGCTCATCGGCTGGGCCGCGTCGCCGCTGGACGGCGCGAATGATGTCACCATCAACGGCGTAACGCCGAACGGGGCGCACGAGACGCTGGTGCAGACGCCGCTTCCCCTGAATTTCGCAGGTTCGCTCAGCATACCGCCGGGCCTCATCAGTGGCACCGTCGTCGCTCAGCAGGATAGCGATGTGGAAACGACGACGCCCGGTGTATATTCGCTGACAACGGGCAGCGTCACCTTCGAGTTTGCTCTGCCCGGCATCGCGCCAACCGGCATCAGCAGCGTGACGATACGCGAGCCGAGCGCGCTTGCCACATCGGCGACGGCGACGCAGGGTCCAGGCTCGATACCGGATCAGGCGCAGGCCAGCCTCTATAACTGGCAGACCCGGACGTGGGACGCGATCACCCTGACCGGCGGCAGTTTCACCACCGGCAACCCGGCGGCCTATATCGGCGCCGATGGGCGCGTTCTGTTGCAGGTCACCAGCAAACAGCCGGGCAGCCTGCTGCTCTTCAGCAAGCCATCGCTCAGCCTGAACGGTTCAGGCCAGGACAGGAGAAAGAACTTTCTATGCAAACAACTATCCCCAATCGTGTCTGCATTATAGGCGCCGGTTCGTCGGGCATCGCCGCCTGCAAAGTCTTGAAAGAACACGGTATCCCTTTCGACTGCTTCGAGGCCAGCGACCGTGTGGGCGGCAACTGGGCCTACGACAATCCAAATGGCATGTCCAGCGCCTATAAATCGCTCTTCATCAACACCTCGAAGCCGCGCATGCAGTATTCAGATTATCCGATGCCCGACCATTATCCGGTCTTCCCGCACCACAGCCAGATTTTTGAATATTTCAACAACTATGTCGATCACTTCCAGTTCAGGCACTGCATCCAGTTCAATACGCTGGTTACGAAGGCCATGCCGCTCGAAGGCGGCGGCTGGGAAGTCACCGTGCAGGATGGCACGGTGAAATGCTACCGCGCCCTGCTCGTCGCCAACGGGCATCACTGGGACCCGCGCTGGCCGGAGCCGCCGTTCCCCGGCCACTTCGACGGCACCGTCATCCACAGCCACTATTATCGAGAGCCGGATGCCTACAGAGACCGACGCGTGCTGGTTCTCGGTTTCGGCAATTCGGCGATGGACATTGCCGTCGAGACCTCGCGCGTCTCCGCCATCACCTATCTGGCCGTGCGGCGCGGCTTCCATATCATCCCCAAATATCTGCTCGGCAGGCCGCTCGACCAGCCGGTCAACATTCCCATCCCTTTCGAGTGGCAGCGCCGCGTCTATGGCTTGCTGGTGCGCCTGCAGGTAGGCAAGCTGACCGCTTATGGTCTGCCCGAACCCGACCACGAGATACTTCAAGCCCACCCGACCGTCAGTTCCGACATCCTGACGCGCATTGTGCATGGCCGCGTCAAAGTCAAGCCCAACATCCGCCAGCTCGATGGTGACGGCGTGATCTTCACCGATGGCAGCCGCGAGCAAATCGACGATATCATCTACTGCACCGGCTACAAGGTCACGTTCCCCTTCTTCGATCCATCGATCATCGAGGCAAGAGAGAACGAGTTGCCGCTTTTCCGCCGCGTCTTCCACCCGCAGTATCGCGACCTGTTCTTCATCGGCCTCTTGCAGCCGCTGGGGGCCATCATGCCTCTGGCCGAGTGGCAAAGCATCTGGGTCAGCAAATACCTGCTCGGCAAATATGGCTTACCCCCGCAGGCCGAACTGCTGGCGGACATCAAACGCGAGCGCGAGCAGATGCGCAAACGCTACGGCAACTCGCCGCGCCACACCATGCAGGTCGACTACGAACCCTA
>Ga0209810_1004454_pt1 | contig 13505 bp, 13 predicted proteins | sample Coa_R1_7_FD_187159 | JGI IMG/M metagenome (GOLD analysis project Ga0209810, IMG submission 187159) | Surface soil microbial communities from Centralia Pennsylvania, which are recovering from an underground coalmine fire - Coalmine... | ecosystem: Environmental > Terrestrial > Soil > Unclassified...
CCCGATCAGACGCGAATCGACGTGAGACTGCAGTATGAGCCGGACAACGCAATCGCCAAGGCCGGCGCCAGTATGACGAACCGGATGGACACGGACTTGCAGAACGCGTTGCAGAAATTCAAGAACCAGGTAGAGGGAATCGTCTCCGTCGGGTAGTCGGGAGCCTTCGTGCGACTCTATGCGGGACCGGCGCTACGGCGCCGGTCTTCGCTTGCTCCGTCCCCGTTTTCGCCGCGTTGCTATGGTAAACTTTGACGCTCATTGACGGCATGCCGAGGTAGCTCAGTCGGTAGAGCAATGGACTGAAAATCCATGTGTCGCCAGTTCGATTCTGGCCCTCGGCACCAGCATATTTCCCGCCGGGAAGTCCAAAATGTAACCCCGGTCAATCTCGACCGGGGTTCAGTGTTGCCGTTTGATCCGCGAGCTGGCGCGCAAGCGACGGGAGAGCTGCCTTCATCCGCCGTTGTCCAGGAACCGTCGTTCGATGACACGTTAGAACCAAGCAGCCATTGCGTGGAAATGAGGGGAGAACGCCGCACCTCCCATGGCGGGACTGCCAACGACGTGGCGGGTTTTCCGGATGCCCTGGTCAATTACCGAGGCGATTACCATCCGGGTGGCAAACGAATCAGGTCGGCGCGGTGCGGTCAACATATCCGCCCGCCGAGATGCTGGAAGATGGCAAGGGCAGCCGGCAGCTCTTGATCGCGCCGCCGCAGAAGAGTCGTGCCACACGCATAGCGGATCCTGGCTTCGAGATACGGGTAGCCGATGGTTTGTGCCAGGGTGATAGCCTCATCGAAGGCTTCCTCAGCCTCGTCCAGGGCGGGGCTTTGCGCCGCGAGCATGGCGTGCAAGGCCAGCGCCTCGGCCAGGACCAGACGCTCTCCGGCCGCGCGGGCCTGCTCCAGGATATTGGCGACGACTCGCGCCGCCTCCCGCCCTCGGTCGAGAGCCATGAGTGTGCGAGCGAGGACGATGGCGGCCGGGAGGGAGAGGCTGTCCCGCTCAGGATCCCACGCTTCCGTGACGCCGTGGGATGAGAACCGCTCCCACGCCCGCTCCGGCATCCCCCGCTGCAGGTCGAGTTCTCCCAACAGCTGCCAGGCGAGCTCCTGGGCCTGAACATCGTCGTGATCCTCGGCAAGTGCAAGCCCCCGCGCCAGCGCCAGCTCAGCCGCCTCCTCTTTTCCCTGAGCCAGCAAGAGCTGGCCGTAGCCGAGCGGCAGATAGGGAGCGACCCACGAGTTGGTGACAGTGCGTGCCATCTCCTGCGCGCGCTCGTGCCAGTTCTCTGACTCCGACCACTCGCCCGAGTAGAAGTGGCTCCGGCCTAGCGCGGTAGCCATGAAGGCGGATTGGGACGGATCACCAAGCCGCTGCGCCAGCTCATATGCACGCTTTGAAAGGTGGCGGCTTTGCACAAATTCTCCCCAGACCTCGGTGAGAAACGCGGCGTTGTTCAGCGCCAGAGCGAGTGTCACCAGGTCGCCGCCCTCCTCGGCCAGGACGATGGCTCGATCCAGCGCATGGCGCGCCTCCTCCCTCCGTCGCAGGGAGAGTAGGGCCAGGCCGAGTTGGGCTTCCGCGACGGCGCGAGGTGCAGCGTCACCCAGGGCGTCTGCCAGCTCGACCGCTCGCTGTGCCATTCTGAGGTGCTCGTTGCGCCGTCCCACCACGAAGAGGAGCGAGCCATAAGAAACCAGCAAGTGGATCAGAGCGGGTGACGACGGCTGCGAAAGGAAACGCGGCAGGAACGGTGCTATGCGTTCCAGCCCCTCTTCCGCCGAGCCGCGGTCGCTGTGGACGGCGGCGATGCCGCCCATGACGATCACCAGAGCATCCAGGTCGTCTGCCCGCCGGTATATCGCCGCCGCTCGCTCCAGGAGATCCAGCGCCTCGGCGAAGCGGCTGGTACGGTGCAGCGGCGCGGCAAGGCCGGTGCAGGCGAGAGCAGTCGCGCCGGCGTCATCCACTTCCTCCGCCAGCCGAAGCGCCAGGCGGTACTGTTGTTCCGCCTCGGCGTGCCCGAAGACCGCCTCCGCCTGGTCCCCGGCCATGAGCGCATACGGGATGGCCTCCGCCGGCCGGTCTCCCTCCAGGGAGTGGTAGGCCAGGTCGGACGCACGCTGGACTCGCCTGGATTCAGGCAGGGCGGCAATTGCCGCCGCTGCCCTTCGGTGGAGACGGCGCCGTCTTCGGGATGGGATTTCGTAATACAGCGCCTGGCGCATCAACGTGTGATCGAATTCGTACCAGCCGCGGTCGGTTTCGCGGATCAGGCCCAGGCTCTCGGCGGCGTCCAGACCGTCTTCCAGGTCGTGCTCGACGCGCGTCGTCATTCTGCTCAGATCATCTACCCGGAACGTCTGGCCCAGGACGCTTGCTTCGGTCAGCACATCCCGCGCTGTTGGAGGCAACCGCCGGACTCGCTGCCCGATGACGGCGCGGACGGTCTGAGGCACTTCGATTTCGTCGCTTCCTTCCCATACCCACGTCCCCTCGAACTGGCGAAGCTTTCCTCGCTCGGCAAGGGTCCTCACCATCTGCTCGACAAAGAAGGGGTTACCACCGGTGTGCTCGTGGATGAGGGCGGACACGTCCGGCGATACCGCTCCGCCCTCGAGGAGGGAAGCGATCAGAGCTTTGGTACCGGACCGATCGAGAGGGGGGACGGTGAGGTGATGCGTGGTGATCTCGCGCCGGAGATCGCGCAGCACGTCCTGTAGGGGGTGCTGCGCGTTGACGAAGTCATGGAGGTACGTGGCCACGATCACCAGCCGGCACGGCCCCAGGTGGATCGCCAGATAGTTCAGAAGGCGCAAGCTGGCGAAATCCGCCCAGTGGAGGTCGTCGAGCAGGAGGGCCACCGGATGGTGATCCGCTACCGCCGACAGGAAGCCGGCCGCGGCAAATAGGACGCGAGATTGCTCGTCACCGCTACCCTGGATCCCCACCCCTCCCACGACGTCGGGAAGGACCGGCGCGAGGTACGGCCGGCGGGAGGCGAGGGCTTGTCGAAGGTCTTCCGGCGCTGCCCGGTACAGCTCGAGAAAGACATTGCGAAAGGGGAGATAGGGAACGGCTTGCTCGGCCTCAAAGCACCGCCCGGTCGCGAGTACAAAGCCCCGCTCTCGCGCGTGCAGGCCAATCTCCCGCGCCTGGCGCGACTTCCCAACGCCGGCTGCGCCGGTCAGAAGCACTGTTTGCCGCTCACCGCCCAGGGCTACCTCGACCGCGGTTGACATAGCGGTTAGCTCTGCCGCCCGTCCTACGAGAGAGCGCGCAGGAGGTGTGGTTCGAGCTGAGGCAGGTGCGCCCGATTGCGCGGCGGCGACGAACTCCTGACGGTCTCCGGACTGAAGTGCGAGTGCATCGGCCAGCCGGGCTACGGTGTCCGGCCGGGGAGTGCGACGGCCGCGCTCGATGGCGCGGACCGCTTCGGAACTGAGACCGGCGCGTTCGGCCAGCGCTTCCTGGGAGAGCGCGGCACGAAGGCGATGACGGCGTAGCGATTCCCCGAAGGACATCGTTTCCGCATTGTCACACTGCTGTCACGGTGCTGTCACTCCCGCCGCGCTCCGTCCCGCCGGATACTGGCTATAAGAACCTTCGAGGAGACCACTGCCATCAACGAAATGAACGAAACAGAGCGGAAAGAAGCGCCCGACCGGAGAGAAGAGAGCGGTCGCCGGCGCGATCCCGTGCTACTGGTAAACGAGGCTCAATTCCGGCACAGAGCCACCGAAGCGGAACCCGCGGAAGGGGACGGCGAGGAGACGTGATTCCCCGTGCATGGTGATGAAACAAGACCTGCCGGGCCCTCAGGGAGCCCGGCAGGTCTACATTTCGCGATGGCGAGGCGGTTTCTACATCTTCGGCTTGGCGAGGAAACCGACCGTGTTCTTGTTGGGGGCGGTGTAGAAGCCGACAATCCACCCGTGATCGTTGACGCCGTTCACGACGGTCGAGGTCGAACCGGGTACGTTGATGGCGTGGAAGGAGCGGGTGGCGAGCGAGTAGGTGAAGCCGTGCGCGGTTCCCGCCTTGTCGTTGTATGTGCCGACGACTTCTCCCTTGTCGTTGAGGCCGAGCGCCTGGGTGAAGGTTGAGCCGGGATACTGGAAGTAGATCACCTGGCTGCCACGCACCACGAAGGCGCGATTGCTGGACGAGCTGACGACCTGGAATCCCGTGACGTTACCAGCGTTATTCGTGTCGGTCATCTGGGCGTTGGGGATGGGAGGGAGGTGGAAGGCGCCGGCAGCGATCCGCGTGAACGGCTGGAAGACGTTGTTTTTGCCGAACTGGTAGTAGCCTGCCGTGCTGCCATGGTCGTTGACGCCCAAAAGTTGGTTGAAGCTGGTGCCGGGGACTCCAACGGTCCACCACTTGTTCCGGCGGGGATTGCGGTAGAAGCCGTGGGTGATGCCCTGGGCATCGACGTAGAAGCCGACCGTGTCACCCAGGTTATTGATGCCTATAACCTGCGTCTGCGCCGACCTGGGGAAATTTTCATTGCTCGCAGTGCCGGGCAGGGTCACGGTAAAACCCTTGTTGACCTTCGCCCCATGATACCCGGCTATGCGGCCGGCATTGTTGACCGAGCGTAGCTGGGTGAAGGTGTCGTGAGGATAGGCGTAGGACGTGAAGCTGTAGCCGCCGGAGGATGCCCGGGCGACAGACATTCCGGAGGCGGCAAAGATTGACCCCGCCAACATGGCGGCGGCCAGGCCGGTGGCGAGGAGTGGTCTGGGGTATAGCTTGCGGTTCATGGCACTCTCTTTCACTTGTCGCGATTCTGCACCGCCGGATTGCGGGCCGAGCCCTTCCTGAGCTCCGGGGTCCAGTATCCGACTGCGGTTCGTCGCCGCACAGTGACAGCACCGTGACATCACCGTTACAACCTCAAATCCGGTGACGGCGGATCTCGTAGGCGTCGCTTCGCCGCGTCCTGCGGCTCCCCCAAGACCTAGCTCGAGGGCTGGAAGGTGGTACGGACGTGCAGCCCCGCCGAGTACGCGTCAACCGCGATCGTCTTCTTTGCTAGGCCGCGCGGGACCTTCTTGTCCACGCATTGCGCCCCGGTCGATGTCGTCGCGCGGGTCACGAACGATTGGCTCTTACTCGGATAGCGGACGACGAAACGGACCCGCATATGAGGAACGCCTAGCCGGTCGAGCGTATGGTCCCAGGCGCAGAAATGCTCGTACTGGCCCGCAAGCGGCCGCGGGTCGGCGACCCAGGCCGAGAGGAACGTCCGGCCACCGGGCGAGAAGCCTTTGCCATTGTTCGCGAGTCCCCGGATCATGAAGCTCGTTCTCACCTGGCGCTTGCCTCCGGGCCACGCTATGCGCGCCACGGCATGAGCTTGCTCCAATGCATGGCTGCGGCGCGCCAGCGCAACCGCAAGGTCGAAGCAGCCGCAGCTTCCTCCCCAACGCATCTTGCCAGTGAACCCGTGATGTGGTGAGACGAACGACAGCGTCACCGACGTCTTAGCGGGCCAGTGCTTCCCGTCGACGACAAATGTCCCGGCCTTGCCGACGTCGACGATGTACGGTGAGACATGCAGGGCAATGCCGATCGGGGCCGGGGCGGCCACAACCGTTGGAGTGAGGAGGGGAGTGAAGAGGAAGAGAAGAAGAGGAAGTGCGCGGGCTGCCATGACAACCTCGGGCGCGGAGTACGCGCATAGTGTAGCAGCACCAGCTACCTTGACTCCACGTTTTTCACCGTGGTAAATATTGAACATCCGAGCGGAAGTGGCTCAGTGGTAGAGCACCTCCTTGCCAAGGAGGGGGTCGCGAGTTCGAATCTCGTCTTCCGCTCCATTTTTTATGGCGACGTGGCCAAGTGGTTAAGGCGGGGGTCTGCAAAACCCCTATCGTCGGTTCGATTCCGACCGTCGCCTCCAATTCTCGCGGGCCGAAAGGCCCGCATTTTGTTTCTTCGCGGCCCCGTTACTGGACAGCGCGGCGGCGGGGCGCTATCATCCGCATAGCCTGTTTCATGGGGAGGGCTATGCCTGGTACAGTGCTGGTCGTCGAAGACGAGGCTCACCTCGCCGGACTCTTGCGTGACATTCTGAGCGCGTCGGGGTACAATGTCGTCCTTGCGACCCCGAGCCACGCCGCTGAGCGGGCGGAGGCAATCTCTCCCAAGGCAGTTGTGATGGACTACATGATGCCCGGCATGACCGGCGCGGAGGTCGCCCAGGAAATCCGCAAGCGCCTCGATCCGCACACCCCTCCTCTCATCCTCGTCACCGGCCTGCCCAACGCCCGCGAACTGGCCGAGCAGGCACGCGCCGATGCCTATCTGCGCAAACCCTTCGATGTCGACACCTTCGTCCAGCTTCTCGACGACCTCTCCGCCTGATGTGACCGACCCTCCGGGATTTTCACTCCCACGCGCGGGGCTGAAGTCGCGAGACGCGCCGGTCACGATTCCCGTGCGTTCGCCACTTACGCGCGCCGCGGTGCCGTATTTTGCGTATCTCGCCGCCCTGGGAGCGGCAGTGGTGCTAATCCTGACTTCCGGCGGGTTCGACGTTGCCGCGCCCGGGCTCAAGACGCTCGCCGGTACCGTGGATCTGATTGCCACCGCGGCCATGGCCTACTACCTCCTCGGCGAGTTTTTGCTCGAAGGTGAGCGCTGGGCGCTTATCTCGGGTCTCTGCTTTGCTCTCATCGCGGGAACTGTAGTCGCGGTCGTCCTTCCGCTGACGCTCGCCGGCTCGTCCACGTCCAGCGGCTGGTACGGCCCGGCTCTTACCGGCGCCGCGGCTTCCTTTGTCCTCACAGCCGCGTCCATTCTCCACGGGACGGTGATTACCCGGCGAAGGCGCTCGCGCCTATTGGGCGCGATACTCGTCGCCACTCTATGGACGGTACTCGCCGCCGTCGCCGCCTTGGGCAGCTTGCCGGGTGCCAGCGGTCCCCTACGAATTACAATGCAGCTCATTTCCGCCGCCCTTTTTCTGCTTGCGGGAATTGCCGCCTGGCGTCGGACGTCAGCCGGCTCGCACCCGATCTTCCTCTGGCTCGGTCTTGCAATGCCGATGCAAGCTGCAGCGGCGGTCGAGTATGCTGCTCGTTCCTGGCGACCGGATGGAGTCTCCGCCGGCGATGTCTTCGCGTTCGGCTTCTCTCTCCTGCTCATTGCCGGTCTGGTTGTCCTGGTGTCACGTTCGATCTGCCGCCTCCGGTCGCGCGAAGCGGATCTGCGCGCGGTCGATGCCCTCAATCTCATCCCGGCAATCCAGGACACCCGTGCCCTGGCCGGGCGAATAGCAGAGGTTGTTGGTCCGAGCCTCGACGCCGATGCGCGCGTGGTTCTTCCGGAGTCAGAGCGGGGAGACGGCCTGGTCGCGCAGCTGGGACAGCTCGAATCGCGGTCCGACAGCGACGTCGTGGTTGGGTACCAGGAGGAAACCGGCAGCGGACAGGTAACCGTCGGCGCCGCCTTGCGTGCATCCGGCAAGCGTCTTGGCCTTCTGGTTGCTTCACGTCGCGGCGGACCGGGCTTTTCACGCGAGGAGATCGTTCGGCTGCGCGCGGTGGCCGCGGTCGCGGCTACGATGATCGAGCGCAGCCTGCTGTACGACGAAGTTGCGGCGGGAGCAATCCTTCAGGAGCGTTCGCGGCTAGCGCGTGAGATACACGACGGATTGGCGCAGCACATTGCATTTATGAAGATGCGCGTCGCTTGGATGCTTCGTGGATCGACGATCGATCGCGAGCACCTGGTCGACATCGAAAGCGTGTTGGAAACGGCGCTCGTGGAGGCACGGCAGGCGATCACGACCCTGCGCGCGGGCGGTGACATGAGCAGCGCTGCAGACGCGATTCTCGAGTATGCCCAGGAATTCGGTCAGGTTTCCGGCCTGAACGTCCACATCCAGGCCGCCGACGACGTTCCCGCACTCGCCGCGCGTCCGCGCGCCGAGGTGCTGCGCGTCGTACAGGAAGCGCTCAACAACGTTCGGAAACACGCCCACGCCGACTCGGTGCGGATCTCGATCGACGGCGATCACGGTAGCATGCGCATCCTCGTCGAGGATAACGGTCGCGGCTTCGACGTCGGCCGCGAGCCGCCCGGTCACTTTGGGCTCGATATCATGCGCGAGCGCGTCGAATCAGTAGGCGGCACGCTCGACATCCACTCGGGCGACGGCGCCGGAACGCGGGTTACGATTCAGGTTCCGGCGGAAAACGCTACCGTCTGACGAATCTAGGGACCGGCGCGCTCGATAATCTGCTCGGCCGCCGTTACCGCGGCTTCTTCCACGGCGGGCGCCGCGGCGTCGACCGAACGATAGACCGCGAGAATGTAGTGCTGATCAGCGACCGCATAGGCGACACTTATGACCTCCGCGGCGAACTCATTGAGGTGCGCCTCAAGATAGCGGGCGGCTTCGCCAGCATCGCTTCCCTGGCACGTCCAGCACTTGTACATGGTGATTTCATCGTACCGTGCCCATATACTCCCGTGTAGACCGACCGCGCCGGACAGGAGAGTGCGTCTCGGGGCGACGCGCGCACCGCGCCCTTTTGGCCCAGCTTCGCCAGAGCCGGGGGTCGGTAAGGAGGTAGATTTTGGCGGACTTGCAGGCGTACGTCGACGGCTTGTTGGGGGGCGAAGACCCGTACCTGCGTCAGATTCGAGAAGAAGCCGAACGCGAAGGTATACCGCAAATCCAAGTTCCGATCGAGCTGGGACGGCTGCTCCAGATCCTGATCGTGCAGATCAACGCGCGACACGTTCTCGAGATTGGGGCCCTTTTCGGATACAGCTCGATTCTGATGGCGCGGGCATTGCCGGCCGGCGGCAAGATTGTGTCGCTCGAATTGAGCGACAAGCACGCGGCAATAGCGCGGAAAAATATCGAAGGCGCCGGCTTCGCCGACTCCATCGAGATTCGTCAAGGGCCCGCAAGCGACTCCCTTGCCGCGATGCAACGCGAGTCATTCGACCTGGTGTTCATCGATGCAGATAAGGTCGGGTACCCCCGATACCTCGAACACGCCCTCCGCCTCACTCATCCAGGCTCAGTGATCGTGGCCGACAACGCCTGGCGCGGGGGAGCGGTCGCCGAAGCCGGAACCGACGACGAAAGCGCGCGTGCGATGGCCGAATTCAACAGGAGCTTCGTCAGCAATCCGCGCCTGCTTGCGACCATCATCCCGACGCGCAATTGCTCGGATGCGGCCGCTCTCGGAGTCGTGCGAAGCCCCGAGGAGTAGTGGCATACGGTTTGCTCTTACCTCTGCATTACAGCAGGACGGAGCGAACCCATGGCCCTTCTCACCAACCACATACTCTTTCTACTGCCCGTTGTCGGCGTGGCCGGCTGCATCATCGCGGCGCTGGTCTCTTCACCCCTTGTCCGGGCTCCCGAACGAGAAAAGGCGAAACCATGCCGGTATTGCCGCTGGGGCCAGGCCGTCCTGATCAAGGAGAGTATCTCCCGCGAGGGGGATGACCTCGTGCAGACCTTTCTATACGGATGCCGCAGTTGCGGTCTGCCTCAGTGGACAGTGGAGCGCACGCCACTGACGCAGAAGGTACCTTGATCTGCTGTATCCGGATTCCGTCCGATATGATTGACAGGACGGAATGGAGCTCGATCGCTTTCTCGACGACCTGTCATCAGACGCGCCCGTACCGGGGGGCGGGAGCGTCGCCGCGTTGAGTGCGGCACTGGGCGCCGCCCTGGTATCGATGGTCGGCGGGCTTACCGTTGGGCGGAAACGGTACGCCGACGTCGAAAAGGAGGCCGGCGAGCTCCAGGCAACCGCGCGGGAATTGATGCGCCGCAGCTCCCGGCTGATCGACGAAGACGCATCGGCTTTTCGTCGCGTCTCCGAAGCGATGTCTCTCCCGCGCGACACGGACGAGGCGAAGTCCGAGCGAACCGCACAAATCCAGACGGCTCTCAAGGGCGCGACCGAACCGCCGCTGGAGACAATGCGGGTAGCCCGCGATGTTATGCTGCTTGCGCAGCGGATCGCGGCGATCGGGAACAAGTCCGCGATCAGCGACGCGGCCAGCGCTGCCCTCATGGCCGCTGCCGCCTTTGAAGCGGCGCGGCTGAACGTCGAGATCAATCTGGCGTCCGTTCACGACGCTCCCTGGGTCGGCGCGAAACGCACCGAACTTGAAGGGCTCGGGAACGTCGCCGCCGAAGCCGGGCCGATTGTCGAGGCAGCGGGAAGACGAATCCGCGGCGAGACTGCGTGACCGCCCAAATTCTGGACGGAAATGAGATAGCGCGGCGGGTTCGAACCGACGTGCAGGTCCGAAGCGAGGAGCTTCGGCAGCGCGGAGTCGTACCGTCCCTGGCGTTCGTCCGCATCGGCGAGTCCGCCCCGGCTGAGGTCTATGTGCGGCGTCTGGAGCGTCTGGCGAAGCATGCGGGCATAGAGATGATGACGCTGGTTCTGCCGGAGGAGATCGCCGCGGAGGAATTTGGCCCTGAGCTGGCCGCACTTGACTCCGACCCGCGCATCGACGGAATCATCGTCCAGATGCCCCTCCCGGTTCGACTCCGCGGGGTGCCCATCGGTGAATTGATCGACGTTCGGAAGGATGTGGACGGGGCAACCATCCACAATGCTGGCCGACTGTACCTCGGTCTTCCCGGTCAGCGGCCGTCGACCGCGCTGGCGATTGTCGAGGTTCTCGACGCAAGCGGGACCGAGATCTCCGGCAGCGATGCCGTGATCGTGGGGCGCAGCCCGGTGGCCGGGCACCCGGCGGCGGAGCTCCTCCTCGCCCGCAATGCCACGATCACGGTCACACACCGATCAACGCAAGCTCTGGCCGGGCATATCCGCCGCGCCGATATCGTCATAGCCGCCGCCGGCGCGCCGCGACTCATTCGAGGCGACATGATCAAACCGGGGGCAACGGTCGTCGATGCGGGGATTAATGTGACGCCGGACGGCATCGTTGGCGATGTCGACTTTGATTCCGCCGTGCAGACCGCGGGGGCGATTACACCGGTGCCGGGAGGCGTAGGTCCGGTAACAAACGCGGTGCTCCTCAGGAACGTCGTCGAAAGTGCCGAGCGACGAAGCGCGTAGCGGAACCGCCGTCGTCGGCATCATAAACGTCACGCCAGACAGTTTTTCCGGCGACGGCCTGTACGACCGGCTCGATGCGGTCGCGGCTCGGGCTGGCCAGATCGAAGCGGAAGGCGCGGCGATGGTAGACCTGGGAGGACAATCGACCCGGCCCGGCGCAACACCCGTGGATGACGGCGAGGAATTACGGCGCGTTATTCCAGCCGTGGAGTGTCTCGTTGCGGCGGTCTCGATCCCGATCTCGGTCGATACGTCGCGAACCTCGGTCGCTCGAGCCGCTCTGGCGGCGGGAGCAACCGTTATCAACGATGTATCCGGTCTCTCCGATCCGGAGTTGCCCGGAATTATCGCGGAACGCGACGCCGGTTTGGTCATCGTCCACCACGCGCCGGTGGAGGGTGCCCGTGTTATCGATTCGGTGCGAGAAGGGTTGGCGCGCCTCGTGCACCGGGCGGAGGCGCGCGGAGTGGAACGGAAGCGCATCGTCGTCGACCCGGGGCTGGGGTTCGGCAAAGGATGGCGCGAAAATCTTGTCATTCTGCGTGACCTTCGTGGCCTCCAACCGCTCGGGCTGCCGATTCTCGTCGGCCCATCGCGCAAGGGAACCATCGGCCGCGTGTTGGGCGTGGACGTCCACGATCGGCTTGAAGGCACAGCCGCGCTCGTTACGATTGCAATTGCGAACGGCGCGAGCCTCGTTCGCGTTCACGACGTTCGTGAGATGGTCCGCGTGGCCCGGATGACGGACGCGATCACGGCCGCGCGGCCTCAGGTCTAGTGCGCTCGCCGGCCGTCCAGTCTCCCGGATCGAGCCGGATAGCGAGTCTTTCCGCCAGCGCCGCGGTGAAAGCATCCATGGTGTCTTGGCCGCCGGCGGCAGGACTCAGCTCATTAAGGCCGACGCCGGCTTGGGACAAGAGCTCCGGGAGATCAGGGTCTCCCGGTGCCAGCAAGGCCGCCAGCCGTCCGGCGTCATACGTCAGATGGATTCCGCTCTGGAGCAGGATTCCCGCCGTGCGGCGAACCTGTGCCAACCCGACGAGTTTGCGGCCCTCGACCGTCACCTCGTACGGGGACAGCGATCCGAAGCACGCCTTTCGCACGAGAGGCGGGGGGACGGGTGCCGACCGCGCCTCCGCGATGGACACCAGGTGACCGTTAACGTCGAGCCGGCGCAGCGCATCGAGCCAGACTTCCCCTAGCCATCGATACGACTCGACGACGTCGGCCCGGATCAGGGGGTGGCTGCGGGGAAGAACCACGTCGAGGCCCAGAACACCGGGACGCGCCAGCACGGCGGTTCCCCCACTTTGCCGGCGGACGACGTCTACGACTGTCGCGCGCGCGGTCTCATCCGCCTGGCGCGGCCCCAGGATCAGTGTTTCCCGCGTCGTCGAGTGCCACCAGACAGTCGGGACGGTGGCGTTCCGCACCAAAGCATCGCCAAGCGCAAAATGTGCGGCGCTTGGCCCTACATCGTAGGGGAGAAGCCGCCAGCGCTCCATCGGGGTCTTTCGCACCGTCGCTACCCCGCCCGCTTTTGGAGGGCCGCCGTCGTATACTGCGCGGCCTGCCGGGCGGCTCGAAGCGGCTCCAGGCCGCTCAGCGCCGCATCGACGTACGCTGCCAGAAGGATATCCCCGGCACCGATAACGTTCGATACATTCACCGACTGAATTGCAACCGGGTGCGAGCGACCGCTGATGCGCACGTCGAGGCCCTTCGAGCCGCGCGTTACCAGCGCCACCGTTCTATTGAGCGCTACTCGAGCCTGAGGAGTCAGGCCGGTCAGCTCGCTCTCCGCGACCTTCACGGCGGCCGCGCGGGCGAGTAGCTCGGGCAACCCCCCATCTGGAGCCAGGTTCGGTTCGTCCCGCGGCCGACGTACAAATCCTTGTACGTCGACGGCGAGGAAACCGCCAACGGTGGGAACGGTCGCCGCGTCGATCTCGCGCATAATAGGGGACACGACGACATTGCCGGGGAGGGCAGCGGGCAGCGGAAGCAGGGGCAACCGGGCGATACTGTACGTTTCGCCGTTCGGACCCGCGATCGCGTTGACGTCAGCCACGATACCGGTTATGATCGTCACCTGCCGGCCGAGCGATCTAAGCGTCTCGGAGATGAAGCGTGCCGGTCCCCCCGGTAGCGACACGTCCGGCTCGCCGTCGCGGTGGACATGGTCGACGGCAAACGTCCCGACGATCGTGATCATCCCCGAATCCCTATTGACGGCACCCCCCGAAGCGAGTACGCTCATTACTTGTGTGGCCCCACCCTACGTCTGTGAGGAACTCTTGGATACATTCACTGTACTTGTCCGAAACGAGCTGACCGGCGAGAGCTGCACCGTCGAGGTACGCAGCGATTATTTCGTCGACGCGCAAGTCGAGGCACTTCATACTGTCTTCC
>Ga0209810_1004457_pt1 | contig 13490 bp, 9 predicted proteins | sample Coa_R1_7_FD_187159 | JGI IMG/M metagenome (GOLD analysis project Ga0209810, IMG submission 187159) | Surface soil microbial communities from Centralia Pennsylvania, which are recovering from an underground coalmine fire - Coalmine... | ecosystem: Environmental > Terrestrial > Soil > Unclassified ...
CCCCGTGTCGGCGAACGCGAGCCGCACGGTGCTTGCCCGCCCGCGCCCGGTCACGCGCTCCTCGACCTCGACGAGCCCGCGGCGGATGAGCTGCTCGCGCGCCTGTTGGTATCGGCTGCGGCGCAGCCCCGCCCGCGCCGATGCCGTCGGCGCCCCAGGCCACGCCCGGTTCTCGCGATCGGCGAAGCTCGCCAGCGACAACGCGACCAAACGCTCGCCCCCGGACAGGTCATCACGCGCGAGCACGGCCGCGATCGCCCGACGACTCATCGCGCGCCTCCGACTGAGTCCGTCCGAGGGCGCAGTAATCTTTGCTCCAGTCCACCCGAGGACGCAGAGCTTCCGTTGTTGCCTCGATCCCCCTCAGCTGTTGACGCAGCTGGCCCGGGGATCGACGCCGTTAAGGGGCGAATACCCGACCGCGGCGGTTGCCCGCGCGGACGAGCCCCCGGCTGTCGAACTCTCAACTCCTGCGATTCACCTCCCCGGGGAACTCATCCCCGAGGAGCACGACGCGTCCGATCACGAGCGCGCCGCTGCTGGTCCCGAAATCCGTTTTCGGGACCACAACCACGACAAATCCCAGCAATCCAAGACAGTAATTCCTGCCACGGAAAGCGAGATCAGGCGCAAAACTGCCTGCAAATCGCTGTGAAATAACTTCACAGACCAATCGCTTCACACGCGAGAGGTCGCTGGTTCGAACCCAGCCGTGCCCATCATTTTTTTCCTGGATATCGCCAGTATCTGCTAGCTCGGTGTTCCACGATCCGCCGAGCCGCCGCAACCGGGTCTGGCAGACCGACTTCTCCGAGCTTGAGACCCGCGCCGGCGGGGTGTGGCAGATGGGCGGCGTGGTCGACTACGTGAGCAAGTTCTGCCTGACCCGCCCGGTGACAGCGACCAAGGCCTGGCGCGAGGCTGTCTCGTGTCTCCCGAGCAACAACAGCTCAAGCTCGCCCGCATCCAAAAGCTCAACCAGCGGCTCCACCGCGCCTACCTGCTCGCCCACCAGCTGCGCCAGATCTACCGCGTCGGCTTCGACCAAGTGATCGCGCTGCTCGACGCGTGGCTGCGCTGGGCGCGCCGATCCCGTCTCGAGTCGTTCGTCAAACTCGCCCGACGGATCACCGAACAGCGTGAAGGGATCGAGGCCGCGATCCGGCACGGCCTCCCGAACGCATGCGTCGAGCAAGTGAACACACAGCTGCGGCTGATCATCCGCCGCGCGTTCGGATTCCACTCCTAACAAGCCGCGATCAACCTCGCGATGCTCGCCCTCGCCGGCCTCTGCCCATCACTCCCACGGCGGTGACACAACCCACGGCTCCTGCAGGAGACCCCGAAATGGGACAGTCTGAGGACCGGCCGAGCCCACGACCGAGCGGCAGCGAGGCGCACGACCGCGGACCGCCAGCTGTGCCCCGGGAATACCGCGATCACACGAAGGCAGGTGCGCTTTCGGCGGTCGGTCAGCTCCCGAGTCGGGCGATGCAGCGCCGTCGACGCCGTCCTCGCTGATCAGGTCGGGAGCGTCCGTCCGGAGCCCGGCTTCTACCCGATGATCAACTGGTCAGCGCGGGAGCGACTGGGTGTCCGCACGCGAGCGTAGCGGCCGCCAGGTCACGGTCCCATGTGACGACTACGAGCGTAGGATCTGTCACGCTGAGCGCTGTCGCGAGATGAACCGCGTCATAGCCCCGGAGCGCATGCTTCTCCGCCAGCTCGCCGGCCTCTCGTGCAAGCGTGTCGTCGACGCCGATCCGCTGCATCGACGCCACGACGACGCCTAGGTCGGCGACCGCCCGTCGGTACGCGCGCGTGTCGACTCGCCCGGCCCGCGCCGCTGCCGCAAGCGCCGCCCTCGCCTCCGGATAGACCAGATGGCTGGCGAGCTTCAACTGCGCGGCTTCCCACAGCTGATCGGCGAGCTCCGAGCCGTCCTCGGCCACGATCAGCTTGATCACCGCGGACGTGTCGAAGTAGGCGTTCAGCGCCGCTGGTCCGCAACCAGATCAGAGACGCTTGCCCGAGCGTGACCTCGTTGTCGGAGCCGCCACCGCCCGCTTGGCACCGACACCAGGCCGCGGGCACGCAGACCCTCCAGGGGGTCGACCTGGTCCACGGGCGTGAGGCGAGCGACGCGCTTCCCGCGCATCGTCACGACTACCTCGCCGCCGTCGGCTACGTGGCGGACATACCGACTCAGATGATCATGAAGGTCACGCACCCCGACCTCATGCTTGAGCTCTTCTTGTGGCGTCATAGACAAGATTATACGCACCACATTCGCTCCCTCCGCCGCAGCCGGGGTGCCCCAAACCCATCGCCATCGTGTGGCCGATAGACACCTACATGCCGCCGATCGATTATGGAGCTCCCCCGATTTTCCGGACACCCGAGCGCTTGTGTTGAAAGCGCTTCGAACGGACGGTGTCCGTCATGCCGAAATCCGGGGCTCCCGGCATCGATGTAGGTGTTCGATCTCGGGAATCGGCGTGCTGAGGGCGCACCAAGGTCATCGGCCGCTTCCCCGGCGAGACCGGCTGCCTATCGCTGTGCTGGGCGGCACTGGACCTGATCATCACCCAATCCACCCGCCTCGTGTTCACCGATCTCGAGCGCCAAGCGCTGGCGCGGCTGCGTGACGGTCACTCTCTCCCAAGCCCGTGGAGGTGGTGGCAGCCTAACGTGCAATGTAACTATCAGCACGAACCTGCGTCGTCAGAATCTACAGCAGCGCTGGGACGCAACCCGCCGGCCATCGCTCGGACTCGACGGGCTACTTCACGCACGCGACCAGGTTCTCGCAGTCGATGCCGTCCAGGAACGCGGCCGAGCGCCAGTTGGTGCTGAAGATCGAGGAGGCTGGTTGCCCGTTGACGGTCGCGGCCAGCAGGCGCTGGTCGGCGGTGGTGTCGCCGAGCAGGAACCGGTCAAACCAAGCCCGGGTGTAGTACTCGAAGTTGTGGAGCATGGTGTCGCTGGTCGTCGTGTTGTTCTGGGCCCAGTCGCTGTGCGTGGAGCCGCGGAACACGACCTCCATGGACGGGACGCCGGCGTGGCGCCACACCTCATAAGCGGTCTTCTTCAGATCGGGATCGGTGTTGGTCGGCTCGTCCGCACCCCGCCCGTCGGACGCCTCCCCAAGCGCCGGAACGGTCGGCGTGATCGGGTCGCTTGAGCCCGGAACCTCGCCCCCGATCAGCTGCCCGGCCACGCCGCCGCCGCTCGGTGAGCCGGCATCGCCGGTCAGGTCCGAGGCCAGGTTGTCCCAGGCCACGATCGCCTTGATCCGGTGGTCGACCATCTGCGCGTAGCTGACCGCGCGGGCCGACAGCGAGTGCCCGGCCGCGCCCAGCTCGTTCGGGTCGACCGAGCCGGCGAACGGGTCATAGGCCGAGGTCAGGTAGTCGAGTCCCGTCTGGATCGCGTCGACGTAGTTGGTGGCCTGCTGGAACGGCACCCCGGGGCAAGCCTGGGTTGGATCCGACGGTGGTGGGACCTGGCAGGCCGGGTTGCCGAACGTCCTCGAGTGCCCAACCCCCTGGGGATCGATGGTCACCGCGATGTAGCCATGGCCGGCCAGGTCTCGCGCCGACCATTGGTACATGGCCTCCACGCCGGGCCCGCTCCCGGGACCAATGACCACGGCCGGTCGCAACGCTCCGAACCGGGCGTCCGGGGAGCCGGCGCTCAGGTCCAGGGGAGCGAACACCGTCCCGGCCAGACACGCCCCCGTGCGATGGGACGGGAACGTGAACGTGGCGCTGCGCCACTGACCCTCCCACGAGTAGGCCTGATACGGGTCGTCGTAGGTGGGGATCTGGCCGGCAGCCACGCTCGGCGAGGGGTCGCACGCGTGGGTGGCGTCGGCGGTGGCGATCCCGGGGACAGCGGCCAGCGCAGCCGAAGCGGCCGACGCGGCGAGGATCAGACGGGATCGGGTCATGGTCATGAGCATGAGGGCACCGGAGTTGGTTGATAGGCGGGGTTGCCCGCGCCGGAGCTTCCGCTCGGCGTCGGATTCGGGTCCTGACGGGCGCCGGCCGCGGCGGCCAGGCCATTGCCTTGCGGAATGGTTCCGGCCGGAAGGCTGTCCACGTAGTCGATCGAGCCCTCAAACCCGGCCGCCATCGACGCCAGCAGCGACGGGTTCACAGCGCTGGGCTGATCGCCCGCCGTGTGGAAGTAGTAGCTGCCCCCGCTGATCGAGATGATCGGCACCCCCTGGTGGTAGGGGTAGGCCTGCTCGCCGACGTTGCGCACGGCCGGCGAGCTCGAGCCGGTGATCGTCGCCGTGCCGGCAAACGCCGCCTGGACCCCGGGAAGCAGCAGCGGGTTCTCGCTGACGTAGAACAGCCGGGTCAGGTCACCGGCGGGGGCTTGCACCACGCTTCCGTCGGGCGCTTCGGCCAGCTGGGCTGCCCCGATCGATGCCCCGAGGTGAACATAGGCCTGGGCAGCCGAGAACCAGCCCGGGTGGTCCTGCATGAACAGGGGCAGCCCCAGGTAGCCGATCTCATGGCCGGTGGTGGCCACGAAGATCATCGTGAACGGGCGGCTGCTCTGCGGAAGCGAGGCGTAGTGGCGAGCCAGCCCGAGGAAGATGGCCACGCCCGACCCGCGCTCGGACGCCGCAGGCCCGAACGCCGAGGTCGGAGTCCCGATGACCACGTAGTGCGACGGATCGGCGCCGGGCAGCACGCCGTACACGTCGCGGTCGCAGCCGGTTCCCACCGAGGCAGTCAGGGTCAACGTGGCCGGGGCCCCGGCCTTGGCTGCTGTGATCACGCCCGCCCCGGTGCGCTTGCCCACGAACACCGTGGGCAGGTTCTGGACGCCCTGGCGGGAGTCGATGTCCTCCTGGACCGGATAGTCCTGCGCGCCCTCGGTCACGGCGACCAGCCCCACCGCCCCGGCGGCCTGGGCGGCGGTGAACGCGCCGTCGAGCGTCGGCTCGACCGCGTCGTCGACCATCGGCACGTCGATGACCTCGATCTTGCCCGCCACCCCGGCCCGCGAGTCCTCCTGGGCGCTGCCGGTGCCGGCGTAGACCAGCGGTGCGCTGACCCCGGCGGCCGGGGTCGTCCCCGAATAGAACCGGGGCGCGGTCGACGGAACGGCCTGACCGGTGACCTGCAGCGAGACGGTGGACGGGGCGAACCGCAGGAACGTGAACGCGTCGCTTCCGGTCTGCAGGCCGACCGCAGCCAGTTGCTGAATTACCCAGTCCTGCGTCGCCGCCCCGTTGGCCGACCCGGTGAGGTGGTCGGTGCCCAGCCCGGCATAGGTGGTGACGTCGGCCATCAGGCTCTGGGCCGACAGCGGGTCGGCCAGGGCCGGAGCCGCGCTGTCCAGGGCGAGCGCCGCCACGATGAGCACTGTGACCCGTGCCCTCATGGGGTCACGCACCCGCTGAGGTTGCCGCAGTCAACCCCGAGCCCGGGCAGGTAGGCCGCGGAGTGGTGGTGGTCATAGGAACGACGTGGTCCCCGGACGGCGGCGTCCAGCACCGCCGTCTCGTCGATCTCGCGCGGCGGCCTGCCCCGCCTTCGTGGAACACCCGCAGAACCCTGCATCTCCCGCCCACCATGAGATCACCGCAAGAACGAACCGTCAAGGTCGAAAAGAGGGCGCTCCTCTAGGCCCGTCTGGACGTCGATCTCCTGCACCGCCCAGTCGATCGCCGGCTTTGAGACGCCGGGCAGGCGGACCGGTGATGAGGCCGTGATGTAGGCGTCGCCGTCGGGCGTGAGGCGGAACTCGTGCAATCCCATGTCGAGGCCGTTGCCGACCGGAGGTTCTGCTCCTTGAAGTCGGTGATCAGCGTGTTGCGCGAGACGGGGTAGGGCCACACCAGGTTGCCCTGCGGGCCGAGGATCATCGGGCGGTTCTGGACGGGCCCGACTGCGGCGCCACGAAGGTGTCGCCCCCCGCCGCCGGCGCGTGGTTCTCGGTCACCGTGAGGTCTCCCCCTGGACGAACGGACGGTCGGGATGAAGCTCCCGCCGTCGCCGTCCGAGCCGGCCGCGATGTGTCCGGTGTGCGCGCCCGAGACCAGTCGGTCACCTGCACCTGCCTGATCGCGCTGGCCGGCAGGCCCCGAAACGCGATCTGCGTCTGAGCCCGGTTGTACTTGCTGCCGGCCAGCGGGTAGACGCTGATGCTCGGCTGCGCCCACGCGCTCGCCGCGGTTGCCGCGGTTGCCGCGAGGCTGACCGCCGCGAGGAGCGTCGCCGCGCCCGCGCGCCCCAGGTGGGATGACCGCATCACCCGGGACGCGGTCCCCGCCTGCCCGCGCGCAACTCTGGGCGCCCGGACGAGTTAGCGGGGTGGGACGGGCCTGGACGGACATGCCTGAAGTCGTCGCTCACCGACTGCTAGTGCTCCTGGGCGTCGCCGCGGTCGCGGGCGGCGGCGCCGGCGTGGGCGTAGCCGCCGGCGCCGGCGGGACGGCGCCCACCGCCCCGACGACGGTGTCGACCGGCACCTCCACCGCTCCGCCGCATCCGCCCGCCTGCCGGGCGACGGCCGCGACGCTCTACGTCGCCCCCAACCCGTCGGTCGCCGGGCGCAGGACGGCGCTGTTCGGGCATGTGTCGCTGGCCCGCCGGGCCACGCGCGGCGGGCACGCGGCGCCCCGACCCTGCTCGGCGACGGTGGTGCTGTGGCGGCGCCTCCCCGGACAGCGGACGTTTCGCCCGGTTGGTCACCGGCTCCTCGCCGGCCGCGGCGATTACCGCTTCGTGTTTCCGGCGGCCCGCGCGCAGACCAGCTCCGAGTGGCGCGCGACGAGCGGCGCCGTGGCAAGCCGGACCGTCGCGCAGGGGGTGTACGCGAACGTGTCGCTCGCGAGCACCGCGACGTTCGCGATCTCGGGCGACACCGAGAGGTTCAGCGGCGAGGTGGCGCCGGGCCACGCCGGACAGCGGGTGCTGCTGCAACGGCTGGTGGGAGGGACCTGGAGGACGCTGAGGCGACCGCGCCTGAACCTCGGCTCGAGCTTCTCGGCGAAGTTCAAGTTCGTCAAGAGTGGCGCTCAGCAGTGGCGGGTGCTGCTGCCCGCCGACCCGGCCAACCTGCAGTCCAGCTCGCCGCCGCTCAGGGTCAGGATCGCTCCGGCGACCGGGATCCACAAGATCCGGCACATCGTGATCATCATGCAGGAGAACCGCTCGTTCGACAGCTACTTCGGCACGTTTCCCGGAGCCGACGGCATTCCGCCCGGGGTGTGCGTCCCCGACCCGCTCAACGGTGGCTGCATCGCGCCGTATCACGATCCTTCGGATGTCAACTACGGCGGGCCGCACGGGTATTCGGACGCGTTGGCCGACATCGACGGCGGGGCGATGGACGGGTTCGTCGCCCAGGTGGAGAAGGGCATGAGCTGCTCGACCACCAACCCGGAGTGCAGCCCCTGCACGCAGCAGGCCAGCGGCGGGCAGGAGCAGCAGAACAGGTGCGTCGATGTGATGGGCTACCACGACGCGCGTGAGATCCCCAACTACTGGACCTATGCGCAGGATTTCGTGCTACAGGACCACATGTTCGAGGCGACCGACTCCTGGAGCCTCCCGTCGGCGCTGTACAAGGTCTCGGAGTGGTCGGCCTGGTGCTGGGGCCCGAACAACCCGTTCTCCTGCCACAGCGCGCCGCACTGGTCCAACCCCGACTGGGTGTGGGGCAGCATCGCGGACATCAACGGTCCCTCGGACCAGACCCCACACTACGCCTGGACGGACATGACCTACCTCCTGCACGGGCAGAACGTCAGCTGGCGCTACTACGTGATGACAGGGCCCCAGCCGGACTGCGTGAACGACAGCGCGGTCAGCTGCCCCCCGATCGCCCAGGCCTCGACCACGCCCGGGATCTGGAACCCGCTGCCCGACTTCACCGACGTGCGCGAGGACGGCCAGCTCGGCAACATCCAGCCGCTGTCGAGCTTCTACGCCGCGGCGGCCGGCGGCACGCTGCCCGCCGTCTCGTGGATCGACCCCAACGGCATCGTCTCCGAGCACCCGCCCGCGCGCGTCAGCGACGGCCAGCGCTACGTCACCGGGCTAATCAACGCGATCATGCAGAGCCCCGACTGGAAGAGCACGGCGATATTCCTCGCCTGGGACGACTGGGGCGGCTTCTACGACCACGTCCCCCCGCCCACCGTCGACCAGCAGGGCTATGGCCTGCGGGTGCCGGCAATCGTGATCAGCCCGTACGCCAAGCGCGGGTACATCGACCACCAGGTCCTCAGCCTCGACGCCTACAACAAGTTCATCGAGGATGACCTGCTCGGGGGCGAGCGGCTCGACCCCGCCACCGACGGCCGCCCCGACCCCAGGCCCGACGTCCGCGAGTCGCTGCCGATCCTCGGCAGCCTGGCCCGCGACTTCAACTTCGCCCAGCCGCCGCGCCCGCCCCTCATCCTTCCGACCAACCCGCCGCCGGGGCCGGCATCCACGCCGCCCTAGCGGCAGAATTGGTCGAGCCCGCTCGCCCGGCGGGATCACACGATGGAGCTTCAGCGACAGCTCGTGGACGCGGAGATGCTCGCACCGGGCACGGGCGAGCCGATCCGCACCACGATCGACGTGCGCCTCGACCCCCTCACGGGCCACAGCTCCCGCATCCTGCCCGAACGGGGGCTGATGCCCGCCAACGCCTTCGACCTGGAGGCGTTCGGACGCGAGAGCGAGCCGCGCTGCCCGTTCTGCGCGCCGCGCATCGACTCCGCGACGCCGAGGCTCCCCGCCGAGATCGCGCCGGCGGGACAGATCATCCGTGGCGAGGCGGTGCTGTTCCCCAACCTCCACGCCTACGCCTCGCACAGCTGCGTCTCGGTGTACTCCCCGCGGCGCCACTACCTCCCGCTGGGCGAGATGACCGAGGGGCTCCTGGCGGACAACCTCGCCACCCAGGTCGAGTACGCGAAGGCGGTGGCGGCCGCCGACCCGGCGTCGCGGTGGGCGTCGATCAACGCCAACCACATGCTGCCCTCGGGCAGCTCGCTGTTTCACCCTCACCTGCAGGGGATCGTCGACTCCGAGCCGACGACGATGCAGCGCATGCTGGCCGAGCTTCCCGCCGAGCGCTTCCGCGCCTACCTCGACGCCGAGCGGCGGGCCGGAGAGCGCTACCTCGGGAGCACCGGACGGGCCGAGTGGCTGGCCAGCTTCGCGCCGATCGCCCCAGCCGAGCTGCGCGCGCTCGTGCCCGGCGTGGCCTCGCCCGCCGAGGCGGACGAGGACCTCGTCGCGGAGCTGGCGCGCGGCCTTGCGATCACGCTCCGCGCCTACGCGGAGATGGGGTTCGAGAGCTTCAACCTGGCCGTCTACGGCGCGCCCCCGGGAACCCTCGGCTACCCGCTGAACCTGCGGATCGCGTGCCGCTCCAACCTGAGGCCGTTCTACCGCTCGGACTCCACCTTCCTCGAGCGGCTGCACTGGGAGGGCGCCGTCGACCTCTCCCCCGAGCGCCTCGCCGAGCGGATCGGCGAGCGCTTCCGGTGCTGAAACCGCCCGCCTGTATCCTTGCTCGCGGCGATGAAGCTCGCCCTGGACCGCGCCTCCTGGCGCTGATGGCTTCTACGGTTGGACCCAGCCGGGACCGCCGTCGAACGCACGGGAGGTGACGACCAGCATGACCGAGACATCTGTGCAGCTGTCGCTGGACGAGCTCGCCGCGCGTGCCAGTCGGGTCCTGGATGAGGTCGAGCGCGCCGTGGTGGGCAAGCGCGATGCGCTCGAGCTGGCGCTGTGCGCCCTGCTCGCCGACGGCCACGTGCTGATCGAGGACTACCCCGGCCTGGCCAAGACCCTGCTCGCGCGCTCGTTCGCCGCCGTCACCGGAACCCGCTTCGCGCGGGTCCAGTTCACGCCGGACCTGATGCCCTCCGATGTCACCGGGGGCTCGGTCTTCAACCAGCGCAGCTCGGAGTTCGAGTTTCGCCCGGGGCCGGTGTTCACGAACATCCTCCTTGCGGACGAGATCAACCGCGCGCCGCCGAAGACCCAGGCGGCGCTGCTGGAGGCGATGCAGGAGCGTCAGGTGACGACCGACGAGCGCACGCGGCCGCTGGAGCGGCCGTTCCTCGTGCTGGCCACGCAGAACCCGATCGAGTACGAGGGCACCTACCCGCTGCCCGAGGCGCAGCTCGACCGCTTCCTGATCCGGATGCGGGTTGGCTACCCGTCGCCCAGCGCCGAGGCGGAGATCCTCGAGCGGCGCCTCAAGCGCCGCCAGGACGAGGCCGAACTGGCACCCGTCGTCGACCGCGACGAGCTGCTGGCGATGCAGCTCGCAATCGAGGACGTGCACGTCTCCGAGAGCATCGTCGGCTACATCGTGGCGCTGGTGAGCGCGACGCGGGAGAGCCCCAGCGTCCAGGTCGGCGCCAGCCCCCGGGGCACGCTGGCGCTGATGAAGCTCGGCCGGGTCAAGGCCGCGCTCGACGGACGCGACTTCGTGGTCCCCGACGACGTCAAGGCGATCGCGGTGCCCGCGCTCGCGCACCGGCTCGCGCTGCGTCCCGAGCTGTGGGTCCAGCAGGTGCAGCCCGAGGACGTGGTGCAGGAATGCCTGAGCTCGGTCCCGGTGCCGGCGACCGAGCCCTCCGGGGCGGAGGGCTCGCGATGAGGCTCCGCCTCCGCCGCCAGGCCGCACCCTCGGATGGGCCGTCACGGGCGGCCGAGGGGCGCGGGGTGGTCCGTCAAGCGCCGCCGAGCGTCGTCACGAGCTGGCTGCGGCAGGGCCTGCGCAACAGGATGTGCCCCCTCTGCCGCGTCGCCCACAAGGCCGATCGGGAGTACATCTGGCACTTCTACGACGAGGCGAGCAACGACATGGGGGTGGTCGACGAGGTCCGCCGCGCCTACGGCTTCTGCGCCGAGCACATGGAGATGCTGCGACGGATCGACGTCGAGGACATGAAGACGACGCTGAGCATCAGCGTCCTGCTCGCGGACACCTTCGCGGGCATCGTGGAGCAGTTGCAGTCGCTCGGGCCCGGCTCGCGGTTTGCGCCCGCGCGGTGCCCGGCGTGCGCCAACCGCGAGGATCACCTGCGCCGGAACGCCGATTACCTGCTCGACCTGCTGGCCACCAGCCCCGGCTACCGCGAGGAGTTCGAGGCCTCTCCCGGTCTCTGCTTCCCCCACTTCGAGCTCGCCTGGGAGCAGGCCCGCACCCGGAGTGACCGCGAGCTGCTGCTCGCGGTCCAGCGGGACGCCTCACGGTCTCTGCTGGGCGAGCTGCGCGAGCACGTCCGCAAGCACGACGACAAGTACCGCCACGAGCCCAAGGGGCCCGAGCGCGACTCCTGGCAGCGCGCGATCTTCCTCACCACCGGCTGGCCGCCGCCCAAGCAGTCCGCGGCTGAGCCGGAGGAGGGCCCGTGAGGGCCGCGGGCGGGGATGGCGCCGGGAGGGCGTCCGGCTGCAGGGCCGGCTCAGATCGAGTCGATGAACTCGTCGATGGGGATCGCGGAGAGCGTCTCGTAGCGCGCGCTGATTGACCCGGCGAGCATAACTTGACGCCCCGTTAGCACGTACAATCGCCCTCGGCGATGAGGCTCGCTCCGGACCGCGGCATGGTGCTGCTGATGGCCTCTAACGAAGCGACCCGCTCCACAGGAGGTCGATGTTTGCCCAGCAGGCGCTACCCCGACGAATCGTGCTGAGGCGGCCGTCGCGCAGAGTCGAGATCGGCGCGGCCGCGAGCGCCTAGGCACGGCGGGGGATCAGGGTGCCTGGCTTCCTCACCCATCACGGCGTGGTGGTGGCGTTGGTCTGCGCGGGCGCGGCGATCGCCTACGGCGTCCTGACGTCGCGCTCGCTGCTCATGCTCTCGCCGGGCAACGAGCGGATGCGCTCGATCTCGGCCGGGGTGCAGGAGGGCGCCTCCGCGTATCTCAACCGGCAGTACGCGATCATCGCGGCGATCGGCGTGGTCGTCTTCGTCCTGCTGATCCCGCTGCAGAACATCCGCGTGGCGATCGGGTTCGCGATCGGCGGCGCGCTCTCGGCCGCTGCCGGGTACATCGGGATGAACATGTCGGTGCGCGCGAACGCGCGGGTGGCCGAGTCCGCCCGGGGCGGGGTGGCCCGTGCCCTGGCGGTCGCCTTCCGGGGAGGGGCGGTGACCGGCCTGCTGGTGGTGGGGCTCGCGCTGCTCGCGGTCGCCGGCTACTACGGCGTGTTGACCTGGATCGTGGGCGAGACGCAGCACAACGCGATCAACGCGCTGATCGGGGTCAGCTTCGGCGGCTCGCTGATCTCGGTGTTCGCCCGCCTGGGCGGCGGGATCTACACCAAGGCGGCCGACATCGGGGCGGATCTGGTCGGCAAGATCGAGGCCGGGATCCCCGAGGACGACCCGCGCAACCCGGCGGTGATCGCCGACAACGTCGGCGACAACGTCGGCGACTGCGCCGGGATGGCGGCCGACCTGTTCGAGACCTACGCGGTCACCGCCGTGGCCGTGATGCTGCTCGGCGTGCTGCTGTTCGCCCAGCAGTCGGCGGTGGCCATCTATCCGCTCGTGCTGGGCGCGATCTCGATCGTCGCCTCGATCATCGGCACGTTCGCGGTTCGCTCGCGGGCGGGCAACGTCGAACGCGCGCTGTATCAGGGCCTGATCACCTCGGCGCTCCTGTCGGCGCTGGCGTTCATCCCCGCGACCTACTGGATGATGCGCCACCTCACGATCCGGGGCGGCGGCGTCGCGCCCCAGTGGTGGAAGCTCTACCTGTGCGCGCTGATCGGAGTGGGCATCACCGCCGGCCTGTTCATGATCACCGACTACTACACATCGACCCGGTTCGCACCCGTCAAGAAGATCGCGCGCGCCTCGCAGACCGGCCACGCCACCAACATCATCCAGGGCCTCGCGCAGGGCCAGCAGGCCACCGGGCTGCCGGCGATCGTGATCGCGCTCGGCATCCTCGGCGCGTGGAAGCTGGCCGGCTCCGGCACGCAGGGCATCTACGGCATCGGGATCGCGGTGATGGCGCAGCTGTCGCTGACCGGGCTGATCGTCGCCCTCGACGCCTACGGCCCGATCACCGACAACGCCGGGGGCATCGCCGAGATGGCCGACCTCCCCGAGGACGTGCGCAACGTCACCGACCCGCTCGACGCGGTCGGCAACACGACCAAGGCGGTGACCAAGGGCTACGCGATCGGCTCGGCGGCGCTCGCCGCGCTCGTGCTGTTCGACGGCTTCGGGCGCGAGGTGTCCCTGAAGGTGCACGGCCTGTCGTTCTCGCTCGGCAACCCGCCGGTGCTGATCGGGCTTCTGATCGGCGGGCTGATGGTCTACCTGTTCACCTCGCTGGCGATCGAGGCCGTCGGCCGCGCTGGCGCCTCGGTGGTCGAGGAGGTGCGCCGCCAGTTCCGCGAGAAGCCGGGGATCATGGAGGGCACCGAGCAGCCCGAGTACGGCGCGGCCGTCGGGCTGGTGACGCGGGCGGCGCAGCGCGAGATGGTCGC
>Ga0209810_1004458_pt1 | contig 13489 bp, 7 predicted proteins | sample Coa_R1_7_FD_187159 | JGI IMG/M metagenome (GOLD analysis project Ga0209810, IMG submission 187159) | Surface soil microbial communities from Centralia Pennsylvania, which are recovering from an underground coalmine fire - Coalmine... | ecosystem: Environmental > Terrestrial > Soil > Unclassified ...
CCCAGGGGGAGTACGAGGCGGCCGAGCGGCTGGCCGAGGCGGCCGCTATCCTCAGCGCCCAGCCCGCCGGGCTCCAGCTCCGCTACCTCCAGACGCTGACCGAGATCGCCTCGGAGCGCAACTCGACGATCGTCTTCCCGTTGCCTGTAGATCTGCTGCGCGGGCTCTTGCCGCTGCCGGCGCGGGACGCCGAGCCGGCACGGCCCGGCTAGCGGTCGCGCGACACTTGTCCGCTGGCGACCGGGGAACTACAATATATGGAGTGTCAGCAGGTAGCGCCATCCGAGGCAGCTATGCCGACGTCGCCCGTGCACATGGGGCGGCGGATGCGCCAGCACAGATCCCCCCTCGACCGGCCGCACCGGTGGCGGTCGTGGTGGGGGATTTTGTCTCGCGCAGCAGCTTAGGAAGCTCCCTCAGCCTTCCCCTGGTTACGGTGGCGCATTAGCGGAGGTGCAAGCGCATGGCTCTCGCGCCGGCATTCTCGCGGGCCATTACGCCCGGGCAGGACCGCCTGAGTTTCGGGCGCATCCCGGAGGTCCAGCCGCTGCCCAATCTGATCGAGATCCAGCGGCGCTCTTTCCAGTGGTTCCTGGAAGAGGGGCTCAAGGAGCTCTTCGCGGAGATCTCGCCAATCCTGGATTTTACCGGCAAGAACATGGAGCTGGAGCTGGCGGTGCCCGGCCCCAATGGCGAGCCGGGCTACAGCTTCGGCACCCCCAAGCTCACCGAGGAGGAGTGCCGCGACCGCGACGCGACCTATGCCGCGCCCTTGCGCGTGCGGATGCGGCTGACCATCAAGTCCGGCGAGGCGGCGGGCGAGATCAAGGAGCAGGAGATCTTCATGGGGGACTTCCCCATGATGACGCCCAATGGTACCTTCATCATCAACGGCGCGGAGCGCGTCGTGGTCAGCCAGCTGGTGCGCTCGCCCGGCGTCTATTTCACGCTGGAGGAGGACCCGGCGAGCGGCCGGCTGCTGTGCATGGGCAAGCTGATTCCGAGCCGCGGCGCCTGGCTGGAGTTCGAGACCAGTAACAAGGACGTGCTGTTCACCAAGGTCGACCGGAAGCGCAAGATTCCTATCACCACGCTCCTGCGCGCGGTCGCCGCGGTCTATCCGGGCTCGCCGCTGGGCCGGGGCACGGACGAGGAGCTCCTGGCGCTCTATGCCGATACCGACAAACACCCGGAGCACCGCTACATCCAGGCCACGATCGAGCGCGACCCCGCCCACTCGGCGGAGGAGGCGCTGCTGGAGTTCTACCGCCGCCTGCGGCCGGGCGACCCGCCGAACCCGGATAACGCGCGCACGCTCTTGCAGTCGCTGTTCTTCAACTTCCGCCGCTATGACCTCGGCCGGGTCGGGCGCTACAAGCTGAACAAGCGGCTGCGCATTCAGGTGCCGCTCACGGAGCGCATCCTGACCCCCCTGGACCTCATCGAGATCGTGCGCGAGATGATCCGGCTCAATCAGGGCCTGGGGCGGCCCGACGACATCGACCACCTCGGCAACCGCCGCGTCCGCGCGGTGGGGGAGCTGATCCAGAACCAGTTCCGGGTCGGTCTCCTGCGCATGGAGCGCGTCGTCAAGGAGCGGATGAGCATCACCGACCCGGCGCAGGCAACCCCGAGCAACCTGGTCAACATCCGGCCGGTCGTGGCGGCCATGCGCGAGTTCTTCGGCGGCAGCCAGCTCTCGCAGTTCATGGACCAGACCAACCCGCTCGCGGAGCTGACGCACAAGCGCCGGCTGTCGGCGCTCGGCCCTGGCGGGCTCAGCCGCGACCGCGCCGGCTTCGAGGTCCGCGACGTCCACCACAGCCACTACGGTCGCATCTGCCCCATCGAGACGCCCGAGGGGCCCAACATCGGGCTGATCGGCAGCCTCGCGACTTACGGTCAGATCAACGACTACGGCTTCATCGAGACGCCCTACCGCCGTGTGCTGCACGAGGTGGAGAACCGCCCGGAGGCGACCGTCGGGCGCATCCTGCGTGAGCCGGTCACCGACCCGGCGACCGGCGAGGTGGTGGCCGAGGCGGGAACGCGGGTGGACGAGGCGCTGGCGCAGCGCCTGGCCGCGCTGGCCGAAGCCAAGCCCAAGCTGCGGATCCGGCCGGTGGTCACGAACGAGATCGTGTTCCTCACGGCCGACGAGGAGGAGCTGCACACCATCGCGCAGGCCAACGTGCGGCTGAACCCCGACGGCACCTTCGCCGAAGAGCGCGTCTCGGTGCGCCGCGGGGAGAAGTTCCTCGTGGAGAGCCCTGAGCGGGTGGACTTCGTGGATGTCTCCCCGAAGCAGACGGTAAGTGTGGCCACGGCGCTGATCCCCTTCCTCGAGCACGACGACGCCAACCGCGCGCTCATGGGCGCCAACATGCAGCGCCAGGCCGTCCCGCTGCTGCAGCCGGAGGCACCGCTCGTCGGCACAGGCATGGAAGTCAAGACCGCCCAGGACTCCGGGCACGTCATCCTCAGCGAGGTGGACGGCATCGTCCAGTCGGTGGATGGGCGCCAGATCGTCGTGCGCGACAACACCGGCCAGCTCCACACCTACCAGCTGCGCAAGTTCCTGCGCACGAACCAGGGCACCTGCCTCAACCAGCGGCCCATCGTCGTGCGCGGCCAGCGCGTCAAGAAGGGCCAGCCGCTCGCGGACAGCTCCTCGACGGCCCAGGGCGAGCTCGCCCTGGGGCAGAACGTCCTGGTGGCGTTCATGTCGTGGGAAGGCTCGAACTTCGAGGACGCCATCGTCATCAGCGAGTCGCTGGTGCGCGACGACAAGTTCACCTCGATCCACATCGAGAAGCACGAGGTCGAGGCGCGCGACACCAAGCTCGGCCCGGAGGAGATCACGCGGGACATCCCGAACGTCGGGGAGGACGCCCTGCGCAACCTCGACGAGAACGGGATCATCCGCATCGGCGCCGAGGTGAAGCCCGGCGACATCTTGGTGGGCAAGATCACCCCCAAGGGCGAGACGGAGCTGACCGCCGAGGAGCGGCTGCTGCGCGCGATCTTCGGCGAGAAGGCGCGCGAGGTGAAGGATACCTCGCTGCGCGTGCCGCACGGGGAGCGCGGCAAGGTCGTTGACGTGCGGGTGTTCGAGCGCGACGCACACACCGAGCTGCCGGCCGGTGTCAACAAGCTCGTGCGCGTGAGCATCGCTCAGAAGCGGAAGATCTGCGAGGGCGACAAGATGGCCGGCCGCCACGGCAACAAGGGCGTGATCGCGAAGATCCTGCCGGTGGAAGACATGCCCTATCTGCCGGATGGGCGCCCGGTCGAGATCATCTTGAACCCCATCGGGGTGCCCTCGCGCATGAACATCGGCCAGATCCTCGAGACCCACCTGGGCTGGGCGGCTGCGGCGCTGGGCGTGCGGTTCTCCTCGCCGGTCTTCGACGGGGCGACGGAGGACGATATCCGCGAGGCCCTCGAGCGCGCCGGCCTCCCCACCGACGGCAAGATCACGCTCTACGATGGCCGCACCGGCGAGCCGTTCGACCAGCCCGTGACCGTCGGCCAGATCTACATGCTCAAGCTCGTGCACCTGGTGGAGGACAAGATCCACGCCCGGTCGACGGGGCCCTACTCGCTGATCACCCAGCAGCCGCTGGGCGGCAAGGCCCAGTTCGGCGGCCAGCGGTTCGGCGAGATGGAGGTCTGGGCCCTGGAAGCCTACGGCGCGGCCCACACGCTGCAGGAGATCCTCACGGTCAAGTCCGACGACGTGGTGGGGCGCGTCAAGACCTACGAGGCGATCGTGAAGGGCGAGGACATCTTCCAGCCCGGTGTGCCCGAGTCCTTCAAGGTCTTGGTGAAGGAGCTCCAGAGCCTCGGCCTGGCGGTCGAGGTGCTCAACGAGGAGGAAGAGGGCATCCCGTTCGTCGAGGACGTCTCTGCGACCGACGCGTTGCGCGCCATGAACATCAACATCTCGGGCTTTGAGCGAGGCGAGGAGTAGCGCGCCGCTACGTCGCTCGCCGGAGGAACACCGATGCTAGAAGTCAATCACTTCAATGCTGTCCGTATCACGCTGGCATCGCCAGAGCAGATCCGGTCCTGGTCGCGCGGCGAGGTCACCAAGCCCGAGACCATCAACTACCGCACGCTCAAGCCCGAGCGTGACGGCTTGTTCTGCGAGCGCATCTTCGGTCCTACCAAGGACTGGGAGTGCGCCTGCGGCAAGTACAAGCGCGTGCGCTACAAGGGCATCATCTGCGACAAGTGCGGTGTCGAGGTGACCCGCGCCAAGGTGCGGCGCGAGCGGATGGGCCATATCGAGCTGGCCTCGCCGGTGAGCCACATCTGGTTCGTCAAGGGCACGCCGAGCCGGATCGGGCTGCTGCTCGACATCACCCCTCGCACGCTCGAGCAGGTCCTCTATTTCGCCAAGTACATCATTACCGAGGTCAACGAGCCGGCGCGGGAGCGCGCCATCCAGCAGGTGGCCAAGGACCGCGACGAGCGGATCGCGCGGGCGGAGCGCGCGGCCGAGGAGCGCATCGCCGAGCTGCGGGCCGCCCAGGAGGCGGAGTTCGAGGCGCGGCGCGCCGAGGTCGAGGCCCGCGCGGCCCAGCGCGAGGCCGAGGTGCGCGCGCGGATCGCGCGCCTCGAGGCCGAGGCGCAGGACCTGCGCGAGCTGCTGGAGCTGCACCTCAACGAGGCCGCGCCGCACGCGCTCCGGCTGGAGACGCTGGACCACGAGCTGGTCCCGGCGGACGCGCTGGTGCGCCCAGATCACCTGCGGGAGCTCGACGCGCTCGTGCAGGAGTGGCGCGCGCGCTGGGAGACCGAGGCGCGCGAGGAGACGGAGCGGGATCGCCAGCGGCTCGACGCGCTCGCCGCGGCCCAGCAGGAGTACCTGGCGCAGCAGACCGCGCAGATCCAGAGCAAGCTGGCCGCCGAGATCGACGCGATCCGGGCCTCGGCGGACGCCCGCATCGCGAAGATCGAGAGCATCCGGCCTATGCAGACGCTCACCGAGAGCGAGTACCGCGACCTGGTGGAGACCTGCGGCCGGATCTTCAAGGCTGGCATGGGCGCCGAGGCCATCCGCGAGCGGCTGATGGCGCTTAACCTGGACGAGCTGGCCAACGAGCTGCGGGCGGAGACGCGCTCCTCCTCGGGGCAGCGCCGCAAGAAGGCGACCAAGCGCCTGCGCATCGTGGAGGCGTTCCGCAAGTCCGGCAACCGCCCGGAGTGGATGATCCTCACGGTGCTGCCGGTGCTGCCGCCGGACCTGCGGCCGATGGTCCAGCTCGACGGCGGGCGCTTCGCGACCAGCGACCTGAACGACCTCTACCGGCGCGTGATCAACCGCAACAACCGCCTCAAGCGCCTGCAGGAGCTCGGTGCGCCTGAGATCATCATCCGCAACGAGAAGCGCATGCTGCAGGAGGCGGTCGACTCCCTGATCGACAACGGCCGGCGCGGCCGGGCGGTCTCCGGCTCCAGCAACCACAAGCTGAAGTCGCTCTCCGATATGCTCAAGGGGAAGCAGGGCCGCTTCCGCCAGAACCTGCTCGGCAAGCGCGTCGACTACTCCGGCCGCTCGGTCATCGTAGTCGGGCCCGAGCTGAAGCTGCACCAGTGCGGGCTGCCCAAGCGCATGGCGCTCGAGCTGTTCAAGCCGTTCGTCATGCGGAAGCTCGTCGAGCGGCAGATCGCCCACAACATCAAGAGCGCCAAGCGGATCGTCGAGCGCGTGCGGGAGGAGGTCTGGGACGTCCTCGAGGAGGTGATCAAGGACCACCCGGTGCTGCTCAACCGCGCCCCGACCCTCCACCGCCTGGGCATCCAGGCCTTCGAGCCGGTGCTCATCGAGGGCAGCGCTATCCAGATCCATCCCCTGGTCTGCGCCGCCTTCAACGCCGACTTCGATGGCGACCAGATGGCGGTGCACGTGCCGCTGTCGGCGGCGGCGAAGCGCGAGGCCTACGAGCTGATGCTCTCTACCAACAACCTGCTGCTGCCGTCGAACGGCGAGCCGGTCACGGCGCCCACGCTGGACATGGTGCTGGGCTGCTACTACCTCACCATCATTCGTCCGGGCATGCGCGGCGAGGGGCGCGTGTTCGCGAACCCGGACGACGCCCGGCTGGCGCACGAGCTGGGCCAGGTGCACCTGCAGGCGTCGATCCGCGTGCGGATCCCCAACCTGGAGGGGGCCAACGGCACGACCAACGGCCAGCCCTACGGCCCGCTGATCAGTACCAGTGTGGGGCGCATCATCTTCAACGAGGCGGTCAACAAGGCACTGCGCGAGGCCGGCGCCGAGGAGTTGCCGTTCCACAACGACGTGATGGACAAGAGCAGCCTCAAGCAGCTCGTGGCGCAGCTCATCCGGCGCTACGGCAACCGCGTCACGGCCAATGTCCTCGACGCCATCAAGCAGCTCGGCTTCGAGTACGCCACGCGCTCCGGCATCACGATCGCCATCGGGGACATCAAGGTCCCGGCGAACAAGGCGGAGCTGCTCGCCCGGGCCGACAAGGAGGTCGAGGCGATCGAGCGCAACTACCGCCGCGGGCTGATCACCGACGAGGAGCGCTACGACGAGGTGGTCCAGGTCTGGACCCGCGTCAAGGAGGAGATCACCGAGGCGGTGCGGGAGACAATGGACCCGTACGGCTCGCTGTACATGATGGCCACCTCGGGGGCCAAGGGGAACGTGCAGCAGATCGCCCAGATGGCCGGCATGCGCGGCCTGATGGCCGACCCCGCAGGCCGCATCATCGAGCTGCCCATTCGCTCGTCGTTCCGCGACGGCCTCTCCGTGCTGGAGTACTTCCTCTCCACGCACGGCGCGCGGAAAGGGCTGGCCGATACGGCGATCCGGACGGCCGACTCGGGCTACTTGACCCGCCGCCTGATCGACGTGGCGCAGAACATCATCGTGTACGAGGAGGACTGCGGCACGCAGACCGGCATCGTGATCAACGACCTGCTGGACCCGAACAAGCGCCAGATCCGCCTCGACCAGCTCGTCGGGCGGGTGACGGCCGCGCCCGTGGTCCATCCCGAGACGGGGGAGATCATCGTCGATGCCAACGAGGAGATCGACGAGACGCGGCGGGATGCGATCGCGGCCGCCGGCGTGGCGTCGATCTCGATCCGGTCGCCGCTGCAGTGCGAGTCCCGCCACGGGGTCTGCCGCCGCTGCTACGGGTGGCACCTCGGCACGCGGCAGATGGTCCGTATCGGGGACGCCGTGGGCATCGTCGCGGCGCAGTCCATCGGGGAGCCGGGCACCCAGCTCACCATGCGGACCTTCCACCTGGGTGGCGTGGCCGCGCAAGACATCACCACCGGGCTCCCGCGGGTGGAGGAGCTGTTCGAGGCGCGCGTGCCGAAGGGCGAGGCCATCCTGAGCGAGATCGACGGCGTGGTGGAGATCGTCCACCGCGACGACCAGCGCGTGATCCGGGTGGTCTCTCAGGAGACCTACCGCGACGAGCACGAGCTCCCGCCGGGCGCGGAGCTGAAGGTGCGTAGCGGGGAGTGGGTGCAGAAGGACCAGGAGCTGGCGGTCGTCGATGGCAAGCCGATCCTGGCGGCGCTGGCCGGCCAGGTCGAGGTGACCGACAACCTGGTGGTCGTGGTCGCGGAGGAGCGGGAGGAGCGCGAGTACCCCGTGCCGCCTACCGCTGCCATCCGGCCCAACATCCAGACCGGCGTCCGCGTCACGGCCGGCGAGCAGCTCACCGAGGGCTCGAAGGACCCGCAGGATATCCTGAACATCCAGGGGCGGGAGGCGGTCCAGCGCTACCTCGTGGACGAGGTCCAGGAGGTCTACCGCTCGCAGGGGGTCAACATCAACGACAAGCACATCGAGATCATCGTGCGGCAGATGCTCCGCCGCCTGCGGGTGGACACCGCCGGCGACACCGACTTGCTGCCGGGCGAGCTGGTGGACCGCTTCGAGTACGAGGAGAAGAACCGGCAGGTGCTGGCCGAGGGCGGCGAGCCGGCCACGGCGAAGCCGGTGCTGCTGGGCGTGACGAAGGCGTCGCTCAACACCGATAGCTTCCTTGCCGCGGCCTCCTTCCAGGAGACGACAAAGGTGCTGACGGAGGCGGCTATCAGCGGCAAGGTCGATCACCTGCTCGGCCTGAAGGAGAACGTGATCATCGGCAAGCTGATCCCCGCCGGCACCGGGTTCGAGGCGCGCCTGAAAGCGCGGCAGGAGCGGCAGGCGCTGGCGGAGGCCCGCGCGCTATTCGAGGCCGGCAAGCCGGTGCCGACGCTGCCGGGCCTGGAGGGCGGCTTCGGCGCTTTCGGGGCCGAGGGGCCGCTCGGGGAGCCAGAAAGCTTGCCTCCGCCGCCCGACCACCTTGACGGGCTGGAGCCCGAACGGTAAAATTACCTTTCGGTATCCCCTGCCAGTAGGTGTGTAAGTTTGTGCTGGTAGTGGGCGGTCGCCACGTGGCGACCGCCCACTCCTCTCAGCCGTTCGGGGGGAATGACGGTTGCCGACGATCAGCCAGCTCGTTCGCAAGGGCCGCAAGCGGATTCGCAAGAAGACTTCTGCGCCCGCGCTACGCTTTAACTACAATGCGCTACAGCAGCGCATCACGCGAGGGCGAGGGGCGCCGTTCAAGCGGGGGGTGTGCCTCCAGGTGCGCACCATGACCCCGAAGAAGCCCAACTCGGCCCTGCGCAAGATCGCCCGGGTGCGCCTCACCAACCAGATGGAGGTTACCGCCTACATCCCGGGGGAGGGGCACAACCTGCAGGAGCACTCGGTCGTCCTGATCCGGGGCGGCCGCGTGAAGGACCTACCGGGCGTGCGCTACCATGTGGTACGCGGGGCGCTAGACGCCGCCGGCGTCCAGAAGCGCCGCCAGGGCCGGTCCAAGTACGGCGCCAAGGCGCCCAAGCCGGCCGGCAAGTAAGCGCCGTCTCGCGTGGCGTTCGAGCTGAGCGGGCCAGGTAGCCAGGTTCCTACCTGGCCTAACTGTGTGTAGAGCCCGCTGCGGAGCTGGAACAGCGGAGGAGCATATGCCACGGCGCGCCCGCGTGGTCCGCCGGGAGGTCCCACCGGATCCCCGGTACGGGAACCGCATGGTGCAGAAGTTCATCAATAAGGTGATGCGCGATGGCAAGAAGAGCGTGGCCGAGCGCATCGTCTACACGGCGTTCGACCTGCTCGAGCGGCAGCTGCACCGCAACCCGCTCGACGTGTTCGAGCAGGCGGTGCGCAATGTGACGCCCGTGCTGGAGGTGAAGCCGCGCCGGGTCGGGGGGGCCACCTATCAGGTGCCCGTCGAGATCAAGGGCGAGCGGCGCACCTCCCTCGCCATGCGCTGGCTCATCCAGAGCGCGCGGGCGCGCGCGGGCCGGTCGATGGCGGAGAAGTTGGCAGCCGAGCTGCGCGACGCTTCCCAGGGCGTGGGAGCCACGGTCAAGCGGCGCGACGACATGCACCGGATGGCGGAGGCGAACAAGGCCTTTGCCCACTACCGCTGGTAAGCAGGGAAAGTACTGGCCGAGGCGCGGCATGCCGCGCCCAGCTATGAGGGTGGTAAGTTAGAGCGATGGCGACCGATCTTGTCCGGATGCGCAACATCGGGATCATTGCCCATATCGATGCGGGCAAGACGACCACGACCGAGCGCATCCTCTATTACACGGGAAAGACCTACAAGATTGGCGAGGTCCATGAGGGCACGGCCGTCATGGACTGGATGGAGCAGGAGCGTGAGCGGGGGATCACGATCACCGCCGCGGCGACGACCTGTTTCTGGCGGGATCATCAGATCAACATTATCGATACCCCCGGGCACGTCGACTTCACGGTCGAGGTGGAGCGCTCGCTGCGTGTCCTTGATGGCGGCGTGGTCGTCTTCGACGGGGTAGCAGGGGTCGAGCCGCAGTCGGAGACGGTCTGGCGCCAGGCCGATAAGTACGGCGTGCCCCGGATCTGCTTCGTGAACAAGCTCGACCGTACGGGGGCCGATTTCTGGCGCACGATCGAGATGATCCGTGACCGGTTGGGGGCCCAGCCGGTGCCGGTGCAGGTGCCGCTCGGGCGCGAGGCCGCTTTCCGGGGCGTCATCGACCTGCTGGAGGAGGTGGCATGGGAGTTCAGCGACCTGCCCGACGTGCCGCCCAGCCGGCTGCCCGTCCCCGAGGAGGAGCGCGAGACGGTCGCCCGCCACCGCGAGGCCCTCATCGAGCGCGTGGTGGAGCAGGACGAGCGGCTGATGGAGCGCTACCTGGAAGGGGAGGCGCTTAGCCCCGCGGAGCTGCGCCAGGCCCTGCGCCGCGCCACCATCGCCGGCCAGCTGGTCCCGGTCCTGTGCGGGAGCGCCCTGCGCAACAAGGGCATCCAGCTGCTACTCGACGCGATCGTGGACTACTTGCCCTCCCCGCTCGATATCCCGCCCGTGGTCGGCTTCGACCTGCAGACCGGCGAGCCGCGGGTGCGGAACGCCTCGCCCGAGGAGCCCCTGGCTGCGCTGGCGTTCAAGATCGTGGCCGACCCCCACATCGGGAAGCTCGCCTATGTGCGGGTGTACTCGGGAACGCTCCAGGCCGGTACTTATATCTACAACGCGACCAAGCGCGAGCGGGAGCGCGTGGGGCGCCTGCTGCGCATGCACGCCAACAAGCGCGAGGAGATCAAGACGGTCGAGGCGGGCGATATCGCGGCGATCGTCGGCCTCAAGAGCACGGTCACGGGCGACACCCTCTGCGATCCCGAGCACCCGCTGGTCCTGGAGGCCATCCGCTTCCCGGAGCCTGTGATCTCGGTGGCGATCGAGCCGCGGAGTAAGGCCGACCAGGACAAGCTCAGCCTCGCGCTCCAGCGGCTCAGCGAGGAGGACCCGACCTTCAAGGTCCGGACGGATCCCGAGACGGGCCAGACCCTGATCTCGGGCATGGGCGAGCTGCACCTCGAGGTCATCGTCGATCGCATGATGCGCGAGTACCGGGTCGACGCGCACGTGGGGCGGCCCCAGGTCGCCTATCGCGAGACGATCACCCAGCCGGCGCGTGCCGAGGGGCGCTATGTGCGCCAGACCGGCGGGCGCGGCCAGTACGGGCATGTCTGGCTCGAGGTGGAGCCCCTCCCTCGCGGCAGCGGCTTCGAGTTCGTCGACCGCATCGTGGGGGGCGTGGTGCCCAAGGAGTTCATCCCCGCCGTGGAGGCCGGCGTCCGCGAGGCGCTCGAGGTAGGGCCGCTGGCCGGCTACCCCGTCGTCGACGTGCGGGTTGCGCTCGTCGACGGCTCGTACCACGAGGTCGACTCCTCGGAGATGGCGTTCAAGATCGCGGGCTCGCTGGCGCTCAAGAACGCGCTCAGCAAGGCCGGCCCGGAGCTGCTCGAGCCGATCATGAAGGTCGAGGTGGTCACCCCCGAGGAGTTCCTGGGCGACGTGATCGGCGACCTGACGAGCCGGCGGGGCCATATCGAGGGGCTGGAGCTGCGCGCCAATGCCCAGGTCGTGCGCGCGCGGGTGCCGCTCGCCGAGATGTTCGGCTACGCCACGGACCTGCGCTCGGCGACGCAGGGGCGTGCAACCTACACCATGGAGTTCTCGCATTACGCGCCGGTACCGCGGGAGGTGGGCACCGAGCTGCTCGCCAAGGCGCGTGCCTGATCGGCCCGTTCCCGTGGAGGCCAACACCGGTGCCTGCTGAGCCAGGAGTGAACGGACAGGAGACCGACGATGGCGAAGAAGAAGTTTGAGCGGACCAAGCCCCACGTGAACGTGGGCACCATTGGGCACGTCGACCACGGCAAGACCACCCTCACCTCCGCCATCACCAAGGTGCTGGCGCTCAAGGGCGAAGCCGAGTTCCGCCCCTTCGAGTCCATCGACAACGCCCCCGAAGAGCGCGCCCGCGGCATCACCATCGCCATCGCCCACGTGGAGTACGAGACCGACCGCCGCCACTACGCCCACGTCGACTGCCCGGGCCACGCCGACTACATCAAGAACATGATCACCGGCGCCGCCCAGATGGATGGCGCCATCCTGGTCGTCTCCGCGCCGGACGGCCCCATGCCCCAGACGCGGGAGCACATCCTGCTCGCCCGGCAGGTGGAAGTGCCGGCCATGGTGGTGTTCCTGAACAAGGTGGACATGATGGACGACCCGGAGCTGCTGGAGCTGGTGGAGCTGGAGGTGCGCGAGCTGCTCACCAAGTACGGCTTTCCGGGCGACGAGGTGCCGGTGATCCGCGGCTCGGCGCTGCAGGCGCTGCAGTCGACCAGCCAGGACCCCAACGCGCCGGAGTACCGCTGCATCTGGGAGCTGATGGAGGCGGTGGACACCTACATTCCGGTGCCGCCGCGGGCGGTGGACAAGCCGTTTTTGATGCCGATCGAGGATGTGTTTGGGATCAAGGGGCGGGGGACGGTGGTGACGGGGCGGATCGAGCGGGGGACGGTGAAGGTGGGGGATGAGGTGGAGATCGTGGGCTTTACCCCCACGCGGCGGACGGTGGTGACCGGGGTGGAGATGTTTCGGAAGGTGCTGGACGAGGGGGTGGCTGGGGACAACGTGGGCTGTCTGCTGCGGGGGGTAGAGCGGGACGAGGTGGAGCGGGGGCAGGTGCTGGCCAAGCCGGGGTCGATCCGGCCGCACACGCGGTTTGCGGCGGAGGTGTACGTGCTGTCGAAGGAGGAGGGGGGGCGGCACACGCCGTTCTTCAACGGGTATCGGCCGCAGTTTTACATTCGGACGACGGACGTGACGGGGGCGATTCGGCTGCCGGCGGGGGTGGAGATGGTGATGCCGGGGGACAATGTGCGGATGGAGATCGAGCTGATCCAGCCGGTGGCGATCGAAGAGGGGCTGCGGTTCGCCATCCGGGAGGGCGGCCGCACCGTCGGCGCCGGCGTCGTCACCCAGATCCTCGAGTAGGCCGCTATGGCGAAGAAGGCCGACCGCATCCTGATCACCCTGGCGTGCCAGGTCTGTCGCGAGCGGAACTACCACACGGAGAAGAACCGGCGCAACGACCCCGACCGGCTCACGCTGAGGAAGTACTGCCCGCGGTGCCGGCGGCACACCGAGCACCGCGAGACCCGGTAGGGTGCCTGACGCCCGCGGTCATGTACCGCGGGCGTTCTGCTTTGCGGTGGGGTGCCGGGCTACATCTGCTCGGGCGCGCGCACCCCGATCAGGCGCAGGGTGTTGGCCAGGACGATCTTACAGGCCGCCACCAGCTTGAGCCGCGCGCAGCTCAGGGCGCGGTCCTCGGAGATCACCCGGCACTGGTCGTAGAAGGTGTGGAAAGCGGTCGCCAGCTCCTGCGCGTAGTAGGGGAGCGGGTGCGGCGCGAGGTTGAGCGCCGCCGCCTCCACTACTTCGGGCAGCCGCAGCATCTTGCGGATCAGGGTTAGCTCCGCATCGTGCGTCAGGAGCCGGGTGTCGCCCGCCGCAGGGTCGAGGCCCTCCGCGCGGCGCAGGATGCTAGCGATGCGCGCGTGCGCGTACTGCACGTAGTAGACCGGGTTCTTCTC
>Ga0209810_1004459_pt1 | contig 13476 bp, 15 predicted proteins | sample Coa_R1_7_FD_187159 | JGI IMG/M metagenome (GOLD analysis project Ga0209810, IMG submission 187159) | Surface soil microbial communities from Centralia Pennsylvania, which are recovering from an underground coalmine fire - Coalmine... | ecosystem: Environmental > Terrestrial > Soil > Unclassified...
GTTCACGACCTTCTTCATCCCGCGAGCCTCCTAGTGGGATTTCGCTCCATTATTGATAACAGGATTGATGATATCAGTATCCTCAGCGAGGGATCGGGACGCTCACCGGGGCGTTGGGTCCGCCGAGGGCGCGCCCGGCCGCCGAGCCGGCGCTGCGAGCCGCCCGCCGCCGGGCCCGTGGCGGGCCGGGACGCGGTCGTCGAGACCCAGACGAGCCAGTCGGGGACGCCCGCCGTGCGGGGCCCGGTTGTCGCCGCGGGGGTCAGCCCGCCCGCCGGCGGTAGCGGTAGAGGTCGCGGAGCGCCCCGATCTCGCCCCCGTGGTGGGCGTCGTGCCAGATCATCGTCCAGAAGATCCGCCACGTGGGCCACGCCTCACCCCAGTTGATGAGCCGGGCCTCGTCCAGTCCGCGGTCGTCCAGCGTGTCGAGATCTGCCGTCAGGAGACGCTGGCCGCGCTCGAGCATCTCGATGGCGGAGCCTGCCGTGCGTGGGTGGTCGATCGTGTCCCAGGTGAGCTCGCCCCGACCGAAGGCGTACTCGTGGTCCATGACCTTGCAGGTGGCGAGGTGCACCAGACGCCAGGCGATGGTGGTGGGGGGGTCTGGGTCGGGCTCCGCGTAGTCGGCCGTCCAGCGGCCGTCGGGACCGGGGTGCACCGTCCAGCAGCCCGGGGCCGGCTCCCAGAAGAACTCGTCGTCGGTGAGCCCCCGGACCCTGGCGCGAACCAGCTCGTAGGCGTCGCCCATCTGCTGGTGCAGCAGCCCGACCCGCTCGCGAGGCACGACGTCGCCCTCGGCGCTCAGTCTACCCGTCGGCTCCCTCGACGGGCTCGCGATCGTGGCCGTGCCGCGGTGGTCACCGGGGGTCGCGACCCTCCCTCGATCGGGTCGCGCTGCCCATGGTGCCGCAATGAGCGATCGAGCGTGGTGGGTCGAGCGCCTGGCCTGGCGCGAGGAGGGGGCGAGTGTCTTGGGCGTGCGCCGGGGCTGCCCGCCTCGCGCCGCGGCGCGGAGACGGCTGAGCTCGTCCCCCGATGCCCCGGCCGGGGCCGGCGTCGGGCCGCGAGGCCGCGTGTGATGGCGGTCACAGGGGAGGTGATGGCCGGGTGTGGTGAGACTCACATGCCCTGGAGGCCGTGGGCTGGTCCAATCGCCGGGTGAGGTCCGTGCCGTCGGCGGCGATCCGCGGTGCGATCGGGCGCCGGTCGTGGCCGCGGGCGGGTCGGGGCGGCGCTCGCCGTCCGTCCTCGCCTTTCCTCCGGCCCGCGCCCGGGCGGCGGGCGCGTCCCCGGCCGTCGGACGGCCGCTCCGGGAGGCGGGTCGGCGGCGCCCCGGTCCCGGTCGACCACGGTGCGGCCGGCGACGGGCCGGGCCCGGAGCGGGAGCAGACGGATGCCGAGGCGGCAACCGCGCCTCGGCCGGCGGAGGGCGGCGGGCGCGGCGGCCGCCTGGTTCCTCCTCTTCTGCCTCTGGCTCTGGTTGGTGGACGGCGCCCCGCCGGAGGAGCTGTGGACGGGGGCGGTGGCCGCCGCTCTGGCCGCAGCGGCGACCGTGGCCGCCGCCGACGCCGGCCGGCTGCGGTTCCGTCCCGCTCCGGCCTGGTTCCTGGACGCGGTTGGGCTCCCGCCGCGACTGATCACCGACACCTGGGCGCTGTTGGGGCTGCTGGCCGGTCGGGTTCGGGGTGGGGCTGTCGGCGGCCGGTACCTGGCCGTGTCCCGTCCCGTCCGGGCGATCGACGCCCGGACCTGCGCCCGCCGTGTCCTGCTGACCCTGGTGGTCGGCTTCACCCCCCGGACCCTGGTGGTGGACTTCGACCGGGAGGAGGGCCTGGTCCTGGTGCACGAGCTGGCGCCGCGCGGCCCCGGGCCCGACCTGCCGCTGAGGCGGCTGTGAGGCGATGGACGTATGGTCGTGGGCGGCGCTGGCGCTGATCAGCTGCCAGGTGCCGCTGCTCTGGTCCTGCGCCCGCAGCCGGCCCCTGGCCGGCCTGGTCGCCCTCCAGCTCTCCTCGCTGCTGGCGGTGATGACCCTGATCGCGCTCGCCCAGGCCACCCGGCGCGGCTTCGTCGCCGACCTCTCCCTGGCCCTGGCCCTGCTCAGCCTCCCGGCGGGGCTGGTCTTCGCCCGTCTGCTCGAGCGATGGATCTGAGCCTGGCTCGGGAGGTGACGATCGTCCTCTTGCTCGGGCTGGCGGTCCTGCTCGGCGCCGCCGGCACCCTGGCCATGCTGATCCTGCCGGCGGCGGTGGACCGCCTCCACTACCTGGGGCCGGTGACCGGGCTGGCCGTGCCGGCGGTGGCGGTGGCGGTGATGATCGACGCCTCTCCGCTCTCCGGTCCGGGGGCGAAGGCGGCCCTGGTCGCGATCGTCCTGCTGGTCGGGGGCCCGGTCCTGGGCCACGCCATCGCCCGGGCGGACCGTGTCCGGCGGGCCGGGGACCGGCGCCCCGGCCGCTGGGAGGGCGCTGGGGGGCGCCGGCCGTGATGCCGCCGGCGATCCAGGTGGCGGAGCTGCTGGTGGTGGCGCTGGCGGGCCTGGCCGTCGTCCTCACCCGCGACCCGGTGCGGCAGACGCTGGTGGTCGGGTTCTTCGGGCTCCAGCTGGCCGTCCTCTTCCTCACCTTCCAGGCTCCAGACGTGGCCCTGTCGGCCCTGGCCGTGGGCTCGGTGGCGCTGCCCCTCATGCTGCTCCTGGCCCTGGCCCGCATGCGCCGCCAGGGGAGGTGAGGGGATGACGCCGCGCCAGCGCCTGCTCGTCTTCCTCGCCGGCGCCGCCGGCCTGGCCGCCCTCCTGGCCTGGGGTGTGGCCGGCCTGCCCGGGTTCGGTGACCACCGGAGCGCCTACGGGCAGCTGGTGACCCGCTCCAGCGTGCCCCTGCGCAACGCCACCGACGTCGTGACCGTCGTCAACCTGGACGTCCGGGGCCTGGACACCATCGGCGAGGAGTTCATCCTCTTCTGCTCGGTCACGGCCGCGGCGGTGCTGCTCCGCCGGCAGGCGCGGGAGCGAGTGGGCGCGGCCCGGGACGAGTTCCCCGGCCGTCGCGCGCCGGGGCGGGACGACGCCGTCCTGGTGCTGGGGACGGCGATGGGGGCGCTGGTGGTCTGCTTCGGCCTCTACGTCGTCGGCCACGGCCAGCTGACGCCGGGCGGCGGCTTCCAGGGCGGGGGGATCCTGGCCGCGGGCGTGGCCCTGCTCTACCTCGCCTCCGGGGTCCGAACCCTGGAGCGGATGGCTCCGGAGTGGCTGCTCGAGGTCGGGGAGGCGGTCGGCGCCGGCGCCTTCGTGCTCATCGGCCTGGCCTCGCTCGCCGCCGGGGCGGCCTTCCTCCAGGACCTGCTCCCGCTCGGGAGCTCGGGCACCATCACCGCGGGTGGCACCCTGGGCCTGATCAACGCCGCCATCGGGCTGGAGGTCGCCGCCGGCATCTCGCTGGTCGTCTCCCTGTTCCTGGTCCAGCTGGCCAGGATCGAGGAGGCAGACCGGCCTTGAGCCCGCTCGTCGCCTGGCTGCCGTTCGGGGTCGCCGTCTGGCTGTTCGTGGTCGGCCTGTACGGGATCGTCACCAGCCGCCATCTGGTCCACCTGATCGTGTGCCTGTCGGTGGTGCAGTCCTCCACCTACGTCCTGCTCCTGGCGGTGGGCTACCGGAGCGGCGCCCTCCCGCCCATCCTGATCGACGTCCCCGCCCGGACCCCGACCGTGGATCCGATCGTGCAGGCGCTCTGCCTCACCGACGTGGTGGTCGAGGTGACGGTGATGGCGGTGCTGCTGGCGCTGGCGGTGCAGGCCCACAAGCGGTTCGGGACCGCCGATCCCACCCGACTCCGGCCGCAGAGGGGCTGACGCCCCCGCGCCCATGGTGCCCCCGCCCCCGCTGCCGGTGGCGATCCCTCTGCTGGTGGCCGCGGCGCTGGTCGCGGGCAACGTCCGTCCCCACCGCCGGCTGGCCGACGGGACGGCGATCGCCTGCGCCCTGGTCGTGACCGCGCTCTGCGGGCTGCTGCTGGTGGGCTCGCTGCGGGGGCCGATCGTGTACTGGTTCGGGGGCTGGTCGCCGCGCCAGGGCATCGCCCTGGGGGTCGACTTCGCCGTCGATCCCCTGGGGGCGGGCCTGGCCACGCTGACCTCGCTCCTGGTCTCGAGCGCCATGGTCTTCTCCTGGCGCTACTTCGAGGAGATCGGCCAGCTCTACGCCGCCTTGATGATGGCCTTCCTGGCGGCCATGGTCGCCTTCTGCCTGACCGGTGATCTGTTCGACCTGTTCGTCTTCTTCGAACTGATGGGGGTGGCGGGATTCGCCCTGGCCGGCTACGAGGTCGAGGAGCCGGGCCCGCTGCAGGGGGCGATCAACTTCGCCGTGACCAGCACCGTGGCCGGCTTCATGGTCCTGACCGGGATCGGCCTGCTCTACGGCCGTACCGGCGCCCTCAACCTGGCCCAGATCGGCCGCTCCCTGAGCCTCCACCCGGTCGACGGCCTGGTGGTGGTCGCCCTGCTCCTCGTCACCTGTGGGTTCCTGGTCAAGGCGGCGGCGGTGCCCTTCCACCTCTGGCTGGCCGACGCCCACGCGGTGGCGCCCACCCCGGTCTGCATCCTCTTCTCGGGGGTGATGGTGGAGCTCGGTCTCTACGCCGTCTGGCGGGTCTACTGGACCGTCTTCGCCCCCTCGCTCGGTCAGGCCCGGGCCGTGACCGGGCTGCTGGTGGGGGTGGGATGCCTGACCGCGCTGCTGGGGGCGGTGGAGTGCTTCCGGCAGCAGCACCTGAAGCGGCTGCTCGCCTTCTCGACCGTCAGCCACGCGGGCATGTTCCTGGTCGGGACGGCCCTGCTCACCTCCTCCGGCCTGGCCGGTGCCGCCGTGTACGTGGCCGGGCACGGAGGGGTCAAGGCGTCCCTCTTCCTGTGCGTCGGGATCCTGATGCACCGCTTCCGGACCGTCGACGCGGCTCGTCTCAAGGGCAGGGGGGCGGCGATCCCGGTGGTGGGGGGGATCTTCGCCCTGGGCGGCCTGGCCCTCGGCGGCCTGCCCCCGTTCGGGACCTCGCTGGGCAAGGAGCTGATCGAGGATGCTGCCTCCCGCTCCCACCTGAGCTGGGTCGCGGTCGTGCTCACCGCCGCCAGCGTCCTGACCGGGGGCGCCGTCCTGCGCGAGGCCGGCCACGTGTTCCTCGGCCTCGGCCGGCTGGAGCGGCGGCCGCTGCACGAGATCCAGGAACCGGAGACCGCCGGCCCCCGCTGGAGGACCCCGCTGGTGATGGTGGTGCCGGCCGTCGTCCTCCTCGCCGCCGGCCTGGTGGTCGGGGTCCTGCCCGGATTCCCCGCCGGCGTCGAGGCCGCCGCCCGGCGCTTCGTGGACAGCGGCGCCTACGCCGCGGCCGTGCTCCAGGGCCGTTCCCCACCCCGGGTCGTGCCGGCGGTGGCGGCCGTGCCCGAGGCCGGCACGGTCGTCCTCTCCGGGGCCTCCGCCGCCGGGGCGCTGCTGCTCGCCCTCCTCTCCCTGTACGCGCCGCCCCGGCTCCGCCGCCCCGGCCCGGGGCGGGGCCGCCTCCGGCCCGCCGCCTGGTTCGGCTGGGCGCAGAGCGGGGACGTGACCGACTACGTCGCCTGGCTGGTGCTGGGCACCGCCGTCTACGGGCTCGTCCTGGCCCTGGGCCTGCGCTGACGCGGGCCGGGCACCGGGCCGGGTGCCGACGGCGTCGCCGGACCGTGACCAACGCCGGCGGCATGCTACTCTGCCTCCCGTGCCCCAGCGGCGGGTGACGAGCGGCTCTCCCTTCGAGGCGAAGTTCGGCTTCTGCCGGGCGCTGCGGACCGACGACCGGGTCCTGGTGGCGGGCACGGCCCCGATCTGGCCCGACGGCGCCGTCGATCCCGATCCCGGCGCCCAGGCGCGCCGCTGCTTCGAGATCATCGCCGGCGCGCTGCGCGAGCTCGGGCTCGACCTCTCGAAGGTGGTCCGTACCCGCATGTTCCTGGTCGACGCGGCCGACGCCGAGGCGGTGGGGGCGGCCCACGCCGAGGCCTTCGGGGCCCACCCGCCGGTGGCGACGATGGTGGTGGTGGCGGCGCTGCTCGACCCGCGCTGGCGGGTCGAGATCGAGGCGGAGGCGGCTCTCACCTGAGGCCGTCGACGTCGTCCCCACGCCCGGCGCCGGGTGTGGGAGTGGCGGGCCCTCGGCCGTGGACGCGTGTCGCCCGCGCTCTCCATCTCTCCGCCCCTCGAGGCGGGCTGCCATAGCGCATCCTGGAGCGCCTGTCAACGATCACGTCTCTGCATGCGGAACGGCACTCAGCGGTCATGAGTGAGCACCGTGGGTGTCGAACGCGGCGGGCGGCTCCGCCCGCCGTGGCCGCGGTCGGAGGACCTTGACGGACGCCCCTGACGGGGGGAAACTGAAGCCCCGAGAGAGCGATGGTGGGCGTCCCCGTCGGCCCTGTCGTCTGCTCCATGGGCTGGCGCCACCGGAGGGAGGAGAGATGAGATTCGGACGTGCGCTCTGCCTGACGATGCTCGCAGGACTGGTCGCCGCCGCCTGCGGAACGGGCGGCTCCAGATCGACCACCGGGCCTCCGCCGCACGGCAACGTGCTCTACTATGCGGCTCCGGGCGAGCCGGACTCGCTCGATCCCGGCGCCGGGATCAGCGGTTGGGATGCCTACTTCAGCAACTCGATCTACGACACGCTGACCATATCCGACCCCAAGACGACCGAGCCCAAGCCCGGCCTGGCCACCAGCTGGTCGTTCCTCGGCCCGGACAAGCTGACCTTCCGCATGCACCTGCGCCACGGAGTCGAGTTCCAGGACGGGACCCCGTTCAACGCCGAGGCGGTGAAGGTCAGCCTCGATCACTACCGCAGCCTCGGGGTGTGGTTCGACCTGGCCCCGGTCGTCTCCGAGACCGTGGTCGACGACTACACGATCGACCTGAACCTGAAGCAGCAGTACTCGGTGCTGCCCGCCATCCTCAGCTTTCGGGCCGGTCAGATCATCTCACCGACCGCCCTCCAGAAGTACGGCAAGGACTACGGTCGGCATCCGGTGGGAACCGGGCCCTTCATGTTCAAGTCCTGGACGCCGGGGAGCGAGATCGATCTCGTCCGTTTCCCCGACTACTGGAACAAGAACGCGGTCAAGCTCAACGGCATCACCTACAAGATCATCAGTGATGCCACGGCCATGACCAACGCCGTCGTGGCCGGCCAGGTGGACTTCGCCGCCATGCAGAACGTCCCCGCCACCAACATCCCCTCGCTCCAGGGCAGCAATCCCAACATGGTCATCAAGGACCTGCGCACCTTGAGCCTGGCCATCGTCACCACCAACAACAACCAGCCGCCCTTCAACGACGTGCGCGTCCGCCGGGCGGCCAACCTGGCCGTCGACCGGACCAGGCTGGCCCAGGCGATGGTCGGCAAGGGCGTGAGCCAGGGGCCGGCCTGGGAGTACGTCCCGCCCAACTACTGGGCCTACACCAAGGACATCCCCAACTACGGGTACCACCCCGACCAGGCCCGGCAGCTGCTGGCCGAGGCCGGCTATCCCAACGGCATCAACGTCCAGATCTGCACCTTCTCGAACGACACCACCCAAGCGGCCACGATCGAGAAGCAGGACATGGCCAGGGCCGGCATCAACCTGCAGATCGTGCAGGAGCCGGTGAACAGCTGCGTGGCCAAGCTGCAGAACGGCGGCATCCCCATGGTCCAGATCGGCTGGTACTTCCTGGCCAGCCCCTTCCAGGGCTACCAGACCATGTTCGGAGCCCAGAACGGGGTGCCCAGGTACCCGGGGGTCGACGATCTGCTGGCCAGGATCGCCTCCGCCTACACCCAGCAGGAGCAAAAGCCGCTCTACGACCAGCTCAACCGGCTCCTCTACCAGCTGGCCCCGTCCATCCCCATCTACTTCCTGGTCCAGCCGGTCGCTTACTCGAAGCGTCTCCAGGGTCTGGTGACGACCATCAACGGAGACGTCCGGGTCCAGCACGCCTACTTCCAGTGAGCGCCCGGGCCGGGGGCCGGGAGGCGGCCCGGCCTCCCGGCCCCTCCCCGGCCACGGCGTCGCGCCCTCGGCGTCACCCCCGCCCTCCGGCCCCCGGGGGCGGGCCGGATCGGTGGTGGCCATGTCGGGACGACTTAACTATGCTGGGCTCGAGGTGCACCTGGCGTCCCTTCTCCTGGGGATCCTGATCGGCCTGGCGATAGGTGTGCCGATCGGCGGGCTCGGGCGGCGACGGTCCCGAAGGCACGAGGCCGGCCCGCCCCGGCGGGCCGGGCCACGCCGGTGGACGAGCGACCTCGCCCTCGACCTGGACGGGCCGTCGTCGGAGGCAACGGCGATCTCCCCTTCTCAGGTCAGCGCGGTGCCCTGGCCACCGGCTGCGGCACCCACCCCGACGGCCATCGCCGTCCCGGCCCCCGACGATGGCCACGCCCCCCGCCAGGGGGCGGCGCCGGAGATCCCGCCGGTCTCCCCGCCGTCGTTCCGGGCCACCCCCCCTCCCGCCGACGTCGTCGGGGAGGAAGAGGAGCCGGCGGCCCCGGCTGCGGAGCGGGACCTGCTGGCCGAGCTGCTCGACACCAACCGACGTCTGGCCGCCGACGCCGAGCGGCTGCGGCGCGAGGTCCCACCGGCGGAGGAGGTGCTCCGGCCGGAGCCCCGCCTCCCGCGTCCCTCCCCCCGCGTCGAGCCCCCCGAGACGGCGCCGCCGGCCGGGGAGCCGCCCCGCCCCTCCGCCGCGAGCCTGCTCGAGCTGCACGAGCGCCTGAACCGGGACGCGCGGGCGCGGCTGCGACGGGACCAGGACAGCGGCTGAGCTCGGCCGGGATCGGCGGCCCGACGCGGCGACGGGCACGCCGATGGCAGGGAGGTCAACTTCGGGGCCAACCTCGACCAGGGGACCTGGTGGGTGCGCCTGGAGCTGACGACCATGGGCAGGATGCTCCGCTACGTGGTCGCCATCCCGGCGGTGGGCGACCGGGACGTGGGCGTGCGTGCGGTCACCGTCTTCGCCGAGATGCCGCGGCCGAGGGGTTCCCAGGCCGAGACCGGCTTCGTGCCCCCTACCCCGCTGATCCGACTCTCCAGCACCGACAGCGTGACCATGGTCGGGGGCCAGCGCCTGGACCAGGTCTGGCCGGAGACCGAGGACCTGATCGAACGGACCCTGGCCTTTGCCGTGGGCCGGTTCGGGCGCGAGCTGGGCTGAGGCCGCATCGGGAGCGCCGGCGCTCCCCTGGGGTATGATTCGACCCGGAACGGCGTCCTCGTTAGGTGAGGCGCTGTAGGGACAGAGGCCACTGACCCCACCCGTCGAGAGACGCTCCGGGTCAGGCCAGGCCGCCTCGAGACAAGGGGCGGCCCGAAGTGGCTGGCCATCGTGCCTACGCCCTGCAGCCGCCGAAGCTCGACGACGGGGGATGCGAACTCGGCTCCTGAGCGCGGGCCGTGAGGGTCCCCCCTGACCTGACGGGATGCGCACGTCGACGTCAGCCGATGGAGGACCGCGATGGAACCCGGCAGTAGTCAACCGGACCCACGTCTCGCGGTCACGCGCGCCCCCGGAGCGAGCCCCCGCCGGACGGGCTAGCACCTCCGGCTCCGCACGGGTCGTGCGTGGTCGCGCCACCACCCATCCCGTGTCAGGAGTTCTGCGATGGCGCTTGCCCACTACGTGAAGGAGAACCCGATCCGGGCCGTCGGGCCCCTCGGCGGCCTGCTGGCCCGGGCCGGCCGGGAGCTCGCCGGCCGGCTGCCGCTGATGGCCCGCAAGATGGCCGCCGAGCGCGCCTTCCCTGGAGCCGGGTCGGTGCGCGGGACCTGGCGGATCCTGGTCCAGCGCGCGCCCCGGATCGCGCTGCTGGCCGCCATCGGCCCGGGCCTGGTCAGCGGCTTTGCCGACAACGACGCCGGCGGCATCACCACCTACTCGGTGGTGGGTGCCCGCTTCGGCTACGACCTGCTCTGGGTGGTGCTGGCGAGCATGATCGCGCTGGGCATCACCCAGGAGGTGGGAGCGCGTCTGGGGCTGGCCACCGGCCAGGGCCTGGGCGGCCTGGTCAGGGAGCGCTTCGGGGTCAGGTGGGCCTCTTTCGCCGTGGGCGTGCTCCTCATCGCCAACCTTGGCGACACGGTGGCCGAGTTCGCCGGCATCGGAGCCGCGCTGGCCCTCTTCGGCGTGCCCGCCCCGCTCAGCGCGGCCGTGGCGGCGGTGGTCATGGTGACCCTGCTGGCCCGGGGGAGCTTCGGCCGTATCCAGTGGGTCTTCCTCGGCACCGGGGTGGCGGTGTCCATCGCCTACGCCGTCTCCGCGGCCATGGCCCACCCCGACTGGGGCCAGGCCGGACTGCGCCTGGTGGTGCCTCGGATCGACCCCGGCGCCGCCTATCTGCTCGCGGTCATGGGCACGGTCGGCACCACCATCACCCCCTGGGGGCAGGCCTTCATCCAGTCCTACACCGCCGACAAGCGGCTCGGGCCCGAGCATCTGGGCGTCTCGCGGCTCGACATCACCGCGGGAGCGATCGTGACCAACGTGGTGGCCGGGTTCATCGTGGTCGCCTGCGCGGCCACCCTGTGGGCGCACGGGCAGACCGACATCCCGGACGCGGCCACCGCCGCCCGGGCGCTGGGGCCGTTCGCCGGCCATCTGGCCACGGACCTGTTCGCCTTCGGCCTGCTGGCCGCCTCCCTGCTCGGGCTGGGCACGGTGCCACTGACCAGCACCTACACCGCGACCGAGGCCTTCGGCTGGGAGCGGGGGCTGCATTGGCGCTGGCGAGAGGCCCCGGTCTTCTACGGTCTGCTCGCCTTCTTCGTGGGAGTGGCGGCGCTCTTCGTGGTCGTTCCCGGCCTGCCCCTGATCCCGGTCATGTTCCTCTCCCAGGTCTTCGACGGGCTGCTGCTGCCGATCATCCTGACCTTCGTGATGTTGATGGGTGCCGATCGCCGGTTGCTGGGGCCACTGGCCAGCGGTCGGGTGCTGCAGGTGGCGGGCTGGGCGGTGGTGGTGGTCACCAGCGGGCTCTCGGTGGGCCTGGTCGTCGCCACCCTGGCCGGCGCCTGAGGTCAGGACGATGGCGGCGAAGGTTGAGACCGGAGCGGTGCGGTGACCGCCGATCGGCAGCGACGGGCGCTGGCGGCGCTGGACGGCCTCTCGGTCGGCGACGCCCTGGGCGAGCGCTTCTTCGGCCCCCGGGCCCGGGAGCGGGTGGCCCGGCGCGAGCCGCCGCCGGGGCCGTGGCGCTGGACCGACGACACGGCCATGGCCTGCGCCCTGGTCGAGGTGCTGGTGCGCTTCGGCGAGGTGCGCCAGGACGAGCTGGCCCGGGCCTTCGGCGCCGCCTACGAGCGCGAGCCCGGCCGCGGCTACGGCCCGGGCATGCACCGCCTGCTCCCTCACCTGGGCCGGGGCGTCGACTGGCGTGCGGCGGCCCGGGCCCTGTACCGGGGCCAGGGGTCGCTGGGCAACGGGGCGGCGATGCGGGTGGCTCCGCTGGGGGCCTGGTTCGCGGACGACCTGGAGCGGGCGGTGGTCGAGGCCGCGCGCTCGGCCGAGCTCACCCATGCCCACCCCGAGGGGATCGCGGGGGCGGTGGCGGTGGCCGCGGCGGCGGCCCTGGCCGCCACCACCGCCCGCCGCGGCCCGGACCTGATCGAGGGCGTGGTCGGCCTCGTCCCCGAGGGGGCGGTGCGGGAGGGGCTGCTCCGCGCCCGCGACCTGGGGTCGGCGTCGCCCGAGGAGGCGGCCCGGCTGCTGGGCAGCGGCGCCCTCGCCTCTGCCCCCGACACGGTGCCGTTCGCGCTCTGGTGCGCCTCGCGCTCGCCCGACGACTACGAGGCCGCCCTCTGGCTGACCCTCCGCGGTCTGGGCGACCGCGACACCACCGGCGCCATCGTGGGCGGGATCGTGGCCGCCAGGGTCGGCTCGGAGGGCATCCCCCCGGGCTGGCTGGCGGCACGGGAGCCCCTGCCGCCGCTCCCCGGCTGACCGCCGAGCCCTGGGCCGGGTCGCGCCGCGGGCCGTTTCCGCTCCCGATCCCGGCGGCGGACGCGGGTAGGCTCTGGACGTGAGCATCGTCGAGATCCCCGGGGTGCGGGTCGGCCACTGGACCGACCTCGTCGCCCGCACCGGCTGCACGGTGATCCTCTTCCCGCCTCCGGGGGCGGTGGCCGGGGTGGCGGTGCGCGGGGCCGCGCCCGCCACCCGGGAGACCGACCTGCTGCGCCCCGGCAACCTGGTCGAGCGGGTGCACGCCATCTGCCTGACCGGAGGGTCGGCCTTCGGCCTGGCCGCGGCCGACGGGGTCATGCGCTACCTGCGGGAGCGGGGGGTGGGGTTCCCCGCCGGCCGCCACCACGTCCCCATCGTGCCCGCCGCCGCCCTCTTCGACCTGGAGGTAGGGACGGCCGGCATCGTCCCCGGCCCCGACCAGGGCTACGCCGCCTGTCTGGACGCGGAGCGGGACGAGCCGCCCGCCGAGGGCGCGGTGGGCGCCGGCGCCGGCGCCACCGTGGGCAAGCTGCTGGGCCTGGAGCGGAGCTGTCCCGGCGGCGTGGGCACGGCGCTGGTCCGCCTGCCCGGCGGCCCGAGCGTGGGGGCGCTGGCCGCGGTCAACGCCCTGGGGGACGTGGTCGACCGCGGTGGGCGGGTGGTGGCCGGGGCGCGGGACGAGGCCGGGGGTTTCGTCGACGGCTGGCGGGCGCTCCTGGAGGGGAGGTCCCGCCGCCCTACCTTCGGCAACACCACCCTGGGCCTGGTGGTCACCGACGCCGCCCTCGATCGGGCCCGCTGTCGGCGGCTGGCCGAGGTGGCCCAGGACGCGCTGGCGCTGGCCATCCGGCCCGCCCACACCCTGTACGACGGCGACGCTGTCTTCGCGGCCAGCGTGGGCGAGGTGGCGGCCGAGCCCACCGCCCTGGGGGCGGCCGCGGTCGAGGCGCTGCGCACCGCCATCGAGCGGGCGGTGGGCCGTGGCTGAGGCCGGCCGTGGCCGCGGGGCGGCCTTCCTGGAGATGGTCCGCCGCCTCCACGAGCGGCACCTGCTCGAGGTGCCGGGCGTGCGCGAGCTGTGGTTGATCCGTCACGCCGACGCCTACGGGGGGCTGGAGACACTGGACGACGGTCCCCTCGACCCGCCCCTGTCGGAGCGGGGACGGGAGCAGGCGGCGCGGCTCGCCGCCCGCCTGCGGCCGGTGGCGCTGCACGCCATCTGGTCCAGCGACCTCCGGCGGGCGCGGGAGACGGCGGCGGTGGTGGCGGCGGGCCGCGGTCTGGAGGTTCGCCTCGATCCCCGGCTGCGCGAGGTCCGCACCGACTGGGACGAGGGGCGGGAGGCGCGAGTGGTGCCGCCGGGCACCTATCCCTTCCCCGAGCCCGCCGAGGCGGTGGTGGCCCGGATGCGCGCGGTGATGGAGGAGATCGTGGCCGGCCTGGCCGGGGTGCCGGACGACCCGGCCCGGGCGGCC